>JADMIO011827073.1_pt1 | contig 34826 bp, 26 predicted proteins | sample 8958161 | NCBI WGS metagenome assembly JADMIO01 (sample SAMN16585339, study PRJNA669376) | soil metagenome | isolation source: Crop rotation soil | place: USA: Cullars Rotation, Alabama | collected 2011
CTTTCCCCGTCGCCGGTTTGCGTGGCCGACCCGCCAAGCTTTTTCAGTTGGCGTTCAAGCTCTCCTACCCGAGCATTGGCGGCGCGCAGGCGGACGTTTCCCGGCCCATAAAACTGTGCCAGCGAGTCGACTTCAGACTGCGCGACGATCAACTGCGCCTGTAACTTCGCGCCGGCATCGACCATCGCCTTCGTTTGCTCCTTGATGTCGAGGGTCGTGTTCTTGCTGGCAAAGTCGCTGAGCGCAACCTGTGCCTTCTCGAGATCGATCTGCACCGTCGTAAGGCGTTGCTCCAGGAACTCTCGCTCTCGTCGCGCAGCCGAGGTATTTACGCGGATCAGCACGCTGTTGAGCTGATCAAGATACGCCTGCGCCATGTCGCGCGCCCGCTGGCGATCCGTGTCGGTAACCACGATCGTGATCACGCCGCTTTTACGATCCTGGATGATCTCCGTTCTGTGCTTCAGCTTCTTCAGCGCGTCTTGCCGGTACCGTTTGCGGTAGACCTTTTGCAGATCGAACCGTTCCACAAGCGATCCTTCGATGCTGCCGCTCTGTAGCAAATCAACGAACAGCGCGCCGGAATCCTTCACTCCCAGCATGCTGCCCGCCAACGCTCCCAGCGCGCCAGGCATGGCTTTTCCAGCAAGCGCAGCCAGCATTGCAGCTCCCGCACCCTGCTGCTCGGGAGGCATCATGCGGGTGGTGGATTCGTACTCCTTGGGTATCAGGAATGCGATGAGCGTGCTGGCCACCAGAGCGCACACAAAGACCTTTGCCAACGTTCGCCGCCGGTCCCACAGCAGCGAGGTATTCGGTACCCAGTTGTGCTCATCGCTTCGCACCGCCAACTCGAGCGGTTCGTCGGGCGCGCGCAGCGCGGTATCAAGAAATGCTGCCATCAGTGCACGCTCCAGTGCGGTGTATAGGAGAGCTGCAAGGAGGTAGTCACGTTCGAGGTGGCCGATGGAGAGAGCAGCGTAAATTGCCACCGCTCGTACTGAATTCCGGCTTGCAGTGCGAAGTCCCTGCCGATCGCAAAGTTTGAGCTCGCGTTGATGTCGCGCAGCCAGCCGCCTTGCAGAAAGCTGCGATCAACCCAAAGCGCGCGGTAGCCGGTCTGAAGCGTGTTACGCCCGGAGAACCAATAAGTGCTCCACAACTGGTAGCCGCTCCCCTGGCGCCCCACCCAATTGCCCATCAGTTGCCGGCCATTCGTATACCCGCTGAGATAGTGCACGTTGAAATAGAAGAATCCCGGGAACAGGCGCTCGGGGCTCACCGCGCCCTCTGCTCGCAGGTCCAGCTTGTGCAGGTACGGCAGCTTCGGCAGGTAAATTCCTGGCCGCCATGAACTGTGCGTGGGATAAGCCAGCGGAAACACCTCATCGTCCGCGAACGTGTCGCAGTAAATAGTCAGCCAGTCGCGCAGCATCGGAACGCGGTAAGACATGTCGAAGGCGACACGTCGATCGCCGGGATCGTTGGCGACGCCCCCATTGTTCGCGCCCGAGGGCGACACCAGGCTGCGCCAGAAGCTGCTGAAGGTAGCCGGGAATCCTGGCCCGCCGAAAATCGTCGTGCGCGATACCGCAAGCTCCAGGTTCGCAGTCGGCTTGATCGTCACCTTAAGCCCGTGAATAAATGGCTGGTCGCCCAGCGACACGCCCGATGTGCCGACCACGTGTGTCTGAGTGCTTCCCGTCAGCGGGATATTTACGAACTGCTGGCCGGTAAGCCGGCCAATGAAAAACTGCACTCGCAGCGGACCCACGAAGCTCAAGAAACTTGGCGGCTTGAACGGGCTTACGCGGTCGTAGCGCAGCATGGCGATCGGTTCAGCATTGTCGCTGTAAAGCATCGGCCCGCCAGCGCCGGGCCCCCACCACAATGACTGCTTGCCGAATGAAAGCTGGTTGTTTTTGAAGACGACGGAGCCGTAGGCATCGAGGAGTCGAAATCGTGAGGCATTGCCCAACGGCCCAGCGGCGGCCGAGGGGGTGAAATCGCTTTGAGCGATCGCTGCCTGCGCTGCCGCAGACGGCTGCAACACCGAGCCGCTGCGCTGGTATTCGCCACGAACATAAAACGCCAGTGGCCCGGCGACAGCCCGCAGTGCGCCACCGTCATAGGAATTCGCACCGTCGCCGAACGGTCTGCCAAAATCGTTCGTCACTGTCTGCGCAAAATGAAAGCCGTCAGTCACCGGTGTTCCTGAGATACCGACTACCCGGCTGTAAGCCGACTCCATCTTTATTCCGGTATTCGGCTCTCCGTCCTCGCGCCGCAGCTCCAGCGCGAACTCATCGCTCAGGCTGTGATACAGCGTGCTGGCCTCCGGCTCGGCGTTCTCCGCCGCCCGCTCTTGCGCCTCGGTCACCAGCCGCGCACATTCCATTCGCGTCCACGGGCGTTGTCCCGCAAATCCGGTCTGCACATATCCCAATGCAGAGAGCCGGTCGAATGCCGGATAAACCCAGCTGTCCAGCGGTACATAAGTCGAAGCCATGTTCGCCGGATTTCTCGACTTGTCATTCGACACCGGCGCACCCGGTGATTTCGCGGCGCCGGCTTGGGCCTGCATCGTCATGGCTGTGCTGAGCAAAATACCCATGCAGATGCTTATGTGTAGAAACCGCATAGTGCGCGGCTACAGCACTCCGGCAAGATGAGCGGTGATGGCCACCGAGGAAAGCACCTGCGCGGTTGCCAGCATGTTCCGCCAGAACATCGAGCCGCCGATGATCTTCTGCGGTACCACCACAACATCGCCCGGTTCCAGCTTGGTATCCAGCACGCCATCGCTGTACCACTCGCCCGAGCGCCGGCCAACCACCGACCCATTCGCGCGGATGATGAAAATTTCTTTGGTGTTCGCCATGTTGGTGGCGCCGCCTGCATGCCGCAGGTACCAGGCGGCATTCTTCCCGGGCGCGAACGTGATGGCAGCGGAGTTGTACACTTGCCCGCTCACCAGCACGAACCCCGGCCGCTTCGGCACGGTCAGCACATCCCCGTTGCGCAGCTCGATATCCGCCGGCGTGTTCTCCCATGACGCGATATCGGCGTTGATCTTGATGACCAATCGTCCCGTCGGGGGCTCGCTCTTCAATCGCGCCACAATTTCTTTCTGCTGCGCCGCAATCAGCTGGAGTGCGCCGGTCTGCTCCTGGAGATTGAGCGTGGGCGATAGCTTCGCGCTTCCAGAGGTCATCTCCAGTTGCTTGATGAGTTCGTTCCGGCTCTTCTCCTCGATCTCGCGCACCTGCGATCGCACCAGCACCGCGCCCGTCGGATAAGCGCTCGACGAAAATCCTCCGGCGCGCTTCAACACCGAGCTCAGCTTCTCGCCTTCCTGGATACCGTACGTCCCGGGGTAAGTCACCTCGCCGTTCAACTGCACCGAGGCGCCAATGTCGTTCCATCCCGAGAGCTGATGGATTGTCAGTACATCGCCAGGCTTCAGCACGACGTCGGCGCTGGAATCCTCGTCATTCACGGCGCGGCCGACGTTGAGCGTCACGCGTCGCGTTACCACCTTCTCGCCGTTCTTGATGTCATAGCTGGCAAGGTCCGCCGCATCCAGCAGGGCGCTGCGCTTGAAACCTCCCGCCATGCGCACCAGTTGCGCCGCCGTCATTGCCTCGGGCAGCGGATATTGCCCCGGACGCCGTACTTCGCCATTGATCCTCACCATGGGCGCGTCGGATTCATAGCGGCTGTAGAGTCGCACGGTGTCGAACGCCTGGAGATGAATCGGCTCGTTCCCGATCATCATCTGCGGCAGGTTGAATTCGATGATCTCCGGACGATAATCCGGCGGACGCAGCCGGACGATCTCACCTCGTTCGGCCGGCTCCGGCAGTACGTCCTGATAGGAGCGGATCACCTCCCCCAGCGTCATGTTGTCGGTGTACGGATACTTGCCGGGACGTACGACATGGCCTTCCAGGTACACAGAGCGCTCGCTGTAGGGGAGTATCGGCGCAACCGTCACCTTGTCGCCATCCTGGATTGCAAACGCCTCGGTGGCCTTCCACGCGGCGTCGGCGCTCGTTCCCGGCTGCATATTCATGCTTACGGTCACGCGCTTATCGTTTGGCTGGATGCGCTCGATCCTGATATCGCGCATCTGCGCCGACACCATCACGCCTCCGGCCAGCGTCAGCACCTCCGACAGTGTCGTCTCGGTGCGCAGCTCATAAATCGCCGGCCGCCGCACCATGCCGGAGATCGTCACCTGGTGTCCAGCCGGAGGAATCAGGATCGTGTCCCCCGCTTCGATCCGTTCGGTCTCGGTCCTCATTCCATGCAGCAGAAAGTCATACAGATCGATATCGCGAACCAGGCGCTTGCCGCGATAATGCCGCACCGTGCGCAGCGAGCCGATCGACGTGGGTCCGCCTGCCGAATACAGCGCATTCAGCGGAGTGGACAACGAGCTGACGTCATAAGCGCCAGGCCGCTGCACATCGCCCACCACGTATACGCGCACCGTTCTCAGGCGGGCGACCGTCACCTCAACCTTGGCGTCACGATATTGCGGCGCCAGTGCGTCGTGAATCGCCTTTTGCGCCTGTTCCAGAGTCTCGCCCGCAACCACGATGGGGCCGGCCTCCGGCAGAGTCACGCGACCTTCGCGGTCGATCACGCGTGTGAAGTTTTGCGCCAGCCCTCCCCACATACTGATGCTCAAGCTGTCGCCCGGTCCCAGCACGTAATCCGGGCCTACCGGTAAATCCAGCGGCATCTGCTTCGACTGCATGCCACGGCTCAGGAAGACGTCTGAGCCGAACCGCTTAAGCGACGAGCTCTGGTCCGGCACCTGTGTGTACAAATCTCGCATCGCCATCAGGTTCATAGGCGCCGCGCGATGCAATACCTCCGGCGAGCCGTCCGTCTTCGGCTGCGCGGGCGGGTTGGTTCGCTGCGTCAGGTCGGTGCTGCGTTGTCTCCTCGAACGCTGCAAATCGCGCGTGGTAGTCGCGGTCCCCAGGTCTTCGAGGTCGGCGCGACTCGATGTCCGCAGCGCGGTATCGGCATCTGTCGAATCGCCGCGCAGCGCTAGAAGCTGGCTGATGTCCCCTGCATCAGATGGAATTCGCGACCCACCGCCCGGCGGCACGCTGAGGGACGACGCCTCATCGTCATCCATGGCTGCCGTCATCCCGGCGGTTCTGGCTTGCTCGACGTCGGACGACGTTACGTAGCCGCGCGCCCGCAACCAGAGCGTCACGTTCGAGCGCACGTTGGCATCGGACACGATCTTGCCCAGCAACATCTCGTCGCTGATCGAATCTTCCTGCACCGAGATGCCCTGGGCCTGCAGTTGCTCCGCCGCCAGCCGCTTCAGGTCGACCATCAGCTCCGGCTTTTCGTGCAGCAGCTCGATGATCTGCGCGGCTGAGAGCGCGCCGTCGGGAGCCGGGGCGCCGGCAGTTGTGCTGTCCGGTGCGGGTGTCCTGCTTGTCAGTTGCTGGCCCCGGGCCACGCCGGCAGTCAGCAAGAGCGCCAGCAGGCCAAGAAACGGAGTGATGCGTTTACAAGGCTCGAGAGCTTTCATTGCATTGTCCAACATGAATTTTCTTGGTCAGCGGTGTTGTGCGCGCTGCCGGAGGGTGAATGGGCCTGCTATGGAGTAAGCGGTTCCAACGCCGCGACTCGACTAGGTACTGAAGGCCCGCGGCAATATGGAATCGCAGCCGAAACAAAAAATAATTCCATTGCGTCGCCTTTGCTCGAAGGCGCTCGACGATGCCTCGCGATGGAGCGCCTACAATAGGCGCCGGCGCTTGCTTGGGAAATAGTTTTTCGCGAACCATCGCCGCTGTCTGTTCACCGCCGACGGCTTCCTCCAGAAGCAGGTACAGCTTGCTTCCGGGAAAGGTTGCGAACAGCACCTCGTTGCAATATCGATCGATCCACGCCTCCACTGCCGGCGGGACCATCTCATCCCTCGAACTCGCCAGCGCGGAGCGTGCGACTACACCGAAAGCCCGGTCTGCCATCCGCGTCGCGACTCCTACCGCCATGGCGCTCTCTCGCGTCTGCGTCGCGCGTAACTGCACTGCATTCCAGAAGCAGATGTCATCGCGCCGCTTTGCCACGCAATGCTTCAGCTCCAGCAGCCATGAAACCCGGGTCCATTCGCTGCGCAGGTGGCGAAACAAGTGATGGCACTGCGAAAGAAACATGTCTTCCGCTGCGAGAGACGGGAACGCATGCCCGTGCAGCGTTGCCGTCCGAGTTCGCTGAAGCAGTTCGGAGTGGAACTCGGCGCTCGCATCGTCGCAAAAATGAATCTCCACCGATCGCTGCCGCCGCGGCTTGTAAAGTTGGCTAAGCCTCGGCGTATGCCCCGCATCGGTCTTGAACTCCATCACCTGCTCGTTGCACGCAATAACCGAAAACCCCAGCCTCGCCAGCACGGCGCTCACTTTGCTTGCATCTCGCCGGGCGATCAAGAAGTCGAAGTCCGTTTGATAGCGGAGCGATAGATTCGCGCAATAGTCGGGAATCAGCGCGAAACCCTTCAGGTTGGCATACGCGATGCCGGCTTGGTGAAAAGCGTCGTTCAGCTTTAGAAATTCTTCAAACAGCCACGCGGTGCGCCGCTCGTTGTCGGCATGCCGGTTTTCCAGCAGGCAGAAGATAGTGTTGGGAATCGCGTCGTCGAGACCCAGCGACTGCAATCTCTGAAGAAAGTACAGGGCCAGGCCGCTGGCATCGAGCCAGCGCAAGGAACGCATCCACCGCCGCGCCGAAACCTGCTCCAGTCGCGTACGGTGCTCCGCCGCATCCGCCTCGCGGAACGTTGCAATCACAGTTGCGGCAAGCTGGCGGTCCATGAGGTAGAGCGGAAGTTATCGAGAGTGGGCAGCGTCGCGACGACAGTTCGATCGCCGTTGCGGGGAAGGCTCAATGTCGAATTCGCTGACCTCGACTGCGACGGAGCGCAGGATGAAATCGAGCGACAGCACCACCCGCAGTTCTTGCTTGCGCCGTACCAGGATGCCTTCCATCCCGGCGAGTGGTCCGGCGATAATCCTTACCCTGTCACCGGCTTTCAGGAAAGGATGCGGCTCCGCCCGGCAGATGACGCTCAGCGTCCGCAATGCCTCGATGTCTTCCTGCGCCAATGCAGTCGGATGGGAAGAGTTCACTGCGAATCCAATCACGCTCGGCATTTGCAACAGCCGGACTCTCTCACAAAGTGGGACTCTGACAAACAGGTAGCAGGGAAACAGCGGAAGCTCGACATCGGCCGTGACGCCGTTCTTCCAGCGGTTGCGGCAGCGATGCACCGGAAGAAACTCTTCAATCTCCCTCGCCCGCAGCTCCTGCGCAACGCGCTTCTCGTGGCGAGGCCGCGTCTGCAGGGCGTACCATGCAGCTGCCGCCACCGGAGCTGGCGCATCTACCGGAAGGCCGTGGGAAAGCGCCGCGTTATCCTCGCTCAACGGTTCCATGTCGCTCCACATTGATTGCCTCAGCCCGAAAGCTTCGCCCTGTCACTTAGGGATCTGTGACCTGCCCGGTGCGAAAACGCACCCGTTCGGACATCCTCGTCCGGCGATTCGGCGGCCTGGGCGGCTTACGTGGTCTCGGTTGCGCCTATGCAGCTCGCCGTTTTCTTTGTCGCTACCGCTATGTGAAACACTTCAGCGGCACTCCGGGAACGCAGTCACAATAGACTTCACAAATTTCAGGGTTGTCACGCGTCCATCGCCGAATTGTCACTTTTTTGTGAATTGCCGATCGCGCAGACGCGCTTACTGCTCCCGCAGGACGTATCACGAATGTCGCGAATATCCGCATAATCATTGGGCAAATGTGAGTGCACTTGTTGCGGTACCTGCTGTCTCGCCGGATGTCAACGTTGATTGTTCTTGGATAAACGCGCGTCGAACAATCCGGTACGTCCAGAGGAAGATCGCGCCCGCGGCGATTCTTGCTAACCCAGCGCCCATCAGCCCGGTGCGATGCATCAGGAAGTAACCGCATCCCAGCGACACGGCGCCCGCCAGGAAACTCACCACCACCAGCGCGCGCGAGCGGCCCAGCGCCAGCGCGGCATAGTGCGGCACCACACTCAGCGCAAGCAGCCCGTTCCCGATAGTCATGACGATCAGCAGGTCGTGATATTGCGCAGCTACCTCTGCCCCCAGCCAGAGCCGCAGCACCAGTTTTGCGCCAAAAATCAGTGCGAAACACATTGCTCCAACGATCGTCGCGGCGATGCCGGCTGCAATTCGATAGCTGCGCCTCGTCGCTGCCCATCTCCCGGAAGCGCTTTGCGCACTGAAGTTGGGAAACACGAAGTTGAATGCCGACGCGATCACCGTGTGGATCGGCTGCGTGAGCTGATTGCAAAGCGCATAGAAGGCCAGTGGTCCGGTACCCAGAATCGCGGCCACCAGAAGACGATCGGCATAGCCCACCAGGACGCCCAGGGTCGACTTCAGCCAGGTATACGCGCCAAACGAGAACACCTCACGCACGCCGTCCCGCAATTGCGTCCCGCGCCAGACTGCATCCGCGCCGATCGCGCGGAATGCCAGCCACGCCTGGGCTGCGGCGCTTGCTATGCCCGCCGCCAGGCTCGCCCACAAAATCGCTACCAGCCCGCGGCCACTCAATGCCAGCGCCAGTGCCAGTGCAAGGCCCAATGTTCTTGCCGCCACCGAAACTGCGACCATCGGCTTGTAGCGTTCGCAGCCGCGCAGCGCCGCCATGAATACCGCTTCGGCAAACCGCACCGTCAGCAGCGCCGCGCTGATGCGCAGGGCCATAATGCCCGCATGGCGAAGCGATGGCTCAACCGTAAAGGCGTGTCCGATCAGCCATGGTGCAGCGGCAATCATCACCACCGCCGAGGCCAGCCCCAAGCCGCAGTTCACCAGCAGCACCGACATCAGCGATCGCGCTGCGCCCGCGCGGTCGGACGATCCGCGATACATCGAGACATACCTGGTCGCCCCATCGCCGAATCCGCCGCCCAGTCCGCTGGCCGTCGCCGCAATGGAGTTCACCAGCATCCACGTGCCGTACTGCTGCACGCCCAGTGCGCGCAATAGCAGCGGCGCTGCAATCAGCATCATCGCCGGCTGCGAGACATAGTCCAGCACGCTGTAAAACACGTTCTCGCGTATGGCTGGTGTTTGCCGATTCATGAGCCCACCGCGTGGCCGGTTTCCGCAAGCCCGCGTCTCGGCACCTGCTTCAACAGCTTGGGAAGCAACTGCGTCACAACTTGTTCCGCAGTAACATTCGGTGCGAGGAAGCCCAGGATCTCGCGGCGCTCGCAATCCAGCGTCAGCGACGTTCCCCGCCCGAGCAGCAGCGTCGCTAGCGGCCACGCCGTCATCACGATGATGTCCTCCCCGTCCTGCGGTGCATCGTCATCGCGAATCACCTTGGCCAGCAGTGGCTCCCGCTCCGGCACGCGAGCTGCATTCGTACTCTTTCTCTGTGCGGTAGCAATCAGTTCAATATCATCGGTGTGAAGCAGGATGCTGCAACCGTCGACCACAACACTCGCACAGTGAGGCGCGGCTGCGAATCGCCGCAGCAAGTCGGGAACGCCTGTCTGCGCCGCGCTCATGCCGTCACTCCCTGGGGCTGTTCGACGAAGAACCTACGCAGCGCCGCTACGGCAGTCAGCGGCGGCCCGCCATAGCTCAGCTTCCAGCACGACAGCTGAGCGATTCGCTCAATCACCGTGGCGCGCTCGCGAATTACTTCCTCCAGCTCTGGCGGCATCCGCTCGACACTCTGTTCGATATACCGCAGCGCCTCCTGCCCCGGCACCGGCACAAGATCGCTGCCATCGATGGGCGAGCGTTCCAGGAAGATGAACCACTGCGGCTCGCAGCAGGAGCGGACCGCCGCTCCCAGCTCCGCCGCTGCCACTTCGTAGGCTGCTTCTTGGTTCAGCGCGATGCCGACCTCGTGGTCTGCCAGCCCGGGGAAGTGTTGCAGCGCATCGGGAAGCAATTTCACCGGAGCGCTCATTCCATGCGCCTGCAGCCCTGCACTGGTAAGAGAGAGGTAGGTCCAATCGTCCGAGATGTAGTCGAAGCCGTTCTGGGCCAACGCCATCGACAGCGTTGATTTGCCCGCTCCGGAAGCACCGGCGATCAGCACCCCGGTCCCGTCCATCGTCAAGCACGCAGCATGTACCGGTATCACTCCCACGGCGGGGCCGAGCACTCCCATAACGATCGGCAGCAGCACCCGCTCCCAGAACTTTGTGTCGCCTGCGGTCTCATCCGACACCCTCGCGCTCACGCGCCGCCGCAGCAGATCGAACACGAAAACGTTTGATTCGCCGAACGACGCAACCACGATGTGATTCAGCCCGCGGAAGTGCGCCAGTCTCGTCTCCGCGCGCTCTCCCCCCGCCACCACCACGTGCATGGCGATCGCCCTTTCAGCTCCTGCCGCATTCGCATCTTCACGCCATCGTCGCAGCGTTTTACCCAGCTGCATCGAATTCGTTGCAAGCCGGCAAACTGCGCCCGCAAGCCGCAAAGTGAAGCGATTTGTTAGCGTCGCAGCCTCGATGACGATGTCGTGCGTCATGGCAAATCACTCTAACGCGTAATGCGCGTGCGGTGTCGATCTCGAAACAAAGCTCACAATTTGTTGACATCCTCGTGACAACCCGGCAAGTGGGCAATCTTAGGATTGCGCAACTGTGAAGTGCCGGTATGAAGAAAAAAATCGTTTTCTTCTTCCCATCGTTTGCCAGCAGTGAGGCCACCGCCCCGCTCGGAATATTGGCGGTCGCAACCCCGCTGATCCGCGCCGGCTACGAAGTGTGCCTCATCGACTCCACCATCACGCCGAACTTCAAGAAACGCGTATTGGAAGAAGCGCGCGACGCGCTATGCCTCGGCATCTCGCTGGTCACCGGACCGATGATCCGCGAAACCGTGGAGATTGCGCGCGCACTGAAAGAGTGGAACCCGGATTTCCCCATCATTCTTGGCGGGTGGCATCCATCGTTGCTGCCGAAGCAGACGCTCGATGCGCCGTTCATCGACTACGTCGTTCGCGGCCAGGGCGAAGACACTCTGCTGGAGCTGCTGCAACACATTGAGAGCGGCTCGGCACCCGACTTTGTCGCCGGCATCGGTTTCAAGCGCGACGGCAAGCTCATCTTCACCGCCGAGCGCCCCTTGCGGCCGCTGGTCGAGATGCCGCCCAAGGCTTATCATCTCGCCGACTTCGACGCCTACGAGCGCCTGTGCGGACGCCGCTGGGCGATGTACACCTCCAGCCTCGCATGTCCGTTCAACTGCGCGTATTGCACCAACGCCGGTGTTTACGGCCGCAAATGGAATGCCTTGCCCGCCGCGCAGTTCGTTGAAGAGACCGTCGATCTCACTCGTCGCTACGACCTCGAAATGCTGTGGGTGGTCGATGACAACTTCCTCGTCGATCTTGATCGCGCGCGTGAGATTGCGGCCGGCCTTGTCCGCGCCGAAGCTGATTTCCAGTGGAGCATACAGGCGACGACCAATCTGACGGCACGCCTCTCGACCGAAGACTTAAAGCTGTTGCGTCGTGGCGGGCTGCACCAGATTTGCCAGGGCGTTGACTCCGGCTCGCCCAAAATCCTGAAGGCCATGAACAAGGACTTTCAGGATTTCGATTCGATCTACGCCAGCGCCGAGCGATGCCTTGCGGCTGGCATTCGCCCGTCGTTCAACATCATCTTTGCCTATCCCGGGGAAGGCGACGAGGAGCGCCAGGAAACTGTTCGCTTCATGATGGATGTTTGCCGTCGCTTTCCCGGCTCGGAGTTCTGGACCAACATCTTCACGCCGTATCCCGGCTCGCCCATCATGGAGAAGGCAGAAGAGATCGGCATCCAGGTACCCACCTCACTGGAAGGCTGGGCCGATTTCTTTCCGCGCTATACGCGTCTTCCCTGGCTCGATGGCCGCGAGCATCATCGCCTGCAAGTGATGCGCGATTACTTGCGCATCGCTTTCGATCGCGTACCCATCGCGGCGGATCGGCGCAGTCGCTCCACGCGCCTCGCGCAGAAGTGCATCTCGCTACCCGCGCGCTGGCGGCTTGAGCACGATAGCTTCGCGTTTCCGGTTGAGCTGTGGATCAACAACAAACTGAAGCAGCGGACGGCAGCATTGTTTAAGCCCGCCGTCGATGCCAAGCGGCTTGAGCCCGCGGAAACGGTGGCGTGCTGATGCGCGGCAAAGTAGTTCTGTTCTATCCCGCGTACGATGGCCCGCCGCTCAGCGCACCGTTGTGTTTGCTCTCGCTGGCCGCCGCTTTGCGTGCTGCCGATTTCGAGCCGGTTGTCATCGATGCCGCCATCGAACCGGATTACGAGCGCCGCATTCTCGCCGAGGTATCCGATGCGCTCTGTCTCGGCATTTCGGTGCTTACCGGCCCCATGATCGGCGGCGCCATCCAGGTCTCGACCGCCGTCAAAAAGCTTTATCCGCAGCTGCCGGTCGTCTTCGGCGGGTGGCATCCCAGCTTGCTCCCAGCCGAAACGCTGAACGAACCATTTGTCGATGCGGTTGTGCGCGGCCAGGGCGAACTTACCTTGCTCGAGCTTGTGTCGGCGATAGCCGAGGGCAAATCGTTCGACGGTATCAGCGGACTGTCCTGGAAAAGCGACAGTCTGCCGCGCGAAAATCCCGAGCGCCGTGTTGAGCGTCTGGACGTGTTGCCTACGCCGGCCTTCGACCTCGTCGACTTCGACGCCTACGAGCGTGCTTGCGGCGTTCGCAAGCTTGCCTATGCCACCAGCGTCGGCTGCCCCTATGCGTGCAATTACTGCACCGACATGGTTTTTTACAAGCGGCGCTTCAATGCGTTAACCGCCGAACGAGTCGCCGGAGAACTTGCCGCGCTCGTCCCCCGCTACCGCATTGAAGAGGTCGCACTGCTCGACTCCAATTTTCCCGTCGATCTCAAGCGCGCCTTGCGCATCGCCGCTGCGATCAAAGAATCGGGCGTCAAGTTTCGCTGGACCTTCCAGGCCTCAACCGATTTCCTCTGCCGCATGAGCGAGGACGAAGTCCGCCTGCTCGGCGAGAGCGGTGTCTCGCATATGGGCTTTGGCACCGAGTCGACCTCGGAGGATGTGCTGAAGCTGATGAACAAACGTCACCAGCGCGTCGACGAGATGTTCGAGACCGCGCGCAAGGCGGATCTCGCAAACATCCGCGTCACCTTCAACCTCATCTTCGGCTATCCCGGCGAGACCGAGGCTGATCGCGCCATCACCTTCCGCACCATGAGCGAGATCGCTCGTCAGTTCCAAAACGTAAATTTCTCGCCCAACATCTTCACGCCCTATCCCGGTATTCCCATCTGGCCGCAATTGCGTGAGATGGGTGTACCCGAACCGAAATCGCTGCGCGCGTGGATGGAGATGCCGCTCGGCGCCAACATGCTTCCGTGGTTGCAGGGCAGGGAACTGGAGCGCTTGCAGCGCATGCTTCAGTACTTCCTGCTGAACAGTCAAATCCACAATGCCCGCAGCAAGAGCTTCCCTCTTCTGCGCCGCAGCGTTCGCCGCATCGTGCAGGCTCCGGTGCGCTGGAGGCTGCGTGAGAGCCGCTATGCATTTCCATGGGAGCTGTGGTTGTCGCGTACAACGGAACGCCTGGTATTGCGGCGCTCGCTCGTTACCGGGCAGGAGTTGCCAAGGAGCCGGCAGAGGCATGCTGACGCAACTTAGTTCGCGAGGTGACAGGTGACCGACGTTCTTCTCACCCATTCCTATCACCTGCCTTACGACCGCAAGCAACTGCGCAAGATGCAGCCTTACTTGCCTCTGGGAACGTTGTACGCTGCCTCGGTCCTGCGCTCGCAAAATATTCCGGTCGCCGTCTTCGACACCATGCTCAGCGACCCAGTCGCCGGATTTCCGGCGGCACTCAAGCGCCATTCGCCCCGCCTGGTCGCGCTCTACGAGGACGACTTCAACTTCCTCTCCAAGATGTGCCTCACTCGCATGCGCGAGCTTGCCTGGTGGATGATCGATGCCGCCCACCATTGCGGAGCTACCGTCATCGTTCACGGCTCCGACGCCACCGACCACGCGGAAGATTATCTGTGTCGCGGTGCTGATTACGTACTCATCGGCGAGGCGGAGCGCACGCTGGCTATGCTCTGCCGCAACCTGCTGGAGCACGGCGACCCGGGGCCGATCGACGGCCTCGTCAGCATGGATTCACGCAGCGTTCGCCGCACCGAGCCGCTGCCCAAGGCCAGCGCATGGACGGAACTCCCCGAGCCTGCGCGCGACCTGGTTGAGGTCGCGCCGTATCGCAACGCCTGGCGAAGTGCTCATGGCTACTTCTCCATGAACGCCGTTGCCAGCCGCGGATGTCCGTACCGCTGCAACTGGTGCGCCAAGCCCATCTCCGGCGATCGCTTTCATATGCGTCCTGCCGAAGCCGTGGCCGACGAAATTCTGCGTCTCAAGCGCGACTACGACATCGAGCACGTTTGGTTCGGCGACGATGTCTTTGCCCTGAATCATCACTGGGCGGCGGATTTCGCGGCCGCGATGGAGAAGGGCAACAGCATTGTGCCTTTCAAGATTCAATCGCGCGCTGACCTGATGACCGACGATACCGTCGACGCGCTTCGCCGGGCAGGCTGCGCCGAAGTTTGGATGGGGGTCGAGTCCGGATCACAAGGCATTCTCGACGCGATGGACAAGGGACTCACCGTCTCTGAAGTCGTCGATGCGCGCATGCGCCTGAAGCACGCTGGCATTCGCGCCTGCTACTTTCTGCAATTCGGCTATCCCGGAGAAACCTGGCGAGACATCCGCCGGACCATCTCGCTCGTCCGCATGACTCGTCCGCACGATATTGGCGTTTCGGTTTCGTATCCGCTGCCCAACACTCGCTTCTACCAGAAGGTGCAGGCTTCGCTTGGCGATAAGCGCAACTGGACCGACAGCGACGATCTGTCGGTGATGTTCACGGCTGAATACAACGACGCCTTCTACCATGCTGTGCGCGACGCTCTTCATCTCGAAGTCGACTCCTGGCGCAATCCAGCATTGCGCGATCGAGTCGAGAGCATGTGGCAGCATGTTTCCGATCTCGAGCCTGTCAGCCACAACTCCGCTCCAACATCGTTTGCAAGCACGGCGCCTGTTCGGCAGCGTTCTCAATTCTTGCCGCTGCGCGAAATCGCAGCCGCGCCGGGGGAGGCCTGATGCCCGAACTCCTCCTCACGCACGGCTATTTCATGTACGACGATCCCAAGGAGCTTCAGATACTGAAGCCCTACGCGCCACTCGGCATTCTGTATCTGTGCTCGCATCTTCGCGCCAAGGGATTCGACGTCGATGTCTTCGACACTACGTTCTCAACGCGCGACCTGCTCATTCGCCATCTGCGGACCGAGAAGCCCAGCATACTCGGCATTTACGCCAACCTGATGACGCGTCGCAATGTCGTCGACATCCTGCGTGTCGCCCACGAAGCCGGATGGAAGACAGTTGTAGGCGGCCCCGAGCCCGGAGCCTACGCATTGGAATACCTCCAGGCCGGCGCCGATTTCGTTGTCTTCGGCGAAGGCGAGTTGACAATGGAGGAGTTGCTCACCGCACTACGCGCCGGCGCTACGGATTCCATCCCCAGCATCGCCGGCCTTGCCTTCCTCGATGATGACGGCGAGCTCCGGCAGACTGCTCCGCGCGCGCAAATCGCGAACCTCGATGGCCAGCCTTGGCCGGCGCGCGAAGCCATCGACATATCTCGCTACGTGCGTACCTGGAAGGACGCGCACGGCAAAGGTTCGGTCTCGTTCATCACCGCACGCGGTTGCCCGTACAAGTGCCGCTGGTGCAGCCACCAGGTCTTCGGCATGACGCATCGCCGTCGTGATCCCGTGCTCGTCGTGGACGAGGTCGAGTGGCTGCTGCAACGTTATTCGCCCGACATGGCGTGGGTGGCCGACGATGTCTTCACCATCCATCACGGCTGGATTCGCGCCTATGCCGCCGAGATGAAGCGCCGCGGCCTGCACGTCCCGTTTGAGTGCATCTCGCGTGCCGACCGCCTTAGCGAAGAAGTGCTCGACGTGATGGCCGATCTCGGTTGCTTCCGCATCTGGATTGGTTCCGAGAGCGGCTCGCAGCGCATTCTGGATGCCATGCAGCGAGGCGTGAAAATCGAGCAGGTACAGCGCGCCATCGAGATGTGCCGCGCGCGCGGCATTCAGACCGGCATGTTCCTTATGTGGGGCTATGAAGGTGAGCAGATGCCCGACATCGAAGCCACCATCGAGCACGTGAAGCGCTCGCGCCCTGACATTTTCTTCACTACCGTTGCGTATCCGATCAAAGGGACGCCTTATTACGAACAGACGCGCGAGCGCCTGGTGCAGCCGAGTCCCTGGAATGTCAGCTCCGACCGCGAGTTCAAGATCAAGGGCCGGCACTCACGAAAGTTCTACGAGTTTGCCGACCGCCTGTTGCGCGACGAGCTAGCGTTGTCGCGATTGCGCGAAGCCGACGGCAACGGCGACTCGGCGCTCGACTTGCAAGCGCGCATCCGTGCCCACCGCGACGGCATGGCCGCAAGCTATGCGGAGGTGGAGGCATGACATCCTGCTCCGCCCCGCAGCATTCCGCCGGAGCCGCATTCGACAGCATTGCCGAGCAGTACGACGACCTGTTCACGCGCTCGCTCATCGGACGCGCCCAACGCGATGCCGTGTGGGACGTTCTGCGGCAGGAGTTCCGTGACGGTCACCGAGTTCTTGAGCTGAATTGCGGCACCGGCGAGGACGCGCTCTTCTTGTCTCGCATGGGCGTCTCGGTCTACGCCTGCGACGCCTCCGAGCGCATGATCGCAGTTGCCTCCAGCCGTATGGCTTGCGAGTCGCGAGGCCCGCATGTGCAACTCGAAGTCCGTAAAACCGAACGGATCGGCGGCCTAAGCGCCGAACCGTTTGATGGCGTGCTGTCCAACTTCTCCGGCCTGAACTGTGTCGAAGATCTCGCCGGGGTTGCGCGTCAGCTCGCGGTTCTGGTCAAACCGCGAGGCCGGCTGGTGCTATGCATGTCCGCTCGCGCCTGCCTGTGGGAGACATTGTGGTACATCGCGCACGGCAATCCGGCACGAGCCGTCCGGCGCTGGAAGGGTATTGCGACCGCATCGCTGGGCGATGTCGTCCTACGCGTGCACTATCCCACACTGGGGGATGTCCGAAGAATCTTTGCCCCGGCTTTCACCCTGCGCAGGATCAGGGGCATCGGTGTAACCGTCCCGCCCTCCTATGTAGAGCACCTGGCGCGGAAGCATTCAACCGCGCTCCGCGGATTGCAGGCTATCGATCGCGTCATCGCGGGTTGGCCGCTTTGCCGGGCTGTCGGCGACCACGTCCTGCTGGTTCTGGAAAGGACGGGCGCATGAGCGCGGCGGTGAAGTTGCACAACATCACGGCCTCGGGCAGCCGGGTGTCTGGCGAGCTGCGCCTGCAATGTCCGCAATGTCGATCCCCATTGGGCAGCCTCCATTCCGGCGAATTTCCCCCGGAATTCCTGTATTCATGCCCCGCCTGTTTTTTCCAGATGTTGAACGAGGATGGCATATGGAAGGCTCTGCCACCGGCGCGGGCCGCGCATTTCGCGCGTTTCATGCGCGAGTACCAGGCCATTCGCGAGGCCGAAGGCCGCGGCAGCGGTAGCCCTGAATACTACCTCGCGCTGCCCTACCGCGATCTCTCTGGACGCAACCAGGACCAGTGGGCGATTCGCGCCCGCACCTATCGCTATCTTGAGAACAGGATCCTGCCGCATCTCGAAGCTGCCGCACACGGCGGCCTCGACATGCTTGACCTTGGCGCCGGCAACGGCTGGATGAGTTATCGTCTCGCGTTGCGCGGGAATCGACCTGTCGCTGTCGATCTCTTCGCGACTGGGCTCGATGGTCTGGCAGCTGCAGTTCACTATCGCCACATGCTGCCGCGGCTGTTCCCGCGCTTCCAGGCTGAGCTCGACGCCTTGCCGTTTGCCGGCGGGCAGTTCGATGTCGCCATCTTCAATGCCTCGTTCCATTACTCGGACGACTACGCGGCAACACTGGGCGAGGCGATTCGCTGCCTTCGTTCTGGCGGCACCGTCATCATCGCCGACACCGCTTGGTATCGGCGCGACGAGAGTGGCCGGCGGATGATCGCCGAACGGCAGAAGGCTTTCACGCAGCGCTACGGATTTCCATCTGACGGTCTTGCCAGCCTGGAATATCTGACTAATGAGCGTCTCTCTGACCTGGAAAAGAAGTTTGGATTCGCCTGGAAGGTCCATACGCCGTTTTATGGTGCGCGATGGGCCTTGCGTCCATTCATCGCCACGCTGAAGCGCAAGCGTGAGCCATCGCGTTTCCGCATTTACGTTGCCGAGGTCGCCAAGTGATCATTCTGTTTAATCCTCGCGCCACCAGGCCGCGCAACTGTCGCTTGCCATTGTCGGTGCTTGCGCTGGCGGCGGTGCTGGAAGGCCGCGAAGAATACGCCGTCGTGGATGGCAACATCGACAGCGACCCTGTGGGGCGGATCGTACGCCTCATTGACGAGCACCGCGTCGAGTTACTCGGCGTCACCTGCATGCCCGGTCCGCAGATGGCTGCCGCGCTGGAAGCCAGCCGCGAGGTTCGCCGGCAGCGTCCGCATGTACCCATCGTCTGGGGCGGGTACTTCCCCTCGACCTATGCCGACGCTGCGCTGAATGCCGCCTACGTTGACTATGCCGTGCGCGGTCAGGGCGAAGACACACTGCTCGAATTACTCGATGCCGTTCGCGGCACCCGTTCGTTCGAGTCGATCGCCGGGCTCTCCTACAAGGACGCGTTCGGACTGCATCGCCACAATCCCGAGCGGCTGATGAAAGGGCCCGACGCTTTCCCGTGGATGCCGTTCCATCGCGTGCCGGTGGAGAAGTATCTGCGGCCGTCGTACTTCGGCAAGCGCACCGCAGTCCATCACGCCAGCATTGGCTGCCCATTCCGTTGCAGCTTCTGCGGGGTTCACGCGACCTACGGAACGCGCGAGCGCTTCGAAAATCCTGAGCGCACCGCGGCCATCCTCTCGCACTTGAAGACGGCTTACGGCGCTGATTCGGTGCAGTTCTACGACATGAACTTCTTCCTCCGGGAAGACCTCGCGCGCGACCTCGCAGAGCGGCTCGCACCGCTGGGCCTCCGCTGGTGGTGCGAGGCGCGCGTGGATGTGATGTCACGCTACTCCGATGAAACCCTGAACGCGCTCAAACGCGGCGGTTGCACCATGATCTTCTTCGGCGCGGAGTCCGGCTCTGACTGGGCGCTGAAGGAGATGAAGAAGGGCATTACCACCCAGCAGACCCTTCAGGTCGCCGGACGCATGCACAAGTTCGGCATCATCCCGGAGTTCTCGTTCGTCGTCGGCAATCCCAATGATCCCGAACGCGATACGCGCGAGACTTTGCAGTTCATCCGCGCCATCAAGCAGCTCGATCCCCGTGCCGAAATCATCATCTACCACTACACCCCTGTCCCACAGCGTGGGAGCATGTATGGCGAGATCGACGGTCAAATCGAGTTTCCCACCACGCCGGAAGAGTGGGCCAGCCCTCGCTGGATGGATTTCACGCTTCGCATTGACCCGAACACCCCGTGGCTGAAGCGCAAGACCAAGAACCTGATCGACGACTTCGAGACTGTTGTCAGCTCGCGCTGGCCCACAGTGCAGGACATCCGCGCCCCCCGCTGGAGCCGCGCGCTGTTGAAAAGCCTGAGCGCATGGCGGTACTCGTCGCAGATTTACGGCTACCCCAAAGAGCTGCATTGGGCGCAGCGCCTCATCGACCTGCGGCGCCCCAAGGCGGAGAGCCTCTGACATTGTATGACTGCTGTTGCTTACATACCGCGGCTGGCGAACCCGCAGGGACTGGTGCGCGACTTCGCGCTCTGGTCGCAGGCCTACGACAGTTCGCCCAATCCGATGCTTTCGCTCGAGGAGCGGTTCCTTTCGCCGTTGCTGCCTGCGCTGCACGGTGAAGATGTTCTCGACATCGGCTGCGGCACCGGGCGATGGCTACAGCGGCTGGAGAGCGCCGGCGCACGCAGTCTTACCGGAATCGATTTCTCCGCGGAGATGCTGGCCCGCGCGCACCAGAAGATGCAGGGCCGAGCGCGGCTCGCAGCTGGATCGGCCACGTCGCTTCCGGTAGCGAACTCATCGGCTGACGTCGTGCTCGCGTCCTTTGTCGCGAGCTACGTCTCCGACCTGACGGCATTCGCCCGTGAACTGAGGCGCACCGTTCGCCCAGCCGGCAGCGTCTTTATCTCCGACGTTCATCCTGAGACCGCCGCGGCTTGCCACTGGAAGCGTAGCTTCCGCGCCGAACAGCAGGAAATCCTTCTTCGCACCCGGGCGTACTCTTTGTCCGAACTGATGGAGTGCCTGCGCGACGCGGGCTTCCAGATCGCTTCGCTGCTCGAGCCTTGCTTTGGCGGGTGCGAATTCGAAACGCTACGCCGCGCCGGTAAGCTTGACGCCTTCTACGCCTCGGAAGGGCTGCCGGCAATCTACATCCTGCAACTTGTGCCGCACCAGCCTTGCGTTGGCGTTTTCGATACGCCAGACCTCAGCGTGCGAGCCTCGGCAGTTGCCCTGGACGCCGATGCCGCGACCCGGGCGACGCTGGAGATTCGCGATGGCACCATAACCCGCATCGCCTCGCGCACATTGTCGCCGGTACCTAATGCTGCTGCACATGGGCTCTTCCTCAACGGCTACATGCTTCTCCCGGGGTTGATCAATGCCCATGATCATCTCGAGTTCGGGCTCTACCCCAATCTCGGCCGAGGCCCATATGCCAACGCGGCACAGTGGGCGCGCGACATCCATCAGCGTGATGCCGGCACCATTGCGGCGCATCAGTCAATTCCGCGCGATGTTCGCGTGTGGTGGGGCGCGATTCGCAATCTTCTCTGCGGCGTGACCACCGTTTGCCACCACAACCGGGTTCATTCCGAGCTGCTCGCCGGTGACTTTGCCATCCGCGTGCTGACGAACTTCGGATGGGCGCATTCGCTCGCGATGGACGAACCCCTGACCACAAAATATCGGGACACACCGGCCGGCGATCCCTTCGTGCTGCATGCCTGCGAGGGTGTGGACGAAGGCAGTGCTGATGAAATCTTCGAGCTTGACCGCCGCGGAATTCTCGATGAGCGCAGCATCTTGGTTCATGGCCTTGCCCTCGGTAACGACGGCGTGAAGACGCTGAACCGCTGCGGCGCCGCGCTGGTACTGTGCCCTAGTTCGAATCGCTTCCTCTTTGGCCGGACGCTCACGCCCGGAACCATAGCCAATGTCGAGCGATTAATGCTGGGCAGCGATTCTCCGCTGACCGCCGCCGGCGACCTGCTCGATGAATTGCGAATTGCGCATCACGAGCTCGGTATTCCATCGCGCGAACTCTACAGCATGCTGTTGCGGCGCGCCGCTGACATCTTTCGCTTACGCGATGGCGCAGGCACCCTTCGCGCCGGCGCCTCCGCCGACTTCATCGCAGTGCGCGAGCGCGGCTTGACCCCGGCAGACACGCTCGTCAACCTGAATTGGACGGATGTAGAGCTGGTGGTTGTCCGCGGCCGTGTGCAGCTCGCCTCTGAAGCGCTTTATCGGCGATTGCCTGCACAGCTCGCAACGGATCTTCACTCAGTGGAGGTGAACGACGTTGTGCGTTGGGTGCGCGCCCCGTTGCCGCGTATGTTCCGCGAAGCGCAGCGGGTGTTGGGCGATGACGTCAAGGTCGGCGGTAAACGGGTGAGACATGTTGCCGCAACCTGACAGTCAGACATCCGTGATGCTCAACGACGCAGGCGAGCGCCTGGCGTCGCTGCCCGTTCTGGTTCTCAATGCGCACAGCCGCTGCAACTGCCGCTGTGTAATGTGCGACATCTGGAAGCGCAACGAGGCGACGGAAGTCACTGCTGCCGCGCTCGACCGGCATCGCGAATCGATTCGACGGCTCAAGGTCGAGTGGGTTGTGCTCTCCGGTGGCGAACCCCTGATGCACCGCGATCTCGGCTCCCTGTGCAGCTTCTTCCGCGACCTCGACATTCGCGTGACGCTGCTGACCACCGGCCTGCTGCTGGCAAAACGTGCTGCCGAAGTAGTGGCATTCTTCGACGATGTCATCGTTTCACTCGATGGTCCGCCCGAGATACACAATGCGATTCGCCGCGTAAACGGCGCCTTCGAACATATCCGGTCGGGTGTGCGCACCGTCCGCGAATTGCACCCAGATATGAGGATCACGGCGCGAACAACCGTGCAGAAGGCAAACCATGCACAGCTGTTGGCCACCGTGCGTAGCGCCCAGGCCATCGGACTCAACGGCATCTCGTTTCTGGCGGCCGATCTGACCTCCGAAGCTTTCAACCGCCCGGTCATCTGGCCGGACGAGCGGCAGAACGAGATCGGTCTCACACTCGATGAAATCGAAGTCCTCGATCGCAGCATCGATGACCTCGTCATCTGGTCCGCCGAATGCGGCAATGCAGGCTTCATCGCCGAGAGTCCTGCCAAGCTCCGACGCATCGCGCAACACTTTCGCGCGCAACTTGGGCTTGTTTCTTTCGTAGCGCCGAAGTGCAATGCACCCTGGGTGTCAGCAGTAATTGAAGCCGACGGCAATGTCCGTCCGTGCTTCTTTCATCCCGCTCTGGGCAACATTCATCACGAACCTCTGGACGAAATCATCAACGGCGACGTCGCGCGCGCCTTTCGCGGCGAGCTGAATGTTGAGAGCAATCCTGTGTGTCAGAAGTGCGTCTGTTCGCTGTATCGTGCTCGACCCATCGAACTGTGAAGCCGTTGAGTTTGCCGTCGCAATTTCTATATCGCCATGGACAAGATCCTGGTCATCGACAACGACTCCGCTACCCGCAAGGTGCTGCGCCAGACCTTCGCCAGCTCCGGCTTCGAGCTCGCCATGGCGGCGGACGCGAGCACGGCCATGTCGATGTTCAACGCGGAGATGCCGCGCGTCGTCATTCTCGAGCCGCGAATCCCAGGATTTGCCGGCCAGGATTTTTGCCGCGAGATCCGCCGCCGTTGCCTGCGCGTGCCCATCCTGGTGCTGAGCGCGGCAAAGGCCGAAGTCGACAAAGTGCTTCTGCTGGAGATGGGCGCCGACGACTATGTCACCAAGCCGTTCAGCCCGCGCGAACTGCTGGCGCGCGTGCGGGCCGCGGTCCGCCGGCAGAGCCATGAGCACATTCTTGGCTCCGACAATTTCGCCTTTGGCGAAGTGCAGGTTAACTTTGCCACCATGGAAGCGCTTCGCGAAGGCGCTCCAGTGCAGATGACGCCGCAGGAGTTCAAGATGCTGCGTTTCTTCGTGACCAATGCGGGCCGCGTGATCTCGCGCGAGGAACTGCTGGCGCAGGTCTGGGGAAGCCGCGCGCATCCCGGTTCGCGCACCATCGCCACCCATGTCCTTCGGTTGCGCCAGAAGCTGGAGCGCGATCCCGCAAATCCGCTGCATATCCGCACCGTTCACGGCGCAGGATACAAGTTCGTCAAGTAATCGAGTCAGTGCGCGTAGGGCAGCGAAGCCGCGCCCAAAACTTTCATCGTCGCTGCGTCCTGCACCAGCACCGCGACCTTCAGGTTGGAAGGGTTCCAGTCGCGCTGCGGTGCCACCTCGACTGTGGTGTCATACATACCGTTCGCCGTCCCCAATTCGCGCAAGTACCGGACGACAGCCGCGTGGTGCAACGTGCGCCCTCCGTTTTCCCCCGCGGCTACGGACGTCTTCAACCCATCTTCCGTCACCGCCAGCACAATTTTGCTGGCCGCCGGCGATTGCACCTTGACGTTTAACCGGTCGCCCGCGTCCCAGCGCAGCGTTGCCTTCGCAGGCATCGCGTCCTTCGTCGCGGCGTCGATTTTGTGCTGGACTTCTGCCAGGTCGTTGCCCACGAACTGGGTCTTGCCGTCAATCACCATCTGCGGCGTGTAGACGTTGCTGTGCAGCGCGCCGGCGTAATCGTTCTGCCGCCGGCTGAATTGCGCCGACGAGAAGCGGTCGGTCCACCCGATGTAGTTCCAGTAATCGACGTGCTCGCCGAGAAGTATCAGGTTCGCACCGTGTTGCTCACTCAACTTCATCAGGATGGCGTCGGCCGGAGGGCAGCTCGAGCATCCTTCGGAGGTGAACAGTTCAACCACGACCGGGTTCTGCGCAAACGCCAGGGAGCTGTACGACAAAGCAGCGAGCAGGAAGACACTTGCCAGGTTTGCTTTCACATTCCATATGACTATGGCCAGGCCGGAATGGTTTCACCGGTCACTAAGTCAGCCGATGCATCATGAGTACCGTCACCAGTGCGGCGTCGGCGGCAAGCACATTGCTGGCGAAATTGACCGAGTCGTTGCCCATCTTGCCGGCGTTCTCCCAGGTTGCGCCCAGCACGCTGTCGATAAACATCCCGCCGATCGCGGCGAATCCGATGACAAACGTCCAGCGCCAGTCGACCACCCTGACACTTGCCGCCACCCAGGAAATGATGCAGGCGGCCACGCAGCCGCTGATCGTGCCTTCGACGCTAATAGCGCCGTTGGTTCCGATGGGCACGTTGCGGAAATCGGTAATCATGTAGGCGCCACGCGCGGTAGCTTGGCCCATTTCGCTGGCTACAGTATCGGCCGCGGCCTCGGCCAGCGCCGCCATCGCGCCTACCATCAGCAGGTCGCTCAACTCCGGCAGCCATATCGTCGGCAGCGCGCACATGGTCGCAGGACCCAGGTTCGCCAGCACTTGCGACGCAGTGCGGCCGCGACGGCGTTCGGCGACTCCCAGGTGTTGTTTGCGCGCGTAACCGATGCGAGTGGAAAGAAACGTGAGCAGAAATACCGCGATGAGAGGAACAAACCCGGCCCAGCCTGCGGCCAGCATCAGTACGAACGCCACCAGCACACCGGCAAGCGCTCCGCCGTCGGTTACTGCCCCCATCAGCCGCGCGACCACGGCGAATGCGATCGCCACCACGATGGCCGGCAAACCTCTGACATGCATGAGATCTGGCACGCGTCCGTCAAGTATCGCACGCGTGGACGGATGCGCTTTACCTCCCATCCCGCTGTTCGCCCTCGGGTCATTCGCTCTTCGCCAGAAGCTTTTCGCCATTGGCAATTCGCCATGCGCTTTTCGCCAGAAGTAAGTCAGCAACTTCGGTTTCGCCAGGAATCTCCGCAGCGCAAAAGCCCGGAACGGGAGCCATTTGTGTGAGCCGTGGGCGTGAGCCCGCGGTCAGCTATCTCAATATGCTTCCGAGCCGCGGAGCGGCGTCATCTTACGTCACATGAATGCATGCAGCACACGTCCGCGCCTCCGGCATCCCACTTAGACGGATATGTCGCCTCTGGCGAATGGCGAATGGTGAAGAGCAAACCGCGACTCGCCACGAACCGCTTGACGAACCGCATTACATCGCCGGATGATATGGTGCCCACATTTTGGTGCACTTCCGGGCGCCACTCTTCGCGTGATTTTTGAAAAGGACGGCTTATGGCTTCTTCCGTGTGGTCGGGATATCTGACGTTTGGCCTTATCTCTTTGCCGGTGCGGTTGTTCTCCGGCGCGCGCGGTGAACACGTTTCCTTCCACATGCTGCATCGCGACGACAACACCCGCGTCAAGCAGCAGCTCTGGTGCCCGCATGACGAGCGCGTGGTCGAGCGCAGCGAAATCGTGAAGGGCTACGAGTACCGCAAGGGCGAGTACGTCATCGTCGAGCCGGAAGAGATCAAGAAGATCGAGCCCAAGACCGCGAAGGCCATGGAGATCCTCGAGTTCGTCAAAGCCAGCGACGTCGATCCCATCTACTTTGAATCCTCGTACTACGTCACGCCGGAAGAAGCCGGCCGCCGCCCCTACGCGCTGCTCTGCAAGGCGCTGGAAGAGAGCGAATACGTCGCTATCGCCAAGCTCACCATGCACAACCGCGAGTACACCGTCTTCCTGCGCCCATACAAGGGCGGCATGATGCTGCACACCATGTACTACAAGGACGAGGTGCGCGAGCTCGACAACTTCGGCCGTCCCGACGTCGAGCTGAAGGACGCCGAGGTGAAAGTCGCGCATCAGCTCATCGAGGCGCTGGCCGGCGACTTCGACCCCGAGAAGTATCACGACAGCTTCCAGGAAAATTTGAAGACGCTGATCAAGGCGCGCCTGGAAGGCGAAGAGGTTACGCCGGTCGAGAAGCCGAAGAAGATGGCCCCGGTGGTCGACCTGATGGCCGCGCTGAAGGAGAGCCTGGCGCAGGTACCCAAGAAGCCCGCGCAACGCGTCGAGGCAGCCCAGCGGGCGTCTGAGATCAAAGTCGCAGCCAAGGCCAAGAAGACTTCACGCAAGAAGACTGCGGCGTAGTTTACGTTTGAGCCAAGACGTCAACTAGCCCGAAGGGCGACACAATCGTAGCCCAGCACGTAGCGCAGCCGGGGTGGAGGAGCGGAGTGCTGGGCAGACGTTTGTTTCTGGCTCCGAGTCCCGTTACCGGGGTCCCGACGACCGGAGGTTTGCGGTCGTTGGGGTGGTTCAGGGACGCCATATCTAGTTTGCAGTTCCATTTAACGGGCACCTTCCCATGCGTCTTCGCAGTGCTGCAACATTAGCTCTCGTCATCCTGTTGATCGGCTCTGCCATTGCTTTTGCTTGCTACCGCAATACGCAACTCGAAAAGAACTTCCCTCGCATCCACGCAGGCTTAACTGACAAGGAAGTCGTCGCGATACTCGGGAAGCCATCTTGGGTAGAGCCATGCGGCAAAAGCTTTGGAGACCCAAAGCAGAACTGCACACAGTATCTTTATCGCAATTCTTTCGTGCCGCTGATTCCGGAATTCTACGCTGTCGAATTCAATAGTGATCGACACGTCGGGGACATGTACGTGTACGAATCGCCCTAGCGGGGGTCGCCGCATACCTCCTTGGCTTGAATCGAAAAGGCTAACTCCCCTACTTCGCCGCCTTCACATCGTCGCCCTTGAACTCTTCGCCTAGCCACTGCTGAAATGCCGTCATGTTCTGCGGACGTCCCAGGAAATTGCTCACCAGCGTATTGGCCGATACCGATCCGCCCGGCTCGAGCACTACGCGCCGGTAGCGCATGGGAGCATCGCCCCCGAGCAGATTGTTCTGGTCAAACTGCCCAAAGAAATCTTCTGAGATGACCTTGTCCCACATGTAGGTGTAATAGGCGGATGAGTAGCTCCCCAGGTGTCCGAAATTTGCCCACAGGCGCGAGTCATCCGGAATTGTCTTCACCAGCATGTAGTGCGCGTAGTTCGCGGGCGGCACCGCATCGATATCGACTTTGGCCGGATCGCCCTTGTAGTAGTCGTACGAAATCCCGCCCAGCGCGTTCTGGAACATCGTGCCATTAGCGCGCCCGAAGGCAGCGGCGCGGTTCATGCGCTCCACCATCTCCGCCGGAATCGTCTCGCCCGTCTTGTAGTGCTTGGCGAAGGTCGAGAGCACCTGCGGACTGCGCATCCACTCCTCCAGCATCTGCGAGGGCGCTTCCACAAAATCCGACTCCATGGTGATACCGCTGATGCCCGCCCACTGTTGTTGCCCGCCGAGAATGTGGTGCATCAGGTGCCCAAACTCATGGAAGAACGTAATGACGTCGCTATAGTCCATCAGCCCGGCATCGTTGGCCGTCGGCGGCAGGAAATTGCACACCAGCACCGCTTCGGGCAGTTGCTTTCCCTTCACTCCATCCAGCAGCGGGGACATCTGCTGATGGCTGAACTTGCCTGGCCGGGGGAACATGTCGAGGTAAAAACGGCCTACGATCTTGCCCTTATCGATGACATCCCAGGTCTCGACCGTGGGATCCCACGCCGGCACATTCATCTCCTGTCGGAAGCTGATGTGGAACAGCGACGCGGCAGTGTCCATAATTCCGCGCTTCACCTGGTTGAACGGTAGGTACGGCCGAACAGTCTGGGAATCGAAGTTGTACTGCGAGCGTCGTACCAGCTCAGAGTAATAGCGGTTCTCGTAGGAGTAGATCTCCGTCGCGGATGGATCCGTCTTCTTCTTCTCCGCCACCAGCATGGCGTATTCGCGCTGGGCGATGGGCCGTGCCGCAGCGTCAAGGTCGCTGATGAACTTCTGGATGTTGCTGCCCTTCTCGATCATCTTGTCGGCGGCGTTGTAATCCGCCCACGAGGAATAGCCGACGATGGTGGCGATCTGGTAGCGCAGCTGCATCATGTCCTGCAACACCGGGCGATTTTTGGGATAAGCCCGGCTGATGTACGCCTCCCAAATTCGCCGCCGCAGTGACTCGCTCTTCGCGAGCTTCAGAACCGGAAAGGTGCTGGGCTCGTCGGCGGCAATCTGGATTGTGCCGTCAGGCCCCTTCTTCTGCTGGTTGATGAAGTCCTGCGGCAGGCCGTCCAGCTCGGAGGCGTCCTTCACCTCGACCCATTTCTGGTCGTCGGAGATGTTGCGATCGAAGGTGGATTGCGCCTGCGTCAGCTGCTCGTTGAGCTGGTTGAGCTTCTTGCGCGTGGCGTCATCCTTGTCCACGCCCGCGAGGCGAAACTCCAGCAGCTGCCGATTCACGTAGTACTGCGTAGCCTTGTCTGCTTTCGAGAGGTCGAGACTCTTCAGCGCGTTGTAGACGTCGCGGTTCAGAGAAAGCGCCGACTGCGCCGTGCTGACCTTCGTCGTCATCGTAGTGGCGACGTCGCGATAGTGGGTGTCGGGATTAACCTGCTGCATCAGCGTGGAGAAATACACAGCGGTGTTCAGTTGCCGCAGCGCTTCGTCGTAGGGAGCAAGCGTGTTTTCGATGGTGCGCGCGCCTTTGACCGCAACGATCTGATCGACATAGCGCTGCGCCGCCGCCAGCCGTTGGTTTTCGAGCTTTTCGAAGGCAGCCGCGTCAGGTTTGTTCGTCCACACCGGAGGCTGGTTTTTCAATTCATCTTGAGCGATGGCGCATAAAGCAGAAATGAGCAGGACCGCGGCAACACGAAGGCTGTTCATGTGCACAACTCTAGCCGGGAATCAGCCGAGTGGGAAGTCGCGAGGGCCGGGAACTTGGTTGAAGGTGACGAAGCGCCCTGTGGTGGCGGCTCTATGGCGTGATCTCCCACACCACGCCAACACCGTGGGCGCCGCCCCCCGTCGCGGTTCCGTAGAGGTTGCCGTTGGAGTCCAGCACCAGGCTGCCGTGCGGATTGGCTCCGTCCTGGCCGTTGAAATCGTGAACTGTGGTAAAGACCCAGTTACCGCCGGAGTAGGTCAGCTTGAACACCGAGCCAAGGCTGTTGGCGCCCTCCTGCGTTGTCGTGCCGTAGAGTGCGCCCGAGCTGTCCATCACCAGGTCGCCCCATGGTCCCTGGATTCCGCTGAATTGCCAGAGCTGCGTGAAGTTCCAGCCGCCGCCCGCAGGGCTCAACTGGAACACCTTGCCACCGCCGCCTCCGCCCTGGCCGCCGTAGCTCGTGGTGCCGTAGAGGTTGCCGCTGCTGTCCAGAAGCAAGCCGCCCAGCGGACGAGCTCCGTCGGTGCCGTTGAAATTGTGGAGAACGGTTTCTGTCCAGCCCGACTGAGTATTGGTCAGCTGAAAAACGGTTCCACCGCGCGCAAACATGCCGCCAAATTCTGTCGGCCCGTAGAGATTGCCCGCAGTGTCTTGCGTCACGCCGGCATAGGGATTGGCTCCATCGGTGCCGATGAACGCGTGGATCACGCTTTCCGTCCAATTGCCGCCCGATTGCGTCAGCTCATAGGCGGTGCCGACCGACGCAGGTCCCCCGTTGTACGTCGTTCCAAAAAGATTCCTTGCCGCGTCGAAGAGGATGTCGCCGGTAGGCGTGCTGCCGTCATTTCCACCGGCGAACTGGTAGACCACCTGCTCGGACCAGTAACAAGTGACCGAGCGGCAAAAGGTCACCGGAGGTCGCAAAGCGAAGACCACGCCGCAGCCCGGGCTGGCGCAAGCGCTGCCGCCTTGACCGGTCGTTCCATAAAGCTTGCCGTCCGGACCGAACGTGAGTCTGCCTTCAGGAAAGGCGCCGTCAGACTGGTTGAACTCGTAGAGCGGCGACAAGATCCACGCCGAGTTACGCCGAGCCAGCTTGAAAACCGTCCCGCAGCCGCCCAGACAGTTGGTTCCCGAGCCTCCGCTGGAGGCAGTCCCATAGAGATTTCCACTGCTGTCGGTGGTCAGCCCGCCTAAGGGATTCGCTCCGTCCTGCCCGCGCTCAAAGCTGTGCAGCACGGTGTAAGTCTGGGCCTGCGTAAGCTGCGAACCCGCGAAGGCCAACATGACGAGCAACCAGCATGTCTTGAGGAACACTCGAAGTGGAGCAAAGCGATTCGCTGTCATGAAAGGTCTCCGTCATCCTGCGTATTACCTTGCGCAGGGAGTGGCATTGTACCTCCGAAACTTGGCGCGGCTTTACTCGAAAGCGAGAACTATTTGCGGCAATTTGGAATTGCGCCGGAGAGCAGGAAGTTCGGTTGAAGCGAAGAGTCCCAGGTCAGGGCGCCGTATGAAATCTGCGGCCCCAGGACTTCGCTCCATACCGCTGCGCAGGGGCGGTCGCGCAACGGTTTGACGCCCCAGCGGCTTGTTTCAGTTGTCAATGACCACCTGCTGGACGCCGGCCTGGGCCCGTCCGTTTTGTCTCGCGAACCGCGGTGCCGTCGCACCCGATCGCAAAAACAAAAGGGGAGGAAGAGGCACGTCTGCCTTTTCCATCCCCACAAATCCAGCGTACCACCCAATCTCAGCTCGTCTATACAACTTTATGTTATGCGGCACTATCGGGTGAGCGGCGCGGCGTATCCTGCGAAGCGAATGTGGTATACCGTTGTCCGGCCACGTCTCGTCGATGAAACCTGCACGCCGCAAATTGATCTATGTATCGGTGCTGGAGAGCGATCCCATGCGGTCGATTGGACTGCTGGACGTTTTCAAGTCCGAACCCGACATTCGCATTCATGCCGGCACGGTGGAGACGGTAGTGCACAGCCGGCACGATGAACTGGTGCTGATGACTACCGATCGCGGCCCGTCATTTTCGTCCACGATGACGATGCTGAAGACGCTTCGCCCGGGTATCCGCATCATCGTGACCGGGCCGGGCAAGCATGACGACGACATCCTGCGGGCCATCTCGGCAGGTGCGAAGGGCTACGTTCCCCAGGAAGCCTCGTACGACATCCTGAAAAAAGCGATTCGCGAGGTGCACGGCGGGTCGGTCTGGGTGCCGCGGCGCATCGTGGCCACCTTTATCGAGCGCGCGACCACGTACATGCAGCAGCGCACGGCGCCGGCGCCAATCCCCAAGATCAGCCGGCGGGAAGCCGAGGTACTGCGACTACTGGTGGACGGCTGCTCCAACAAGGAAATTGCCGGCGAATTAGGAATCATCGAGGGGACGGTGAAGGCGCACGTGGTGCAGCTAATGCGGAAAACAGGCGCACCAAACCGCACCGCGCTGACGGTTCACGCACTGAGCAAGGCGTTGTTACGGGCGAGAGAGCGAGGGGCGGGGTAGGTTACTCCGTCCTAAAAGTGGTGGTTACGAAAGTTAAATTACTATTACCCCTACTTTCGTTATCTTGTGCGATTTTCGACCGCCAAGCATACTGCATTCACCTACCACAGAACCTGGGAGACAGGGCTGGGAAGAGGTTACGAGGGTCTCCTCTTCCCAGCTCTTAATTTTTGCCCGTAAACACCTTCCCGGAAGCACTCAGCACTCAGCACTCAGCACTCAGCACTCAGCACTCAGCACTCAGCATTCAGCAACCAGCAATCAGCACTCAGCAATCAGCAGCACGCGGCAGTCGCAGTCAGTGATGAATGTGACGGCGCCGGCTGCTGATGAAACGTACTTGGGCGCATTGACGCGAAGGTCCACTCGCGAGCAGCCCGATTCGACACCAGCAGCCAAAAGCTGACTGCTGACTGCTGAGTGCTCCCCCGCGTTCCGCACCTAGAGAGTAACCGGCGATAACGCTTTCATTCGCCGCACATCGCCATCGAACGCTCTAAGATTGAGCCGATTGGCGCGCTTCGCCTCGTACGCGCGCCCGATGGGAGTTGCGATGAAGAAGACCTTGTCAGGAATGGCAATTGTGCTGTCCTTACTCGCCGGTGCGGTTGCGACCGAGCGGCGCGACGCCGATATTGACCGGATACAGACCGCGAGCCTGGTGCTGAAGCAAATCATGGATGCACCCGACAGCGCCATTCCCGACAGCATCATGGGAGGCGCCAAATGTATCGCCATCATTCCGTCGTCGCTGAAGGCCGGCTTCATCTTCGGCGCCAACTACGGTAAGGGTGTCGCGACCTGCCGCACCGGCACTGGCTGGAGCTCTCCGGCATTCTTCAAGCTGACCGGCGGGAGCTTCGGACTGCAGCTGGGCGGGCAAGCGTCGGATTTGGTGCTCATCATCCGCACCGACAAGGGCATGCAGAACCTGTTGCAGAGCAAATTCAAGCTGGGAGCCGACGCTTCGGCGGCGGCAGGGCCAGTGGGACGCGACGCGCAGGCCGCGACCGACTTGACACTGCGCGCGCAGGTGCTGACCTACTCGCGCTCGCGCGGGCTCTTCGCCGGCCTGTCTCTGAATGGCAGCGTGATTAACCAGGATGGAGCGGACACGCGTGCTTTTTACGGCAAGGAGTACACGTATCGCTCGGTGCTGAATGGCGAGGTGGCTGCCCCCAAAGACGCAGATCCGCTGCTTCAGGCGGTGGAAAAATATGCGCCAACGCCAAGGCCGCATGTAGCACCTACGGCCGTTGCTGCGCCGGCGCCGGTTGCGCCGGTGACGACCAGCGAGGTCATGACGCCCGCGAGCTCATCGGCGCAGGCAGAGCCGGCGGCAACGGCACCAACCGAAGCTGCGGCCGAGCCTGCCACGGCTGCTACGCCGGCGGCGATCGAGACACAGGAAGCGCCGGCACAACCGGCAACATCGGCCGCGCCTGCACGCGGCGGCGTTCAGTAACGCAAGCTCACCTAAACGAGAACGGCGACCGCGCAGGTCGCCGTTTCCACTTACAAGTTCAACGCTAACTAGGCTGCCGATTGGTACGGATCGCGCCGGCCACGCGCGCGCTGTAGCGCCACGTACACCGCACCCACCCCGATGGGCACGGCGAATCCCAGCAGCGTCGCCATCTTGTGTCCGCGCTTCTGCTCCAGCCATCCGCCATAGACGCCTGTTCCTTCGCTTTCCGGCTTGAAGACGCTGCCGGACTTGTTGGGCGCAGATTCGGTCTGCTTCGACTGGGCGCGATGACTCTTCCAGCCCATGGCTTTCTCCATGAGCTTGGGCGCGACGCGTTGGGCCATGCCGCTGATCTTGCCTGACGGGCCGACGATGACTTCCTCTTCGGGATGCAGGGCGACATCGTAAATGACATCAACGACCTTTTGCGGATCGTAAACCGGAGGGATCGGCTGCACTGGCTTGCCGCTGTAGTTGGCGGCGTGGGCGAAGAATGGCGTGTCATGCGAGACGGGCATGACGGTGCAGACGTGAATGCCTTCTTCGCCGTTCTCTTCCAGCTCCTGCCGCAGGGCCATGCCGAGTCCGCGGACGCCGAACTTGGAAGCCGAATACGAGCTGAGATATGCCGCGGCCATTTTGCCGGCAAACGAGCCGACGTTGATCAGCACGCCGCTGCCTTGCTCATGAAACTGGCGCAGCGCTTGGTAGGAACCGTAGAGCGTCCCCAGCAGATTGGTGCGAATGACCTGCTCGTGCTCTTCGAGCGGCGTCTCGTCAAACTCCCCGACAGCGCCGACGCCTGCGTTATTGACCCATACGTCGATGCGGCCGAACTTGTCGACGGCGCGGTTTGCGAGCTCCTCCACGTCCGCCGGCTCGCTAACGTCTGTTTCAACGACCAGCGCCGAGCCTCCGACGCTCTCACATTCCTTGGCTACATCTTTCAACAGGCGCTTGCGGCGCGCGGCGAGTACAACCTTCGCTCCCGACTCGGCGAACTTAACGGCGGCGCCCCGTCCAAAGCCGCTGGAGGCGCCTGTAATAACCACAACACGATTGCGCATTCCTCGATTTTTCATAGCCAACTCCTCGCAGCACAGATGGGCGGGGACGGGACGGAGATGCCTTGCGCAAACCGCCGTTCGCCATATGCCATTTGCTTTTCAACATTGGCCGCGGAAGCCTGATGCGGAGCTCGCTGAACAACAATTTGTTACTCTGATTGCTTCCATGAGACTGAGGCTGGCGTGCCTGATAGGGAGTTGTGCGCTGGTGGCGACGCTCTCCGGGTGTGGAACTCCCGGCTCGCCGCAACCGCCGTCACTCAACCTGGCGAGTCCGGTTGAGGACTTAACTGCGTCGCGCCGCGGCAACAAAGTCGATCTCGAGTGGACGCTGCCGACCAAGAACACGGACCACACGAACATCAAGCGCAATCCGCTGAGCCGAATTTGCCGCTCCGAGGATATGACGCTGGCGGCGCAGTGCCATGCGGTGGCCGAAGTGCAGCCCCCAACGGAGAAGCCCGAACCAAAGGAGAAAGGGCAGCCGCCTCCGGCAAGACTGCGCATACACTACGTCGACACGCTTCCGGCGCAGCTTGGCGCCGCGAATCCGGCTGGATCGGCAATGTATGCGGTGGAAGAGGTCAACGCGCGCGGACGTAGTGCTGGACTCTCAAATCAGGTGGCAATCCCGCTGGTACCGGTCATAGCCGCGCCGGAGAAATTATCGGCGGAGGTGTCAGGAGATGG
>JADMIO010607091.1_pt1 | contig 34823 bp, 38 predicted proteins | sample 8958161 | NCBI WGS metagenome assembly JADMIO01 (sample SAMN16585339, study PRJNA669376) | soil metagenome | isolation source: Crop rotation soil | place: USA: Cullars Rotation, Alabama | collected 2011
GCCGCGACTTCAAGTCACGTGAATTCCAAGCTTCGGATCCCACTGTGCTGGAAAGGGGGCGCAGCAGGGAGACGACGAGGATGCACAGCACGCTGATCAGCACGAGCACGAACGAGACCGCGTAGGCCTCGCCCTGGGCGAAGTTGTTGTACTTCTGCTCGACGACGAGCGGTGCGGTCTGCGTCTGACCTGTCAGGTTTCCCGAGACGATCTTGAGGGCACCGAACTCGCCGATCGCGCGAGCCAGCGAGAGAACGACGCCGTACACCACAGCCCACTTGATCGCGGGCAGGGTGATCCGGCGCAGCACTTGCACGGCGTTGGCGCCGAGACTCCGGGCGGCCTGCTCCTGGTCGTCGCCGATCTCCTCGAGCACCGGCACGACCTCACGGACGACCAGGGGCAGCGCGACGAAGCAGGTCGCCATGATCATGCCCGGGCTGTTGAAGATGACGACCAGGCCATGGGCCTCCAGCGTCGGGCCGAACCAGCCGTAGCGCCCGCTGTACACGAGCATCAGGGCCAGGCCGATCACCACGGGCGACATCGACATCGGCAGGTCGATGAACGCGGAGAGGATCCGCCTGCCCGGGAACTGGTAGCGGACCAGGATCAGGGCGATGCCGACGCCGAAGACGGTGTTGATCACCACCGCCCAGATCGAGATCTCGATGGAGACCAGGAGGGCGTGCGTGACGTCCGGGTCGGCGAAGGCCTGGCTGAAGTTCGTCCAGCCGTCGGAGAACGCCCGCTGCGCGAGCGTGATCACCGGCCAGCCCACCAGGAGGAACACGTAGCCCAGGACGACCAGCCGCACCGCCCACTTGGCCGGAGGAGAGAGGTCAACCACGGCGGGCCACCCGTCGCTGGAGGACGTCGAGTGACACGATCACCAGCAGCGCGACGGCGAGCATGATCGTCGCCAGCGCTGCCGCCGACGTGCGGTCGCCGCCCTCGATGAAGCTGTAGACCCGCACCGACACGGCCTCGGTCTTGTACGGCAACGAGCCACTGATGAGCACCAGCGAGCCGTACTCCGAGATCGCGCGGGCGAAGGACAGGGCGGCCCCCGCCGCGACGGCCGGCACGATCGCCGGAAGCACGATCCGGCGCAGGATGGTGAACCGGGTCGCGCCGAGGGAGGCGGCTGCCTCCTCGACGTCGGCCTCGAGCTCACCCAGCACCGGCTGCACCGTGCGGACGATGAACGGCAACGTCACGAAGGCGAGTGCGAGGGTCACCGAGCTCCGCGTGTTGGCGACGTTGATGCCGAGCGGCCCCTTCGGACCGTAGAGGCCCAGCAGCACCAGGCCGGCGACGATCGTGGGCATCGCGAACGGGATGTCGATGACCAGGTCCAGGAGACGCTTGCCCCAGAACCGGTCACGGACGAGGACCCAGGCGATCATCGTGCCCATCACGACGTTGATGGCCGTGACGAGGAGTGACTGTCCGACGGTCAGCTTGATCGCTGCCCAGGACTGCGAGTTCGTGAGCGTGTCGACGTACCCGTGCCACCCCCCTTCACCGGCCGTGGCCACGATTGCGGCCAACGGGATCAGGACGAGGAGGCTGAACCACACCATGGCGATCCCGAGCCCGAGGCTCGATCCCGGCGTGAGCGTGGATCGGACACCCGGACGGCCGCGCCCGACCGCCCGGGTGTCCTGACTGAGGACAGCAGTTGACATCTGGTGTCAGCTGCCGATGTTGAGCCCCGAGATGATCTTGGTGATGATCCCGGTGCTGTCGTCGAAGTACTTCGGGTCGGCTTCCGCCCATCCGCCGAAGTCCTGGTCGATCGTGTAGAGGTGCGGCACCGCCGGGTAGGGGTTGCTCGGGTCGTTCGCGCCCGCCACGTCGGTCTGGACACCGCTGATCACGGGCCGGAAGCCGGCCTTGGCGTAGAGGGTCTGGCCCTCCTTGCTGAGCTGGAAGTCCAGGAAGTCCTTCGCGGCCGGGGAGGCGTCGGTGGTGACCGCCGCCGGGTTCTGGATCTCCAGGGTGTCGTCCGGGACGATGTAGTCGACATCGTCACCGGCGGCCTTCGCCTCGATCGAGTCGTTCTCGTAGGCCAGCAGCACGTCGCCGTTGCCGGCCAGAAACGACGCCAGCGCGTCGCTACCGCTGCCGGGCATGGCCACGGTGTTGTGCAGCAGCTTGGTGACGAAGTCCTTGGCCTTGGCGTCGTTGCCACCCGGCGCGTTCGCGGCGTGGGCCCACGCGGCCAGGATGTTCCACTTCGCCGAGCCGGAGGAGGCCGGGCTCGGGGTGATCACCTTGACGCCGGGCTTGATCAGGTCGTCCCAGCCCTTGATGCCGAGGGGGTTGCCCTTGCGCACCAAGAAGACCACGACCGACTCGGTCAGGATGCCGTCGGTGGAGTTCTGGTCCCAGTCCTTCGAGACGTCGCCGGAGTCGACCAGCTTGGCCATGTCGGGCTCGAGTGAGAGGTGCACCTCGTCGGCGTGCAGGCCACCGATGACGGCGCGCGCCTGGTCGCCGGAAGCGCCGTACGACGTGGTGAAGCTGACGTCCTTGCCGGCGTCGGTCTTCTGGAAGGCCGAGATCACCGGCTCGTTGGCCGTCTTGAGGACGGAGAAGCCGACGACGCTGATCTTGTCGTCACCGCCGGAGCTTCCGCTGGACGCGGCGCAGCCGGACAGGATGGCCGGCACGGCGAGAGCCGCGGCGGTCAGCGCGATGAACCTGGTCCGCTGGATCATGGTGTGGAACTCTCTTCTTCTCGGGTTTTCAACGTAAGTCACGTTGTTTGATAGACATTAACAGAACACCGAGGTCCTCACCTCATCGGGGTTGGGTATGCGTGTCGTGCTCGGGCACGAGCGCCGCTCCGGCGAGCCAGGACGCGTGGGCAGGCTCACGGTCCGAAACCATGGGATCGGTCGGAATCGGCAGCGGGCCGGACTATCGTGGGGGAGTTGCGTCGAGCACCGAACGAGTTGCCACGACACGCGCTCTCAGCAGAAGGAAGTGCACGTAGGTTGTCCAAGCAGGTCAAGCGGCTCGACCGCGTGATCATCCGCTTCGCTGGCGACTCGGGTGACGGCATGCAGCTGACGGGAGACCGCTTCACGCAGGAGTCGGCCGCCTTCGGGAACGACCTGTCGACGCTGCCGAACTTCCCGGCAGAGATCCGCGCTCCGCAGGGCACGCTGCCCGGCGTCTCGTCGTTCCAGGTGCACTTCGCCGACCACGACATCCTGACGCCCGGTGACGCCCCCGACGTGCTCGTGGCGATGAACCCGGCCGCCCTCAGGGCCAACCTCGGCGACCTGCCCCGCGGCGCGACGATCGTGGTCGACACCCACGACTTCACCGCGCGCAACCTCACCAAGGCCGGGTACGCCGACAACCCGCTCGAGGGCGACACCCTCGCCGAGTACGACGTGCACGCGCTCGACCTGACCGGCATGACCGTCGAGGCGGTCAAGGAGTTCGGCCTGTCCCGCAAGGACGCCGCGCGCGCGAAGAACATGTTCGCCCTCGGGCTGCTGTCGTGGCTCTACGGCCGGCCGACCGACTCCACGGTCGCCTTCCTGCAGAAGCGCTTCGCCAAGATCCCGGACCTCCGCGACGCCAACATCACCGCCTTCAACGCGGGTTGGAACTTCGGTGAGACCACCGAGACGTTCGTGGTCTCCTACGAGGTCAAGCCGGCGCCGATGCCTACCGGCACCTACCGCAACATCACCGGCAACCTCGCGCTGTCCTACGGCCTGATCGCCGGCAGCGTGCAGTCGGGGTTGAACCTGTTCCTCGGCTCCTACCCGATCACGCCGGCGTCGGACATCCTCCACGAGCTGAGCAAGCACAAGGCCTTCGGTGTGACCACGTTCCAGGCGGAGGACGAGATCGCCGGCATCGGCGCGGCCATCGGCGCGTCGTTCTCCGGGAGCCTCGGCGTGACCACGACCTCCGGCCCGGGCATCGCCTTGAAGTCGGAGTCGATCGGGCTCGCGGTGATGACGGAGCTGCCGCTGCTCGTGGTCGACGTCCAGCGCGGCGGTCCCTCGACCGGCCTCCCGACCAAGACCGAGCAGGCGGACCTGCTGCAGGCGATGTTCGGCCGCAACGGCGAGTCCCCGGTCCCGATCGTGGCGCCCCGCTCCCCCGGCGACTGCTTCGACGCCGCCCTCGAGGCGATCCGGATCGCGGTCACCTACCGCACGCCGGTGATGCTGCTCTCCGACGGCATGCTCGCCAACGGCTCGGAGCCGTGGCGCATCCCGGAGCTCGCGGAGCTGCCGGAGATCGACCCGGCGTTCGCGACCTCGACGAACCACGGCGACGGCGACGACGCGGAGTTCTGGCCGTACCTCCGCGACGAGCAGACCCTGGCGCGTCCGTGGGCGATCCCCGGGACCCCCGGTCTCGAGCACCGCATCGGCGGTCTCGAGAAGGGCGACGGCCACGGGAACATCTCCTACGACCCGGCCAACCACGACTTCATGGTCCGCACCCGTGCGGCCAAGGTGGAGCGGATCGCCGAGTCCCTGCCGCCCCTGGAGGTCGACGACCCCGAGGGCCGCGCGAAGGTGCTGGTGCTCGGCTGGGGCTCGACGTACGGGCCGATCGGTGCCGGCGTACGCCGCGTACGGGCTGCCGGCTACCACGTCGCACAGGTGCACCTGCGGCACCTGAACCCGTTCCCCCGGGACCTCGGCGACGTCCTGGAGCGCTACGACAAGATCCTGATCCCCGAGATGAACCTCGGGCAGCTCGCGATGCTGATCCGCGCCCGCTACCTGGTCGACGCCGTCGGCTACAACCACGTGCGCGGTCTCCCGCTCAAGGCCGCCGAGCTCGCCGAGGCGATCGGCAACCTGGTCGCGGACGCCGAGGGCATCGAGGTCGACCTGACCGTCCCGACGGTCCACGCCACGACCGGAGGAGAGTCATGAGCGCGGCCGACCTGCCCCTGCCGGTGATGCGTAGCGGCATCGAGTCGGTGCCCACGGTGCCGGAGGGTGCTGCTCCGCAGACGGGCAAGGAGTTCACCAGCGACCAGGAGGTGCGCTGGTGCCCGGGCTGTGGCGACTACGCGGTCCTCAAGGCGGTGCAGGGATTCCTTCCCGACCTCGGCCTGCGTCGCGAGAACATCGTCTTCGTCTCCGGCATCGGCTGCTCCTCGCGCTTCCCGTACTACCTCGAGACCTACGGCATGCACTCGATCCACGGCCGGGCGCCGTCGATCGCGACCGGCATCGCCACCTCGCGGGAGGACCTCTCGGTCTGGGTCGTCACCGGTGACGGCGACGCCCTGTCGATCGGTGGCAACCACCTGATCCACGCGCTCCGCCGCAACGTCAACATGACGATCCTGCTCTTCAACAACCGGATCTACGGGCTCACCAAGGGCCAGTACTCCCCCACCTCCGAGACCGGCAAGGTCACCAAGTCGACGCCGATGGGCTCGCTCGACCACCCCTTCAACCCGGTGTCGCTCGCGCTCGGGGCGGAGGCGACGTTCGTGGCCCGCACCATCGACTCCGACCGCAAGCACCTCACGATGGTGCTGGCGGCCGCCGCCGAGCACCGCGGTACGTCGTTCGTCGAGATCTACCAGAACTGCCCGATCTTCAACGACGGCGCGTTCGACGCGGTGAAGTCGCCGACGACGCGCGATGAGGCGATCATCCCGCTCGTCCACGGCGAGCCGATCCGGTTCGGGACGGACGGCTCGAAGGGTCTGATCCGCGACCACGCCACGGGTGGGGTCAAGGTGGTCGAGGTCGGGGACGCACCCGACCAGGTCGCGCCCGAGGCACTCCTCGTCCACGACGCCCAGAGCCCCGACGCCACCACCGCGTTCGCCATCTCGCGGCTCACCGACGCGGGACGGCTGCACCAGGCACCGATCGGGATCTTCCGCCAGGTCGCCCGCCCGACGTACGACGACCAGGCGCGCGACCAGATCACGCAGGCGGCCGCGGGCGTCGCGGGCTCACCGTCCGAGCGGCTCGCCACGCTCATCGGCGGCGGAGACACCTGGACCGTGGCGTAGCGCCTCGTCCATGACTGAATCGCGGCGCGGCTTCCTCCTGGGCGTCGCGGCGTACTCCATCTGGGGTCTGTTCCCGCTCTACTGGCCGCTCCTGGAGCCGGCCGGAGCGGTGGAGATCCTGGCCCACCGGATGCTCTGGTCCCTGGTCACGATGGCCCTGCTGGTGGTGCTGCTCGGGCGCACGGCGTCGTTCCGGCGGGTGGTCGCGCAGCGCCGGGTCGCCCGCCTGCTGGCACTCGCCGCCGCATTGATCACCGTCAACTGGGCCGTCTACATCTGGGGCGTCAACAACGGTCACGTCGTCGAGACCGCGCTCGGCTACTTCGTCAACCCGCTGGTCACCGTGCTGATGGGCGTCTTCATCCTCGGCGAGCGGCTCCGGCCGTGGCAGTGGGTGGCGATGGGCGTCGCCGGGCTGGCGGTGGTCACCACACCAGCCGGGAGCCGGAGTTGGGCGAGAGCATCCAGCCCGGGTGGCTCGTCAGCGGCCAGGGGTCGCGGTAACCGGGACCTGTCTCGCCCAACGCCCCCAGCTGGTCCGGGGTGGACCCGTCGGTGAACCAGATCCGACCGTCGTCGGTGCGGAACGCGACGCCGTCGTCGGTCACGTCCAGCTCGACGACACGGCCATCGGCCTCGACCGCTTGGTCGCCGTAGTGGATCGTGCTTCCGTCCGCATACGTCAGGGGTCGCGAGGTCGGCGGCGTCACCGGGGCAGGCTCCGTCCGGCGATCGGCGTCCCGCCCGAGGTAGACGGCCGTGGCCGACGCAGCGACGACGCTCGCGGCGACGGCGACGCTCGCCACCCTGGTACGCCGCGTTCGGCGACGCGCAGTCTCTCGCAACGCCTCGAACGGCGGAGGAACGATCTGGTCGCCGAGGCGACGGAGCACGTCCAGCTCAGACATGGCGCACTTCCTCTCGGTCGTCCTCGGTGTCGTCCAGCAGCCCGGCGAGGCGGGTCCGTGCGCGGGAGAGCCGCGACTTCACCGTGCCCTCCGGGATGCCGAGCTGGGCCGCGATGTCGGCGACCGGCAGATCGGCCAGGTAGTGCAGCACGACGGCTTCGCGCTGATCGGCGTCGACCGCCTCCAGGGCGGTGACGATGGCGACGTGCTCGGGACCGACCTCCACCGGTCCCTGCGGGCCGGGCACCTTGGCCTGGTAACGACGTACCACCGAGGCGTGCCGCCAGCGGTGACGCACTCTGTTGAGCGCCACGGTGCGCACCCAGGCCTCGGGGTTGTGGAGTCGAGTGAGCTGCGACCTCGTGCGCAAGGCGGTCACGAAGGCATCCTGGACGGCGTCCTCGGCTTCGGCGAGGTTGCCGCAGATCGCGTAGATCTGGACGACCAGACGGCGGTACGACGCGTTGTACAGCTCGTTGAGGTCGATGGTCGTCGTCATCGGACACCTCCTCCCGCTGACCCAGCGTCACCGATCACCTCGGCGACTGTCGATGGCACGATCCCCGGGCAGGCCGAAAGGTTCCCGTCGTGTTTCGCCCGGGCGGCCGGCCATGAGCGTGCGGCTCGGACAGGCAACGATCCACAGGAGGCCTCGGACGGTCCTCCCGGAGAGTGGGCCGGCACCCGTGGTGGTTTCGAGACGCTCGCAGAGCTCGCTCCTCAACCACCGGTCACGGCAGGGCTCGCTCCTCAACCACCGGGGGTACTCGTCGGTGGTTGAGGAAGGCCCCCTCGGGGCCTGTCTCGAAACCACCACCCACGAGAACGTGTGCGCTCAGAAACCCGTCATGACGTGGCCACCGCTGGTGGTGGGGCGGAAGTGGTGGTGGGTGTTCGGCTGGCTCTGCGTCTGGGGCGAGTGGTCCGTCGGCGCGCCCGGGTCGTCGGACCCCTGGGCGACGGACAGCGCGACGCCGCCGGCCGCCAGGGCCAGCACGGCCACGGCAGCGGCAGCGAACGAGGTGGGGCGGTGAGTGATCGAGGTGGTGCTCATGATGACCTCCAGTGAGTTGGTCATTCGACGATCGCCGCTGCCGCGCGCGAGCGGAATTCGACCTTCGGCGCTGGCAGATCGACGTACGCGGTAACGCGTATGTCCGCCACGGCCCGACGGCCCTAGCCTGAACGCAACGAACGGAGCAGTGCTGTGGCAGGTAACTGGGTCATGACCGACACCGACGTACGCGACCTCTTGGGCGTGCTCGAGCAGTGTCAGCCGGCCGCCGACGACGACATCTTCTACGCCGACGTGCTGGCGGGGCTGCGCGAGCTCATCCCGTGCGACGACATCTCGTTCCAGCTCATGGACGTCGCCGAGCAGCGCGTGCGGTTGCTCTACGTGAGCCACGACGGAGTCCACCGCGAAGAGGCCGTGGGCGCGGAGAACGAGTTCCTGCAGATTTTCTGGCAGGAGTTCTGGGAGGACGACGGCTGCGCCGGCCCGCTCCTGAGCGGCGACTACACCACCCTCATCCACCAGGCGGAGCAGTGGGGAACCCTGGAGTACACCCATACGCCGCTCGGGGCGCAGTTCGCTTCCCTCGGCGTGAAGGACGAGGTGCTCGTCCCGTTGACCCCGCTCGGTGGCACCGACCGTCGCCTGCTGCTCTTCCGAGACGCTGGCAGCCCGAACTTCTCCGAACGGGAGAAGGCGATGCTCGCACTGGCGCGCCCGCACGTGGCCGAGCTCCACGCCCGCCGCGACCGAGAGCTCCGGGGCGAGCCGCACCTCACGCCGCGTCAGTGGGAGGTGCTGCGCCGGGTCGCCACGGGCGCCGGCAACACCCAGATCGCCCGAGACCTCGGGCTCTCCGAGGCGACCGTGCGCAAGCATCTCGAGAACGTCTTCCTCCGGCTCGGCGTCCAGAGCCGGACCGAGGCCGTCGCGCGGGTCCTGGCCTTCATGGACGTGGCGTGAACGTCGACCTCGCCGGCCCGGACCCGCCGCTGCTCGGGTAGCACCGCGGGGTTGCGCGCCCTGGCCGCGTCTCGTCACCCACCCAGGGACGTCAGGCGGCTGGCGCCTCCCCCACGCTCGAGTACGCGCTGGCGTCCCCCTGGATGACCCGGCTGGTGTCGCCCGCGATGCCGACCGGCACGTCGCCGGCCACGGTGATGCGGTGCAACCGGCGCGGGTGGTCGTCGTAGTCGGCGACGGCGTAGTGCTGGGTGGCGCGGTTGTCCCAGATCGCGACGTCCCCGGGCTGCCACGACCAGCGCACCGTGTTCTCCAGGCGGGTGATGTGACGCTGGAGGAGCTGGAACAGGTCCTGCGAGTCGAACGTCGACAGCCCGCTGATCGACCGGACGAAATGGCCCAGCAGCAGCGACGGCTCCCGAGTCTCCGGATGGATCCGCACCAGCGGGTGCTCGGTGAGGAACAGCAGGTGCGCGAACTCCTGGCGGTACCGCTCCTCCCGTACGTCGATCCCGCCGAGCTGCGGGTGCTCCCCGGCGTAGTCGTACTGGTTGCTGTGGATCGCTCGCAGTCCGGCGACCATCGCCTTCAGCGCCGGGTCGAGGCTCTCGTGGGCGTTGACCGTGTTCGCCCAGACCGTGCTGCCGCCGTACGGCGGGAGGGTGATCGCTCGCAGGACCGAGATGGCCGGGATGCGGTCGACGAACGTGACGTCGGTGTGCCAGGAGTTGGCCTTGCCCTGCTCGGAGTCGATCGGCAGGACGGCCCTGCCCTCCCCCTTGACGGTCGGGTGGGGTGAGGTGACCTCGCCGAGCTGGGCGGCGAAGTCGTATTGGTCGTCGTCGGTGGCGTGGTCCTGGCCGCGCAGGAACACGACCTTGTGCCGCAGCAAGGCGTCGCGGAAGTCCTGGACCTGCGCCGGGTCGAGGTCCGCGCCGATCCGCAGCCCCTCGACGACGGCGCCGATGTGGCCGCCGACCTGGGTGATCGTGAGACCGCCGTCGCCGGGGACGCGGGGTCGCTCCTCGAGCTTCATGGTCATGTGGTGCTCCTTTCGTTTCGGGCTGTGGGTGGGTGTTCGGGGGTGGTGGTTTCGAGACGCTCGCAGAGCTCGCTCCTCAACCACCGGGTGCAGCAGAGCAACCACCGGCTACGTGCGCCAGCGGGAGAACCTCCGCTCGAGGGCGACCAGGCCGTAGTTGACCGCGAGGCCGACGAGGGTGGTGGTGAGGATGGCGGCGTACATCTTGGGGATCAGGAAGTTCATCGACGAGTAGTTGATGAGGAAGCCCAGCCCCTGCGTCGCGCCGACCAGCTCGGCGGCGATCAGGACGAGGATCGCGGCGGCGCCGGAGATCCGGATGCCCGTGAAGATCGTCGGGACGGCGGCCGGGAAGACCACCTTGCGGAACGTCGCCACCGGGCTGAGCCCGAGCACCTTCGCCGACCGCAGCAGCTGCGGGTCGACCGTCGCGACCCCGCTGATCGTGCTCAGCAGGATCGGGAAGAAGCAGGCGTAGGTGACGATCGCGATCTTCGAGGTCTCGCCGATCCCGAGGATCAGCGTGAACGCCGGCAGCAGGGCCAGCGCCGCGGTGTTGCGGAAGGCCTCGAGCGGCGGGGTGAGGATCTCGCGCACCGGGCGGTACCACGCGATCGCGGCTCCCAGTGGGATCGCCAGCAGGACGGCGATGCCGAACCCCGCGCCCGACCGGATCAGGCTCGCCTTCACGTGGGTGAGCAGGGTGCCGTCCTTGGCCATCTCCCACCAGGCCTGGAGAACGACATGCAGCGGCGGCAGGAAGTAGGCGTCGACCAGACCGAGCCGCGGCACGTACTCCCAGATCAGCGCGAGCGCCGCGATCCCGAGGAAGCCGCGGCCGAGCCGCTTCCCGCGCGTGACGTACGAGGGGACGCTGGTCGCGCGTGCCGACTGCTGCTGGCGCGGGTTGAGGCCGGACTCGGTGCGCTCGTCGAGCAGGGTGCTAGGCAACCGAAGCCACCCCCTCGTGGCGGCCGCGGGCTGACCGCTCGCGGAGGAGGGTCCAGACCCGGTGCCGGTAGCGGGCGAACGCCTGGGTGCCACGCAGGTCCTCGTCCTCGTCGGCGCCGGACCGGTCGAGGTGGATGTCGACCACCTCGCGGATCCGCCCCGGCTGGGCACTCATCACCGCGACCCGCTGACCGAGGAACACGGCCTCGTCGATGTCGTGGGTGATGAAGAGAACGGTCGTCCCGGTGCGCTTCCAGATCCCGAGCAGCTCCTCCTGGAGCCGCTCGCGGGTCTGCGCGTCGAGGGCGCCGAACGGCTCGTCCATCAGCAGGACCTCCGGTCGGCACGACAGGCTGCGGGCGATCGCCACGCGCTGCTTCATGCCGCCCGAGAGCTCACCCGGCAGCCGCTGGGCGAACTCCTCGAGCCCCACGAGCCGCAGGTACTCCGACGCCGTGCGGGCTCGTTCCGCCTTCGACATCCCGCCCTTGGCCTCGAGTGCGAGCTCGATGTTGCCCTGGGCGGTGCGCCACGGCAGCAGCGTGTACTGCTGGAAGACGATGCTCCGGTCCAGACCGGGCCCGGTGATCTGCTTGCCGTTGATGCTCACCGTGCCGGACGTCGGCTGCCCGAGGCCGCTGATCAGGTCGAGGATCGTCGACTTGCCGCAGCCGGACGGGCCGACGAGGGTCAGGAACTCCCCCGCCTCGATCGTGAGGTTCACGTCGTCGAGAGCGACGAAGTCGCGGTACTTCTTGTCGGCGTCGTCACGGACCGGGAAGACCTGGCCCACGCCGTCGAGGTCGATGCGTGCGGACATGGGTCAGCCCTTCCTCGCGAGGTCGTTGTAGTCGTTGGTGTAGACGTCGCTCGGCGAGATCTTCGAGGGGTCGACGTCGCCGCGGTCCGCGAGCCAGTCGAGCCACAGCGAGATGTCGCTGTCGGAGATGTCGGCGGTCTTCTTCGACGCGACGCCGGTGCTGCCGCCCCAGTTCTGGTCGACGGCCTCGACGTAGTCGCCGTACCCGTTGTCCTTCAGCCAGGCGTCGTAGATCTTCAACACCTGGTCGCGGTCGTGCGACTCGATGTAGCGCACGGCTTTGGCGACGCCGGTGACCAGCGTCTCGGAGGTCTGTGGGTTCGCCTTCAGGAAGTCGTCGGTCATCGCGAAGCCGCCGCCGTTGTAGGGGCCGACCACGTCGGTGTCCTTGACCAGGGTCTGCAGCTTCACGCCGGTCTTCTCGGTCGCGGCGATCTGGCCGCTGCTGATGTCGGCGGCGTCGATCTGGTGCTGCTGCAGTGCCTGCACCGTGTTCAGGGGCGGCAGCGGGACGAGGGTGACCTGCTTGATCTGGTCCTCGCTCAGGCCGCTCTTCTTCAGCCAGGTGTCGATCACGGCCTCGGCGTTGGCGCCGAGGGTGTTGACGGCGACCTTCTTGCCGATCAGGTCGTGCGCGTCCTTGATCGTCGACCCCTGGAGGGTGACGATCCCGGAGCTGATCGTGTCGCTCGAGCCGTACGTCGAGACCACGGCCTTGATCGGCGCCCCGGTCGCGACCAGCTGGGCGATCGAGCCGAAGAAGCACGACGCGCTGATGTCGATCTGGTGGCTCGTCAGCGCCTGGACGCTCTGTGGTCCGCCGGTGACGTCGCCGACCTTCTTCAGGGTCAGGCCGTCGAGGTAGCCGAGGGCGTCGGCGAGCTGCAGGACGTCGACCTGGCCGGCGTAGGACTGGTAGCGGATCGTGGTGACTTCTCCGCTGGAGTTCTCGCGGGCGGACGCCGACCCGCAGGCCGAGAGCGCGCCGATCGCGAGGACTGCGACGAGTGCGGCGACGGTTCTCCGCCGCACGGTGGAGACAAGGGCATGCATGAGGGGACTCCCGATGTGTGCTGGTGTGCTGGTGTGCTGGTCAGGTCAGACGGCGCCCACGGCGGCGGGCTGCTCGACGGCGTACTGGCTCTCGGGTCGCGGCAGGCCGTAGTGCTCGCGGAGCGTGTCGCCGGTGTACTCGTGGCGGAACAGGCCGCGCTCCTGGAGGATCGGCACGACCTTCGAGGTGAAGTCGTCGAGGAGCTGCGGGTAGAGCGGCGGCATCACGTTGAAGCCGTCGGCCGCGCCGTTCTCGAACCAGCGCTGCATGGTGTCCGCGATCTGCACCGGGGTGCCGTGGACGACGTTGTGCCCGCGGCCGCCGGCGAGGCGGTGCAGGAGCTGGCGGAGGGTGGGGCGGTCGCGCTCGACGATGTTGGCGACGACCTGCTTGCGGCTGCGGTCGTTGTCGAGCACGTTGCCGGCGGCACCGAAGACCTCGAGCGGGACGCGCTCGTCGAGCTCGAGGTGCCGCAGCGAGACGCCGGCGAACTTCTCGAGCTGGTTGAGGCCGTACTCGGGCACCGTGAGCGAGTTGAAGTAGTGGAACTTGTCCTCGGCCTCGACGTCGGTGTCGCCGATGAACGGGCTGATGCCCGGCAGGATCAGCACCTCGTCGGGGTTGCGGCCGAACACCCGCGCCTGCGCCTTGATGTCGGCGTAGAACGCCTGCGCGTCCTCGAGGGTCTGGTGGGCGGTGAAGATCGCCTCGGCATTGCGCGCCGCGAACGCGCGGCCGTGGTTGGAGGAGCCGGCCTGGATGTGCACGGGCCGGCCCTGCGGCGAGCGCGGTGCGCTGAACGGGCCGCGCACCTGCAGGTAGCGCCCGTGGTGGTTGATCGCGTGGACCTTGTCGACGTCGACGTGCACGCCGGAGGCACGGTCGCCCATGACGGCGTCGTCCTCCCAGCTGTCCCAGAGCTTGTCGACGACGTCGACGAACTCCTGGGCCCGCGCGTACCGCTCCTCGTTGTCCGGGACGTCGGAGAGCCCGAAGTTCTGAGCCGCGTCGGTGCTGAACGTGGTGACGATGTTCCAGCCGGCGCGTCCACCGGAGATCTGGTCGAGCGAGGCGAACATCCGGGCCAGGTTGAACGGCTCGTAGAACGTCGTCGACGCGGTCGCGATCAGACCGATCTTCTTCGTCACCGTGGCCAGCGCGGTGAGCAGGGTGATCGGCTCGAACTGGTTGGCCGGACGATGGCCGGTGCCCCACCAGGCCGGACCGTCGGCGAGGAAGACCGCGTCGAGCTTGGCGTCCTCGACCTTGCGGGCGACCCCCTGCCACCAGGTGACGTCCCCGATCTGCTCCACTGAGGAGTGCGGGTGACGCCACGACGCCTCGTGGTGACCGGTGTCGTGCAGGAAGGCGTTGAGACGAAGCTGGCGACCCATGTGATGTGACCCTCTCGTGTCTTTACTGGATTTAGTCGATCAAGTTACTACAGTTTGATCAAAACCCAAGTCCGGCACACCGATTCGCCATGAGAGGCAGCCCACATGAAGCAACCCAGGACGGCAGTGGTCGTCGGCAACCCGAAGCCGAACAGCCGCACCCTCGCCGCCACGATCCACCTCACCCGCGAGCTCTCGGGCGCCGATCCGGAGCTGGTGGTGGACCTCGCCACTCTCGGTCCCGCGCTCCTCGACTGGTCGTCGGCCGAGGTGGCCGACCTGGTCGCACGCGTCGGGCACGCGGACCTCGTGGTGTTCGGGTCACCGACGTACAAGGGCGCCTACACCGGGCTGCTCAAGCTCTTCCTCGACCGCTTCGAGGGCGGTCGCGGGCTCCGGGGCATCGCCGTACCGCTGATGCTGGGCGGCAGCCCGGCGCACTCGCTCGCGCCGGAGCTCACCCTGCGACCGGTACTCACCGAGCTCGGCGGGACCGTGCCCGGACGCGGTTTGTACGTCGTCGACAGCCGCTACCAGGACCCCGCGTCGTACGACGGGTGGCTGGGCGACACGCGGCCGGTGGTCCGGAGCCTGCTCGAGGTCCGACAGGGGGCCATGGCGTGACGTCGCTGCAGTCCGGGATGCACACCAACCAAGATCTCGACCCGCGCCGGCTGCGCGACGCCTTCGGGATCTTCCCGAGCGGCGTGGTGGCCGTCGCCGCGAACGTCGACGGGAAGCCGATCGGGCTGGCCGCGTCGTCCTTCACCTCTGTCAGCCTCGAGCCGCCGCTCGTCTCGATCTCGGTGGCCCGGTCGTCGAAGACCTGGCCGGACCTCCGCCGCAGCTCTCACCTCGGGGTGACGATCCTGGCCGAGCACCACGGCGAGGTGTGCCGGCAGCTGGCCGGCCCGGTCGACGAGCGGTTCGAGGGGATCGGCGTCACCGCCTCGGACGACGGGGCACTCACCCTCGACGAGGGGCTGGCGCACTTCGACTGCACGATCTACCGCGAGGTCGAGGCCGGCGACCACCTGATCATCCTGCTGGAGCTGCACGCCGTTCGGCACTCGGTCGGGCAGCCGCTCGTGTTCCACCGGAGCGCGTTCGACCGCCTCGCCGGCTGACCCATCGAACGGGTCGTCCGCCTGACGTCGGGCTATAGCCCTCTCTCAGGCGGACGACCCGTTTGTCTCAGACTTGCCGACCGGTCCGGTGCAGGGCGGCGACTGCAGCGGCGGCCGCCAGCATCACCCCGGCGCCGATCCACAGCGCCAGGTGGAGACCGTCGACGAACGCGTGCTCCGCGCTGGTCGCGACGTCCGGCCCGAGGCGTACGGCGAGCGCCAGCGAGGACTTCGCCTGGTCGGCCGCCGGGCCCGACAGGCCACCGACGTCGAGGTTGCTGCGGTACGCCGACTGCAGCACGCTGCCGAGGACGGCGATCCCGAGGGCGCCACCGAGCTCGCGGGCCAGGTCGTTCATCGCCGAGCCGACCCCCTGCTTCTCCCGCGGGAGCGCGTCGGTGATCGCGGCGGTGGCCGGCGTCATGGCCAGCGCCATGCCGACGCCGAGCGGTACGAGCCCGACCAGCAGCGGCCAGTAGCTGCTGTCGGCGTCCAGCTGCGAGAGCCAGCCGAACGACGCAGCCGCGACGACGAGCCCGATCACGGACGTGCGCGCCGTCCCGATCCGACCCGCGAGCTTGGGAGCGATCACCCGTGCCGTCGGCATCAACCCGAAGGCCATCGGCACCAGGCTGAGGGCGGCCTTCAGGGGGCTGTCGGCCAGCACCAGCTGCAGGTACTGCAGCAGCAGGAAGATGAAGCCGAAGAACGCGAAGAACTGGACGGTGATCGTGATCGTCCCGGCGGCGAAGCCGCGGTAGGTGAACAGCCGCGGGTCCAGCAGCGGCTCGGCACGACGTACCTCGACGGCGACGAAGGCCGCGAGTCCGACGAGCCCGGCGGCGAGACCGGCCAGCGTGCGGACGTCGGTCCAGCCGCGCGTCGGCGCCTCGATGATCGAGTAGACCAGCACGCCGAGCGACAGCAGGGAGATCACCGCACCGGACCGGTCGAGGCGCGGGGCGGACGGGTCGGCCGACTCCGGTACGACGCGCAGCGTCCCGATGACCGCGGCCACCGCGAGCACGACGTTCACGGCGAAGACCGCGCGCCACGACCACACCTCGAGCACGAGCCCGGAGGTGAGGAGGCCGAGGATCGCCGAGGCGCCGGCGACACCGGCCCAGGTGCCGACTGCCCTCGCCCGCTCGGCGGCGGGGAACGTCGACGTGATCGTCGAGAGGGTCGCCGGCATGACCAGGGCGGCGCCGACACCGAGCAGCGCCCGCATCCCGATCAACCAGGACGCGTCGGCGCGGATCATCGCCGCGACCGACCCGATCCCGAAGATCGTGAGGCCGACGAGCAGCGTCCTGCGCCTTCCGAAGCGGTCGCCGATCGCGCCGGCCGGCAGGAGCAGGGCCGCGAAGACGAGGGCGTACGCGTCGACCATCCACGACAGCTCGGTGAGGGAGGCGTGGGTGTCGCGGGCGATGGACGGGACGGCGACGTTGAGCGAGGCCACCGCCGAGACGACCGTCGCCAGCGCGAGCATCATGACGGCGAGGACGGGGCGGTGTCCGGCGTCGCGTCCACTCGGATCGCTGCGGACGGCCACCCGTGATGTGTGGACGGACATGGCTGTTCCTTTCATCGGGAGTCGCTGTGGTGCGCGACCAGTGCGCCACGTCGTACTGCTAGATTTCAACTCTGATGAATAAGTCGCGAGGCCGCGGACGCCCCCGAGGTACGACGAGCACGAAGGCCGACATCCTCGATGCGGCGCGGCGGCTCTTCCTCGAGCACGGGTACGACGGGGTCACCCTGCGCGCCGTCGCGGGCGCCGCCGGGGTCGACGTCGCGCTGATCAGCTACTACTTCGGCTCGAAGAAGGGGCTCTTCGGTGCGGCGATGGCGCTGGGGGCCAACCCGGCGCTGCTCTTGGCCGGAGAGCTGCAGGGTCCGTTGAATTCCCTGCCGGAGCGGCTGGTCCGCACCGTGCTCGCCGTCTGGGACGACCCGGAGACCGGCCCGACGCTGCGCAGCTTCCTCGAGGGCATGGTCCGCGAGCCGCAGGTGGCGCGGATCTTCGGTGAGATGATGGAGCAGGAGATGCTCCCCGCGATCGCCGGGCGGCTGGGCGGGGGCGCGGACGCGACCCGACGTGCGGCGATCGCCACCAGCCAGCTCGCGGGCCTGATCATGAGCCGCTACGTGATCCAGGTCGAGCCGTTGGCCTCCATGTCGCACGCGGACATCGCGCGGCGGATGGCTCCGGCCCTGCGCGCCGCCCTCGCCGGGCCGCAGCGACCCGGGCCGCGGTAGGTGTGTCGAGCCCCTTCGAGACGGCTCGTCCCTCGCCTCCTCAGGAACCAACGCTCGCAGAGCTCGCTCCTCAGCCACCGGGGATCGGAGATCGGTGGGACGATGCCGCGGTGAGCGACTTCCGGGACGCGTGGCAGGCCTGGCACGACCATCGGGAGGAGCGGTTGCGGAGCCCGCGCGGATGGCTGGGGATCACCGCGATCCACTGGCTCCACGGCGAGCCCCAGCGCTTCGACGACGTCCCGGGCGCCTGGCAGTACGACGCACGCGGCACGACCGTCGCCCTGACCGACGGTGAGCGCCTGACCTCCGAGACCGGTGTCCTCGAAGCCGGGGTGCACGTGCTCGGCGAGCTCGACGACATCGGCCTCAGGTTCACCTTCGACGACGCCGTGGCCGAGGTGGCCAACCGGGACAGCACCACGATCGTGCGCCCGCGACACCCGCGCTCGCCCAACCTCGCGGCGTACGGCGGCACTCCCTGTTACGAGCCCGACGAACGCTGGCTGATCGCGGGCGTGTTCGACGCGTACGCCGCGCCCCGGCCGATGCCGGGCGGCGCGCAGGACGAGGTGGCCGTCGGCGAGGTCGTGTTCGAGTGCGCCGCGGCCGAGCACCGGCTGGTCGCCTGGGGCGACGACGAAGGCTCGCTGTGGATCCTGTTCCGCGACGCGACGTCCGGCGTCACGACGTACCCGGCCAACCGGCAGCTCTACGGCGATCCCCCGGCACCCGACGGCAGCGTCGTCCTCGACTTCAACCGCGCGATCAACATGCCGTGCGCCTACACCGACTTCGCGACGTGCCCGGTCGCGCCCGCGGCCAACACCCTGCCGTTCGCGGTCGAGGCCGGCGAGCAGCTGCCGCTGGGCGTGCCGGTGCCGTCGAGCGGTCCGTGACTCACCCCAAGGAGTGATCCCAGGCGGGTGGAGCGGTGCCAGGCTCCTGATGTCACATCCACGTTCACGTTCTCGGGAGGAACAGTGACCAGAACCATCAGACCCATCCATCTGCTTGCGGTGCTCGTCGGGCTCGTCATCGCGCTCGGCGCCCTCCAGGCTCCGTCCTCTGCGCGTCCGGCCGCGAGTCAGAGCCACGTCCAGACCCACACGAGCCGACTCGCGGCCGCGAGCCACGGCGTCAACGCATCCGGTGTCGACGGCATCGCCTGGTACAAGGACGCCGCCACCGGCAAGGTCGTCGTCACGGTCGACAAGACCGTTTCGAAGGCCGAGGTGGCCAGGATCCGCAGCTCCGTCTCCGACCCGGCGGCGCTGCAGATCAAGCACGCGACCGGGACGTTCCGGCCGTTCCTGAGCCGCGGGGCCGCGATCTACGGCGGCCAGTACCGCTGCTCGCTCGGCTTCAACGTCACCAAGGGTGGTCAGTACTACTTCCTGACGGCCGGCCACTGCGGCCGGGTCGCCAGCACCTGGTACACCAACTCGAACCACAGCACCCTGATCGGTCCCACCGTCGGGTACAGCTTCCCGGGCAACGACTACGCGCTGGTGCAGTACACCAACACGTCGCTCACCCACCCGGGCGGCTTCACGGCGGCCAACGCGTTCGTCGGTGAGCAGGTCACCCGCACCGGCTCGACCACGGGGACGCACACGGGCACCGTCCAGGCGCTCAACGCGACGGTCCGGTACGCCGAGGGCACCGTCCGCGGCCTCATCCAGACCAACGTGTGCGCCGAGGGCGGCGACTCGGGCGGCCCGCTGTACGACGGGACGAAGGCGCTCGGCCTCACCTCCGGCGGGAGCGGGAACTGCACGACCGGCGGGACGACGTTCTTCCAGCCGGTCACCGAGGCGCTCAGCGCGTACGGCGTCTCGATCTACTGATCCCGGTTCACCTGGGCGGCCCGTCGGTACCACCGGCGGGCCGCTTCACGTCCCGTCTCGTGGTGTCGAGACACACGCGCGGCGCTCGCCCCTCAACCACCGCCGCCGGTGGGCTCCTCGACGCGCAGCACCGAGACCAGCGGCAGGCCGAGGTCTCGGAGCCGGGCGAGGACGCCGTGCAGCGCGGCCTGGTCGACCACGCGCCCGCGGAGCACGGTCTCGCCGTCGTCGGTGGAGACGGACATGTCGTCGAACCACGACGACCACCGCCCGTCGATCAGCCCGCGCAGCCGGATCTCGTAGTCGCCGTCGTCGCCCGATCTCGTCGTCCTCACGGGTCGGCACGCTAGGCGCGAGGGTGGTGAGCAGGCATCACACCATGTGGTGAGCCATGGGTTCGTCCGTCGCTCACCCGCGAGCGGGACGCGCGAGCAGGTCGAGCTGGTGGGCCTTGCTCACGGCAGCGCGGCGGTTGCCGACGCCGAGCTTGGTGTAGATGTGCTTGGTGTGCGTGCGCACCGTGTTGAGTGACACCACGAGCTCGCGGGCGATCTCCGGTCCGTCCAGGTCGGTGGCGAGGAGACGCAGCACGTCCAGCTCGCGTTCGCTCAGGGGATCGACGAGCGCTTCGTTCCCCTCCGGCGCGACGCGGGCCGTCGGCGGCACGCGGGGCGTGACCAGCTCGCGGAGATAGGCCCAGTCGTGTCGGCGCTCGGCGAGGACGCGCAGCAGGACCTCCATCGGCTCGCCTTCGCCGAGGAACGTGCGCCGGTAGCCCTCCGGCTCGGCCAGGCCGAGCGCTCGCTCCAGGCTCACGAGCGCCCCCGGACGGTCGCCACGCGTGTGCTGCACGACCGCCTTCAGGGCCAGCACCTCGATCACGGTGCCGGTCCGCCCTCCCGACTCCGCCGCCTCGAGCAGGCGGTCGAGCAGCTCCGCGGCCTGGTGCACCGACGCGGTCGACCCCTCGCTGCGATGCTCCGCGAGGAGGATCCGAGCGAGGGTCAGGTGCTCGTACTCGCGCAGGTAGGACAGGTCGTCGGAGACGGTCAGGCCGCGCTCGCGAGCCCAGTCCCACGCGGCCTCGAGCCGACCGGACTCGGCGTTCAGGCGTGCGAGTCGCGCGGACACCGGCCGTACGTCGGGCGAGAAGTCCCCGGCGTACACCCGGATCGCCTCCTCGAGCAGGCCGCGCGCCGAGTCGACGTCTCCGGCCGCCTGCCGGAGTCCGGCCAGGGCGACCCGCCACCGGTAGGGGTTCTGCAACAGCGCGAGCTCCTCGCCGTACTCCTCGCTCCGGCGGACGTGGTCGGCGGCCATGTCGAGCTCGTTGCGCTCGCGGGCGATCTCGGCCAGACCGACGTGCATGTCGCCGATCCCGCGCAACGGCGGGTCGCTCCGCTCGGCGAGCTCCAGCCCGCGGCGGAAGGTGCGCTCCGCCTCCCGGAGCCGGCCCTGCGTGAGCTCGAGGTCAGCGAGCGTGATCGTGCAGCCGAGCACGTCGGAGAGGTGGCCGATCCGCTCCAGCCCGGCCGCGGCCGACGCGTACCCCGCGTGGGCGGCCTCGAGGTCGCCCGCGGTCCACGACGCCAGCGCCGACAGCGCCGACGCCGCCGAGCGGACCAGGTCGTCGTCGGCGGCTGCGAGCTCCGAGGTGCGGACGGCGTGCTCGATGCAGGCGGCCGGATCCCCGCCGACGAGCGCGAGCGCGGAGCGGTACATCTCGATGGCCGCCGGGAGCCGAGCGCGCTCGGCATGGTCGACGACCACCACCTCGTCCTCCGGGAGCGCCAGCTGGCGTTCGATGTCACGGAGCCGCTCCTCGACGCCGTCGAACTCGTTGACCGACATCAGCCCGCCCACCAGGCCGAGCGCCAGCACGGGGCGCTGACGCACGACCACGTCCGGGAGGTCGTCCACCCACGCCCGGAGCACCGACTCCCGGCGGTTGCGGCGCAGGTCGTCCATCGCGAGCTCGCACCACGCGGCCGCCTGCTCCACGTCACCCGCGGCGAGGGCGTGCCGAACCGCGCGTACGACGTCACCGGCGTCGTGGTGCCAGGCGCCGGCTCTCCGATGGAGATCGGGGACGCGGTCGGGTTGCTCGGAGAGCAGGTGCGCGCGCAGGACGTCGGCGAAGAGGTGGTGGTAGCGGTACCAGCCGCGCCGGTCGTCGAGCGGTACGACGAACAGGTTGCGCCGATCGAGCTCCTGGAGCATCCGACTGCTGCCGGACGTCGCCAGGACGGCGTCGCAGAGCGGACCGGCCAGCCGCTCGAGGATCGCCGTACCCAGCAGGAAGGCACGGACCTCGGGCGGCTCGCGGTCCAGGACCTCCTCGGCCAGGTAGTCCACGACGTACCGGTCGTCGCCGGCGAAGTCGGCGATGAACGCCGACGGGTCTGCCCGGCCGCGCAGCGACAGCGCCGCCAGCTGGAGCGAGGCGATCCACCCCTCGGTCCGCAACTCGAGCGCCGCCACATCTCCCTCGGCCAACGACAGGTCCGCCGTCTCGGCCAGGTAGGCGGCCGCCTCGTCGTGCGTGAAGCGCAGGTCCGCCGCACGAACCTCACGGAGCTCTCCCCGCGCGCGGAGGCGAGCGAGCGGCAGGGCCGGGTCGGCGCGCGTGCTGATGACCAGGTGGACCTGCGGCGGGAGTCGCTCGAGCAGGAACGCCATGCCGGGCTGGATCTCCGGGCCGTCGGCGAGGTGGTAGTCGTCCAGCACGATCGTCACCTCGTCCGGGAGCACGCTGAGCTCGTTGAGAACGGCGGTGAGCGCCGACTCCACCTGACCCGTCGCCAGCAGCGCCAGGCCGACCACGCCCGTGCCGGGCACCGCTCGCTCCAGCGCGGTCAGCACGTAGGCCCAGAAGGACGCTCCCTTGCGATCGCCCTCGTCGAGCGACACCCACGCCAAGCGGTGCGAGCCACCCGGCAGCTCGGACAGCCAGGAGGTCACCAGCGTCGTCTTGCCGAAGCCCGCCGGGGCGGAGACCAGCGTCAGCCGGGTGCTCTCGGTGCCGAGCAGGCCGCCGAGGCGCGGGCGCGGCACCAGCCCCTGGCGGGAGCGCGGCAGGAAGAGCTTGGTGTCGACGAGCGTGTCGGGCGCCATCGTCAGTCCGCCCGCACGTGCATCCGCTCGCCGGGTCGCCCGAAGATGCTGAGCACCTCCGCCGGACCCTCGCCGGTGCTCCCGAACCAGTGCGGCAGCTGGGTGTCGAACTCCGCCGCCTCCCCGACGTCCAGCACGACGTCCTGGTCGCCGAGCACGAGGCGCATCCGCCCGGCGAGGACGTACAGCCACTCGTAGCCGTCATGCGTCCGCGGGTTCGGCTTCGTCTGGCCGGCGGGGATGACGATCTTCCACGCCTGGACACCGCCCGGGTTGCGCGTGAGCGGCAGCACCGTGCGGCCGTTGACCCGGCGAGGCTTGAGCCGGATGCGCGGGTCTCCCACCTCGGGCGCACCCACCAGGTCGTCCAGCGGCACGCGGTAGGCCTGCGCCAGGGGGAGCAGCAGCTCGAGGCTCGGGCGACGCTGGCCGGTCTCCAGCCGCGACAGCGTGCTCTTCGAGATGCCGGTGCGCTCGGCGACGTCGGTGAGCGTGATTCCGCGCAGCTCGCGCACCTTGCGCAGCCGGGGACCCACCAGGTCCAGCGCCGTGCTGATCGAGTCGCCCATGCCGACATTCCACCGAGATTTCCCGGAAACGGCAACACTCGTTGTCGTTCCGGCATCGAGGAGTCACGCTCGTCGACATGAACGAGTACGACGTGGCAGTGGTCGGCGGCGGAGCCGCCGGCCTGTCAGCAGCCCTGGTCCTGACCCGTGCCCGGCGCCGCGTCGCCGTGATCGACGCGGGGGAGCCTCGCAACGGCCCGGCATCGGCGATGCACGGGTTCCTCTCCCGCGACGGGACGGCACCGGGCGACCTGCTCGCCAGGGGCCGCGACGAGGTGACGACGTACGGCGGGCACCTGCTCGCCGGCACCGTGACCGACGTACGCCCTCGGGAGGGCGACGGCTTCGCGCTGACCCTGGCCGACGGGACCGCCCTGGGAGCACGCCGCGTCCTGGTGACCACCGGACTCCGCGACGAGATCCCGGACCTCCCGGGGCTCCGCGAGCGCTGGGGACGCGACGTGCTCCACTGCCCCTACTGCCACGGCTACGAGGTGCGTGACCAGCCACTCGGAGTCCTCGGCGGCAGTCCCGCGGCCGTCCTGCACGCGCTGCTCGTGCGGCAGTGGTCCGACGACGTCGTCTACCTCGCCCACACGCACACCCCGAGCGTGGTCGAGCGCGAGCAGCTCGCCGCCCGCGACATCCGCGTCGTCGACGGCCACGTCAGCCGGGTGATCACCGAGAACGACCTGCTGACCGGGGTCGAGCTCGCCGACGGGAGCGTGGTCCGGCGATCCGCTGTCTTCGTCCGCCCCGACTTCCGGCCGAACGCCGACCTGCTCGCCGGGCTCGGCTGCGCGACGTACGACAACGGCTGGGTCGTCGCCGACCCGACCGGACGCACCAGCGTGCCCGGCGTGTGGGCGGCCGGGAACGCCGTCAACCCGCGCGCCCAGGTCATCACGGCGGCCGGCGAGGGATCTGCCGCCGCGATCGCCCTCAACGCAGACCTCGTGGAGGACGACCTCCGTCTCGCCCTGCACCACCACCACCACACCAGGAGGAGCTCATGAACCACCCGACCGACGCCACTGCCGTCCCACCGCCGAACAAGCACCAGCTCGCGCTGATGATCTGGGTGGCCGTCTTCCCGACGCTCACCGTGCTGAACCTCGTGCTCGGAGACTCCCTGGCCGAGCTGCCGCGAGTCGTCCGGACGTTCGTGCTCGCCACGATCGCCGTCCCGATCGTCATCTACGGGCTCATGCCCCGGTTGCACCGGATCCGCGCGCGGATCCTGCGCGCCGCACGGTGACCGGGGGAATCACCCGGTCGCTCACCACCTGTGGTGACGCCGGGTCACCAGGCCGGTGCCTAGCTTCGCCCTCGATGTGAAGCACGACCCGACACCGAAAGGCAGGATCATGGACAGGTTCACCCGAGGCATCGCGCTCGCGAGCGCGAGGCACCCGTGGCGCACCATCGCGAGCTGGGTTCTCGTGGTGGTCGCCATGTTCGCCGCTGCCGGCGCTGCCGGCGGCGCCTTCGCCGACGACTTCGCCGTACCCGGCAGCCAGAGTGCCCAGGCGACGCAGCTGCTCGACGACAACTTCCCCGAGGCGGCCAAGGGCACGGCCATGGTCGTGTTCCAGGCCGAGGACGGGACGACGATCGCCCAGCAGCGGCAGGATCTCGCCGCCGTCCTGTCCGAGGTCGACGGGCTGGACCACGTCGCGTCGGTCACGGACCCCTTCCGGGCGCACACGATCTCGGCCGACGGCAGGATCGCCTACGCGCAGCTGACGCTCGACGTGCCCGAGCGCGAGATGGGGAAGCCCGCGTTCACCACGCTGTCCGACGCCGTGTCCGGCATGGGCGCCTCCCACCTCCGCGTCGAGCTGGGTGGAGCCGCCGTGTTCCTCAACGCCGAGGACAAGACCTCCGGCCACGTGGCGATCGGCCTGCTGGTCGCCCTGCTCGTGCTCCTCGTGGTCTTCGGCACCCTGATGGCAGCGATCCTCCCGATCGGCCTCTCGCTGGTCGCGGTGGGCGCCGGGATCGGCGGGATCACGCTGATGTCGAGCACGATGACCGTCTCGGTCTCGGCCGTCCCCGTCGCCGCCCTCGTCGGGCTGGGGGTCGGAGTCGACTACGCCCTGTTCATCGTGGCCCGCTACCGGGAGAACCGAGCGGCCGGGCAGGACAACACGAGCGCTCTCGGCGGCGCGATGGGATCGTCCGGAGCCGCCGTCGTGTTCGCGGGTGGCACCGTCGTCGTCGCCACGGCCGCGCTCGGCCTGACCGGGATCGGCATCCTGACCTCGATCGGGCTCGCCACCTCGCTGATGGTGCTGTCGGCCGTCGCCGCCGCGATCACCCTGCTTCCGGCGCTCCTGGGTCTGCTGGGCAACCGCATCGACACCGGCCGCCTCGTGCGACGTAGCCGCGTGCACAAGCCGGCCGAGCAGACCACCTGGTGGCGGTTCGCCCACCGGGTGTCGGCCCGCCCCTGGCCCTACGCCCTCGGCGCCGTCGTGGTCCTGGTCACGCTGACCATCCCGGCGTTCTGGATCCAGACCGCGTTCCCGGCCGCCGGTGACGCGCCGAGGTCCACGACGCACCGCCAGGCCTACGACCTCCTCACCGAGGGGTTCGGTGTGGGCATCAACGCCCCGCTCCTGGTCGTGGTCGACCTCGACGAGCCGGGCACCACGCGGGCCGGGCTGAGCACCCTGACCCGGGACGTCGCCTCGGCACCCGGCATCGCCTCGGTCTCGCAGCCGCAGGTGTCGACGGACGGGCGGGCGGCCGTGTTCACCGCGCTGCCCACCACCGGCCCGGCCGACCCCGCGACCTCGAGCACGATCGACGGCGTCCGCGACGTGATCCCCGCCAACGTCTACGTGTCCGGCATCACCGCGACCACCGACGACCTCGACGCCCAGCTGCGCCACACGCTCCCGCTGTTCGTGGGCTTCGTGATCGCCGTGTCGTTCGTCCTGCTGATGATGGTGTTCCGCTCGATCGCCGTGCCGCTCAAGGCCGCGGTGATGAACCTGCTCTCCATCGGCGGCGCCTACGGCGTGCTGGTCGCCGTCTTCCAGTGGGGCTGGGGCGCGCACCTGCTCGGGCTCGAGGGCCCGACGCCGATCACCTCCCTGATCATCGTGATCATGTTCCCGATCCTGTTCGGGCTGTCGATGGACTACGAGGTGTTCCTGCTGTCGCGGATCCGGGAGGAGCACGCCCGGACCGGAGACAACGCGGAGGCGGTGGCTCGTGGCCTGGCCGGGACCGGACGCGTGATCACCTCGGCCGCGCTGATCATGATCGCCGTCTTCCTGAGCTTCGTCGGCAGCCCCGTGCCGTCGCTGAAGATGCTCGGCCTGGGCCTCGCCGTGGCGATCCTCATCGACGCGACCATCGTCCGGATGGTGCTGGTGCCGGCCACGATGGCCCTGCTCGGCCCGGCCAACTGGTGGCTCCCCCGCTGGCTCGACCGCCGACTGCCCCGGATGACGGTCGAGACCCACGGTCGCGAGGTGCCGGCCGCGCCCGAGCCGGCCCCGGTCGGCATCGGCTGACCGCCCGCTCCCCGCTCGCCGACTCCCGGACGTCGTCCGGGAGTCGGCGTACGTCGTCGCCACCCGTCCGCGGGACGTGACAGGCTCGGGGCCATGGAACGTGTGTGGGTGTTCGACCGCCTGGCGATCTCCGTGCTGCGGATCGACTTCGTCGACCCGGCCGTGGCCCACGAGCCGGACGCCCGGGAGCGCGGCGTCCGCATCGAGGTGCGGCCGGTGGCGACCGTTGCGAGCGGGTCCGTCTACGCATCGTGGACGCGCACGATCGAGCCGGGCGTGTGTCGCATCGACCTGCTCGAGTCGCGGGCCGAGGCGGCCGATCGCATGCACTGGCACCCGGACATGACCGACGGCGAGCCCGGCGAGCGGACCTTCGACACCGCGATGCCGCCCGACCCGGTGGGCTGGCTGACGTCGTTCCTGCGCGACGGTCTCCGCGCCCACCTGGCGAAGCAAGGCGTGGCCGACGTGGAGGGTGACCTGGAGGCGATCGCCGCGGCCGCGGACGAGGTCGGCGAGGTGGTCGGCGCCGGCCTGGCCTGGGCCCGCGAGCCGTGGCCCGACGTCCGGCACGACGAGCGCGGGATGGCGACGGTCCGGTGACCCGCCGCCTGCTCGGGGTGGGCGACGTCGAGCTCTGCGTCGAGGACTTCGGCGACACCGGCGACCCGACGATCCTGCTCGTGGCAGGGGCCGCCGCGGCGATGGACTGGTGGGACAGCGAGCTCTGCACCCGTCTCGCGGAGGGCGGGCGTCACGTCGTCCGCTACGACCATCGCGACACCGGGGAGTCGACGACCGTCGAGCCCGGGCAGCCGGCGTACGGCGGGTGGCAGCTCGGCCATGACTGCCGCGACCTGATCGAGGTGCTGGACGTCGGGCCCGTGCATCTCGTCGGCGTCTCGATGGGCGGTGGCATCGCCCAGCTGCTCGCGCTGCGCCATCCGCAGCTCGTCCGCACCCTGACGCTCGTCGACACGTCCGCCGTCGGCGGGATCGACGACGACCTGCCGGGTCCTACCGCCGCCCTCCAGGAGTCGTTCGCCCATCCGCCGGCCGACCCGGACTGGGCGGACGTCGACGCGTACGTCGAGTGGGTCGTCGCCGGCAACCGGCCCTACGCCGGCTCGCTCGGCCTCGACGAGCCCCGCGTCCGGTCGACCGCCGCCGCGATCCATGCGCGCAGTCACGACGTCTCGGCCGCGAACAACCACTGGATCGTGATCGACGGCGGTGGCTCCGACGGCGAGGACGGCCCCGACGACGAGGACGACCGGCCGCTCGACGTACACCGGATCAGCGCGCCGACCCTGGTGCTGCACGGCACCGACGACCCGCTCTTCCCACTTCCGCACGGGCGGGCGCTCGCGGACGCCGTCCCCGGAGCGAGGTTGGTCGCGCTGCCCGGCGCCGGGCACGAGCATCCGCCGCCACCGACGTGGGACCTCGTCGTACCAGCACTGCTCGAGCACACGGCCCACTGACGTCCGCGCCTCCGCGCACCCCACCGAAAGGAAGCTCGTCGTGAACGACTCCACCGGACGCCTCGTCCGCGCCAACATCAGCCTCACCCTGGACGGGCGGTTCAACGGCCCGGGCGGGCCGGCCGACATCGGCGCGATCGTCCCCTACATGACCACCGATGTGGCGCGCGGCCAGCTGGCCCGCATCCACGACGGGGCCACCACCGCGGTGCTCGGCCGCGGCAGCGCCGAGGGCTTCCTCGGCTGGTGGGGACAGGTCGCCGAGGACGAGAACGCCGATCCTCGCGACCGCGGCTACGCCCGGTGGCTGGTCGGGACGCAGAAGGTCGTCTTCTCCGCCACGCTCACCGAGGCGCCGTGGGAGCACACGACCATCGCGAACGGTCCCACCGCCGACGTGATCGCCGAGCTCAAGGCGACCGGCGAGGGCGACATCCTGGTCAACACCAGCCCGAGCATCAGCAAGCCGCTGCTCGAGGCCGACCTGGTCGACCGGCTCTACCTGATGATCACCCCGGAGATCGCCGGCAGCGGGCAGCGTCTCTTCGACGACGGGCTACCGGGCACGAGCTGGACCCTCACCCACCAGGAGGCCGGGGAGCTCGGGGAGATGGCGCTGGTCTACGACCGCCGCCGGGGCTAGCCGGTCCCGAGCACACCGCGGGCGTACGCCGCGAACGCGGTCGGCAGTGTCGCGCTCCATCGCCCGGCGGCGGCCGTCGCCGACCGGTCGAGCACGTCCGCGCTCGCCGCGACGGCCCGGCGTACGTCGGCGAGGTCGAGCCCGGCCACGGTCGACCGGACCCCCGGCGGCAGCCGATCGGGATCGTGGTCCAGCGCCTGCGAGAGGCCGTGCCACGGGTACGCCGCCCCCTCCGCCGCGGCCCAGAGTCGCCAGATCCACTGCCGTGCCTCGTGCAGACGCTGATGCGCCTCCCAGGCGGAGCCGCGGCGGAGGTACTTGTCCGCGTCGAGCAGGGCGCGCCACCCCTGGAAGGCCCACGTCCGCACCTGGTCGCCGGAGACGTCGTACGCCGAGGGCATCGGCGGGCGCTGGGCGGGTGCACCCGACAGGTACACGGTGACGAAGTCGGGCGCAGCGTCCCCACGGCGTACCTCGCCCTCGGCGACCACGGCGAGGTCGAGCTGCACGCCGTCGACGAGCTGGGCGAAGACCCGACGCGCGTAGAAGCCGCCGGTCGCGGTCTCCTCGCGGAGCACGTCGACCAACCGTTCGCCCTGGAGCCGCCCGAGCAGCGCCTCCTCGACGCCTCGCACGATCTCGGCGCCCGCCTCGCCCGGCGTCGCGTCGACCCCGAGGGCCGCGTCGACGTCCGAGAGCTTGTCGGCGGCGCCACGTCCGAGGGAGCACCCGACGGACAGCGAGCTCACGGCCTCGGTCGTCTCGCAGAAGTCGAGCAGCTCCAGGAGCGCCTGTCGCTGGCGCTCGAGACCCGCCCCGAGCGCCGAGATCCATGCCTGTCCCTGTGCCATGAACGCCTCTCTCGAAATGAGGTACCTCAGCACCAAACCTAGGTATCGAAGCCGGGAGTGAAGGCCATCGGGCGCGCATTACACCTTCAGAGCCAGCCCTACGAAGGAGTCATCATGTGGCCCGCAACCCTCGTCTACGTCCTGTCGAGCGACGAGCAACGCAAGGCGATCGACCAGGACCGGCACACCCATCGCGTCGTGCGACACCGCCGCCAGCGCGGCCGCCGCTCGACGGACGGCGACGTGTGAGATGACCACCGCCTGTGTGCGCATCCGCCCCCTCGAGGACGGCGAGTCCGGCCCGGTGCTCGCCGTCTTCGAGGGCCTGGGCGCGCGCTCGCGCGAGCTCCGCTTCATGGCACCCAAGGTCCGGCTCACCGCCACCGACCTGTGCCACCTGACCCACGTGGACGGCGTCGACCGGGTGGCGCTGGTGGCCGAGCTGCCCGACGGCCGGCCGATCGGCATCGCCCGCTTCGTCCGGGACACCTGTGATCGCGCGGCGGCCGACGTCGCCGTGGCCGTGGTCGACGTGTGGCAGCGCCGCGGGGTCGGCGCCCAGCTCGCACGCGCGCTCGGGACCTGGGCGTCCGAGGTCGCGGTACGCCGGTTCACCATCGACATGCTCCGCGACAACCACGGCGCCCTACGCCTGATGCGGCACGCCGGAGGCGACGTCCGCCCGGTCGGGCTCGACGACCACGCGGCGGAGTTCGAGCTCTCGCTGGTCGAGCGACGTACGCCGGCTCCGGTGGCCGACGACGCACTGCCGTCCATCGCCTGATCGGGATCGGCACGCCAGGTTCGCGTGTTCGTCACCGAAGGGACGTAGCGCGTTCGGCCGATGTCGGCGAGGCTGACCCCACCTCGCTACTCGGATCCTGGGAGTGTCTCGTGGTCAGCATCGATCGTCGTCGTTTCATCCAGGTCACCGGCGGCGCCGCCGCCGCGACCGTCCTCAACGAGAGCATCGCCACCGGGGGCTGGTACGACGTGCGGGTGGCGGTCGACGGGTCGTCGTACGCCCGTGAGCTGGCGGGCCACGTCGGGGGCGACCAGCCCTCGATCAGCGACCCGGCGCTCGGCCGCTGACGTAGCGGCACCGGGTGGAGGGATGCCAGCATGCCGGATGCCTGAGGACATCACGGACGCCGACGTGGCCGAGCTCGTCGCGCGCATGGATGACGCCGCGAAGGCGTTCATCCGCGGCGACATCGACCACTACCTGTCGCTCTTCGACCACCCCGACGACTACACGCTGATGAGCCCGACCGGCGGGGAGACGGTGCGCGGCTTCGAGGACACCGAGGAGCGCCGGGACTCGATCCGGACGTTCTTCACGGCGGGCGAGGCCACGCTCGAGGTGGCCGAGACCTACACGTCGGGCAACCTGGTCGTGATCGTGGGCGTGGAACGCCAGCACGGCGTGGTGGGCGGCGTCGAGCAGGACTGGTCGCTGCGCGTGACGTTGGTGCTCCGCCGGGTCGGCGACCGCTGGCAGCTGGTCCACCGGCACGCCGACGCGCTCACCCACGAGATCCCGATGAGCCACGTCGCCGAGCTCGCCCGCGGCCTCGACGCCTGAGGCCGCGGGGCGGCGTACCCCTCAGAGCTGCTGGGCCAGACCCACGACGTGACCGAGCGGGTCGGCGATCAGGGCGAACTTGACTCCGGGCACCTCCACCGGCTCCTGCACGACCTTGCCGCCGAGTCCGGTCGCCTTGTCGATGCTGGCGGCCATGTCGTCGACCCCGATGAAGAACGTCACCAGGTCGGAGTCGCCCTGGAGCGGGCTGATCGCCGTGTAGAGCGCGTCCGGCACGCCGGTGTCGACGAACGTGTAGCCGGGGTAGGCGCCCTCGGTCGGGTAGGTCCAGCCGAACAGCCCCGCGAAGAACTCGCGGGTGGCGTCCGGGTCGCTGGAGCGGATCTCGGCGTGGACGACGGGGTGAGGGCTCATGGGTGGCCCCTTCCTCTCAGTGGCCACCCGGGTGGGCCGGCCTTCTGCGGAGATGACGCGCGAGCAACCCCGAAATCGACCGCCGACCCAGTGGCTGAGAAGCGAGGCCCCGGCGATGGTTGAGGAGCGAAGCCCCGGCGGTGGTTGAGGAGCGAGCTCTGCGAGCGTTGGTTCCTGAGGAGGCGAGGGACGAGCCGTCTCGAAGGGCTCGAAACCACCTGGCCGGACAAGGGCTACCAGCGAGAAGGAGCGCCTGCTTGGATCGACGTGACCCAGGAGGTTTCGTGGAGAGCAGGCTGTTCGAGCTCGACCGCCGCACCCGCACGACCGCAGCGCCCCAGGACTTCGACACCCAGGTCGGACAGTTCGTGCAGCAGGTGATCCGTTCGGTCGACGCGGACATGCGCCGCCAACCGGCCAGCATGGTCTACGAGCTGCTCCGGATCCACGTCGCCCGTCGGCTCCCCGGCATCGAGGTCGACCAGGAGCTCCTGCGCGACGCAGCCGCGAAGATCGCCGCGGGCTACCCCGTCTGAGAGGTCAGCGCTCCTCGGCGGCGAGCTGGCCCGTGGCGTTGACGCGTCGCGGTTGGGCCGGCGCCGCGCTGCGGGCGGTACGCCGCGCGGCGAGGCGGGAGCGGAGGGAGGTGCGGGGCTTGCGACCGCGCGTGCTCTGGAGCTGCTCGTCGATCATCTGAAGGGCGACGAGCTTGGCGAGAGCGGGGCTGTTGATGAAGCCGTGCATGATGACTCCTCGGTCTGGTTCGGACGTCTTGGTAGCGACGAACCTCGCCGTAAGCCCGGCAGCCGGAATCAGTCAGATGACGTAGGCCCCGCCCGTCAGCTGCTCCCACATCTCGCGCGTCATCTGGTAGTCGACCTCTCCCTCCTCCGCCCCTGGCAAGGGGTCGTCGAAATGCGGGTGGAAGGTGCGGACGTAGCGCAACCCCACCTTCTCCATGACGCCGCGGGACGCCGCGTTGACCGCCATGGTCTGCGCGATCACGCGGCGTTGCCCGACCGTGTCGAACGCGTGCGCCAGCAGCTCCAGCGACGCCTCGGACGCCAGCCCCTTGCGCCAGAAACGCCGGAGGAGGCGGTAGCCGAGGTCACACACCGTCGGATCGTGCGGCTGGTCCTCACCATGCGCCGGCGGCAGGAACATCACCCCCGCGAACTCGCCGTCCTCCTCCGCGTCCGGCGCGGGCGGGGAGGCGTCGGCGTCGCGCACGTAGGCGGCCCAGTACCCGAGTCCGTCCACCTGTGCGGCCAGCGCCATCCGCCGCCGGTGCGAGGCGATGACCTCGTCCCGGGTGAGGGCGCGGCCGTTGAGGAAACGGTGCACCTCGGGGTCGGAGTCGAGCTCGACCTCGAGCTCGAGATGCCGGTCCGCCAGCGGCACGAGGAGCAGGCGGGCCGTACGCAGGATCGGCTGCGGCATCCCGCCACCGTGTCACGAGTTCGCGCAGACCACGATCCCGTTTGAGCGTGTCAGAGAACGCTGCGCCGCTGCGAGGGGATCCTCGGCCCGGGAGCGGCCGAGGTTCCACTCCAACCAGTCGTCGTCGTGCGCACGACGCTTCACCAGGGCGCAGTAGCGCGCAGGGAGCGGGAGGTCGGCGAGCACGGGAACGGCGTCGTCGGACAGGGAGTGCAGGAACGTGTAGTCGATCCGCCCCGTGGTCTCGTAGCGGTCGACGTTCTGCCGCGCGATCCACGCGTCCGGGTTGATCGCCGCGAGACCGAGCAACGCGACGACGCCACTGATCAGCGCGAAGCGCGGCAGCCAGCCTGCCCGCATCACGACGCCGGCTGCCGCGACCGCCAGCACGAGGACACCGAGCCATCCCTCGAACACGTCGACGAGAAGCCGCAGCTGGGTGAATCCGTAGGCGTCCTGGTAGACGTTCATCCGGTGCAGGGCCGAGGCCACCACGACCATCGTCTGCCCGCAGAGCAGCCCCAACGAGAGGCGCATCCACAGCCGGTCGGCGGTGGTCTCGCGCGGGACCTTCCGCACCGTGGCCCAGATGACCAGCAGAGTGAGCGCGGTGGCGACGGTGAGCTGGCCGAAGCCCTGGTGCACGTACGCCGCGTAGGTCAGCCCGGTGGTCCGCTCGACGTAGTCGTGGCCACCGAAGATCACCGCCGCCTGCGCGACGAAGAAGACCGCGAACACGGCGTTGACGACGAGCACGGGGGCCAGCCACTCGAAGCGATGCGTGACCGGTCGCGCCTCGAGCCCGGCGTGGTCGACGTGCGGCGGGTTGAGGGCGACGTACGCCGCGGCCAGGACCGCGCCGCCCACCGCGACCGTGACGAACGCGCGCAGGACGGCCGACCCGAGCGAGAGGTCGGGCAGGACCTCCGACCACCACTGCGCCATGAGCGCATCGGCCGAGGCGAAGAGAGCGCCGAACACGAGCAGTCCGAGCAGCGAGAGGACGACGGTGCGCATGACGGCAGCGCTCCGGCCCATGCCGGTGAGGCGCCCGACGGTGCGCCCCAACCAGGGCAGGCCCCGGAGCCCGGCGAGCGGCCAGGCGAGGCCGGACAGGACGAATCCCAGCGGCGTCCGGGCCCCGGTCACCGCGCTGATGCACAGGGCGCCCCCGGCCATCACGCACAGGACGTCGATCCAGTCGGCGGCGCGGATCATCGTGGTCGCGGCCAGCAGCACGCACAGCCCGGCACAGCAGAGGGTGTAGGCGTCCCGTCGCCTGCTCGCACCCAGGATGACCCCACCGGCGGCGAGGAGCACGAAGAAGGTGCCGACCCCCAGGTCGCGGAACGGCATCACCAGTCCGGCCAGCAGCCCGGCACCGAGCGCGCCGAGCAGGACCGCGAGCCGGGCAGGAACCCCGCGCTCCGGCCAGAACTCCCCGAACACCCCGTCCAACAGCGGCGGTGCCCCGACGACGACCGGCGCCGCCGGAGCGGGAGACGGTACGGCGGGCGAGGGTGCGGTCGGCGTCGGCTCGGCCGCACCGGCGTCGTCGACGTGGGCCGGCCGGTCCGACGGTCGGAGCGGGAGGGAGACGCGCACGCGCGCACCGCTCTGGCCGGGTCGCGGGTCGACGAACGCGATCGAGCCGCCGTGGAGGTCGGTGACCCAGCGCGCGATCGCGAGGCCGAGTCCCGTCCCGCCCCCGCCATCGTGGGCCGCGAGGGTGCCGAACGGCTCGAAGACCCGCTCCCGGTCGGAGGCGGCGATGCCGGGGCCCTGGTCCTCCACCTCGAGCGTCCAGCGGTCGCGGTC
>JADMIO011298032.1_pt1 | contig 34819 bp, 26 predicted proteins | sample 8958161 | NCBI WGS metagenome assembly JADMIO01 (sample SAMN16585339, study PRJNA669376) | soil metagenome | isolation source: Crop rotation soil | place: USA: Cullars Rotation, Alabama | collected 2011
CGCGACAACTTGTCCACGTGGAATTCTAAGCTTAGGATCCCAATGTGCTGGAAAGCTTTCCAGCACTTCTACTTTTTTTGCTGCAAGTATCTATGATGAATATCACCCGACTTCAAAGCTGAAATGGGGATTTTATGGATTGGCTATTGCGGCAACGGGCACCACTATTTACCTGCGGCATGTTGCTGGAAAGCACTTCCCTTCCGACTTGCTCGTCGGAACTATTATAGGTGTGGGAAGCGGGATGCTGGTACCCAGACTGCACCGGTACAAGCCCGGCAAGAAGCAGGCATGGTATTTCACCCCGAGTGTCGGTGCGGGCTACGGGCTCACAGCAACTTATAAATTTTAGGCTTCGGGAACGGATAAACCGCAAAAGCCGTAGGTTTTTCTGACCTTCGCGCCGAATTGCGCAAGGCTCACCATGCATACACCACTTCTTCAGAACGAATCCGTCCCTTCTTCCCGCAAGAAAATTATCGTACTTGGTTCAGGCCCTAACCGAATAGGTCAGGGGATCGAGTTCGACTATTGCTGCACCCACGGGCTGCTGGCATTAAAGGAAGCTGGTTACGAAGCCATCATGGTGAATTGCAATCCGGAAACAGTAAGCACTGATTTTGACATTGCTGACAAGCTATACTTTGAGCCGGTCTACTGGGAGCATCTTTGGGAGATCATTGAGCATGAACAACCGGATGGTGTAATTGTGCAGCTCGGCGGCCAGACCGCTCTTAAGCTTGCAAAAAAGCTTCACGAGCGCGGCATTAAGATCATTGGAACATCGTTTGATGACATGGATATCGCCGAAGACCGCGGACGGTTTTCGGACCTGCTGAAGGAGCTGGGCATTCCCTATCCGAACTATGGCACTGCATATACAACAGATGAAGCCATAGAGGTAGCGAACGAAGTAGGGTATCCGGTACTGGTACGCCCCAGCTATGTACTTGGTGGGCAGCGCATGCGGATCGTCATTAATGATGATGAGCTCGAAAAGAGCGTAGTAAGCCTGCTGAAACACCTGCCCGGCAACAAGATACTGATCGATCACTTCCTGGACCGTTGTCAGGAAGCCGAGATCGACGCTATCTGTGATGGTGACGAAGTGCACATCATGGGTATCATGGAGCATATAGAACCGGCGGGTATTCACAGCGGCGATTCACATTCAGTGCTGCCAGTGTTTAACCTGGGACCGCTTGTCGTTGAGGAAATGGCAGATATTGCCCGAAAGATTGCCCTGCGCCTCAATATCCGTGGACTGATCAATATTCAATACGCCATTAAAGAAGGACACGTATATGTGATCGAGGCTAATCCCCGCGCTTCACGCACTACCCCATTTATCGCAAAAGCATACGGAGTTCCTTATCTCAATATTGCTACCCAGATCATGCTGGGCGAAAAGAAGCTGAAGGATTTTCATATTGAGCAGAAGCTCGAAGGCTTCGCGGTAAAGGTTCCCGTCTTTTCTTTCAACAAATTCCCGAACGTACGTGCAGAGCTGGGTCCTGAAATGAAGAGCACCGGCGAGGCGATTCAGTTTATCCGGAATCTGCGGGATCCCTGGTTCCGCAACCTGTACAAGGAGCGGAGTATGCACCTCAGTAAATAGTCGTCCCTCAAAAAGGTTAGGAAGCGCATTAGGGTCAGCCGGGTCAAAGTCCGGAGACTAAGACATTGAGCTGCAATAGGATAAGGGCTTTCAATACCTCTGTATGCTCCATTTTGTGAGCGTCATCTGTTAGGACTTCTACGCCATTTTCGAATCTGGACTGTACATTTTTTTCCGGAGTACCAACAAGTCTGCGCAAATCCTGAACAACTCTGTGGCGAACTGAACAGGTCTGGAAAATTCCTGTTCATCTCTGAAGAAGGATCAACAGGTCTGAAGAAATCCTGTTCATCTCTGGAGAAAGATCAACAAGTCTGAAAAAATCCTGTTCAGGTCTGAAAAAAAACTCAACAGGATTTTTTCAGACCTGAACAACTCTGCGCGGGACCTGAACAACTTTTTGCGGACTCAACAACTCTGCGCGGGACCTGAACAACTTTTTTTGCGGACTGAACAACTCTACAGCGGACTGAACAACTTTTTCTGCGGACTCAACAGGATTTCTTCAGACCTGTTCAACTCGCGCGAAAGTTGAACAAGTCCCGCGCAGTCCTGAACAGGTTGCGAACAGCCATGTTGGGTCTCGAAAACGAGATCAACAGGATAATTTGAGAAATGGCGACTGTCAGGGCTGCCTTCCGGACCCCAAACCGGGACCAAAACCACCAAAAATTCGGCTCCTTAAGCCCAGGAGAAACATCAACAAAGCAACGCGCAACATGCACAGGGGCAGAAACGCCGTAAAGCCGATCATCGCACGTTAAATCAGACTCGAAAACGCGATGAACTGGAAAATTTGAAAGATTGCGGTTGCCTGGGCAGCCTCGAGGACTCCAAACGGGGACCATAACCACTAAAAATTCATCTTCTTAAGCCCGGGAAAAACATCAACAAAGCAACGCGCAACACGCACAGCAGAAGAGCCGCCCTGGATCAGGTCATCGCAGGTAAGATCAAGCTGTCGCCCGGCGCAACTACCTGCAGGGGGTATTGGCTAAAAGAAAAAAGCGGGCATCCGAAGATGCCCGCCGCTAAGAAAAACTCCCCCCTACCTTAGCTTTTTATTATTGTCAGCATCCGCGAAACGCTGTTATAGCCGATGGAGCCATAACCGTTTGTCGTGCGGGCTGAAGCGCTCACAGTGAATGCATAGGCGCATGTGACCGGCGGAATCCATGGAGTGCCTCCTACCGGCACTGCAAAATTAGTAACACCTGTCCATCCCGGAGGCTTGGCTGCGCTGTATGCATCGGAATAGATGCCGCCACCGGTGCCATTGCCATAAGCATACGACAAGCCGTATGCATCAATATCGCCCTCCGGATCATTAGCGGTAATCCGGAATACCAGTCCTTCACCCTTGGCAAGATTTGCAAACTCGCAGGCGCCGAGATTGACTGCCGGAGTGTTTGATTTTGCGATCAGGTCAATGGATACAACAGGTACCGTATTGTCAATGAAGAGTACCAGGGTCTGTGCCGGGGACGGTACAACAGCATTTGCATTATTGAAGAACTGGACCGTGAACTGATACTTGCCATTTGGCAGCAGGCCTGAGTTGAACTGAATCAAAAGGTCCTGAATGCTGTATTGAGCAAGCGGATCAGGCAGGGCATAATAGCCTCCGCCATCCGGGCCGAAGGCATCAAGGACCACATCATTGCCTACCCAGCGATAGTTATACCAGGCGCTTCTGAGCTCGGTCTGTGCACCGCCGACGAGTCCCGAAATGACTTTGTATTTGACAGCTCCCGCGGCGCGAAGTCCGTTGACGGTATTGTGATTGAAGATCAGATTCAGGTTTCCGCCGAAGGCCGACTTATTGGCGGTTACGTAATATCCGGCTGCGGTCGTTGCGCGGCCTGTTGCAGGATCGATCACACTGGCAGCGGTTGGAATGAGCCCGACTGCGGCCATTACAGGACCCATCAGCGAAGGATCGATGGTTGCATTGCGCGCGAATACCAGAACAGCCGTGTTCATGGTGTTGAACGCGGTACTGTAGAAATGAGCAGGGAACTCGTACTCATGGCCGCTCACATGGATCTTAAGGCCCATCCATGCGATCACGTTGAATAGCGAGAGGTTGATGCCAAAATCCATCAAGGGGATCTTCATCTTCCAAACCTTGTGAGCCGTGCTGCCCTTAGGCGAGGTTTCAAAAGAAAAGGTGTAGTCGCCCGGCGCACTAACAATGCCGGTCCATGTGCTTGGGCTTAGATAGAATTGCTTGACAACCTTGCCGGGACTGCCGCTGTACGTGCCATAGTTTACATCCTGGTTCGGGTTGATAGAACCGTTTTTGTTTACATCAAAGCTTAACCAAAAATAGTCTCCTGCCGGATTGTTGCTTGTCTCATCCGGCATATCAATCGCGAGATACATGTTGTGCGCATCGTTGCGCAGGTAAAGCCACACATTACCAGCGACGGGCAATTTCTGAAAATTGCTGCCCGCCCAGGCGAGGTCATTCAGGGTGTCCGTGAGCTGCACAGGGTCTTGCGCCCACTTTGAATTCAGTACCATAGAATAGGGTGTTTATCAGGTTTGCCTACTCTGAACGCTTTTCGGCTTCCGCGCCCGTACTCTTATGTGGATTTTCCGGGTATCTCCATAGTGATAATAGATTAGGCACCGCTGGAAAACTTGAGCTTTGCGGGCCGAAAGTATAGTTTTGCAACAGTAATTTCAAGGGCTTTTGTTCAGATAATGATGCATTTAAACGGCCGATTTTCTTAGCAATTGATCGCCAATTAATTGCAACTCCCGTTTCGTCAATATTTGCCCTGAAAACTTTCCTCAATGGTCTATAATTCCCTGCAATCCTGCCTTTCCGATCTCGAGCGGAACGGATACCTCCTGCGAATCAGTGAAGAAGTGGATCCTTACCTTGAAATGTCTGCTATTCACCTGCGCGTATTTGCTGCAGGAGGACCGGCTCTTTTGTTCGAAAATGTAAAGGGATCAAGATTCCGGGCTGCCTCCAACATCTTCGGAAGCCTGGAGCGCAGCCGATTCATATTTCGTGATACGCTGGCTATCGTACAGAAGCTGATCCGGCTAAAGGATGATCCGGTTGCCGCGTTGAAGCATCCCTTGCAGAATGCCTCGGTGGGCCTGGCAGCGCTAAAGGCGTTGCCGCTGAAGAATCCCTCAAAGCGCCCGGTTATGCAGCAGGAAATTGCTTTGCACGATATTCCGCAGATCGTTCACTGGCCAATGGATGGAGGCGCATTTGTGACGCTGCCGCAGGTCTACACTGAAGAGCCCAGTGCAGCGGGAATAATGAGAGCGAACATCGGAATGTACCGCATACAGATCTCGGGCAACGAGTATGTTGCCGACAAGGAGGCAGGACTGCATTACCAGCTTCACCGTGGGATCGGAGTACATCAGGCTAAATGGAACGCTAAGGGGAAGCCTATGCCTGTAAGTGTGTTTGCAGGTGGTCCTCCTTCGCATTCCCTGGCAGCTGTGATGCCGCTGCCTGAAGGCATTTCAGAAGCCACTTTCGCAGGAGTACTGGGTGGTCGACGATTCAGGTACTGCTATGATGGCAATGGAAATTGCATTTCTACCGATTCCGATTTTGTAATAACCGGTGAAGTACTTCCCGGTGAGAATAAGCCCGAAGGACCATTTGGCGATCATCTCGGTTACTACAGCCTGGAGCATCCATTTCCTCTTATGAGGATCAGGAAGGTCTATGCGCGTAAGGATGCCATATGGCCTTTTACGGTAGTCGGCCGGCCTCCCCAGGAGGATACCAGCTTCGGTGCCCTCATACATGAGATCACCGGTGATGCTATTCCTTCTGAAATCCCCGGTGTAAAAGAAGTACATGCGGTTGACGCCGCCGGTGTGCATCCTCTGTTGCTGGCCATCGGCAGCGAGCGATATACGCCCTATGCGCCTTCACGTCAGCCGGCAGAGATACTGACGATCGCCAATCACATCCTTGGCACCGGACAGCTCAGCCTGGCCAAGTTTCTTTTCATAACAGCCGACGATTCAGGACAGCTTTCCGCCCACGACATACCGGAGTATTTCCGGTTTGTACTGGAACGTATCGATCTTACCCGGGACCTGCATTTCTATACGCATACCACGATTGACACGCTTGACTATTCCGGTACCGGACTGAATACTGGAAGTAAGGTCGTCTTCGCTGCCTATGGAGAAAAGCTGCGGGAACTGCAGACGGAGGTCCCGGGAATATTTCATGAATTGAACGGCTTTGGAAATGCGCGCATAATACTACCGGGAATACTTGCTCTTGGAGCGCCGGCTTTTACAGACTATGAGCAAGTCCGAAAGGAATTGAAATCACTCGATATACAGCTTCGTGACCACATCGATCAGATGAAAGGGTTACCGCTTATTGTGATCTGCGACGATCCCGGGTTCACTTCGCATAGCCTGAACAATTTTCTTTGGGTAATCTTTACCCGCACCAATCCTTCTCACGACATCGGCGGTGTTGACACTTTCAGCGAAAACAAGCATTGGGGTTGCCGCGGCCCTTTGATTATTGATGCACGGATCAAGCCTCATCATGCCCCTGTTCTGAGTATGGATGAGAGCGTCAATCGGAAAATTGACCGTTTATTTGCCAAGGGAGGCAGCCTGGCAGGAATTGAGTCTTAGGCCCGAGATGCTACCGTAGTACTCCAAATTAAACAGATCAGATGAGCCTTACAGAAACCTTTCAACAGGCGGTAGCCGACAGCAAAAAACTCACCAAGCGGCCGGACAACAATACCCTGCTCAAACTCTACAGTCTTTACAAGCAGGCAACGGATGGCGATGCCCCGGCGCAGAGTGATGCAGGAATGTTTGACTTTGTGGCGCGCGCCAAGTACAATGCCTGGAATGAGCTGAGGGGAAAAGGTAAGGATGAGTCCATGGAGGAGTACATCCGGATCTATGAGTCGCTGAAAGAAAGCGCCTGATCACTTAACTCCCACATAGCCCCAGCTTTTTAGCCAGGCAATAATCTTGTCGCGGTAGTCGCCCTGTATCATGATCAGGCCATCTTTTACACTGCCCCCCGCGCCGCATTTTGTCTTAAGCTCCTTGCCGAGCGCCTGCAGGTCTTCGTCCCTGCCTGAAAATCCCTCCACCAATGTGACCACTTTTCCCGCGCGCTGCTTAGTGTCCAGCTTTACACGAAGCTTTTGTTTTTCTTTTGGTGCTGTGACGCCCTCTTCGTGGTCCTCAGCATTGTAAGGCACGAAATCAGGATTAGTCGAGTACACCAGGCCTCCGGGATTATTTTTCTTAGCCATACCCAAAAATATCAGTTACCGGCTTCACATTGGATTATCCATGTCCTGGCACAGCTCAATGAGCACGCCATTCGTGCCTTTCGGGTGGAGGAAGCACACGATCTTGCCGTCCGCTCCAGGTTTTGGCTCATCACTGAGGAGCTCAAAACCGAGCGCTTCAAGACGCTTCATTTCTGCCCGAATATTATCCACCGCGAAGGCAATATGATGGACTCCTTCTCCCCTTTTTGCTATAAACTTCCCGATCGGACCATCCTCGCGGGTTGATTGTAACAGCTCAACCTTGCTTTCGCCGGTGCGGAAGAAGGCCGTATCTACTCCTTCCCGCTGCACGCTTTCGGTCTTATAACAGGGTGTGTTGAGTAGTTGCTCAAACAGGGGGATGGATTGATTCAGGTTTTTTACTGCAATACCGACGTGCTCAATCTTTTGCATGGAATAGGTTTTCTAAATGGCAACATTCATTAATAACGGCGCCTTATCGTCAAACATAGAGGATACGGGCGTAACTTCGCATTGCAAATATGTGCCCATATTATGGGCGTTTACAATTTATGGAACTGAAACTGCCGATATATCTGGACAATAATGCTACCACACCCATGGACCCGCGGGTGCTGGAGGCAATGATACCTTACTTCACAGAAAATTTTGGAAATGCTGCGAGCCGGTCACATTCATTTGGTTGGGTTGCTGAAGAGGCGGTTGACTATGCCCGGGAGCAGGTAGCAAAGCTGATAAATGCGGATCCCAAAGAGATCATCTTCACTTCGGGAGCTACTGAAGCAGATAACCTGGGTATCAAGGGCGTGTATGAAATGTATGCTTCTAAAGGCAATCATATCATAACAGCCACTACTGAGCATAAAGCCGTTCTGGACACCTGCAAGCATATCGAAAAGATTGGCGGACAGGTGACCTATCTGGATGTAAAGGAGGACGGTTTGATAGATCTGGCTGAGCTTGAAGCAGCCATTACCCCTCAGACGATCCTGATTGCGATTATGTGGGGAAATAATGAAGTAGGTGTACTTCAGCCTGTCCGGGAAATATCTGCCATTGCGAAGAAGCACGGTATCCTATTCTTTACTGACGGTACCCAGGCAGTTGGTAAAATCCCGGTCGATGTAAAGAAGGACGGTATTGATCTGATGGCGTTTTCGGGCCATAAGATGTATGGACCTAAGGGCGTCGGCGCCCTGTACGTCCGTCGGAAGAATCCCCGTGTGAAAGTCACTGCCCAGATGGATGGTGGCGGTCACGAGCGCGGGATGCGAAGCGGGACATTGAATGTTCCGGGAATTGTGGGTTTTGGCCGCGCCTGTGAGCTGTGCATGCAAGAAATGGAGTCAGAGGCTGCACGTCTGTCTAAGATGCGTGACCGTCTGGAAGCCGGCCTTATGGAGCTGGAAGAAGCATATGTGAATGGCAACAGGGAGCACCGCCTGCCGCATGTTACCAATATTTCATTTAAATACGTTGAAGGGGAAGGCCTGATGATGGGCTTTAATAAAGACATTGCTCTTTCATCCGGTTCAGCCTGTACATCTGCTTCCCTTGAGCCCAGCTATGTGCTGAAGGCCCTGGGTCTCGGCGATGATCTGGCACACTCTTCCCTTCGTTTTGGATTGGGCAGATTCACCACCGACGAGCAGATTGACTATACTATCAAGGCGGTCAGCAATACAGTATTAAAGCTTCGCGAAATGAGCCCGCTCTGGGAAATGTGGAAGGATGGAGTTGACCTGGAGAAGATCGAGTGGGCACATCATTAAGGATTACCCGGTTATTCAGTTAGTTATTCAGAGAAATAGCCTCAACGGCATAGAAATAGCAGGTATTAACAGTAAATAAGGCTCAGACAGAGCAGTTGCAGGAGTTCTTTCAGGACCTGGTTCCATAAAGGGTGATGCGACAATTGAACATCAAAATATCAACGAATTATCATGGCATATTCAGAGAAAGTATTGGACCACTACCAGAATCCACAGAATGTTGGAACGCTGGACAAGAGCAAGAACAATGTGGGCACCGGCCTCGTAGGTGCTCCGGAGTGCGGCGACGTAATGCGTCTGCAGATTGAAGTAGATGAGGCGACCGGCCTTATTTCCGATGCAAAGTTCAAGACCTTCGGATGCGGCTCTGCAATCGCATCATCTTCATTGGCTACAGAATGGCTGAAAGGAAAGACTGTTGATCAGGCCCTTGCCATTGACAACATGGATATCGTAGAAGAGCTCGCATTGCCTCCAGTGAAGATCCACTGTTCAGTATTGGCTGAAGACGCCATCAAGGCAGCCATCAACGATTATCGGGTAAAGAATGGCTTGCCTGCCTTCGCTGAAGAAGCAGCACATCATTAATTCTCCGCAAAACGATTCAAGGAGGTACATACGATGAGCAGTGTTCAGGATGCAGGAAGCAATGGATTATCCATATCCGCTCTTCCCGGTATTCACATAACCGATAAGGCTAAGTCTAAAGTAGAGCAGCTAAAGGCGGAAGCCGGGCTCGGCGAGGACTATTTCGTTCGCGTTGGCGTAGTGGGTGGTGGTTGTTCAGGACTTTCCTACAAACTGGACTTTGATAACGAGTCTCAGCCAACCGATCAGGTTTTTGAAGATAAGGGTGTGAAGATCGTTACCGACCTCAAGTCGTTCCTGTATCTCTGCGATACAGAACTGGACTTTTCAGATGGTCTCAATGGCAAGGGCTTTCACTTCGTGAATCCCAATGCCAGCCGTACATGCGGTTGTGGAGAGAGCTTCTCCGTTTAATTTCCGGCTATCATAAAATTAGAAAGGCGACACCTTCCCCAAAGTGTCGCCTTTCCCTTGTCTGACCCTGAAATACCTGCCTCTAAACGGCCGGTACTATTTTCTGAACCTCTATCAGGTTCTTACTACTCCTCTTTAACCCCATAAACTCATCTTGTATCCCCTGCTTCACAATTGAAAAAGTAGTGCCACCACGAACCGTTTAATAACGGTTTGACAGTATTATTATCTTTCTTTCAGTTTAGTAGAATCTTTAGTATTTGCGCGGTCACTGTTTATTTTATTCTGCCTGTCCGGATTGTTCTTATCCTGATCGGTGACCGGAGCTTCTTTCGTTACTTCTGAACGATCATGCGGCCTCGAGTTAGTACGGCTGGTGCGCTGCGTTTGCGCATATGTTGCAACCCCGATGAGGCTGGCTGCAGCTAAAAGGAAAAGGAACTTCTTCATACACCGTGCTTTGGTTTCTGCACTTCTATGATAATGGGGTTCAAAAACCACGCCCCCGGCCCGGGTGAGCTTATTGACGATCATAAATTTACGAAATTGGGAACCTTGCTTTGCGTACCCTTATTACTGAAAATGATAGGGCGCTGCAGCGCCTTTCCGTACTTTTGTAGAAAGTAACTATTATGTTGAAGACCGGCAATACAGTGGTGAGCATCTACACCGAAATGACCCCTAACCCGGAAACGATGAAGTTTGTGGCTAACAAGCTTTTATATCCGGGTAAGAGCATTGATTTCCCTGATGAAAGCAGTGCCGGTCCTTCACCGCTCGCCAAGGAACTGTTTGCGTTTCCGTTTATCCGTGGCGTATTCATAGCATCCAATTTTGTCACACTTTCCAAGACGGCAGACACCGAATGGAATGATGTAATTCCGACAGTGCGCGAATTCCTCAAATCTTATCTCGAGGAGGGCAAGCCCGTCATAAATGAAGATGAGGTAGTTGTGCGTAAGAAAGACAGCAGCGCGGTCAATGAAGATGATTCCGATGTCGTGAAGCGCATTAAAGAGCTCCTTGAGAACTATGTAAAGCCTGCAGTAGAGATGGACGGTGGGGCGATTGCTTTCCGCAGCTATAATGACGGTGTGGTCAATCTCATGATGCAGGGTTCCTGCTCAGGCTGCCCTTCATCCATGATCACGCTGAAGAGCGGTATCGAGGGTATGATGAAGCGTATGATCCCTGAGGTGAAGGAAGTTATTGCCGAGGCTGAGTAATTTTCTCTACAATCTGATATCAATAGAAACGGGGACCAAAGTCCCCGTTTTTTTATTGACCTGATCCTGAGATCTTAACCAAGACCCGTGCCGTTGAAGCTGTCCTTTTGCTCGTTGTCGATCACCTGGACCCAGACCTGGTTGAGCAAGGCAAGCAGTTCCTTGTAGTTCTGCCTTTCTATGGCTTTGTCGGCAGCCTCGAGGTATTCCCTGGCTTTCTGAGGATCGCGGTATTGCTCGTCGCCGAGATTATTGTAATAGTAGTAGGATGAAATGAGAGACACAGGATCGTTCTTGCGAACCTCCCAGCCGATGCGCCGCAGCTCCTGCACTTTGTTCCTGAGAAGATAAATGCTCTGCGCCGCGAGGTAAGATTGCTCGTCGGCGACGATCTTCCGGTAACGTTCCAGTCGCTGAGGGTCACCATCCTCCTCAAGGGTGTGCAGGCACCAGTCGCGCTCGGCCATGTATTCATCGATCATGGCGGCGAGGCCGGCGTCCTTTGAAAGGATGTCCAGTTCCCGGGCCAGCGAACGCTTTCGTTCATCGAGACTGTACTTCTCATCGGTGATGTCGTCTGTGCTCATGAGAGCGGCGCGATCATAGGATCTTTCCAGGCCTTCAAGAATGCCCTGTAGCTGTGCGGCCAGCTCATAGTGCTCGTCGCGCTCAGCCTTGTCCATGGCTTTGCGGGCATCCCAGATCAGATCTTTCAGCTCACCTTTCAGGCGATCCAGTGATATATGGCGGACGGTCGGAGTGAACACATTCCCGAAGCGTTGCTCATTCATCAGAAGGGTCGCCTCGATCTTCAGATCGCGGCTTTCATTGATCTCCAGCAGTATTTCCACATCACTGCCCTTAACGATGTCGGTCTCTAATGTACCTGCGTTGATCTCGATCACGCCAATGGTCAAATTGGAAGCAGGCATGGCATAACGACTGCCTTCGAGCACATTGATGATGAGGTTGTCGTCGGTGCCACGACGAAGCATTCTTGTGACTTCGCGAACCACCGTTTTCCGAAGCGGTAGAATATTGTTCTTCTCGAAGATCAGCTCCAGTCGGGTAGTCTTGTTGACAGGGTCATCTACTTCGAGGCATATGTCGGCGGGCAGTGGCTGTCCTTCAATGGAGAATTGTCCCTGGGTGATCTCTATGGGAGGAATATCCAGCGACACCTGGTTTCCCAACTTGTCGGTGACGGTTATCCTGAAGGGGTTCGTTGAATGGGGCAGAAGAGGCAGCATTTCAGAAATGCGTTCCTTCAAAGGTTTCAGGCCGGTGTCAAAGCCCCCATCGGTTCGCTGAATGCGATAGGATAGTCCATCCAGGGCTGCCCCGGAAAATTGGGCTGTAAAGTATTCCTCCTGCTCCCGGCTCACCCGGGCGAAAGCGGTACGCACCTGCAGGCCGGATTCAGTTGAAAGTGAAAGAGATTGCGGACGGGAGGCCGGAGGCTGTGCATTGCGGTTACGGGTTGCCGCGAAGAATGCCGCTCCGGCAGCCACCGCCGTGGTGGGATCTACGCCCGCATTCACTTTGAGGCCGAGACTTTCCTCCAGCATGCGCCGAACGAGTGGTATATAAGTGCTTCCACCGATGAGTATGACCTCGTTGATGGCATTGACCGCATTCTGCTTGGTCATTAATTTCCGGACCAGGCCTATGGCGTAATCAATTTGTCCGCTTATGCAGGCCTCAAATTCCCGGCGACTCAAGGGAACAGAAATGTCCTGCACATCCCCGCTTTCATCGGTGATCTCAAATTCAATTTCGGTTGAGGCATGGGAAGACAGCATGATCTTGGCTTCTTCGGCCTTGTGCAGCAGATTGAAGTAAAGCGTTGCATAGGGACCTGAGCCGCGCTTGATCTTCTCAGCGATATCGGGGAAGCCTGCACTGCGCTCGAGGTAGGGGACGATGATCTTTTCAATAATTAGGCTGTCGAAATCCAGTCCACCCAGGTAGTTGTCGCCCTCATGGTCTACCACTCGCATTTCCTGGTCTTCGAAGCGAACGAGCGCCACATCAAAGGTTCCTCCGCCAAGATCGAAGACGAGCCATTGGCCTTCAAGGGAGGCGCCGGCGTGGTCGCGCTTATTGGCGAAAGCGAGAGAGGCGGCTACAGGTTCCTGGAGCAGGACCACTTCCTTGAAGCCGGCGAGGTAGCCGGCTTCCTTGGTCGCGTTGCTTTGGATCGTATCAAAAGACGCGGGAATGGTAATGACGGCAGCTTCAATGGGCTCGCCGGTGTAAACGAAATTTTTCAGTTCCTGCAGCACCAGCGCGCTGAGCTCCACAGGAGAGCGAAAATCACCGATCTCCGGAACAAAGAAGCGTTCGGAGGTACCCATTTTCCTTTTGAAGGCAGTGAACACATTGGCGGGATCACGTTCTACATATTCTTTGGCCTTGTCGCCGATCAGTGTGCGGCCTTTGCGATAGGCGACTGCAGAGGGAAGCGTTTCTTTATGCCCGATAGGGTTCTTAAAGATCTCTACTTCACCACCGCTGCATTTTGCGATCAGGGAATTAGTAGTGCCCAGGTCGATGCCAAAGTTTATTGTACTCATTCAGGAAAGAAGATCGGTCAGGGTTACAGGCGGTAATAGTCCGGTGACTGCAAGTTCCGGAAAACTGTGCTATGGAGCGGCTGTGGCAGCAGCCTGAATTTAGTTGTCAGCTATCACGACCGCTTTCTGCACCAGGTAGCGGTGCTCACCAATCTGCTCATAGATCACAGGTTTAAGGACCTCTTTGATAAAGAGCTTTTTGCCGGGGTCGCCGGCAATGCTGCACTCGCAATCGGTGCGGGACTCATGGTATTCTTCACCTTGCGGATTCAGGATCAACAGGCCCATTTCTTCAATCGCGACGTGCATGCGCTCCAGATTCTTTTGAATGGAGGCAAACTCAGCGCCGCGTGAAGCTTTCTTTTCTGCTTCAAACAGCTGGTTGATAACACGCAACAGTTGCGGAGAAGCAGGCATGCTGAGGGGGAAATTCAAATGATTCGGGCAGGGCTCAGACAGCTACGGGCGCCTTGATATGAGGATCGGCCACATAGTTCTCCAGCGAGAAGTCTTCATAGCGGAATGAAAAGATGTCCTTCACTTCCGGGCTTATGCGCATGGTTGGCAGTGCATGGGGTGTGCGGGTCAGCTGTAGTTCAGCCTGCTCCACATGGTTGCTGTAGAGATGCACATCGCCAAATGTGTGAATGAACTCTCCGGGACGCAGGTCGCACACCTGGGCCACCATCATGGTGAGCAGCGCGTAGGAAGCGATATTGAAGGGTACGCCGAGAAAGACGTCGGCACTGCGTTGGTAGAGCTGGCAGGAAAGCCGTCCCTGCTGCTCGCCATTCTGAGTATCGGGGGGTGTGACGTAGAACTGGAACAGTGCATGGCAGGGGCTGAGAGCCATTTTAGGCAGATCGCCGACGTTCCAGGCATTGACGATGAGGCGGCGGCTGTCCGGGTTCCGCTTTATCTCTTCCACTACGTTCTTAATCTGATCGTGTGTGGCGCCGTCTGCACCCGTCCAGCTTCTCCATTGGTGTCCGTATACAGGACCGAGGTTTCCGTTGGCATCTGCCCATTCATCCCAAATCCGGACGCCGTGCTCATTTAGCCAGGCAATATTGGTATCTCCGTTGAGGAACCACAGGAGCTCATAGATGATGCTTTTGAGGTGGAGCTTTTTGGTGGTGAGCATTGGGAATCCGGCTTCCAGGTCAAAGCGCATCTGATAGCCGAACGTAGAGATGGTGCCGGTGCCTGTGCGGTCGGATTTGTGAGTGCCGGAACTGAGGATGTGGCGGACGAGATCGAGGTATTGCTGCATGGAGGACGGGGCAAAATTAGCCAATTAGCCGATGGGCAAATGGGATCGTCCGTCTGATTTGGCAAGTCTGCCTGGCCTGCAAGATCGGAAATAAAAAAGGCTGCCCTTTGGAGGCAGCCCTTCTTAAATAGAAGAAAAAGCGATTAGTGCTTAACTTCTGTAGTAGTCTTAGTTTCCATCTTCATCTTGGCAGTGTCTGTACCAGCAGCAGGAGCAGCCACAACAGTAGTGTCAGCAGGAGCTGGAGTTGTAGTCATTGGAGCTGGAGCAGTCATGGCTGTAGAGTCAGTCTTAACTTCAGTTGTAGTAGTTGCTTCGTCGTTGCAAGAAGCAGCAAAAAGACCAAGAGCCAGGGCGAACATGCCGAACTTTACGATTTTCATCTTGTTTGTTTTTATTGTTTGTTTGCCATTTATACCGGCTTTTGAAAAAGGTAACCCTGTGGGGGAGATTTTTTTTTTGAGGAGGAGTAGTTTGCAATAGGCAATTTGCAATAGGCAATGGGCAATGGGCAATAGGCAATTGGCAAATTTGCAATAGGCAGTAGGCAATTTGCAATAGTTGATTGAATGCCAGTAGTTTGTTGATGAGATTGGCGGAACGGGGGCTCGTTAACAGATGTTAACGAAAAAGGGGCTTATATGCGGCTTATTAGCGGTGTAATAGCGGCGTACTAGCGGCATCCTAGCGGCATCCTAGCGGCGTGCATGCGGTGAGGGTGCGGGATGATACCGGGAATTGAGGGTAAATCGAGCTTAAGAACTGGAATTAAACCAAGACTTTCCTTTTTTGGATTGTTACGGATGGCCATTTATGCAATGCCTGAAATCTTTCGTCTATTGAAGCCGCGTTCTTTGCGTTAATTTAATATGTTTTGATCTTTTCCGGGCACTTTGGAATTCAGGCTGCTGCTTTATGCTTGCTGCCTGCTACCCAAGTGAAAAGGGTCCCACAAAAATCCCGTGACATTACCTTTACAGGGTTACTTTTTACTTCTTTCAGTATTAATACGTGAATCAACCTCTTGTCCAGACGGATGCTCAACTGCTGCAGGGTATTGCAGCAGGCGCCCGGCAGGCCACTTCTCTGGTTTACCGGCAGCATTACCCGACGGTGATGCACTGGATAAACGGAGCCGGCGGCGATGATGCCGATGCAGCAGACATTTTTCAGGAGGCAATGATGGTGCTCTTTGAGAAAGCACGCAGTGAAGATTTTCGTCTTACCTGCCGGATCGGGACTTACCTGTTTGCCATCTGCAAGCACCTCTGGTATAAAAAGCTGGAGCGACGCAAGAAGATGCCGGGTGCTCTTCCTGACGATTCCGGCCTGGAGGGTGGATTTGACGCCGCGTATGAAGATGATGTAAAGGTCCACGAGGAACGGGAAGAGCATTATGCCCAGCTCGACGCCGCATTGGATGCACTCGGTGAGCCCTGCCGCTCACTCCTGCGCGCCTTTTATCATCACGACAAGAGCATGATGGAGATTGCCGCAGACTTTGGGTATACCAACCCCGATAATGCGAAAACACAGAAGTATAAATGCCTGACCAGGCTGAAGAAGATCTTTTTCAGCGCAGGCGCGTAAAGAAGTTTTTTAGATAATGAGACCCGAACTTGAACTGTATATAGTAAAGATGGCTGAGGCTGCCGCCGCCGGTACCATAAGTCCCGTGGAGAAAGCCGAACTGGATGCACAGATTGCTGCCGACCCTGCGTTCGCTCAGGCTTACAGCGAATATTTTAATACGATCAGCAGCCTGCAGCGCAGCGCGCAGCGCAATCAATACAAAACGCTCCTTAAGGAAGTTCATATTGAAGCCAACACGCCTAAGAAGCCATTCTACGGCAAGCTGGTCCAGTTTCAGCCAAAGCACCTGCGTACGGCAGCTATGGCAGCATCAGTAGCGCTGCTTACTTCCATTATCACCTTATGGTCGGTTCGTCATAATGAGACCAAGGTGGTACCTACGACCCTGGCCCTGGTCCGCCAGATGGAAAGCATCAAGCGTACCCAGCAGCATCAGCAAAAGCAGATTGAGCAGATCAAGGAGACTACGAGCGAGCCGGTCCCGGCAGCTCCGCAAAGCAATTTCAGCGGCACCGGTTTTGCCCTCTCCAACGACGGCTATTTTGTAACCAATTACCACGTGGTGGAAGGCGCTGAGTCGCTACATATTCTTACACGCAATGGCAAAAGCTATGCGGCCTCCGTTGTTGCCTATGAGCCGATGAATGACATCGCCCTGCTCCAGGTAGATGATGAGGATTTTACGTTCAGCAGCAAATCAGATCTACCATACTCCTTCCTGGCGGGTAAGGCCCCTCTTGGCGCCCCGGTTTATACACTTGGTTTCCCACAGGATGAGATTGTTTATAACGAGGGTTATATCGCATCCCGCAATGGCTATCAGGGTGATTCCAACCAGTATCGTCTGGAAGTGCCTGCAGGACCGGGACAGAGCGGCGCTCCAGTTGTAGATGCCACAGGTAATGTCATTGGTATCATCCGCAGTAAAGACGCGCAGACGGAGAGCACGACCTACGCGGTCTCTTCAAGGACGCTTCTTCGTTTGCTGCGCGACATCCCCAAGGACAAGCGTCCGAAGCTGCCGGTGAGCAATCATCTGACCGGCCTTACGCGGCAGCAGCAGATCGAAAAGCTGCAGGACTTCACCTGCATGGTACAGGTGTACAAGAAGTAATTCCCTTGCCGGAATTTTCAATTGCCTGATGTTTCAGGAATTTCCTACAATGTGTTTAGCAGGGCAATGAGCTCTGTGGTCTTCACGCTGTTCTCATACAGCTTGACGAATTTCTTGTGCCGGTCGTATACGACGATATAGGGCACCGTGGTGGCACCGTAGAATTGCGGAAAAAAGTACTGGTAGTCTTTGCCGACCATGATGTTCTTGTGCCCGTTCAGGTGATGCTGCTCGGCAAAGGGGCGCAACAAGCTGAGTGGCATAAACGTAAAAAAGTAGAAGTCTGCGTTCTGCATGCTGTCCATCTTTTCCATTATGCGGGTGGTGGTCACCTGGCAATGCTCGCAGTCGGGTGAGAAGAAGAACAGGACGATGGGCCTGCCTTCTCTGGCATTGAACATATTGAACACCTTGCTGCTGTCCTGGGAGATGAGGTTGAATGCAGGCAGTGTGGGGTATTTCAGGTAGGGAAGGGTGTCGTGCTGCGACTGGGCGGCTGATCCAAAGGAAAAAAGGGTCAGTAAGAATAGCAGGCTGAGGAGGGGCTTCATGGGGCAAAGTTCGGAATAGACCACAGATTGAGCTGACTAAGCTGATTTTTGCTGTTCATATGCGATTGTTCACGCCCATCAGAGCTCTTCAGTAAATTTGTAAGACATGTCTGTAAGTCCTGAAGAAGCTGCATTTTTTGCCCGTTATGAGAAGCTGAATTCCAGCCAGCGGGAGGCTGTTGACACTATTTTTGGCCCGGTGATGGTCATTGCCGGTCCGGGGACGGGAAAGACGGAGGTTCTATCGATGCGGATCGCACAGCTGCTGCGCTCGGATGCACAGGTACAGCCCGGAGAAATCCTCTGTCTTACCTATACCGACGAAGCGACCAATGCCATGCGGCGCAGACTGGTCCAGATAATAGGGCCTGCCGCGCACAAGGTGCAGATATTTACGTTTCATGGTTTTTGCAACTCCATCATACAGGCCGCACCCGACTATTTCAGCAAGCGATCCCTGCAACCGGTTACGGATCTGGAGCGGGCGGAAATGCTGTACAGCATTCTCGATGATCTGCCTTCCGGCCATCCACTTCGCCGATTGAGCGGACAGATCTATTACGATGTTCCCAGGCTGAGCAAGCTTTTCGATTACATGAAGAAGGAGGCGCGAAGCGCCGGTACGATATCTGCCGCTATTGACGTGTACCTCGCGTCCCTGCCTGAAGATCCCAGCTATCAGTATCAACGTAACGGAAAGGGATTTAAGAAGGGTGATCTGAAGCAGGCCCAAATAGACGATGAGACAAAGAAGATGGAGGCCACAAGGGCCGCGTCTGCTCTCTTTGACGAGTACCTGAAGCGAATGAGGGAAGCCGGCCGCTATGACTTCAATGATATGATTCTTTGGGTGCTGCAGTCATTCAAGGAAGAGCCGGCTTTGCTGCAGCAATACCAGGAACGCTACCAGTTCATACTGGTGGACGAGTTCCAGGACACGAATGGCGCCCAGAGTGAATTACTCTATACGCTCACGCAGTTCTGGGAGGATCCGAACCTGTTCGTCGTAGGTGACGACGACCAGAGCATTTACGAGTTCCAGGGAGCGCGCATTCGCAACATCATTGAGTTTTATGAACGCTTTGGAGAGAGCGTCAAGGTAATAGTACTGAAGGAGAATTACCGCTCCTCTCAATCCATCCTTGATAAGGCAACCGCGAGCATTGGTAATAATCAGCAACGCCTGATCCATCAGCTTTCATCGCTCGGCCTCGATAAAGACATTGTAGCCGGCAATGCCCGTTTTGCGGGAGGAGCGGAGACAATAATACCCGTGATCCGGCAGTACCCGAATCCAGTTCAGGAAGAGGCCGACATTGTATTGCAGCTCGAGAAGCTGAAGGCCAGCGGAGTGCCGATGCATGAGGTGGCTGTGTTGTATGCGCAGCACAAACAGGCCGACAATCTAATGGCATTGATGGAGCGAAAGGGACTTCCGTATTGCGTGAAGAAGCCCGTCAATGTGCTGGATGTGCCGATGATTGAAAACATCCTGAATGTGCTTCGATACCTGGACGAGGAGCGGCATAAGTCGTTTTCATCGGAGGCCCGCTTGTTTGAGATACTCCATGCTCCGTACTACGGTATTGCCGCTACGGACATTGCGCAGCTCTCCATGTATATCGGCAACCTGCGCGGTGAGAATAAGAGTTACTGGAGACTCATCCTGGCCCAGCCGCTTTTGCTGGAATCCCTGAACCTACAAACCGTATCTGCGCTGCACCGTATCGGGAAGTGCCTGGATGATTGGCTTATGACTGCGGCCAGCCTACCCTTGCCGCTGCTGGTTGAGAAGATCGTTTACGAGAGTGGCATCGTAGCATGGCTGCTGCATAACAAAGACTCCGTCTGGGACATGCAGGTGCTGAACACCTTCTTCGATTTTGTGCGCGACGCTCATACACGGTCGCAGAAGCTGAGCATTGGCGCCTTCCTTGAAATGGTGGACCGGATGAATGAGGAAGGAATTTCAGTACCGATTGAAAAGGTTATTCAACAGGATAATGGAGTCCGGTTCTTTACAGCGCATGGCGCCAAGGGAGCGGAGTTTGAATATGTCTTCCTGCTCGGCTGCACATCTAACTTCTGGGAGAAGAAGAGGGGCGCCAGCAGTGAATTCAAGCTTCCGCCGACGATCACTGATACCCCGGAGAATGAAGAAAGCTCGTCTAAGATCGAGGTGGCCAGGCGGTTGTTCTATGTGGCGATGACGCGTGCGAAAAAGCACCTGTATATATCCTACCCCTCGCAGTCGGCTGATGGAAAGGACCTGACGGCGTCGTTGTTCATCGAGGAGATCTGCCGGCCGGAGGAGCATGTCCTTCAGGGTGTAGGCGCGGACGAAATGGTGGCGCATCTTTCCTGGGCGCTGGAGCCCGTATCGGAGACAAGGATTGAGCTGGCCAATCAGGCTAGCATCGAGAAGACCCTGCAGACGCTGACGATGAGCTACACGAACCTCAGCAAGTACCTGCGCTGCCCGCTTACGTTTTACTATGAATGCATCCTGAAGGTGCCTTTCCTGAAAGGTGAGGCGTTGGCGTTCGGGTCGGCGATACACAATGCGCTGGAGCGATACTTCAAAGAGATGAAGGCAAGCGGAGGTGTATTCCCGCCGAAGGAAGAGCTGATCAAGAGCTTTGAGGCCAATCTATTCTATGAAAGCGACAGCTTTTCTGCGCTGGGGTATGCCCGCAGGCTGGAGCAGGGGCGCACTGTGCTGGCGGACTATCATGCGCGGTACATTAATACCTGGAAGACGGCGGTAGAAATAGAATGGAAGGTGCCGCGTTATAATCTGGAAGGGGTGCCGGTGACGGGCAAGATTGACAAGCTGGCGTTTGACGGAGAGAATTGTACGGTGATCGATTACAAGACCGGTGATCCGGATAAGAGCGCGACGGCATACACTTCGCCGCCGAGTGAAAAGGATCCTAATGGAGGAGATTACTGGCGGCAGATGGTGTTCTACAAGCTGCTGCTGGAAAATGCGCCCGAAGCGCGATGGAGAGTAACAATGGGAATGTTTGATTACGTGGAGCCGGGACGCAAGAGCGGGGAGTACAGGCAGGTGAATGTTCCGGTATTTGAAGGTGATGAAAGGATTGTGCGTGCGCAGCTGAAGGAGAGCTATAGCAGGATCATGAATCATGAGTTTCATACCGGTTGTGGGAAGCCGGAATGTCACTGGTGCAACTTTGCGAAGAAATATGAGCTGGTACGTGCGCCGGAAGAGGCTTTTGTGGAGATAGATGACCTGTAAATGATCGTTAATGCGGCTGAAAAAGAAGATTAGGGGCAATTCCTGGGTTACAAGATTCCTGCCGCGGGTTTTTAGTTATTGTTTTCCCCTACATTTGCCCGCAAACGTTCAAATAAAGTAATTAATATTAAAATATGTTTTGGACCCTAGAATTGGCTTCTCACCTGGAAGAAGCCCCATGGCCGGCGACCAAGGATGAGCTCATAGATTATGCGATCCGTTCGGGGGCGCCGTTGGAGGTTGTAGAGAATCTCCAGGAGCTGGATGATGAAGGTGAGATCTATGAAGGCATTGAGGACATCTGGCCGGATTATCCGACGCAGGAGGACTTCTTCTTTAACGAGGACGAGTATTGATCCGTATTACATAATGGATAGGGACCCCGCGATGAGCGGGGTCTTTTTTTGGTATCAGGTATCAGGTAGCGGGTATCAAGTATCAAGTAGCAAGTGAAAAGCCCTGGAAGGGCGACACTTTGGTAGTATTCTTCCGCCGTGTAAAAAGTGCTAGCCCCAGCGGGGCGACATTTTGGTTGTAGTCTTGGCCGGGAATAGCGGATTGTGAAAAAGCGTTGCTTTTTCTACCAAAGTGTCGCCCCGCTGGGGCTGGTTGTTGAATGGAAGATGTCGCTATGCTACCAAAGTGTCGCCCCGCTGGGGCTTGCTGTAGAATAGAAGATGTCGCTATTCTACCAAAGTGTCGCCCCGCTGGGCTGGTTGTTGAATAGAAGATGTCGCTATGCTACCAAAGTGTCGCCCCGCTGGGGCTGGTTGTTGAATGGAAGATGTCGCTATGCTACCAAAGTGTCGCCCCGCTGGGGCTGGTTGTTGAATGGAAGATGTCGCTATGCTACCAAAGTGTCGCCCCGCTGGGGCTTGTGGTCAAACGAAAGCATCCAGTTCTACCAAAGTGTCGCCCCGATGGGGCTTGCTGTAGAATAGAAGATGTCGCCATTCACCTGGCGTTTGAAAAAAGAGGAGTTTAGCCAACAAGCTTTAGAAATGCAAACATTCCACCCAGCTGCGTCGCCCAAAAAATGAAGGCCCATAAGATGATCTGATATTTTGCAGCATTAATCTTAGCGTCTACAAAATCTTTAGTAGCGATACCCGGAACTTGTTCAGTAATCTCTTTCGCAATAGACGACTTTACAAAAGTGACAAGGTTCTCAGCTTCCGCATCACCCAATTTACTTTTCAAAGCATTAAAAAGCTGTATGTCCGAGACCTGCATCGTTGACATAACCCAAAGTTACTGAAGACTGCAACCAGTGTTGCTGCAGATATCCGGACAAGGAGATTGCCGATACGAAACGGAAATGAGGGTGGGGCAAATCAAATCGAAGGGAAATGAATCCCGGGAGGGAATCCATTTGAACAGGTTTTCACCAAGCAGCAACCAATATCAGGGAGGATACAGAAAGTAGAAAGCAGGCATGTGCAGTACCATAATCTGACGGCCAACCGCAAACTAAAGACGGCAAACTACGCCGCTGTAAATTGATCACTGATCCGTATCTGACGGCTTCCAATCACTAGCAGTCCCGTGCTCCAGCCGGATATGATCCAGCCATTCTTCAACGCCTGCAGCGTTGTCCACGTTGAAAGGACCGATCTTAGTGCGACGTAGCTTCTGCAGGTAGCCACCACAGCCAAGAGCCTGGCCGAAATCCTGGGCAAGGGAACGGATGTAGGTGCCGGTGCTGCACTCTACCCTGAAATGCACTTCCGGGAGATTGACCTTCGTTATCTCAAAGGTGCTGATGGTGACGGGCCGGGCCTCCAGGATAATTTCCTTTCCTTTCCGGGCATACTCATACGCACGCTTTCCATCCTTTTTTATGGCGGAGTGGATGGGCGGGACCTGCAGGATATCCCCCGTAAAAGTTGTCGCAGCGTTTAGCAGATCTTTTTCGGTGATATGAGCAAAGGGCTGGAAGTTTTCCGGCTCACTTTCCAGGTCGTAGGTAGGAGTGGTCGCACCGAGATGGATGATGCCCGTGTATTCCTTTGGGAGTTGCTGGTATTCGGTGATGCGCTTCGTGAATTTGCCGGTGCAGATGATCAGCAGACCAGTGGCCAGCGGATCAAGGGTGCCGGCATGGCCCAGCTTTGCCTTCATAGGGCGGCGGAGCTTGTTGATCACATCAAAGGAGGTCCACTCGAGCGGTTTGTCGACCAGAATAACACTGCCTTCGGCTATCTGTGCGAGAGTTGGCTTAGGCTGCATATTATGCCGTGACCGCCCCCTTCAGGATGCCTAATTCCTTGCCCGCGCGGGTGAAGGCTTCAATGGCCTTATCGAGGTGATGCCTCTCGTGAGCAGCAGAGATCTGTACACGGATACGGGCCTGGCCCTTTGGCACGACCGGGAAGAAGAAGCCGATCACGTAGATGCCTTCCTCCAGCATGCGGGCCGCGAGCTTTTGGGCGAGTACGGCATCGTATAGCATGATTGGGGCGATCGGGTGAATGCCCGGCTTGATGTCGAAACCGGCAGCCGTCATCTTTTCACGGAAGTAGCGGGTATTCTCTTCGAGCTTGTCGCGCAGCTCGGTCGTCTCGCTCAGCATATCCAGCACGGCTATGCTGCCGCCTACTACGCTTGGGGCCACTGTATTTGAGAACAGATAGGGCCTGCTGCGCTGGCGAAGAATATCTATGATCTCCTTTTTGCCGGAGGTAAAGCCACCGGATGCGCCGCCCAGTGCCTTGCCCAGAGTGCCGGTAATAATGTCTACGCGGTCCATAACGCCGCACAGCTCATGTACGCCGCGGCCGGTAGCACCCATGAAGCCGGATGAATGGCTTTCATCGATCATTACGATCGCATCGTATTTATCAGCGAGGTCGCAGATCTTGTCGAGCTGAGCTACGGTGCCGTCCATTGAAAACACGGAATCGGTCACAATGAAGCGGGTGCGCTTGTCGGCGTATTGCTGCAGCTGGGCCTCAAGGTCTTCGAGATTGTTGTGTTTATAGCGTGCGCGCACACATTTTGTGAGGCGGACACCGTCGATGATGGACGCGTGGTTGAGCTCATCGGAGATAATAACATCGTCGTCACCGAGAAGAGGTTCAAAAACACCTCCGTTGGCGTCGAAGCAGGCGACATAGAGAATGGTGTCTTCCGTGCCGAGGAAACGGCTAAGCTTTTCTTCCAGCTCTTTGTGGATGTCCTGAGTGCCGCAGATGAAGCGGACCGAGCTCATGCCGTAGCCGCGTTCGTCAATGGTTTTCTTTGCGGCCTCGATCACCTTAGGGTGTGAGGACAGGCCCAGGTAGTTGTTTGCACAGAAATTGAGGACCGTTTTGCCATTTACCGTGATCTCCGGCCCTTGCTCGCTTTCTATGATGCGCTCTTTCTTGTAGAGGCCTGCATTTTCTATTTCACTGAGCTCGGATTGGATACGTTGGTAGAAGGAACGGCTGGACATGTGCTGTTTTAGTTTGTGGGGGCAAAATTAAGGGCTCACTGCTAAAGGAGTTTTTGACCGGCTGGCTTCAATTTGAAGGCTTTCGAAATAAATAGGCAATTTGCAATAGGCAATAGGCCATTTTCCTATCGAGCGGGGAGTGTTTTCATCCCAAGCGAGCTTTATTCTTTAATACCTAATTCTTAATTGAATCTTGCGTTATTACATCATTGCCGGAGAGGCCAGTGGAGATTTGCACGGCAGCAACCTGATAAAAGCTTTGCGGCAGCAGGATCCGGAGGCGGACATAAGGGCCTGGGGAGGGGATAAGATGGAGGAAGCGGGGGCGAAGCTCGTAAAGCACTACCGGGATCTGGCATTCATGGGTTTCCTGGAGGTGGTGAAGCACCTGGGAACTATCCTGAAGAACATTGATTTCTGCAAAAAGGACGTAACTAACTGGAAGCCGGATGTGCTGGTGTTGATCGATTATCCGGGATTCAATCTCCGCATCGCAAAATGGGCGCACCAGCAGCATTTGAAAGTTCTTTACTATATCTCCCCGCAAGTCTGGGCCTGGAAGGAAGGAAGGGTTAAGGATATCAGGCAATATGTAGATAAGATGCTGGTCATCCTGCCCTTTGAAAAGCAGTTCTATGCCGACAGGGACTATCAGGTGGAGTATGTGGGGCATCCGCTGTTGCAGGTGATCGCGGCGGAGCTGAAAGATGCGCCGGTGCCTCTGTATACCGAGAAGCCCATAATTGCCTTACTACCTGGCAGCCGGGCCCAGGAGATCCGTCAGAAGCTTCCGTTGATGCTGAAAATGGCTGACAGGTTCCAGGATTACAAGTTTGTGATTGCCGGTGCGCCGGCACAGCCGGATTCTATTTATAAAGATCTGATCGGGGATGCGCCGGTGATGTTGTTGCGGAATGATACCTATAATCTGCTTAAGCAGGCGAAGGCTGCATTGGTTACTTCGGGGACGGCTACCCTGGAGACGGCGTTGTTCGGAGTGCCCCAGGTGGTATGTTATAGGGGAAATCCGATATCTTTTTGGCTCGCCCGGAAATTGGTGAAGGTTCCGTTCATTTCATTGGTCAACCTGATCATGGGGAAGGAGGTAGTGAAGGAGCTGGTGCAGACTGATTTCAACGAGACGAGCCTGGCGAATGAATTAAACATGTTGATAATGAATGAAGTATATCGTGAAAACATGATATCAGCCTATCATGAGTTATGGGAAAAGTTGGGTCAGGGAAATGCTTCGGAGCTGGCGGCGACTGAGACGATTGCGTTGGCCAATGGTCGGGCGGCGGTCCAGGATGCCGGAATATGACGCTGCGATAGCAGTCTAAATTTTTCAAATACGGGCAATGTGATGTATCTTGAACCCCTTGAGGTCAATTATTATGTTGTAGGTACATCAATGTTTCGCCGGTTGGTCGTTTAGCTTGCGAATGGGGTAAAAACTTAAAAAATGTCGGTAAAGCATTGTTTTTGTCATAGTATTTCCAAACTATTGTCACGCACCGTATAAAGGGCTAAATCTTTTGGTAAAAATTCGTGTGACAAAGTTGTTTCTACAACAAACCATGTATAATTTGCCTCTCAGTTCAGGAAATAATCTGTTCCGGCGCGTCCGGGGCTATTTAAAAACCGCTCATTATTTGAACAAAACTTTATGAAAGCACATCTCCGCTATCTAGTTCTGTGCGTCGCTATGCTGTGTGTGAGCGCAGCAACGAGAGCCCAGCTCTCCGGCTCCTACACGGTGCCGAGTACCACGCACCCCACGCTCAAGGCGATCATTGACTCGCTGAATCTGAGAGGCGTCTCGGGTGCTGTAACTGTGAACTTCACACCGTCGACCAATGAGCTGGCGCCGGCAGGTGGTTACCGTCTAGGCTCAGCGGTCCTGAATGCCTCGCTGAATTCCAGCAGGCCGCTTATCATTAATGGTAACGGAAACCTGATTACCGCCAATACCGGAACGGGCACTGGTGTGATCACGTCCTCTGGTACTGCCAGTGGTTCAACTACTGATGGTATATTCTGGATTATGGGCGCGGATTACGTGACCATTAATAATCTGAACCTAACTGATGCTGCAGCGAACACAACGACAACTACTCAAATGGAGTACGGTTATGTGTTGTGTAAACTTCAGACTACAGCTCCATATGATGGTTGCCAGAACGATGCAATCAATGGTTGCGTAGTTAATCTTACCAAAACAAGGGCAGATGCGTCATGTATACTTGCAGCTCACATTGCCGCAGGAAGTGTAACCATACTTTCCACAACAAGTGCAGTTGCCTCCAGTACAAACAGCTACAATAAGTTTTCTGCCAATTCCCTGAACAATACATCCCGCGGAGTTTATTTAGTCGGTATTACTTTGAACGTAGGCGTATACGATAAGGCAAACGTTATCGGTGGAAACAGCCCTGCACTTGGGAATACTATTACAGTCGGTGGTACCACAAATACAGTTTATGGTATCCAAACGTACTACGATAGCGTTATTACTATTAACAACAATAACTTATCCATTAACTCTACTCAGGGGAACGCTGCAGTGTATATGATTTACATGCAGACTGGTAAAGGTGATCTCACGGTTACTAATAACTACATGAACATCGCGAATGCGAACATGACCACCGCGTATACTTATTGTTATTACAATTCAGGCGCTCACTCCGATGCATCCAATGGTATTAACTCTGCGACTACTCACGAGATCAGCGGCAATACAATTACCGGTAACCAGCTTGCCAGCACTACAGCTTATCTGTATGGACTTTATGAGTCCAGCGCTTATTGCCGGACGCTGAACATGAATAATAATGTCATTACGGATATTGACTATGGCAACAACACTAACTATTTATATCTGTTCTACGGTTACCCAACTTATACTCCGTACTTCAATGTAATCGGCAACTCGATCTATAAGATCCGTCACACAGCGACTTCAGGTTATATCTATGGCTACTACCTGTATGACGGTGGCGCTCCATTCGGACGCATGACGGTTGAGAACAATACCCAGCGCAGGATTACCAGTGGTTACTATATGTACAACCACTATATTATGGGCTCTACTACTACTGCTCCTACCGGTTATACTGGTCAGGTGATGAAGGTGCGGAACAATGTACTGGATAGCGTGGACGGTTCTAATGCATCTACTTGCTATTCCCTGAACTACATGGGTTACTATGGTCAGGATAGTAGTGAAGTATCGTATAATACATGCAAGAATTTCCAGGGTTCCCTGAACGGTACTACTTACCTGTATTGGTATACTTACGGTTACTATGGCCCGAACCTGTTTAAGGTTGTTGGTAATAAGATCGATAGCGTACGCGGTAATAACCTGAATGGTAACATTTACATGGGTTACTATGCTACCCTCGCAGATAGCAATATCATCAGTAACGTAACAGGTGGTATTAATGGTGGTACTTCAGGTTCATGGACAACCTTCCTCGGTTACTACGGTAACTCACCTGAGATCCGCAATAACCGGATCCGGGATATTTACTTCACCGGTACGTCCTTCTATATATACATGGCGTATTATGGTTCCAATAACAAGGCCCACCACAATGCGTTTACGAATATCCGTTTGGCAGGTCCTGGTACAGCCATGTACGATTACTTCGGCTATCAGAACAATGCCGAGCTGTATAACAACCGCCTGGATAGTATCTTCAATAGTGGCTCTGGTACCTTCTATCCATGGTACTCTTATCCGAATGGTGATAAGCTGAACATTCACGATAACGTTATCACGAACCTGTTCACGACCAGCAATACGCTGACCTTTTATCCATTCTACCTGTATAGTTATCTGAATACACCAATTTACTTCTATAACAATACCGTATCGAAGATCAACGTACCTGCTACTTATGCTAGTACGAATAGTGCGGCTGTATGGTGCTATCCTGCATCATCGGGCACGACGCCGTACACAGTATATAATAACACCATCAACATCAATCCTGGTGTTACAGGTGCAGCCAGCAACTACGGCTTCACTGGTATCCTGTTCGGTTCATCTGCAGGTACCGCCGCTCTGGACCTCCGGAACAATATTATCAATGTAAACGTTACCCCGACTACCGGTGGTTTCACAACTGCATTGCGTAACTACTCCGGTACTACAGGAACCAGCCCTCTCAACTTCCTGGGCACCAGCGATGGTAACATCTTCCACGCACCAAACACTACCAATAGCTGGCTGTATGGTGAAGGAACCAGCGCAGGTGGTATGGTGAATACTTACAACCTGACAAACGACCCGAACTTCAATACGCCTTGCGGTCTGTTCAAGACCTTCATGGGTCACGACAAGTCAAGCTTCACTGAGAACAATCTCGTAGCTGCAGGTCTGCCTGGTACATTTGTACCTACCGGTACATCTTATGCTGAAAAGGGTGGTGTTCCAACAACTACTCCTCAGGTTCAGCAGGACTACGCTGGTACCATTCGCGGTAGTGTAGTGGATATGGGTGCTCTTGAATTCAATGGTACTGCATTGGACAATGCTCCACCAATCATCTCTTATACTCCGGTTCCTGTAAAGAGCTATTGCGTTACAACTCCGACTATCGTTGCTACTATCACTGACGTAACAGGTGTGAACAACACTCCTGGTACTGCTCCTCGTCTGTACTATAAGAAGTCTACTGACGCGAACACTATTGGTGCTAACAACAGCTCAGTAAGTGGTTGGAAATATGTTGAGGCCTCTGCAATTGCAGGCAGCCTTTACACCTTCACATTTGACTATTCTCTTTTGACTTCTACGGTGACTGCAGGTGACTCAATCACTTACTTCATCATTGCCCAGGACGTTACTACCAACACAAATACAAATGCAACGATCGCTGCATTTACATTGTGCCCGACTACCGTTGCTCTGACATCATCAAATACTCCGATCAAGACAGCTCCGAAGCCAAACGGTTTCATCGTTCTGCCGACACCGGTGTTCCGTGCTGATGCCTTCCCTGCTGCCGTTTGTCAGTCTGGCTCTGCTGTGATCAGCATCGTTCCAACTCCTGTAGGTGCAACAGTGCAGTGGCAAGTAGCTACCCTGACAGGTGCATTTGCAAATATTCCTGGTGGAACCGGTAACTCTATCAATACTGGTACCCTGACTACATCTATGCGCTACCGCGTGATCGTTTACTGCGGTACCAATGTTCTGACTACTTCTCCGATTGATACGTTCATCGTTGCGAATCCGTCTATCATTAGCACAACGGGTGCATCACGTTGCGGTTATGGTTCATTGACGCTCAGCGTAACGACACCGCTGTTCACATCTGCTAACTGGTATACAACTGCTACCGGCGGCAAGCCATTCTTCAGCGGCACTTCTTATACGACTCCAAACATTAGCAGCAGTGTTACTTATTATGTAAGTGGCAACGTGGCTAATGCAAGCACTGAAGTAGTAACAAAGGCTCCGGCTGTTGCTTACTCTTATACCATGTACAACTATGGTCTGGAATTCATCTTTGCCAATCCTACTACTAACTTCTACTCTACCAAGGTTTATCCTCAGGGTAGCGGTTCAATGAGTGTTGAATTGGTTGATATCAGCACAGGTAATACTATCAGAACTGCTGGTCCGTTCACGATCTCTGGCGCAGGTGGTATTTCTACACCAACTGTACTTAACCTGAACTGGAGCAATATCCCGGCCGGTGACTATTCCCTGCAGGTGGCTAACGGTTATTCTTCTACTCTGTATCTGAACTATGAGTATCAGTATCCGACTTTCGCATGGCCTTATGTATCACCAAGCGGTGGTGTTAAGATCGTAGGTCCTACTCAGGGTGGTGTTGTTTACCCTTATGCTTACTACTACTGGTTCTTCTATGATAACGTCGTATCCGGCAATTGCGAAGGTGCAACACGTGTACCTGTTACGGCTACCATCACTCCTGCTCCGCCAATCACAGCGAGCTCACCACAGAGCCCTGGTATCTGCTTAGGTTCTTCTGCTACATTGAATGTAACATCACCTAACGTTTACTATAACTACGCATGGACTCCTGGTGGCAGCACTGCAACCAGCCTGACAGTTTCTCCGACTTCCAGCACTATGTATTATGTGATCGCTTCTGATCCATATACGCTTTGCGTGAATATCGATTCAGTGAACATGTTTGTAAATCCTGTTCCGAATCCTCCGGTTATCTCTCCGACTAATCCTACTATCTGCCAGGGCAGCTCAGTGATCCTGACTGGTACAGCGCCTCCAGGCCCGACTGCAACTGCATATCTGGGTACTGGTACTGCTACCAACTGTAACACTTGCTATCCTACTCCTTGGGGTGCTTTCTATACTGGTAACCACACTCAGTACATGATCACAGCATCAGAACTGACTGCTCTCGGTGTTAAGCCAGGTAATATCACTTCAATGTCGTTCAACCAGTCTTCAGGTTACACAGGTGGTAGCATGATGAACTTCAAGTTGTCCATGACTACGACTACTGCGACTACGATGACTACGATGGTAAGTACAGGTATGACTACAGTTTACGCGGCGAATCCTTCCGGCTATTCTCCGCCAACAACTGCAGGTTGGGTGACTTATCCATTCACAACGCCGATCTATTGGGATGGTTCAAAGAGTCTGATCGTGGATGTACAGCATATGAACTGTACTACATGCCCTGCTACTCCTTGCGTGAGCTATACTACTAACGGTTCTGCTTACTACACGCCGACTACTTACACATCTACTCTGTATGCGTATGCTGACGGTGACTGTTCTGTAGCTACTTATACTCCGACTTACCTGTACACCAGCACTAACCGTGCGAATATGATGTTCACTTACCAGAAGCCTACTGCTCTGAACTGGCTGAACGTTACAGGTCTGTACAAGAATGCCGGTCTGACAACTCCTGTTACTCTGACCGATACTACAGTTAGCCCATGGGCATCTCCTACAGTTACTACTGTTTATCGCGCTATTTCTAACGCCCAGGGTTGTAAGTCTTCTCCTTCACTGCCGGATACAGTATTTGTAAATCCTGCTCCGGATGTGACTATCGCTCCTGCAGGTACAAACACTATCTGTGCTAACGCTTCTGTTACTCTGTGTATTCCTTCAGGAAGCAACCAGACTTACCAGTGGTATCTGAACAACGTTGCTATCGCAGGCGCTATCAGCAACTGTTATACTGCAACTGGTGCTGGTACTTATAAGGTAACTGCTACCAACGTTCTCACAGGTTGTGCAGCAACATCTATCAATAGTGTAGTTGTTGTGAATCCAGTTCCGACTATTACTATCACAACTTCAGGTCCGACAACCTTCTGTAATGGTGGTAATGTGTTAATCACTGCGGCTTCTCCAACAGGTGTTATTTACCAGTGGCAGCGTAATGGTTCTAATATACCAGGTGCTACCGGTACTACTTACACTGCTACTACTTCAGGTACTTATACTGTAGTTGTAACAAATGCACTGAGCTGTTCAAGCACTTCAACTGCAACAGTGGTGACTAATAATGCAACTCCGACAACTGTTGTTCCTCAAGGCTCACTTACCTTCTGTACAGGTGGTAGTGTAACCCTCCAGGGCCCGACAACTGCCGGTCTGACTTATCAGTGGTTCATGAACGCTGCAGCTATTCCGGCAGCAACGGCTTCTTCTTACACTGCTTCTATCGCAGGCAACTATTATCTGCGCGTATCTGATCCTGTTACAGGATGCTCTGATACTTCATATCACTTCCAGGTGGTTGTGGGTACTCCGCCTTCTGCAACTATTACACCTTCACCAACTGCCAGCACTTGCGCAGGCAATACTGTCCTCCTGACTACTAACCAGGCTCCTGGTCTGTCTTACGACTGGATGCTGAACGGTGTCTCTACAGGTGGTACTGCTTCGACTTATGCTGCTGGTGTTGGTGGTAACTACACAGTTAAGGTTAGCATCACTGCTACTCCAAGCTGTAATGCCACTACTACTACTCCGACCGTGGTAACCGTTAATCCGCTGCCTACAGCTACAGCTACAGCAGCAGGTGCTACTACGTTCTGCCAGGGTGATAGCGTTATACTCAATGCTAACACAGGTACTGGTCTTGCTTATCAGTGGAATCTGAATGGCAACCCTGTTCCTCTCGGCGGTACTACTTCTTCTTATGTAGCCCGTGCCGGTGGTAACTACACAGTAAGTGTTACTAACACAGCTACTGGTTGCGTTAAGACTTCAACTGCGGTTGCTGTTACTGTTAACCCGGCTCCTCCTGCAGTGATCCAGGCTTCTGGTCCGATCACTTTCTGCCAGGGTAGCTCAGTGGTTCTGACTTCAAGCATCACAACTGGTTATACACTTCAGTGGAACAACTACGGTGCTCCGATGGCTGGTCAGACAGGCAGCAATATCACAGTAAGCACAACTGGTTTGTACACCGTGACTGCTATCAACACCAGCACAGGTTGTAAGGCTACTTCAGCTGTTACTTCCGTACAGGTGAATGCACTTCCTGATCCGTCTACTATGCCAACCGGCAACACTCCGATCTGCCAGAACACTACAGTTACAATTGGTGTTACCACAATTGATACCAATATGACTTACCAGTGGAAGGTGAATGGCGTGAACATCAATGGTGCTACTTCTAATACCTTCACTACAGGTACAGCGGGTACTTACACTGTTGTAGTTACCAACAAGGTGACTAATTGCCAGGCTACTTCTGCACAGATTGTGGTAACTGTAACTACTCCGCCGGTTGCTCTGGCAACAGTTCCGGGTAAGACTACTATCTGTCAGGACGACAGCACCAAACTGAAGGCTAACATCGGTACAGGTCTGAGCTATCAGTGGAAGCTGAACGGCAATAATATCCTGGGTGCTAACGACACTATCTACTATGCTAAGCTTCCGGGTAATTATACAGTAGCTGTGAGCAACGGTGCTAATTGTACTACTGTTTCTAACTCTGTGACTATTACAGTGAATCCTCGTCCGGCTGCTTACATCACTTACAACACTCCGCTTGAGTTCTGCGAAGGAAGTGCTGTGGTACTTGTTGCTAACGCAGGTGCTGGTCTTACTTATCAGTGGTTGATGAACGGTACTCCTCTGGGTAACACCGGTGGTTTCAACATCTCTGCTGTAACCGGTATCTATGCACTGCAGGTTACTAATAACTTCAATTGCGCTACTGTATCTGATCCGCTGAATGTTGTGGTTCATGCAACACCAGTTCCGTCCATTACACGTTCCGGTAACAGCCTGTCTACTACAACTGCTTACCTGAACTACCAGTGGTTCTTCAACAACAACGCAATCGGCGGTGCTACCAGCGGTTCATACTCATTCAATGAGAATGGAGCGTACAAGGTTCGCGTAGTTGACCAGTATGGTTGCGAAGGTTTCTCTAACCAGTACTTCGTCAACAACGTAGGTATCACTAATCCGGCTCTTGGCAATTCTATCAAGGTTTATCCAAACCCAACAACAGGTCTCCTGAATATAGATGCTAAGGTTCGCGTGAAGGTTGCTCTGCGTGATGTAACTGGTAAGGCGCTCATTGAGGCAACGGATGTGAAATCAATTGATATGGGTGATGTAGCTAATGGTGTTTATCTCCTCTACATCTCCGACCTGGAAGGCCACCTGCTGCGTGCAGAAAAGGTGACCAAGGCCAATCAATAATTAACTGGACTTAACCTTTGAATGAAAAGAGCAGGCCTTGTGCCTGCTCTTTTCGTTTGGCGCCAGTTCGGAGAGCTGTAAGCTGTATTTCAGTAATGAGCGAAATATTCGCTTTTTGCCTTCCCTGCTTGATTTACTTTTGCAGCTCAAATTTTCATCCAGCGACATTTTAAAATAATGGCATTACAAGCAGGTATAGTCGGTCTTCCCAACGTAGGTAAATCCACTCTTTTTAACGCAGTAAGTAATAGCGCGAAGGCGCAGGCGGCCAATTACAGGTTCTGCACTATTGAGCCCAATATCGGGCTTGTAGATGTGCCCGATACCCGGATGACCGCTCTGGCCGATATCGTTAACTTTCCAGCACAGTGGGATCCGAAGCTTGGAATTCACGTGACTTGAAGTCGCGGC
>JADMIO011124154.1_pt1 | contig 34818 bp, 17 predicted proteins | sample 8958161 | NCBI WGS metagenome assembly JADMIO01 (sample SAMN16585339, study PRJNA669376) | soil metagenome | isolation source: Crop rotation soil | place: USA: Cullars Rotation, Alabama | collected 2011
GAATACGGGCGGCCAGACATTCAGCATCAGTCCGACAACGTTTACGAACAGCGGCACGCTGAACGCAAACGCGGGCACGCTGAGTACCGCTGCCGGTTTCGCGAGCAATGCGGGCATCATCAATATTGCCGCAGGTGCGACGTTCAGCACCAGCAACAATAATTTGACCAACGCGGCCGCGGGCGTCATCAACGGCTCCGGTACGCTGAATCTCACGGCGGGCAGGACGCTCACCAACAACGGCATCGTACGCCCCGGCGGCGCCGGGACCATCGGCACGCTGACTTTGACCGGCAATTACACGCAAGGCGCCAGCGGAAATTTCGCGGTGGATGTCGACGCCGGCGTGCAGGACAGGCTGGCTGTCAGTGGTACCGCGACACTGAACGGCACAATTACCGGAAATCTGCTCAATGGTTACACCGGCGCAGGCGGTAATCATCAGGTCATTACTGCAACGACCGTTTCCGGAAATTTTTCGACGTTTACGGGATTGGGGCTCTTGCTAAATGGTGTTCCAGGCGGAAGCAACTACCGGCTTATAGCGGCTTGCACAGTCGACGATTGCTGGACCGGCGGTGCTGGCGATTTTCTTTGGTCAACCGCTTTGAACTGGTCTGCCGGCCACGTGCCATTTGCGACCGACGCTGTGCAGATTCCCGACTTGGCGGGTCAAACGGTCAATCTCGGCGCTTCGGCGCAAACAATAAAGAGCCTGGTCTTCCTGGGCGCCGATACATTGTTGATCGCGGGAGGCTCGCTCTCTTTCAGCAACGCATCGTCGATTGCCAACGGAACCCTGAGTATGTCTGCGGGCACCCTCACCGCCGACGGTAGCTTCACCGCCAGAAATTTCAACTTCTCGGGCGGGACGCTCGGCGGCAGTGGTCTCTTCACGGTCTCGAACAGCTTCAGCGGAACCGGCGGCACCATCAGCCGCACGGGCGATTTAAGCATCACCCAGGCCGCCGGCAATTTAAATATCTCAAATCCGGTCAGTGCCGGCGCGATCACGTTTAACGCATCCGCCGGCAACATCAATATTCTGAACGCGAATGTGGCCGCTACAGGCACGATGAACGTGACCGCGTCGGGAAATCTGAACCTCACGTCCAACACGCTATTTACACAACTGTCCTCCACCGGTTTGCAGACAATCAACGCAGACGGTATTTCACTACAGGCCGCCAGTTCCGGCAGTGGTACCGGTCTTAGCGCACAGATAAACAGTTCCGCAGGCCAGGTCATAACTGTCGCGGCGGGCGGAATTACGTTGACCGGCGGCGGCGGCACTGCAACCAATTCGAATGCGCTCATTTCGCAAAATGGCAGTGCGGCTACTCAAAGTATCGCCGTCAACGCCGGCGGCAACGTGGCTGTCAACGGTGGCGCCGGCTCGGGCGGGAATAATTTTGCACGCATTAACGATAATGGCACTGCGCAAAGCCTTGCGTTCAATGCGGGCGGCGGTCTTGCGCTTATGGGCGGCACTGTCGGAATCAACAATTTTTCGCAAATCCGCGCCAACAACGGGACCATCGGGGCGCAGACGCAGACGATATTGGGCGCGACCGGAATCTCGCTTACCGGGGGCGCCAGCGGCGGTGGTATTGACGTCAGCAACAATGGACTTGGCAATCTTGCTGTCATCCAGAACAACAACGGCAGCCAGAGCATTTCGGTCGGCGCAAGCGGCATTATGCTCACGGGCGGAAGCGGCCCGCTGACTGATAACTACGCGCAGATTATCCAGGGCGCCTCGCCCGGAGTGCTGGCCGGCGGCACCAGCCAGAGCATTACGATCAACGGCGGCGGCACTATCACGCTGCAAGGCGGATCGAGTGCGCAAACGAACGTCATCAACAACGTTGGGAATTTCTTTCGCGGCAGTTACGCGAACATCCAGAGCAACGGTGACGCGCAATCGATCAGTTTCACGTCCGGCGGCGCGATCAACCTGACTGGCGGTACTGTCGGCAGCAACAACGTCGCGCAAATTCAATCGCGCTTCGGTTCGCAGATGATTAGTGGCGCGCCCGATATCACCATGATCGGCGGCGCCAGCGGAGGCGTGCAGAATGGCGCCATCGTTGGTGGCGTCAACGAGGGCAATTACGCGCGCATTTTGGCCAACATCGGCAACCAGACGATCAATGCGGGAACGATTAACGCCACTGGCGGCGCCAACGGCACCAACAACAGCGCTCGCATCGATGCGTCTGCAGCTACTGCGCTGCAGACGATAACAGCGGTCGGTATCACGCTGACCGGCGGCACGGATGGCGCTCTTACGAACGTCAACGCTACCGGCAATCACGCTCGCATCCGCAGTGGCGGAAGTCAGAACATCACCATTGGCGTCGGCGGGCTCGGCGTTCACGGCGGCACGGGAACTGCGTATGGAAACTACGCGGACTTTCACACAGCCGGTACAGGCGCTAACAGTCAGATCATTACCGTAAACAATGGCGGCGCAATTACGGTTATAGGCGGCTCGAGTTCAGGCACGAACGTTGGCGTAGACGTCAATGGAAATGCGAACGGAAGCTTCGCAAACATCACTGCAGATGGCGACACTCAAACGATCAATTTTACTGCCGGCGGCGCCATCAGCATCACGGGTGGTTCGGTAGGCAGCCGCAACAGCGCCGGCATTCGTATGCCGGCGACAACCGGCACGCAGACGATCACCGGGGCTCCAAGCATCACGCTGTCAGGCGGCGCGAGTGGTGGCTTTGCAAACGAAGGGAATAACGCAAATCTGAATGTCGATGCCGGCAGTCAGTCCATCGCGGCGGGCGCGATCGTTATCAACGGCGGACTAAGCGGAATCGAAAATTCCGCCACGATACGCGCGCCGGCTCAAACCATTACCGCTACCACCGTAAACCTCAACGGCTTTGGTTCAACCCCGCTTGGAGGCGCTCGAATCGGCGGGGGCGGTTCCGGTTCGCCATCCGCAACAAACCTTAATTTGACGACTACGGGCGATATCACGCTTAACGGCGGCACCGGTGGCGCCGCATCGTTCGGCGGCAGTTCCGCGATTGTCACTGCACTCGACGTCGATGTCACTATTGTCAGTGGCGGCAATGTCAATCTGACTGCGGGTGCCGGCGCCGAAGCGCGAATCGGTTCGCCGGCTGCGCTCGTGCAGGCAGGGCACATATCGGTGACCGCCGCCGGGAACATCGCGTTGAATGGCAATAGCACAACAGCCAGCGCGATTCGATCAACGGGCAACGTGTCACTCGCCGCAAACGGGAGCGGCAACATCAGTGTGCAGGATTCGCTGGTATCTGCTGGCGGCACGATGAGTCTTACCGCAGCCAACAACCTGGCGGTGACAGCAACTGCGAACGCATCTTTGATTGAGTCTATCGGCGCTCAGACAATTTCAGCCAAAGGCATCACAGTTCAGGGCGCTGCATCAGGCAATAATTTATCCGCCCAGATTTCAAGCGATGGCGGCCAGAACATTACTGCAGGAGCAAACGGCATTACTGTTGCGGGCGGCACCGGGGGCACGGGCAATTTTGCATCGATTCTGCAAAACGGCACGAGCGCGAATCAGACGTTTACGATCAACGCCGGCGGCATAATGAGCATCGGCGGCGGCGGCGGAGATCACAATTACGCGAACGTCGTCAACCTTGGTAATGCGCAGGCGGTGAACTTCACAGCGGGCGGTTCGCTCGTGATGCAAGGCGGAAGCGGCGCCGGCGGCTTCAACAGCGCCGCGCTGCTTGAATGGTTCACAGGAGCAACACCCTCTCAGACGATCAACTTCACGGCGGGCGGGGCAATCAATGTAACCGGCGGCACGAACGGCGCGAATAATTTCGCGTCGATCGCGTCAGAGGCAGGCAATCAAACCATTTCGGGCGCGCCGAACATCGTGCTCACCGGAGGCGCGAGCGGCGGCGGCACTTTGAGCACGTGCAACTGCGCGTCGATTTCCCTGGAAGGCGCGGCGGGAAGCGAAACGCAGCTCATCAGCGCGAACAACATCACGCTTATCGGGGGAGCCGGTGGCATCGCCAACGGTGCCGATATCAATACATCCACGACGGGACAGACGAGCACGATCGGCGCGACAGGGGCGGTCCTGCTCGCAGGCGGGGCTGGCACTGACGCATTCGCACTGATCGGCACTGACATCGCGGATTTCAATGTCTCACTTGCGGCGACCGGCAACATCACGCTCACCGGTGGATCCGGCGCAGCGGTTACCTATGGTGCGGTCGCTGCGATCGGCGCGCTGAATGGTTTCAATGCCGGCGCCACGGTGACGAGCAACGCGAACGTCACTCTGAACGGCACGAATTCCCGCATCGGTTCAGACACGGGCGGCGGCGCTGTTAACGTGACCGCAGGGAACGCAGGCAGCGGCAATCTCGTTCTCAACGGCGGTACCGTCAAGACGACCGGATCTGCAGCGCTGACTGCGAATGGTCTCGGCACGGTCACACAAACAGGAGCGAACAGCAGCGTTCTTGCCTTAAGCGGCCTCACGATTACCGGTGCAAGCATCGGCTCTGCACTCAATCCAATCGTGTTCGATGCGGGCGGTAACAATGTCGGTGCAACGGGTACGACCGGCGGTATTTACCTGAATCAAGCGAGCGGCAATCTCGTGACCAGCAAATACACGCTCAACGCTGCGGGCACGGGGCAGACGATTTCGCTCGCGACAACCAATGGCGCGATCAGCGTCGACACGCTAGGCGGCTTCAACGCCAACACCAACAACGATAATTTCTCCTTCGTCACTGCCGGAGTGACGAAAGACATCGCGTTCTCCGGCGGCATCAGCCTGCCCGCAGCCAATCTCAACCTCGCCGGCACGGGCCACGCAACTTTCAATGCCGGAATCGTTACCCTCAATACGCCAGTTACCGCCGCGCTGCCGGTCGATATTGGCGGCGCGAACGTCAACTTTAATGGCGCGACTTCGTTGCAAAGCGTCAATCTCTCGAGCGGGGCGCTGAACGGAAGCGGCGTTCTAACGCTCGCATCGGGCGGCACGTCAAGCTGGACCGGCGGCATCATGAGCGGAGCAGGCTCAACAGCGATTGCGGCAGGGGCTACTCTGAATGCAAGTTCGGGCGGCACGCTGACGGCAACGCGCACGGTCGGCGGCAGCGGAACATTGAACGTCAACGGCGGCGTCGTTCAACTGAACAGCTTTGCAGCCAACAGCGGTTCGCTCAATATTGCGAGTGGTGCGACTCTCGATACCAATGGCGCGGACCTGATCAATGCAGCGACCGGTGTCATTTCCGGCGGCGGCACGTTGAATCTCGGCGGAAGCCATACGCTCACGAACAGCGGCACGGTCACGCCCGGCGGCGCCGGTTCAGTCGGTTCTCTGACCATTACGGGCAATTACGCGCAAGGCGCCGGCGGGGCGCTGAATGTGGATCTTGCGAGCGGCGCGTCTTACGATGTGTTAAACGTCAGTGGTACGGCAACGCTCAACGGCACGCTCAATGTCAACTACATCGGCGGTTACACTGGAGCAGGCGGCACCCATACTGTCTTGGCTTCGGGCGGCGCGCGCACTGGCACATTCACCTCTATCGTCGATGCAAACTCACTGACTCCCAATTACAACGCAAATTCATTCGTGCTCGCAGCCGGTGGCGGCGGCCTTGACACCTGGCTTAACAATGCCGGCGGCGACTGGAGCGTCGGTGCAAACTGGAGCCTTGGTCATGAGCCCGGGATATCCGAGGACGCGCTGATCCCGGACCTGCCGGGCAATCAGACGATCTTCATCGCCAGCGGCTCCCACACACCGAAGTCATTCCTGTTTGGCGGTATCGAAACTTTTTCGCTGAACGGTGGCGCGCTCACCACTTCAAGCGCATCGAGCATCAACAGCGGCACGCTGATATTGAACGGCGGCAACCTGACGGCGAATGCGGGGTTGAGCGCCCAGAACCTGACGATGAATGCCGGCACGTTGAATGGCACCGGCAATGTCACCGTCAATAGCGCATTCGACTGGAGCGGCGGCACGATCGCGAGCAGCGGCGTTTTCAACACTGTTGCTGCTGCTGTATCAAACCTAAGCGGTGGACTCAAGACGCTCTCCGGGGCGACCTGGAACAATGACGGCACCATCCACTGGACCGCCGGTCAGCTCGATCTGAACGGCACGCCGACGATTAACAACCGCTCGGGCGCCGTCTTCAACGCCAATATCACCAACGGCTTCGACGACATCACCGGCAGCGCCGGCACCATCAATAACCAGCTCGGTGCAACATTCAATGTGCCGGTAACAGCAACTGCCTTCGATGTGACGGTGTTTCCGGCGTTCAACAACGCGGGCACCGTCAATGTCAATGCGACGAATCTCGATTTCCACGGAAGCGGTACGCACAGCGGCGTATTCAACATCGCGTCCGGGGCCGCAATCCGTCACCGCGATCCGCTGGCGCGTACGTATGGCGCGGGTTCATCAGTTACCGGTGCGGGCAGTTTTCAGGTGTGGGATGGCACGACGACTTTCAGTGGCGCCGCCTTTGCGGTCGGTGATACGACATTGCCGGGGACGGGTACTTTCACGCTTGACAGCACTGGATCTACCGCATCGCTGAACATAACAGGCGGCACGCTTTCAGGCGCCGGTTTATTCACCGTGACGAGCAGCTTCAATCGCAGCGGCGGCGCGATTACGCGTACTGGCACCATGGACGTGACGCAACTGGTTGGCGGTCTCACGTTCACGAATGCAACCGTAGGCGCGCTGAACCTCACTGTAGACGCCGGCTTGCTAACGGCCAATACGATTGCAACGAGCGGCAATCTGAAATTTAGCGCCGACACCATGGACTTGAGCGGCGGCGCGATCAGCGCCGGTGCCAACACTGCGACGCTGCAAACATTCAGTGGATCTCGAGATATACGCGTAGAAGCAAGTCCGACCGGTGGAGTCTTGAGCTTAACGCCCGGCTCATTGGCTATCACGGCCGGAACACTCGAGCTTGGGCGCAACGATGGCACAGGCAACGTGATCGTTGCTGCGCCGATTGCAAATGCCAACGTGCTTGCAAACAAATTGCGATTTACCGGTCGGGACATCACCGTGAACGCGGCGTCTGCAATCAATTTCTCCACGGCAGGAAGGCAACTCGAGTTTCGCGCCGGCGGAAGCATTACCAACAACTCCTCGTTGACGACGAGCAACGGAAAAATATTGCTGTCGGCCGGTGATTCTGGAAATCTCGCGCCGCAAGCCGGCGCGGGATTGACCACGAATGCACCGATTACTTCCGGTGGCGCCGACATCACGCTTCAGAACACGGGATCTGCCGACATGACGCTCGGATCGGCGCTCAATGCGGGCGCCGGTACGCTGCGGCTGGTGGCAAGCGGCGGCGCAATCACGCAGAGCGCAGGCGGCTCAACCACTGCGAGCGCCCTTGGCATCAACGCGAGCGGCAGCGTTACGCTAAACAATGGCACAAACAATCATGCGAACACGCTGGCCGTCAGCTTGACCGGCGCCGGCAGCGCATTGCTCTATCACGGCGGGCCTACGAGCGGCACTTTAACGATTGGAAGCGTAGGCACGGCAGACAATTTTGTCGCCACCACGGGTATCACGACGAACAATGGTAACGCTATTGTTTTGACCGACGGCGCGGGCGTTGCATTGAACGTGAGCGCCCCGATCGCTGTCGGTACCGCGCTCGCCAACCTGCAAAGCGGCGCCTTCAGTGGCGGTACCGCCTCTGCGTTGAGCATCAATGCGCCGATCACGGCTGGAAGTGCAGTTCTTACGGCGAACACTACGCTCAGCGTGAATGCCACGGTAACGGCATCGGGCAATGTGGTGCTCGGCCGGGCGAGCGCGGTCGAGCCGATATACATAGGTGCGGGTACGACTCCGGGCGGACTGGGCATTTCCAATGCATCGCTCGGGAATATTTCTGCAGCGGCGCTGGGAATCGGCAACACGAACGTTGCCGGCCCTATTCAAACCGATGGCGCAGTCGTGATTCCAGCGACCGTTACGGGCGCAACATCGTTTACGACGGTTGCGCAGGACATCATCCTCAACGACGACGTAACCGGCGTCAGATTCAGCTTCGCGGCTGGAATCGGCGGAGCGACGACCGGCAGCATCGTCGCACCAGGAAGGATTACCGCCACCGGCGGCGCGGGAACTTCCGGTTTCACTGCAGCGCAAGGCATCAGTGTCACGAACGCGGGCAATAGCCTACCGGTCGTCAGTGTCAACAACACGACGAGTGGCGATATTGTGTTTAACGTCAGCGTCGGCGGCAACTCATTCGAACCTTTCGGCACGAATGCGGCCCCCGGCGGCAATATATCCATCACGAACAATACCGGCGGCATGTTCCACAGCGGCGGACCACTGCAGACCACTGGTGGCGGAAACATCACTCTGAATGCGCTCGGCGGATCGTTCTCGACTAACAATCCGATTACGGCGAGCGGTACGGGAACGGTGACTGTGAACGCCATCGGTATCGGTATCGGCAGCACGTTGACCGGGCCTGGCGGCGTTACGCTTAATGCGGGTACGGGCACGTTCACAAATCTTTCCGATTCGACACATCAGGGCATTGTGAGCAATGGCGGTACCGGCGCGCCCATCACCATCACGGCCGACGACATGGTGCTCGCCACCGGCGGTGCGGCGGGCAATAGTCAAATCAATGGCAGCAGCGGCATTGTCATTTTGCAGCCAGCAACCGGGAGCAGGTCTGTCAACATCGGAGGCGCCGGCGGGCTCAATCTCACGCCCACGGAATTGCAGACTGTCTCGGTCCCCGGCGGCACGCTTCAGGTTGCGAGCAGTGGCGCGGTCAACGTCAATGCGGCCATTTCGACTGCGGACGATCTTGTCCTGACGTCCGGCAACGACCTTATCGTCTCGAGCAATATTACGGGTACTGGCAGCGCCGGCAAAACACTTACGTTGCAGGCCGCAAACAGTGTGCTATTCAATTCGAGCGCAGACGTCAGCACGACGAACGCGCTGAATGTTGTCATTAACTCGGATCACGATGCGAGCGGCGCCGGTGCGATCGCATTGGGCTCGGGCACGGTTATCAACAGCGCTGGCGGCAACATTACGCTGGGTGGCGGTGCAAATCCACTTACGACCGCTGCAGTCGGCACGGCTACGCACGTCGAAGGCATTCGCATCGATGGCGCGACGCTCGCGAGCGGTGCAGGCGCTGTCAATCTGAATGGCAAAGGCGTAGCTGGCACAGGTAATGCCACCGGCGTTATGGTGACGAACAGCGGCGTCATCCAGAGCTCGAGCGGCAACGTGACGATCACCGGGGCGGGCGGCGCCGGAACCGGCGCAAGCAGCTTCAATCACGGCGTTGAGGTGATCAGCAGTGCGCAAGTGAAAACGACGACGACCGGTGACATCACTATTAACGGTACTGGCGGCAGCGGATTTAATCAGCATTTCGCCGTGAATGTCGAAGCGGGCGCGTCGATCACGACAGTCGACGGCGATATTTCAATTAACGGTGTCGGCGGCATTGGCACCGATCATTCGGTGGTCGGCGTTCGTTTGTTCAACAACGGAACGGTTGCGGCGAGCGGGCTCGGCAATGTTGCAATCAGCGGCGCGGCCGGCACCGGCGCCAATCTCAATCTGTTCGGCGTTAGCGTCGAAACCGGTAGCACGGTATCTGCAGCGAACGGTGCGATCGACATCACAGGCACGGGGGGGACCGGCATCGGCAGTAATTTCGCCGGCGTCTACATCAATGGCAACGCACATATTGTATCGACGGGTTCCGGAGACATTCGCGTAACCGGTACTGGCACAAGCGGCGGCGCCGGCATCAACACCGTCGGCGCTGGCAACACGATCGGCGGCGCAAGCGCGACTGGCAACATCACGTTGAAGGCTGACAGCATCTCGACCGACAACGAGACGATCCATACAGCCGGCAACGTTTACCTGTTGCCCAAAACGGCTGCGACCGCGAGCAGTATCGGCGGCGCGTCGGGATTCGATCTGAATCAGACAGAGCTGACGAACATCACGGCGAATCGCATTTTCATAGGAGAAGACGCGGCAGCGACCGTGGTGGCGGGGACCTTATCTGTCGTATCGAGCGGTGCTGTTAATGTCGGCGCGCGCAATATCACTGTGTCGGGCAGCAACATTCAAGTCGGTGGCAATGCGCTGTCGAGTACGCAGAACGTCACTTTTAAGACCAGCGTTGGCGATATCGATTTCGGCAGCGGCGCCACAGTTAACGCCGGTAGTCTCAACCTCTCGGGCGTGGGCAACGCGACGTTCAATGCCGGCACCGTGACGCTCAATGCGCCGGTGACCTCGCCCGTGCCGGTCAACATCGGCGGCTTCGCGACGGTCAATTTCAACGGCGCATCGGCGTCCGCGCTGAATGCGCTCACGCTCAATAGCGTGAGCGCTACGCTCGGCGGTTCCGGCGATGTGGCCGTGAGCGGCGCATTCAACTGGAATGGCGGCGCAAATCTGGTCGGCACCGGCGTTCTGACGACCAACGGCACGACCACCGTTCTCAATGCCGGCAACGGACTTGGCAAGCCCTGGGTGAACAACGGCATAGTCAACATCAACGCCGATGGCGTCGTCGAGTTCTGGAATGCCCCGACGACATGGACGAATGCAGCAGGCGGCGTGATCAACCTCAATGGCACCGATTCCAATCCGCTCAAGACCTTTAACTCAGGTTCACACACGCTGAACAATCTCGGCGTAATCAACAAGCAGCCGGGAAGTGCGGCGGTCCAAACAATCGGCGACAGCCAGCTCGCGATCAGCAACGCCGGCAGCGTCAACATCAATAGCGGCATGCTTCAGCTGAATGGCGGCGGCGCCGATTCCGGCGCCTATAACGTTACTGCCGGTAACGCGCTTTCCTTTACGGCGGCGCACTCGCTGAATGCCGGCACCACTTTCACCGGCACCGGGCTGGTGGGGGTTGCCAGCGCATTAATCACTGTCAACGGCAACATCGCTATCGCAAATCCCGTGCAATTCACGGGCTCCGGCGGAACGGATGTCATAACCGGTCCGGGCAATCTCACGATTAACGGAACGCTCGACTGGCAAAACGGTACCAACATCACCGGGGGCGGCCAGTTCATCACGAATGGCGTGACGACGATTCCGAACAGCGGCGGCGGCGACGGCGCCGGCATCAATCGCACGTGGATCAATAACGGTACGGTCAACATGACTGCCACCGGCTATGTTGATTTCTATAATTCGGCCAGTACTTGGACAAATGCCGCCGGCGGCATCGTGAATTTCTCGGGCAGTGCGGCCGCGCCGATCGTCACTTTCAACGCCGGCGGGCACTCGTTCGTCAATCTGGGCACGGTGAACAAGCTGGCGGGCAGCGCGGCAACGCAATCGATCGGCGATGCGAGCCTCGCGGTCACTAACGCCGGCGGCGGCGTGATCAATGTCAACAGCGGCACTCTGCAGGTCAATAATTTTGCGTCAAACACCAACAGCGGGACGCTCAATGTTTCCGGCGGTGCGACGCTTTCCACCAATGGCCTGGCGCTGACGAACGCGTCCAGCGGCGTGATCTCCGGTACTGGAACGATCGATCTGGCGGGTGCGATGCTCACGAACAGCGGGCTCTTGACGCCGGGCGGAGCGGCGGCTGTTGGCACACTCGGTATCGCCGGCAGTTTCACGCAGGCGGCTGGCGGCGCGCTTACAGTCGATCTCGCGAGCGGCGCGTCTTACGACGTGCTGAACGTCAGCGGCAGCGCGACATTAAGTGGAACGCTGAATGTCAATTATCTGGGCGGCTATACAGGCGCAGGCGGCGCGCATGCGGTACTGACGTACGCGTCTAAAAGCGGGACGTTCGGCACGATCAACGACGTCAATGCGCTGACTCCAAACTATGGCGCCACCAGCTTCTCTCTGGGCAGTGTGTTCGACACGTGGACCGGCGGGGCCGGCGATTTCCTGTGGGCGTCGGGGGGGAACTGGAGTTTCGGGCACGAGCCGGGCGCAGGTGAGGACGCCGTCATTCCAAACCTTGCCGGTACGCCAACGATCAGCATTACGAGCGGTTCGCATACGCCCCGGTCATTCGTGTTCCAGGGCGACGAGATTTTTTCGATCACCAGCGGTTCGCTGACATTCACCAATGCCTCGTTCATTAATAACGGCACGTTGGCGCTGAGCGCCGGCACCCTCACGGCAAACGCGCCGTTGTCGGTCGGCACGCTCATTTTTAGCGGCGGAGTTCTGCAGGGCAGCAGCACGGTGACCCTGCTCGCCGGCGGCGCGTCAACATGGACTGGAGGCGCGATTTCGGGCTTGTTGACGATTGCATCCGGCGCGACGCTGAGCGCCTCCGGCGCGAGCAACAAGACCGTAGACGCCGGCACCGTGACGAATGCGGGTAGGGTGAACTTGACGGGCACGGGGAATCTGCTGCTCGACAATGGAGCCACATTCAACAATACCGCGACGTTCGATTTCCAAAGTGATGGCGGTATCCAGTACATCAATGGCGGCGTTCCGACTTTCACCACGAGCGGGACCCTCATGAAGTCGGCAGGGTCGGGTACTACGTTTATCGGGCTCTCGAATCCGATCAACTTCGTGAACAGCGGCGCACTCAATGCGCAAACAGGAACGATCAACTACGCATCGAATAATGCATTCAACAACGGCACAACGTTCACGGGCGCAGGCTCGAACCTCGTCACGACAACCAGTACTTTTGCCGGCACGATAACTTCAAGTAGTAACCTGACGCTGCAATCGGGCAACTTCGGCGGCACGGCGACGCTCGCGGGATCGACGAACTGGACGGGCGGCGCAGTCACCGGGGCATTCACAATTCCGGCCGGCTCGACACTGATCGGATCCGGTGCTGTCAGCATGACAGTGAATGGCGGCAGTGTAACGAACGGCGGGACCGTCAACTGGACGGGTACCGGCGATCTCGTGCTCAACAACGGTGCGATTTTCACCAACAATGCGGCGTTCGATTTTCACACCGATGCCGGCGTGCAATACGGCGCAGGCGCTATTCCGGCCTTCAACAACACGGGCACGCTGCTGAAAAGCGCCGGCACCGGTAATACCGTAATCGGCCTTAGCAACCCCTTAAACTTCAGCAACAGCGGCACGCTCGATGCGCAAATCGGCACCATCACTTATGCGTCTAACAATACTTTCAGCAGCGGGACTGTGTTCACGGGCGCAGGCTTGAACGTAGTGGCGGGTAACAGCACGTTCAGCGGCACCATTGATTCGGCGAACCTCAGGTTTCAGTCAGGCGGCTACACGGGCACCGGGGCGAACCTGGTCGGCACGATCGACTGGACCGGCGGCACGCTGACGGCGGGAACGTTTACTGTCGCCAATGCCACAACGCTGAATCTGAACCTGAATGGCGCAACTGTCGTAGATGCCGCCACTCTCGCCAATGACGGCACGCTCAATCTCGGCGGCGCCAGCAATCTGGTTTTGAACGGTGGCGCGCAGCTGATTAATACCGGTTCGTTGAATGTGTTGGGCGATTTTGGCATTCAGTACAGCACCGGCGGCGTCCCGACCTTTAACAACAGTGGCACGCTCGCGAAGACGGGGGGCGCCGGCACGATGTTTATAGGGATTTCGAATCCTGTCAATTTCATCAACAGCGGAACGCTCAACGCGCAGAGCGGGACAATTACCTACGGCTCGAATAATGCATTCAACAGCGGCACGACGTTTACCGGCGCAGGTTCTAACGTCGTAACGACAGGCAGCACGTTTACGGGCGCGATCACATCGTCGAGCAATCTGACGCTGCAGTCAGGAAACTTCGCGGGCACGGCGACTTTCGCCGGATCCACGAACTGGACGGGGGGCTCTATTACGGGGACATACACTATCGCTCCCGGCGCAACGTTGACTGGCTCGGGCGCCGGCGTCAAGGCGGTCGACGGCGGCAGCGTAATCAACGCCGGGACAGTGAACTGGAGCGGCGCCGGCGACCTGCGGCTCAACAACACCGCGGCGTTTACCAATAATGCCACGTTCGACTTTCAGAACGATGGCGGCATTGAATACACGGCGGGTCTTATCCCGACGTTCAACAACAGCGGCACGCTCATCAAAAGCGGGGGCGCGGGCACTACACTGATCGGGATCTCAAACCCGATCAGCTTCGTGAATAGCGGCACTCTGAATGCGCAATCAGGTGTCATCAGCTACGCGTCGAACAATGCCTTCAACAGCGGCACGGTGTTTACGGGCGCGGGATCCAACGTTGTCACGACCGGCAGCACTTTCAACGGCACGATCACTTCTAGCGGCAATCTGACGCTGCAATCGGGCAATTTCGGCGGCACGGCAAGCTTCGCCGGCACGTCGAACTGGACGGGCGGAACCATTACCGGCGCATACACGGTGGCCGCCGGCGGCTTGCTGATCGGAGCGGGCGCGGGCGGCAAGGTCGTAGACGGCGGCAGCTTGACCAACAACGGAACGGTGAACTGGACAGGCGCCGGCAATCTCTTGCTCAACAACGGGGCCGTAGTCGCAAATAATGCGACGTTCGACTTTCAGAACGACAGCGGCGTCCAGTACACGGTAGGGGGCGTTCCGACATTCAACAATAGCGGCGCATTCGTCAAATCGGCGGGCGCAGGCATCAGCGCGATCGGTATCAGCAACGTACTGACATTCAACAATACCGGCACCGTCGATGTGCAGACCGGAATAGTGCAGGTCAATGGCGGCTTCCCGGTCAACAATGGCACTATCAGCGTTGGAGCCAGCGCGACATTTTCGACGAACGGTTTGGCGTTGATCAATTCAGCGAGCGGCGTGATCAGCGGCAGCGGCGCGCTTAATCTTGGCGGGGCGACGCTGACGAACAACGGGCATGTCCGGCCCGGCGGTGCCGCCGCTGTGGGCACGCTGGCCGTAAGCGGCAATTATGTGCAAGGCAGCGGCAGCGCTTCGCTGGACGTCGATCTCGCGAACGGCGCGAGTTATGACGTGCTCGCCGTGAGCGGCACCACGTCTTTGAACGGAACGCTCAACGTCAATTACCTCGGCGGCTACACCGGCTCGGGCGGAACGCACACGATCATTTCCTCGGGTGGCGCGCTTTCCGGCACTTTCGCTTCAATCGTCGATCCGAATTCGCTCACGGCGACCTACAACGCAAATTCATTTTTGCTGTCCGGTGGCGCAGCGGACATCTGGATCAACAATGCGGGCGGCAACTGGGCGACCGGCACGAACTGGAGCCTCGGGCATGAGCCGGGTGCGAGTGAAGATGCGCAAATTCCGGATCTTCCCGGCACGCAGACGATTTTCATCGCGAGCGGCGCGCACACACCGAAATCCTTTGCGTTCCTGGGCGACGAGATATTCTCATTGAGCGGCGGGTCCGTGGCGCCACTTACACCGTCAGGTGTCGCCGGCACCCTGTCCATTAGCGGTGGCACTCTCGCAGGCACAGGGAGTGTCTCGGCCAATGTGCTCAATTTCTCGGCGGGCCTGATTGCAAATACGGCTACGACTACGGTTTTAGGCAGCATGAACTGGACGGGCGGTCAGGCGAGCGGCAGCGGCACGCTGCTGAACAGCGGGGTGCTCAATCTGAACGGCACGACGCAACTGACGCTTGACGGGGGCTATCACCTGACTAACGCGGGGACGGTGAACTGGAGCAACAGCGGAAACAATCTGAACTTCCAGAACGGTGCGTCGCTGACCAACAGCGCGGTGTTCAATATGCAGAATGATCAGGCGTTCGTTTCGGCCGGCGGCGGCGCCTCGATCACGAATACGGGTCTCTTCCAGAAGACGGCGGGCAGCGGCTTCACCGATTTCAACATTCCGCTGACGAACAACGGCGGCACGTTCACCGCGGCCACTGGCACGCTGCGTTATAACAATGCGAACGTGTTCAATACGGGTACGACATTCAACGGGGCGGGCCTGAACCAGATCACGAGCGGGGCCACCTTCGGCGGCAACCTGACGGCGACCAACCTCGAGTTGGCTGGCGGCAGTTATGGCGGCACGGTCAACCTGCTGAGCGGCGGCACGGTGAACTGGAAGGGCGGCAGCTTTACCGGCGCGAGCACGTTCACGGTGAATAGCGGGGCGGTGTTCAACATCAACGGCAGCGCCCAGCAGACGCTGGACGGCAACTTCGCGCTCGCCAATGCCGGCACGCTGAACTGGAACGGGGCCGGCAACAACATCAACATCCAGAATAACGCCCATATCGACAATCTTGTCGGTGGCGTGTTCAGTGTGCAGAACAACCAGTCGCTGGTGAGCGCGGGGGGTGGCGCGAGCTTCAACAACGCGGGCATCTTCGACAAAGCGATCGCAGGCACGACGGCAGTCAACATCCCGTTCAACAACCAGGCGGGCGGCCAGGTGACGCTCACCGGCGCGGGTAATACATTGCAGGTCAGTAATTTCCCGGTCAATAACGGGACGCTTACGCTCGGCGCGGGAACTACGCTTTCGACCAACGGCAACCCGCTCAATAATTCAGCGACCGGTTCGATCGCCGGCAACGGTACCCTGAATCTCACAGCGGCAACCTTGACTAACAATGGCATCGTGCAACCGGGCGGCGCAGGAACGGTCGGCACGCTCAACATCGCGGGCAACTACGCGCAAACCGCCAACGGCGCACTCAATGTGGATCTGCAAAGCGGCGCGTCGTATGACGTTCTGAACGTAAGCGGCACCGCATCGCTCGGCGGCGCGCTAAACGTGAATTACCTCGGCGGATATACGGGAACCGGTGGAACGCACACGCTATTGACATCCGGCGGTGCGCTCTCTGGAACATTCAGCACGATCCTCGATCCCAATGGACTGGGCGTTGGTTATAACCCCAATTCGTTAACCCTCAGCGGCGCCGCACTGGATATATGGCTGAACAACGCGGGTGGCGACTGGAGCGTCGGCGCGAACTGGAGCCTGGGCCATGAACCGGGCGCTGGTGAAAACGCGCAGGTGCCGGACCTCCCTGGAACGCAGACGATCTTCATCGCGGGCGGCGCACATACGCCCAGATCGTTCGTGTTCATCGGCGACGAAATCTTCTCGATCAATGGCGGCAGCCTTGCCCATTCGAACGCATCGAGCATTAACAGCGGCACGCTGCTTCTCAACGGCGGCACGTTCACCGCGAACGGCCAGCTCAGCGTCAAGAACCTGACTCTCACTTCCGGCGTGCTCAATGGCGGCGGCAATCTTTTCGTCAACACCGCATTCGCGCAAACCGGCGGCATAATCAATTCCACCGGCGCAGTTTCAATCAACCAGGCCACGGGCAATCTGGATATCGCCAACGCCATCAGCGGTGGATCGGTCACGCTTACCGCGGCGGGCGGCGCCATTACCGAGTCGGCGGGTACTATAACCGCAGGGTTTTTAGCGACGAATTCAGTCGGCGGCTTGACGTTGACTGGCGCGAATAACGTCGCGAGCTTCAACGCAACGAACACGGGCGGCGGCAATCTGCAGCTCACAAACGTCGGCTCACCGCTGAACATTTCAGGCATCAGTGAATCCGGCGGCAACGTTAGTGTGATCAACGCGGGCGCCGTCACGACCAGCGGCGCCATTGTGACTGCTGCGAACGGCACTGTTTCGATCAACGCGGTCGGCGGCGACGCGACGATAGGCGCGGCGTTGACTGCCGGCGGCTCGGGTGATGTCACGCTGACCTCGTCGAACAATGTCGTGCTGAATGCGCCGGTATCGAGCGCGAGCGGGGTGATCAGCGCCAGCGCTGGCAACGACGTGAGCCTGAACGCCGGCGGCAGCATCGCGACGCCGGGCGGCACAGTCGTTATTATCGCGGGCAATCGGATTCAGGATGCAGGCGGCGGTGTTATGACCGGTGCTGGTATCAGCCTTGTAGCCGCCAACGGGATCGGTGCGGTGGGCGCTCCCGTTCTGGTGCAGCCGGGAACGAGCGCCGGTTTGTTTGCGGCCAACTCTGCTTCCAACGGCATCGTGCTGTCTCAGCCAATGGGTAATTTGCTGCTGGGCACAGGCGGCGCGGGCCTGATTAACATCGCAGGCGGCGGCTACAACATTGCGGCGGGTTCAGACATCACGATCAACAGCGGCGCGCTTGGGAACGGCGATCTGACGCTTGGTGCAGGCAACAACGTCGTCGTCGGCGCTTCCGGTTATACGAACGGCGCCAACATAATGTTTGCCGCGGGCAATAATATCGTGATCGGCGGCAACCTTTCCGCCGGCAACAATCTCACTTTAACGGCAGGCAATGCGGTCAGTGTGGCAAACGCGGTAGCGAGCTCGGGCGGCGCATTTAATGTTGCGGCGTCGGCGCTCGACGTGACGGCCACCACCAGGTTCACGCAAATGCGCGGCGGCACGACCTTCATTGCAACGATCGGGGGCCTGACGACATTGCAGGGCGGGGCGGGCGTAGCCGCCGAACTCATGAATGGTGGCCCCAACTCGTTCATTATCAACACAGGGTCAATGAAGATCAACGGCGGCTCGGGCGCAGGCGGTTACGCGAGGCTCTTCGGTAATCCCGACGTCCATGTGACGGTGAATGCGGGCACGCTCGATCTTCATTCGGGTCCCGGCGGCGCCTATGCCGCGATCGAGTCGGTTGCGCCGTTTTCAGTCTATGTAGATTTCCCGAATCTGATCGGCAACGGCATTACGATAAACGGCGTCCTGAATGCGGTTTTTGATCCGTCCACGTTCACCGGCTTCATAGCGGGGGGCGTGCCGGCCATTCTCGCGAACAATTTGCTGGTTACCTACCGCGGCCAGGCGCTGCGCCCGGTGGCGGGGTCGCCGTTGGCGACCGTACAACAGCAGATAAATCAGGTTGTGCAGCAGACGACTCAGATCGTGGCAACGACGCAGCAAGCGCTGGTCAACGACGACTCTCAAGCCGAAGCCGGCTCAAGCACTAATGAAGGCAAGCCGGGTGAACCGATCAAAAAGGCGCTGCCGATCTGTCGTTGAGCGCCGGGCAGGGCGCCACCCGGCCGCATTGCTATCCCGCTGAAACTTCTGTAGAATCCGCGCCTCGGTTGATGCCCCAACGGGCATTGGCCTTATTCCTTGCCTCACCGTTCACGCATAGCGGGAGGCCATATACGCAATCAAGCCCATAAGGAGAGTTAGTTACATGCGACATTATGAAATCGTTTTTATCGTGCATCCCGACCAGAGCGAACAGGTCCCCGGGATGGTCGAGCGCTACCGCTCGACGGTACTGGCCAAGGGCGGCGCGATCCACCGCCTTGAAGACTGGGGCCGGCGCCAGATGGCCTATCCGATCCAGAAAATGCACAAGGCGCATTACGTGCTGATGAACATCGAGTGCAATAACGAAACACTCGAAGAACTCGAGCACGCGTTCAAGTTCAATGATGCCGTGTTGCGCCACCTGACTGTGCGCATGACGCAAGCGATGACGACGCCCTCACCGATGATGAAAGAGGAGAAGTCGCGCTCGCTGACGCATGCACCTGCACCGGCAGCCGCGGCGGCTCCAGCGGAAGCGCCGAAGCCTGCAGCACCGGCAGCAGCACCCGCTACGGCATAGGTGAAGCGCAACGAGGTCGTGATTGACGGCCTTTTGCTCAAACGCGGCACGCTGCGTCACACGCCCGCCGGAATTCCTGCGATAAATCTGGTCATCGACCATCGGTCGATCCAGCTCGAAGCGGGGCAACGGCGGGAGGCGCGATGCGAAGTGGATGCGGTGGCAATCGGCGCACTGGCGGTCACGCTCAGCAAACATAAACTAACTCAGCCGTTGCAGTTCAGCGGTTTTCTCACCCGGCACAGCGTCAAGGAACGCAGGCTTGTGCTGCAGGTGGTGAACGCGGAAACGACGCTCAGCGGCATTCGACAGAACGGGAATCAAGGAGATCAAGATGGCAATGGGACGCGGTAAAGGCAGGGGCAAGAACGACAAGAAGGACAAGGACAAGAAGCGCGGCGCGAAGAACCTGTTCCGGCGCAAGAAGTTCTGCCGCTTCACGGTCGAGAAAATCAAGCAGATCGACTACAAGGACGTCGACTTGCTGAAAGATTTCATCAACGAGAACGGCAAGATCATTCCCGCCCGCATCACGGGCACCAAGGCGCGTTACCAGCGCCAGCTCGGGGATGCCATCATGCGCGCGCGATTCCTTGCGCTGCTGCCGTACACCGACCTGCACTAAAGGAACGCCATGCAAATCATATTGCTAGAAAAAGTGATCAACCTGGGCCAGCTGGGAGAGGTCGTCAAGGTCCGCGAAGGTTATGCCCGTAATTTTCTGATTCCGCAGGGCAAGGCCAAGCGTGCAACGCAGGCCAACCTGGCTGAATTCGAAAAGCGCCGCGCGGAACTCGAGAAGAACCAGTCCGAAGCGCTGTCCGCGGCGCAAGAGCGCGCGGCCAAGCTGGATGGCCTGATGGTGCAGATCACGCAAAAGGCCGGCGTCGACGGAAAGCTGTTCGGTTCCGTCACCAATTCGGACATCGCCGAAGCACTGAAGGCCCAGGGATTCGACGTGCCGAAAGCGGCAATTCGCATGCCTGCGGGCCCGATCAAGCAGGTTGGCGACCAGCAGTTCAAGGTCGCATTGCACACCGACGTCGTAGTCACGATTACCGTTTCGGTGCTCGGAGAAGCTGCTTAGCGATTCAATCGAAGCAGAAACTTTGCGGTAAAAAAAGGGCTGGCGACAGCCCTTTTTTTTTAGTAAATTGCCCTGTGCTTTGCGCATCACCCGCCGCGCTGGCTGCCTGAAAAAAACCGCGTAACCCCCGAAAGTTGCTATGGCTCAGGCCGTCACTCCGATCATTCGCGATCCGCAAATCGATGCGCTGAAACTGCCGCCGTACTCCGTTGAAGCGGAGCAGTCGGTATTGGGCGGTCTGCTGCTCGACAATACCGCGTGGGAAAAAATCGCCGACCTCCTGTCCGATGCGGATTTTTATCGCGCGGACCACCGGCAGATTTATCGCCACATTTCGTTGCTCATCGAAGACAACAAGCCGGCCGACGCGCTGACCGTCGCTGAAAGCCTCGAACGCAGCGCCAAGCTCGAAGAAGTTGGCGGCCAGGCGTACCTGGGTTCGCTCGCCATCAATACGCCAAGTGCGGCGAACATCCGGCGCTACGCTGAAATCGTGCACGAGCGCGCGATCATGCGCAGGTTGGCTGAAGTGGGCACGGGGATTACCGATTCGGTGTTCAATCCGCTGGGCCGCTCGGCCAAGGAATTGCTCGACAACGCGGAGAAAGAGGTTTTCGCAATCGCGGAAGCCGGTGCCCGCGGCGGGCGCGGATTTACCGAGATTCAGCCGTTGCTTACCCAGGTTATCGAGCGCATCGACACCTTGTACAAATCGGATAACCCAAGCGATGTGACAGGCATTGCCACCGGGTTCGCCGATCTCGATCGCGACACCTCGGGTTTACAGCCGGGCGATCTCATCGTCGTGGCGGGACGGCCCAGCATGGGCAAAACCGCGTTCGCACTGAATATCGCCGAGCACGTTGCGCTCGACGTCGGGATGCCTGTAGCAATCTTCAGCATGGAGATGGGCGCCGCGCAGCTGGTCATGCGGATGCTGGGGTCGAACGGTCGCGTGGATCAGCACAAAATGCGCACGGGCCGCCTGGACGATGACGATTGGAAAAAATTAACGGATGCAGTTGGACGATTCCATGAAGCGCCGATTTTCATAGACGAGAGCGGCATGCTGAATCCGACCGAACTGCGCGGGCGTGCCCGGAGATTGTACCGTCAGCAGGGCGGCCCCGGGTTGGGCCTCATCATCATCGACTACCTGCAGTTGATGGAGACGGGCAGCAGCACCGAAAACCGGGCAACGGAAGTCGCGGAAATATCGCGGGCGCTAAAAGCGATCGCGAAAGAACTGAATGTCCCCGTGATGGCGCTTTCACAGTTGAACCGCGGCCTGGAGCAGCGGACGGACAAGCGTCCCATCATGTCCGACCTGCGTGAATCCGGCGCAATCGAACAGGACGCGGACTTGATCCTGTTTATTTACCGCGACGAAGTGTACAGGCAGGATTCGCCGGACAAGGGCGTCGCCGAAATCATCATCGGCAAGCAGCGTAACGGACCGATCGGCACCGTCAAATTGACGTTCCTTGGAAAACACACCCGGTTCGAAAACTTCGCGAACCCCGGACGTTACTGATCTCCGCTACAAAACTTCGGCGGCGTGGTCTGCGAGGCGCGAGCGTTCGCCGCGCTGCAATGTGATGTGCCCGCTGTGAGCCCAGCCCTTGAAGCGATCGACGACATAAGTTAGTCCCGAACTGCCTTCAGTCAGGTAGGGCGTGTCGATCTGCGAAATATTGCCGAGCACGACGACCTTGGTGCCCGGTCCGGCTCGCGTGATCAAAGTCTTCATCTGCTTGGGCGTCAGGTTCTGCGCTTCGTCGATGATCAGATACTTGTTCAGGAAAGTGCGGCCCCGCATGAAGTTCAGCGACTTCACTTTAATGCGCGAACGGATGAGATCGCGCGTCGCGGCGCGTCCCCATTCGCCGGCTTCGTCGTCTGTCTTGTTCAACACGTCGAGATTATCTTCGAGTGCGCCCATCCACGGATTCATTTTTTCTTCTTCCGTGCCGGGCAGAAAGCCGATGTCTTCGCCAACCGGCACCGTCACGCGGGTCATGATTATTTCGGAATACGTTTTGTGCTCGAGCGTCTGCATGAGTCCGGCAGCGAGCGTCAGAAGCGTCTTGCCCGTGCCGGCCTGGCCGAGCAGCGTGACAAAGTCGATTTCCGGATTCATCAATGCATTGAGCGCGAAGTTCTGTTCGCGGTTGCGCGCCGTGATGCCCCAAACGTTATGCCGCTGGTGCGCGAAATCCTTGATCGTCTGCAGAATCGCCGTCTTGCCGGTGACTTCCTTGACTTGCGCGTAGAGCGGGCGCTCGGCCTCCTGGTATACGAATTCGTTGACCATCAGGCTTGCGCACAGCGGTCCCTGCAGCCGGTAAAACGTATGCCCCGATTGCTGCCATGATTCCATGCCCTTGCCGTGCTTGTCCCAGAAGTCCGCGGGCAATTCACGCGTGCCTGTATAGAGCAGGTCGGTATCTTCGAGCACCTTGTCGTTGAAGTAGTCTTCGGCCGCAAACCCCAGCGCGCGCGCCTTGATGCGCATGTTGATGTCTTTGCTGACCAGGATGACCTGGCGCTTGGGATGAGCCTCCTGCAGATACTTTACGACGCCAATGATCTGGTTGTCCGCCTTGCCGCTCGCGAGGCGCGCGGGCAGTTCACCGTCGATTGCCTGCGTTTGCAGGAACAGCCGCCCCGATGCATCGCCGTTGCGCTTGGAGAGCTCGATGCCGTTTTCGATGTCGTGTTCGCTGCCGCTGACGATTTCATCGAGAAAACGGCTGGCCTGGCGTGCATTGCGTGCGACTTCCGACATTCCCTTTTTGTTGCCGTCGAGCTCCTCGAGCGTGGCCATCGGGATATAGATGTCGTGTTCCTCGAAGCGGAACAGGCTGGTGGGATCGTGCATCAACACATTGGTATCAAGTACGAAGAACTTGACGTTGGCGGGCAGGCGCGTCACTGCAGAAGCGGGTTTACGCTGGGTCATGAACCTATCTCATCAATGTGCACGCGATGCGTTGTCGCCAGAAAAGTCGAGTGCAAGGCGCCCGGCGCGGGCAATAGTCGTTCTATTGCCAAGACGAGCAACGCTGCAATCGGCTTTTCTGGCGACAACCCGAAGGGGCGGGGCCATTTTCGGCCATTTCGTTGTCGAGCTCCCTTGCAATCTCGACATATTGCTGCGGTTACTCTCCTGGAACTGAACGAAACTGACCTCCATCGCACGTGCGCATATTGGTGAGATGGGTTCATGGCACTCCTGGGTCGGGTGGATCAAGGTTTCAGGGACTTGACGACTTCGAGGACTTCCTGGGCGTGGCCCGGCACTTTCAGCCCGCGCCACTCGCGCACGAGCTGGCCGCCGGCATCGAACACGAACGTGCTGCGCTCGATCCCGCGCACCTGCCGGCCGTACATATTTTTCATTTTGATGACACCGAAAAGCTGGCAGGCCGTTTCGTCGGAGTCCGATAAAAGGTCGAACGGAAACTGCATTTTTGCTTTGAAGTTCTCATGCGACTTCACGCTGTCGCGCGAAACGCCGAATATCGCGCATCTCGCCTTGCGGAAGTGCGGATGGAGGTCGCGGAAATTCTGGCCCTCGGTAGTGCAGCCCGGCGTGTTGTCTTTGGGGTAGAAGTAGATGACCAGCGGATGGCCGCGCTGCTCGGAAAACTTGAACTCGGTGTTACTGGTGCCTGGCAATTCGAATTCAGCGAACGGCTGCTTGGGCATGGACGCTTATGGTGATGAGGCTAAATACATTGTCGGGTAAATGTTGCGGGCGCGCAAGTCGTTGCGACCGCCGCTTGTCATCAAACCGTAATGGACAGCGTTCAGAGCGCCGCGTCGCGCAGAAATTCCTCGCCTTGAAGCGCCAGCGTGCCGGAGCGGCCGGCGATTTCTCCGGTGATGACGCAGTGGCGCGGCAGGGCCTTGGCGTCGAGTGCCGCGTAATAATCCTTGAGCGAAACGAGTTCGTGTCCGGCAGCGCGCCAGCCCTCGAGCAACCGCTCGAACACGGGCATCAGTTTCATGCCTTCGAGCTCGGCGTGCAGGGTATAGACATGTCCGGTTGGCGGCACCTCAGCGCTTAACTTCAGCACATGGTCGGCGACGTTTTCAGCGGTGAGTCCGTCGAGCCCCAGCAGTTCATCGAGCGTCGGCAGAGTCGTTGGCAGTTGCGGGCAGGCCACGATCTCGGCGTTGTAAATGGGAATGAATGGATGCGTGCCGCGCGTATCCGAGCAGTAATCGAAGCCCATTTGCTGGGTGAGCCGGTAAGCGTGCCGGTTCATCTGCCATCCGGCGGCCCCATGCACGTGCGCACGCTCGCCGAAAACTTCCTCGTATCGGTCGTACGCGAGCTGCATTTCGCGGGCAGTCCATTGCGCGTCCGCATCCGATACCGTGTCCTGCCATTTCACGTGGTCCCAGGTGTGGATACCGACCTCAAAGCCGGCGTCGCGCACGCTGCGCAGGATGGCGGCACAGCGCCGGCCGATGTCCGGCGCCGGTATGACGGTGCCGTACATCAGGGTCTTGAGGCCGTAATGCTCGAGCACCGAAGTGCGGGAGACCTTCTGTATGAAACCGGGACGCAGCGCGCGCTTGATTGCGCGCCCGGTATTGTCGAAGCCCAGGCTGAACAAGAACGTCGCGCCCGCGCCGTGCTTCTGCAAAGTCTCGACGAGCCGCGGCACTCCTTCGCGAGTCCCGCGAAAGGTATCGACGTCGATCTTGAGTGCCAGCTTCATGCCGTTACATCAGCGTCGGAGAGCTCAGAGGCCACGCAGGAGCAAAAGGCCATTTTCGATGCATTCTTACCGGACGCCACGTCGCAGGGGGCGAACATCGATTACGTAATTCAGGAATTGCGAGCTCTCCCAGCGTTGTCTGGATCCGGTTGGCTAAAACCTTAGTCCATCAACCGCTGTGCGTCGCCGACGTGCGTGCGGTAGGCGTCGAAAATATGCTTCAAGGCGGTTTCCATGGTGACGCGCGGTTTCCACTTCAGTTCGTCGCAGGTATTGGTGATCTTGGGCACTCTATTCTGCACGTCCTGGTAACCCTTGCCGTAATAAGCAGCGGAAGTTGTCTTGACCAGGCGTACCTTCTTCGCGGTCTTGCGATACTCGGGATAAGTAAGCGCGAGGTCGAGCATCATCTGCGCCAGCTCCTTGACCGAGAAATTGTTTTTCGGGTTTCCGATATTGTAGATTTTCCCGCTGGCGATCCCGTTCTGGTTATCGATGATTTTCATCAGCGCGTCGACCCCGTCGCTGATGTACGTGAAAGCGCGTTTCTGCGTGCCGCCATCGACCAGCTTGATATCTTCGCCGCGCACGATATGACCGAGAAACTGGGTGATCACGCGCGAGCTGCCTTCTTTCGGCGTATGGATACTGTCCAAACCCGCGCCGATCCAGTTGAAGGGGCGAAACAGCGTGAAGTCGAGCCGGCCTTCGGAGCCATACGCCCAGATCACGCGGTCCAGCAATTGCTTGCTGCAGGAATAGATCCAGCGTTGTTTCGCGATCGGGCCGAGCACGAGCTCCGAGTTATCAGGGTCAAATTCGTCGTCGCGGCACATGCCGTAGACTTCGGAGGTCGAAGGAAACAGGATGCGCTTCTTGTACTTGACGCAGGAGCGGACGATCGGCAGGTTGGCTTCGAAGTCGAGTTCGAATACGCGCAACGGCTCCTTGACGTAAGTCGCGGGCGTCGCGATCGCAACCAGCGGCAAAATCGCGTCGCATTTGCGAATGTGATATTCAATCCATTCCTTGTTGATCGTTATGTCGCCTTCGAAGAAATGAAAGCGCGGGTGCTTGAGCAGGTCCGTCACGCGTTCGGTCTGCATGTCCATCCCGTAAACTTCCCAATCGGTCGTCTGGATGATGCGTTGGGACAGATGGTGGCCGATGAAACCGTTGACGCCGAGGATCAGGACTTTTTTCATTGGGAAGTCTCGAGATTGATAGGACGGTTGCCGAAACGGGCCAGCAGATCAGCGGCTGCAAACGGTTTGCCGTCGAGTTCCATCTCGATGATCTGCAGCGCCGTGCCATCGCCGCACGCGGCATAGCACGTATGGTCCTGCACATAAAGCTGCGGAGTTGACGAGTTGGCCGCGCCGGCAATCCGTGTGCGGAGTATACGCAAAGTCATGCCGCCGATGCGGGTAAACGCACCCGGATAGGGCGGCGCAACGCCACGCACGAGGTTATGCACGCGCGCAGCGGGCAATCGCCAGTCGATGCGGCCATCGGCGGGTTTGCGGCCGCCGAAATAACTGCGGAGCGCAGGATCCTGGGGGATGCGCGCCGCGTTGCCTTTAATGAGCGCAGGCAGCGCGCGATCGAGCACTTCTGCTGCCGCTGCAGTCACTTTCTTAAATACATTCGCTGCCGTGTCGTCCGGCGTTATAGGCACTGCCTGCTGCATGACGATGTCTCCGGCGTCGGGTTTCGCCGTCATGTAGTGCAGGGTTGCGCCGGTTTCCGTCTCTCCATTGATGACTGCCCAGTTGACGGGCACCCGTCCGCGATACCTGGGCAGCAGCGAACCATGCATGTTGAGCGCGCCGCGTGACGGTAAGGCCAGTAGTGATGGCGACAGCATGTTGCGGTAGTAAAAGGAAAACAAAAAATCCGGCTGCAAGGCGCGAACACGCTCAATCGTGTCCGGCGTATTCGGATCCTCCGGTGTGATGACAGGCAAACCGCGCGCAGCGGCCAGTTTCGCCACGCTCTCGAACCAGATCGTTTCCGCCGGATTGTCGGTATGGGTCACGACCAGCTGGACATCGACCTTATGCGCCAGCAGAACCTGTAAACATTCGAAACCGACGTTGTGATAGGCAAATACGACCGCCCTGGTCATCGTTCGCGTTCCAGAATTGCCTGAATCAGGTAACGCGGCCGGCTGCGCACCTGCTGATAGATGCGGCCGATATATTCACCGAGCAGGCCGAGTCCGAACAGCACCAGGCCGGTCAGGAAAAACTGCAGTACGTCGCGGTCCCACAAAGCCGTCACGCCCTCCCGCATCGTGTCGGCGGCAATCCAGCGCTGAATGATGATCCCGATGTACACGACTACCGACATGACGGCGACAAACATGCCGAGCAGCGAGAATACCTGCAGCGGCATGATCGAAAAGCCGGTGACGAGATCGAAGTTCAGCCGAATTAACGCATACAGCGAATACTTTGAATCGCCGGCGGCCCGCTCTTCGTGGGCGACTTCGATTTCCGTCGGATTAGAGGCATACGTGTAAGCGAGCGCCGGAATGAACGTGTTGACTTCCTGGCTCGATTTGATGGCGTCGACGATGTTGCGGTCATAGGCGCGCAACATGCAGCCCTGGTCGGTCATCCGGATCCGGGTGATGCGTTCGCGCAGCCAGTTCATCGCGTGCGACGCGCGCCGGCGAAACGCCGAATCCTGGCGCTCGGTGCGAATGGAGCCGACGTAATCGTGTCCCTGGTCCATTGCCGTCAGCAAGTTGCCGATTTCCTCCGGCGGATTTTGCAAATCCGCATCGAGAGTGACGATGCGGCTGCCGCGGCAATGCTCGAAGCCCGCCATGATCGCCATGTGCTGGCCGAAGTTGCCGCCGAACAGGATCACGCGCGTGACGTCAGGCCGGGCCTGGAACTGTTCGCGCAGCAGTGCAGCCGATCGATCGCGGCTGCCATCATTGATGAAGAGAATCTCGTACGTAACGCCGAGTTTATCCAGCGCCGGATAGAGGCGGCCGAAGAGCAGCGGCAGCGATTGCTCCTCGTTGTAAACGGGAATGATCACGGAAACGAGGGGCGCGGTCATATTCTGCGGTTTGATTTCAGGCGCATGGTAACCGATGGGCGAGCGGTGCGTCGACTCCGGTACGGGCGTCGGCATCACGAACGCGTCACCACGCAGACGCCAATAATGATGACGGCAATGCCGGCGAGGCGCATCGGTGTCACCGCTTCGCCGAACAGGTACCATGCGGCGAGCGCATTGACGACATAGCCAACGGACAGCAGAGGGTAGGCGATGCTGACTTCAACTCTCGAAAGCGCCATCACCCATACTATTACGCTGATGACATAGCAACCGAGACCGCCAATGATGTGAGGCTCCGTTGCCAGCTTCCAGCCGATCGGCACGATATTGTCGCGGCTGAATTCGAACACGCCAACGCTGTTGGTGCCGGCTTTGAGAAGGAGCTGGGCGCCCGCATTGAGGAGGACGCCTGTCATCAACAAGGAAAAGCTGACCGCATTCATCGGATTCTCCTAACGTGGCGGCGTGCGCACAACTATCCGCTCGGTATCGCGCGCGATGACCTGCATCGGCAGTTTCGCTTGTTGCAACTCGGCGAAAACTTCGAGGCTCATGACTGCGAGGGCATACCGATCCTTGTCCCAGCGCCCGATGAATTCGGCGAGCGTCGGAATCCAGAGCTTCGGCTCCTGTTGCAGTCCGTACGCCATTTCATCCTGATAATCGACCAGCGTCACGGTGCGATCGATGTAAAAGGGCAGTGTTTGCTCATAAGTGCGCACGCTGTAGAACGGCACCCCGGGCCTGAGATACGGTTTCAATTCCTGAGCCAGATGATAGGTCGAATGCGCCGGGGAAAGTGCGTCTTCGCTGGTAACCAAGAGCTGGGTTGTCGCCAGACCGGCGAGCGCGCACACGATGACCGCGTTGCGCGTGCGTCCGCGCCAGCCGAAATACATTGCGAGCGACATGCCCGCGAGCAGGGTAGCCGCGGCGGCGTACAGCCATGGTATTTGCGCAAGGTAGAGTTGCGCTGGAATATTTTCTGAAGCGAGGCGCACGGTGTAGGGCGCTGCAATCAGTCCGGCGACGCCGAGCCCTGCAACCGGCGCCAGTTGCCACGCCAAAGTACGGCCGGTGAGAGTGATCAGGCGCAAACCGGTAATCAGCGCGAGCGCTGGAAAGATCGGCAGAATGTACGACGGCAGCTTGGAGCCCGACGCCGAAAAGAATGCAAAGATAAATCCCGCCCACAACAATGAGAAGAAGACCGGATCGAACCGCTTCGCTTCTGCGCGGTGTTTACAAGCGCTGATTACGGCATCGACCATCGTCAGCAACCAGGGCAGCGCACCCGCGAGCAGAATCGGTATGAAAAAATACCACGGCTGATAGCGCTGATGAATAGTTGTCGTATAGCGCTGGAAATGCTCGTGAACAAAGAAAAACCACGCAAATTCCGGATTGGCAATCGAGACGGCGATGAACCACGGCGCTGTGATGGCAAGAAACAACAATCCACCTGTGACGAGATGCAATCTCCGGAGCACGCTGAAATCGCGCTTGATCAACATGTAAAGCGTGACCACTGCGCCGGGCAGCACGAGCCCGATCAATCCTTTGCTCAAAACGGCCAACGCGCAACCGGCGGCTGCAATATGCATCCAGCGCCGGTTGGTCGCGGCGTCCGCGCGCGGGTCGAGCGCGAGCAACAGTCCTGCGAACGCCAGCGTCAGGAAAAATGCGAGGCCCATATCCAGGGTGAGAATGTGCGCCATCGCCGCATACAGCAGGCTGCTGCCGAGAACCAGCGCCGTGTAAAGCCCCGCATCGGGACCGAAGAGGCGAAGGCCAACCCGATACATGAGCAAAACGCCGAGCAGCCCGGTCAGCGCCGGCCAGAATCGCGCGGTCCAGTTATGCTCGCCAAAAACCCGATAAGCGGCGGCAGTGGCCCAGTATTGCAGCGGCGGCTTTTCGAAATATTTAATTCCGTTAAGGCGCGGCGTCACCCAATCGCCGCTTTGCGCCATGTAGCGCGGAATTTCGGAGTAGCGCCCTTCATCGGAGAGGGACAGCTTGCGGTATTCGAGATTGCCGCACCAGATTGCCGCGGCGATGGCTATCAGCAGCCACCAACCGCGCAGCGCGGGAACGGCTTTGTCTGGACTGGCGGTGGGTGAACTACTCAAATGGGATGAAATTATACCATTCGCCTGCGTGCGAATCGGGTCTGAATCGCGTTATCGGTCGGGTGCGGCAACGGGACTTCCCGAACTTCGCACACGCAACCGCACGCCTGCCGCGACGAGACATCGATCCGCCGCGCGCTCGAATTCGGAGTCGTCGTTTGAAGCGATGGTTATGACGGGACTGCCGCCGAGCTGCGGATAATTCTTGAGCGTGGAACGTGTATAAGCCGGGTCGTAATGCGTTTGCAGCAGTTCGCGCACCAGCGGTTGCCATTCGGCGCGCGCCGCCATGGTTTTCCAGGCGCCGATCTGTTCCTGTCCATAATGCGCGGCGAGGCAGTCGAGCTGAGCGCCCAATGATTTTGCATCAGCGACGAAGTGACTGTACTCATCCATCAGCATTTGCACGCGCAATTCGATGGACGCCTCGAGTTTGACGCAGGCGCTTTTCCACATCACATCGATCAGCGATTGCGGTACGCGCAGATTGCCCACTTTTTTACTCTCCGCTTCTACGAATACCGGCTGCGCCGGATCGAAACTGCGCAAGCGGTCCCATACAAGGCTCTCGAACATTTTTTGCGCCGGTTGCGCGGCGCCGGGCAAATTTCCGAGGACCGATCCGCGATGCGCGGCGAGTGCTTCGAGGTCGAGCACCTGTGCGCCGCGCTGTAACAGCGCGCGCAGAAGCCGGCTCTTGCCGGAACCCGTGAGGCCGCATACGACCCGCCAGCGATAACGCGCAGGGGCGATTTGTAGGTCGGCGATGACGGTGCGTCGAAAAGATTTGTATCCGCCCTCGATACGCGCCGCGTGCCAGCCAACCTGCTGCAGCACGTGCGCCAATGCACCGCTGCGGCCGCCGCCGCGCCAGCAATACACGAGCGGCCGCCAACCTTGCGGACGCTGGGCGAATACCGTTTCAATATGACGAGCGATATTGCGGCCGACGAGCACGGCACCCAGTTTCTTCGCTTCGAATGCTGACACCTGCTTATACAAGGTGCCGACGCGGACTCTCTCTTCGTCGGTCAATACGGGGCAATTGACCGCGCCGGGAATGTGATCTTCGGCGAATTCGGACTCGGACCGCGTGTCGATGATCTCGTCAAAATCGCCGAGTTGTGCTACGGTGACCAGCCCATTGTTGCGAGAATCACTACGCAAGAAAGCTCCGATGAACGACCCTCTCGACCTGCAGAAAATCAAACTGACCGCATTCTCACACGGCGGCGGATGAGGCTGCAAACTACCTCCGGCGTTGCTGGGGGAATTGCTGTCCAAGATACCGCTCGCGCGCGCGTATCCGGATCTGCTCGTCGGCACCGAATCGAGCGACGACGCGGCGGTTTATCGCATTAACGCCGAGCAGGCGATCGTGGCCACGACGGATTTTTTCCTGCCGATCGTCGACGATCCTTTCGATTTTGGGCGCATCGCCGCGACTAATGCGATCTCCGATGTGTACGCGATGGGCGCGCGGCCGCTGTTTGCGCTTGCGCTGGTCGGCATGCCGATCGGCAAGCTGCCGGTCGAGGCCATGCAGCAGATACTTGCCGGCGGCCAGTCTGTTTGCGAAGCGGCCGGTATCCCGATCGCGGGTGGGCATTCGATCGACAATCCAGAGCCCATTTACGGGCTCGTGGCGCTCGGTCTCGTTCATCCCTCGCGCATCAAGCGCAATGATCGCGCGCAAAACGGCGACGTGTTGATACTCGGCAAGGCGCTTGGCGTCGGCATCATGAGCGCGGCGCTGAAAAAAGGCGAACTGCGCGACAAGGCCTATGAGCAAATGATCGAGACGACGACGCAACTCAACACAGCCGGCATCGAACTGGCGGAACTGCCGGGCGTGCACGCGATGACCGACGTGACAGGATTCGGACTCGGCGGACATCTGCATGAAATCTGCCGCGGTTCCGGCTTGCACGCCGATATCCGATTCGATGCGCTGCCGATCTTGTCCGCGGCGCGCCACCTTGCCGAAGCCGGCTATGCCACGGGCGCGTCCGAACGCAACTGGACGAGCGTTGCGCCGCATCTGTCGTTGCCGCCGGGTGCGCCGGCATGGCACCAGAAATTATTGACCGATCCGCAAACCAGTGGCGGGCTGCTCGTCGCTTGCGACAAGGCAAGCGCGCCGCAAGTGCTGGCAGCATTCAAGCGCCAGGGTTTCAAGTACGCGACTGAGATTGGCAGTCTGAGCACAGGCTCCGCAACCATAACTGTCAGCTAATGTTTTTTTGCGCCCGCTAAAGGCGTCGCGAGCAACGGCTGTAATTTCGGCCACACGTTGTCGAGCATTCTTTGCTGGGCGGCTGCCACCGGATGGATGCCGTCGGGCTGGAACATGGCGCGCTCGGTCGCGAAACCTTCGAATAAAAACGGCACCAGCGGCACGCGTTCCGATCTGGCCACCGTCTCGAATACCTGGCGAAACTTTTCAGTGTAATCGCTGCCATAGTTGGGCGGCACGTTCATCCCGACCAGCAATACGCCGCTGTGCTGCCGCCGGCATTCGTCGATCATTGCGGCTAGATTGGTGCGAATGGTTTCAGTGCGCGTGCCGCGCAGTCCGTCATTGCCGCCGAGTTCCAGAATCACGATCTGCGGCTGGTGTTGCGTGAGCGCGGAAGCGAGGCGCTGCCTCCCGCCCGCGGTGGTTTCACCGGTCACGCTGGCATTCACGACCTTATAATCGGAATGTTCCCGCGCAAGCCGCGTGCGCAGGAGGTCGACCCAGCTTTGATCGCGCGCAATGCCGTAGCCGGCGGAAATGCTGTCGCCGAACACGAGTACCGTCGAAGCGGCGTGCGAGAGTGCACCAGCGCCTGCCAGCAGAAGAACAAGGAAGATGCGCAACATGGTTGAAGTTTCCGGCGAGCCCATTGTGCGGGCGGTGGGTCTGTCGAAGCAAGTCGAGACCGGTGAAACGCGGCTCACGATACTCGACGACGTGAGCTTTGACATCGCCCAGGGCGAAGCAGTTGCAGTGCTCGGCGCTTCGGGTTCCGGTAAATCGACGTTGCTCGGATTGCTCGCGGGCCTCGACACGCCGTCGGCCGGCACTGTCTTAATCGAGAGCCAGGACCTGTTTGCATTCGATGAGGACGGGCGCGCGGCGCTGCGCTCGCAACTCGTCGGTTTCATTTTTCAGTCGTTTCAACTGCTGCCGGCTTTAACCGCATTGGAAAATGTGATGCTGCCGCTTGAACTCGCGGCGGCGCCGAATGCGCAAGCGCGAGCAGAGGCCGTGCTCGAACGCGTGGGACTGGGCGCACGCGTTCGCCACTATCCGAAGCAATTATCCGGGGGCGAGCAGCAGCGCGTGGCCATCGCCCGCGCATTTGTTGCGGACCCCAAATTGTTGTTTGCCGATGAGCCGACCGGCAATCTGGATTCAGCGACGGGAGAACAGGTTATCGACCTCATGTTCCAGTTAAATCGCGAGCGGGGCGCGACGCTGATCCTGGTGACGCATGACGAAGCCCTGTCGCGCCGCTGCGGCCGCGCGCTGCGGTTAGTTGCGGGCCGCTTGACGGTGGATGCGTAGACGATGAACGCAATGCAGCAGTTTGCGCTCGCGCTGCGTTTGTTGTGGCGTGACTGGCGCGCAGGCGAAGTGACATTGCTTGCTGCCGCGATCGTGATTGCGGTTGGCAGCCTCACTACCGTCAGTTTTTTTACCGATCGGGTGCAACTCGCGTTGACGCAGCAATCGAACCAGCTGCTCGGCGCCGATCTTTCCATCGTGTCCGACCGTCCGTTTGCAGCGGAATTTGCGACCGCTGCGCAGGCGCGCGGCCTTGCAGTAACGCGTGCATTGCGGTTCCCGAGCATGGCGAGTCATGGCGACGAAAGTCTGTTGACCGACATCAAGGCTGTCGCCCCGGGTTATCCGCTGCGGGGCGAAGTCCGGCTGGCTGATGTTCTGTTCGGTCCCGATCGGATTGCGCACGAAATTCCCGTGAGCGGGACGGCCTGGGTCGACGACCGGTTGCTTACGCGGCTCAACGTAAAAATGGGCGACACCATAGCCGTAGGGCGACTCAGATTGCGCATCGCTGCGCTGGTCACGCAGGAACCCGACAGCGTGATCGGTTTCATCAACAGCGCGCCCAAGCTTATGATGAATGAAGCCGATCTCGCGGCGAGCGGCTTATTGCAGGCGGGCAGCC
>JADMIO011434997.1_pt1 | contig 34802 bp, 30 predicted proteins | sample 8958161 | NCBI WGS metagenome assembly JADMIO01 (sample SAMN16585339, study PRJNA669376) | soil metagenome | isolation source: Crop rotation soil | place: USA: Cullars Rotation, Alabama | collected 2011
CACGGGCGGGACGCCCGTGCCACTCTTTCAATCGGATTTACACGGATAAGAAGAAAAGGATATAAAGCCTACCAGCCGTTTTTGTTCCTGGTTCTTATCCGCGAATACCTGCGTTAATCCGCGGCTGCTCTATACGACTTCGCTTATGAGCCTCGTTGGCAAATCGATTCCCCGCAAAGAAGGCCGCCGGAAAGTTACCGGGCAGGCCCTCTATGTAGATGATCTGAAATTTGACGGGATGCTGCATGGCGTCACTGTGCGCAGCTCAGTGCCGCGCGGCCGGATCAAAAGCATTTCTTATGAAGGCGACATTCCCTGGAATGAATTCACCATCGTTATTGCCGAGGACATCCCGGGCGAAAATTACGTCGCGTTAATCCTCAACGATCAGCCCTATCTCGCCGACAAGACAGTCAATCATTCTGAAGAGCCGGTTGTGCTGCTGGCCCATGCGGACAAGTATCTTTTGGAAGAAGCCAGGCGTCACGTCCGCATCGAATATGAAGAAATGCCGGCCGTCCTTTCTTTAGCCGACTCGCTCGGGAAAAAAGAAATCATCTGGGGCGAAGACAACGTCTTCAAAAAGTTTCTCGTCGACAAAGGCAACGTCGATGACGTTTGGCCGGGCGCTGATTTCGTTGTTGAAGGCGAGTACGAAACCGGCGCGCAGGAACAGCTTTACATCGAAAACAACGGCGCCATTGCCATCGCCAACAAAGATGAAGGTGTGACGGTCTGGGGCTCGATGCAGTGTCCTTACTACGTGCACAAGGCGCTCATCAAGTTGTTTGGTTTGCCCGAAGAAAAGATTCGCGTGATTCAGACTGAAACAGGCGGCGGCTTTGGCGGCAAGGAGGAATATCCTTCGTTGATTGCCGGCCATGCAGCGCTGCTGTCGTGGAAGTCGGGTAAGCCGGTCAAGATGATCTACGATCGCGCTGAAGATATGGTCGCCACCACCAAGCGGCATCCTTCGCGCACCCATCACAAGACGGCCGTTACCAAAGACGGAAAACTTCTGGCGATGGAAATTGATTTTGTGATTGACGGCGGCGCGTACTGCACGCTGTCACCCGTCGTGCTTTCGCGCGGAACGATTCACGCCGCCGGCCCTTACTTCTGCCCGAACGTGCGCATTCACAGTAAAGCGGTGGCCACCAATATTCCACCGCATGGAGCTTTTCGGGGATTTGGCGCGCCGCAAAGCATCTTCGCGCTCGAGCGCCATTTCGACAAAGTAGCTCGTGCAGTTGGTTTGACCCCGGAAGAGTTTCGCCGCCGCAACTTCATCAAGGAAGGAGAAACGACCGCCACCAGTCAGGTCATTCGCGAGCGGGTCGATCTCGACGGTTTGCTCAATCGCGCTTTCGAATTAACTGACTATCACGCGAAGACGGAAAAGTTCGCGAAAGAAAAACAAGAGTGGCACAGACTTCAGTCTGGGTCTTCGTCAGCTGGTCACAGACTGGAGTCTGTGCCCCTGAAAGGCATTGGCTTTGCCGCGTTCATGCATGGCGCCGGGTTTACCGGTTCCGGCGAGGTTTACCTGCAGTCTGTGGTCGGGGCGGAAGCAACCGCCGAAGGCCGTGTGAAGGTGCTCGCGGCCAGCACTGAGATTGGCCAGGGGACCAATACGGTCTTTGCGCAAATCGCGGCTGAGGCGCTTGGTCTCGATTACGATCTTGTTGAAGTCACTCAGCCGGACACTGCTCAGGTCCCGAACAGCGGTCCCACGGTGGCTTCGCGCACAACGATGATCGTCGGCAAGTTGGTCGAGTCGGCTGTGTTAGGCCTCAAGCAAACGCTTGTAGGAAGCGGGCTATTAAAAGATCAGTTCACTCAGGATGATTTCAAGAAGGCGTGTGCCGAGCACATCGCGAAGTTCGGCGCCTTGAAATCTTTTAGCCAGTATCAGCCGCCACCCAACATTCATTGGGACGATGAAAAGTATCAAGGGGACGCATACGGTGCTTTTGCGTGGGCGATTTACGTTGCCGAAGTTTCGTACGACCCGGTGACTTATGAAGCGCATGTCGATGACTTTGTCGCGATACAAGAAGTCGGGCGCGTGATCAATCCGGTACTGGCCGCGGGACAAATCGAAGGCGGCGTCGCGCAGGCGATTGGCATGACGCTTTACGAGCAGGTGGTTTGGCAAAACGGTCGCATGGCCAACGGGCAAATGACCAACTACATTATGCCGACGGCCGCCGACATTCCGTCGATACGCGTCTTCTTTGCCGAAAACCCGTACGCCTTTGGTCCCGGCGGCGCGAAAGGAATTGGTGAGTTGCCGATGGACGGACCGGCGCCGGCGATTTTGAATGCGATCGAGAACGCCACGGGGGTAAGTTTCAATCGGATTCCGTTGATGCCTGAAGAGATAATGGAACGATTTTGATCCGAGCGTGGTAAGCACCTTAGAAAGGAGAAGCTATGAAGATCAATCTCAAAAAACTTACGGTGCTTTTGTTGATAGCATTCGCCGGCGCGATGTGCGCCAACGCTCAACAAGATTCCGGCAGAGTATCAAACATTCGAGAGGTTAAATACCATGGTGACATGGCCTCGCTTCTGGCCTCGTTGGCACACAGTGAGGGAAAGGTGATCGGACTGGAAACAGATCCGGCAAAGCCACGGTCAACTATTACGCTGGCTCGGCAAAATGTGACTTTTGCGCAACTTCTGGACGCCATTGTGCAAGCGGAACCGAGTTATCAGTGGAGCGAAAGCGATGACTCGATAGAAATCTTTCCGGTGAACCGGAGCAGTTCGCTGCTTGATACCACTATCGCGAGTTTTGAAGTAAAAGACGTCAGTAGTGAAGAAGCCATCAGTAGTTTGCTCAACCTGCCTGAGGTCCAGGCTTACGTTACATCAATGAAGTTAAGCAGCAAGTCGTCTGCCGGCGCGCCGGCCAAGGGCGGCAATAAAATCACGCTTAGCATGCAGGGGACTACTGTTCGTCATGTTCTGGATCAAATCGCGGCGGACGGCGGCACAAAATTCTGGGTCTTCCGTGCTTTTCCCGATCGTTCCTTTTCGGTCGGCACAACTTACAACTGACAGTGGCTGAAAAACTGGACATCTCGGTTGTTGTTAACGGCGAAGCAAAGACGCTCAGCGCCTACCCGCTTGAGCGTCTGCTGGATGTGCTGCGCGAGCAACTGCGACTGACCGGGACCAAGGAAGGTTGCGGCGAAGGTGAGTGCGGCGCCTGCTCGGTGGTGATCGATGGGCGCATCGTCAACAGCTGTCTGGTGCCGGTCGCGCAAGTTGAAGGTGCTTCGATCAAGACCATCGAGGGCGTGGCCATCGGCCCGGACCAACTACACGCGGTGCAGCAGGCTTTCATCGAATGTGGCGGCGCGCAGTGCGGCATCTGCACGCCGGGTATGGTGATGGCCGCGGTCGATCTGCTGGAAAAGAACCCCGATCCGAATGAAGCCGATATCCGCAACGGTCTGGCGGGGAACCTTTGCCGCTGCACCGGCTACATGAAAATTTTTGAGTCGGTAGTACGAGCATGTCGCAAGTGATCGAAACCTTTCAATGAGAGCCTACATTCCTTCCTATCAACTGATTTCCCCGGCATCGTTGGGGGAAGCACTTGATGTGCTCGCTGCCGACAACGGAACGTGGAAACCGTTTGCCGGCGGCACTGATCTGATGGTCCTGCTCGAAGCCGGTAGACTCCCTCACCAGAACTACATCAATATCTGGAACCTGGCGGAATTACGTGGGATAGAAGTGACAGCAAATAACGTCACCCTCGGCGCGCTCACGACTTACACCGATGTTCAGAGCCATCCAGTGCTGCGCGAAGAATTTCCGATGTTGGGGCAGGCGGCCAGTGAGACCGGAGGGCTGGCCATTCAAAATCGCGGCACGCTCGGTGGGAATATTGTGAATGCTTCACCGGCAGCTGATTCACCCCCGGCATTGCTCGCGTACGACGCTGAACTTGAACTCGTGTCGAAGCAGGGCGAGCGAACAATTCCCTATGCCGGTTTTCATCAGGGTTACAAGCAGATGGATCTGCGACCGGGTGAGTTGCTGCGCGCGATCCGGCTGCCGCGTCGCGAACAGGACCTGACGCATTATTATCGAAAGGTTGGAACGCGTAAGGCCCAGGCGATTTCCAAGATTTGTTTTGCCGGAGTAATCCTGGCGAAGGAAAAAATCGATCACGTGCGCATCGCGATGGGAAGCGTCGCACCGGTTCCCATTCGCTGCACGAAGACTGAAGCCGCGCTGCTCGGAAAATCGATTGATGCTGGAACAGTCAACGCTGCCCGGGAAGTGCTCGCGGCTGAGATTTCTCCGATTGGCGATGTGCGCTCAACAAAAGACTACCGGCTGAAGGTCTCGCTCAATTTGCTCGAAGAGTTTCTTTCTCAATCCAGTCGTTAGCCAACTCTCCTGTATTAGCGATCCGATTCCACTTCTTTTTCGTATTAGGTTCGTTGCGTTAGAATCCAGCAACCAAGTTTGCGCATGAGAGCGTATCCCTTCAAATCCTCGCCAACCGTTTTGGCAACCGTCATTTTGGGTTTTGTTCTTACGGCCGCAGCCCAGACGGCGCCCCCGGCAAGCAATAACGCGGCCAGCCCGCGGGAACTCAATATGCTCGTGCTGGGGGACTCGATCCTTTGGGGTCAGGGTTTGAAGGAAGAACATAAATCCTGGTATCTGGTGAAGAAATGGCTCGAGGACACAACCGGAATGCGCGTGCGCGAGCGGATTGAAGCGCATGCGGGCGCGGTCGTGGGAACTTCGGGCGCCGCGCCGCCAAAGACCCTCACTCTCTACGGTGAAATCAGCAGTGCCTGGCCCACCCTGCACGATCAGGTCGACGATGCCCTGCGCGCGCTCGATGATCCCGCCACGGTCGATCTGGTGCTCATCGATGGCTGCATCAACGACGTCAACGCGCGCCGTTTTCTGAACGCGGCAAACACTCCTGAAGGCATCAAAGCGCTGGCCCGGGAAAAGTGCGGCGCGCCGGTCGAGACACTTTTGGCCCGAGTTGCTGACTCGTTTCCCAATGCGCACATCATCACCACTGGTTATTACCCGATCATTTCCAGCAAGTCGCCCCATGATCTCTTCATGAAGGCGCTCGCAAAAATATCTTATGCGCCAACCCCCGCCGATGGTCCCAGACTCGAAGACGGGAAACTTCTCGACCGTCTCGAACTTGTTTCCAATGCGTGGTACGAGGAGTCAAACCGATGGCTCATGGAAGCAGTCGCTACGACTAACGCGTCTTTGCAAGCAAAGGGGTTGCGACAACGGGTGCTGTTCGCGCGAATTCCTTTTCAGCCTGAGCATGCTTTTGGCGCGCGCGATTCGCAGCTGTGGGGCTTCAATGCTTCCACACCGAGAAAATTGTTGGCGGTGCTCACGCTGGGCCGGGTAAGTCTGCATGCGAATGACGAGGTGCGTAATCAGCGTTCTTCAGTCTGCGAGAATTTTTTCAAGCGCGTTAAAGGCGAAAAAGACGAGGACAAGCGCGCGCGCAACGACCGTCTGCTCGCCTGCCGCCTGTCCGCCATCGCCCATCCCAATCGCAAAGGGGCAGCTATGTATGCCGAATCTATTCAGGGTCAGCTTCAGTTGTTAATTAGCAATCCGGGTTGGTTGAGAGTTGGCGCAGCATCCGGCGCCACTGTGCGATAGGATCGAAAAAAGTTCTGTTGCGGCCCGGACGCAGCCGTGATAAATGTCCGCTGGCAAAATGGAGGACGAGAATCAATGAATCCATATCCCACAGAATTTCGCACCGGAGTGATTGCACCGGTCGAGTGCTTCAAAGAGGGCTGGGCGCTCATAAAGGACCAGTACTGGCTCTTCCTCGGCATTGTGTTCGTCGGCATGCTCGTCGGCGGCGTGGTCCCCATCGTGCTGCTGGGGCCGATGATGGTGGGAATCTATCTGTGTTTCTTTCGGAAAATGCGCGGCGAGCCGGTTGATTTTGGATTACTGTTCAAAGGCTTCGACTTCTTTGCGCAAGCTCTGATTGCCGCTTTGATTCAGATGATTCCGATGGTGGTCATCATGGTCCCGTTCTATGTCATCTGGTTCGTGATGATCATGGCCAGTATGCCGCGCGGCGGTGGCCGGATGAGCCCCGAAGAATCGCAAACTTTCTTTTTTACGTTTTTTGGCTTCGAGCTGATCTTCATCCTTGTGATGGTGGTCGTCGGCATCGCGGTGCACATCTTTTTCATGTTTTCCTTTCCGCTGATTGCCGACAAAAATCTTTCGGGCCTGGATGCGGTAAAGCTGAGCATTAAGGCGGGCAAGGCGAACTTTGGCGGGATTCTGCTTTTGCTGCTGCTGAATGCGGGACTCGGAATTTTGGGAGTGCTGGCCTGTTATGTCGGCGTGTTCTTCATGATGCCGGTGTCGATGGCCGCCAACGCCGTCGCGTATCGTCGCGTCTTTCCGGAATCAACCACGGCTTATCCGTCGCCGCCACCACCTCCGCCCCCGGGGAGCTGGGCAGCGTAAATGGATCAAGTTGATTTAGTCGTTCGCGGACGCCGGGTCGTTACCCCACAAGGGATCGGCCCGGCGTCAGTGCATGTTAGTGGCGGGCGCATCACTTCGATATCGAGCTTCGAAGACTTGCCTGCCGGGTGTGAGCTGATCGAGGCGGACGAGTCATCAGTGATCATGCCGGGCCTGGTGGACACTCACGTGCATGTGAACGAGCCGGGCCGCACGCATTGGGAAGGCTTTGCCACTGCCACGCGCGCGGCGGCCGCCGGTGGTGTCACGACCATTGTGGACATGCCGCTCAATTCGATTCCGGCCACCACGACCATCGACGCATTGAATAGGAAGTTGGCCGTGGCGCGCGGACAACTTCATGTCGACACCGGGTTTTGGGGCGGCGTGGTTCCGGGCAACACCAGCGAACTTCCGAAATTGTGGGAAGCGGGCGTGGTTGGCTTCAAATGTTTTCTGATTCCGTCCGGTGTTGATGAGTTTCCGAATGTCACTGAGTCTGATCTGCGCGAAGCAATGCCAGTGCTGGCGCGACTGGGAGCCATCTTGATCGTTCACGCGGAACTGCCGGGGCCGGTTGACGCAGCGTGTTGTCAGATCGCCGGTGAAGTCGGCAGCCGCGCTTACGAAACATTTTTGCGCGCGCGTCCGCGCGAGGCTGAGAACCAGGCAGTCGATCTGATGGTTCGATTGTGCGGTGAAACCGGCTGTCGGGTTCACATCGTGCATCATTCCTCAGCCGACGCTTTGCCTGCGCTGCGCGCGGCGAAATCTGCGGGGCTGCCGCTAACGGTCGAGACTTGTCCGCACTATCTTCACTTTGCGGCTGAGCAGATCCCCGACGGCGCAACCGAATTCAAGTGTTGTCCGCCAATCCGTGAAGGCGAGAATCGCGAGGAGCTTTGGGCTGCGCTGCGCGACGGCACGATCGATATGGTTGTGTCCGATCACTCGCCGTGCCCGCCCGAAATGAAGTTGCCTGAGCCGGGTGATTTCATGAATGCCTGGGGAGGGATTTCGTCTTTGCAGCTGCGCTTGCCGATCATTTGGACCGATGCGCAGTCGCGCGGATTCGACCTGGCGCAGATTGTTGAGTGGCTGTGTGCGGCGCCCTCGCGTCAGGTTGCCTTCGCACAGAAGGGCGCCCTTACGGCCGGCGCCGATGCCGACATTGTCATCTGGAATCCGGAAGCCGAGTTCCACGTCGCCCCTGAAATGATTTGCCATCGTCACAAGGTGACGCCTTATGCCGGTGAATTGCTGAAGGGCGTCGTAGAAAAAACTTTTCTTCGAGGTCAGATGGTTTATGATGGCCGCGAGTTTTCCGAACCTAAAGGGCAGATTGTTCTGCGTCCCGAGTAGGGGTACAGACTTTCGTCTGCGGCTGGGTTTGCCTCAAGTCCTTCGACTAGCTCGCTGAAGGATCTGAACTGAATCATCGCCGCAGAGCGGCAAAGTGTTTATAGCCACTTACTATAGACATTACGTACCTACGACACGTTCTGTTGCGATTCGCTCGAGAGATGACTTTTGGGGCAAAGCCTCTGTGGCTGGATCGGCGCAACACAGACTGGAGTCTGTGCCATAAAAAATTTCATGGACTTTACTGAACTGATCGATCTGGCGGCTGAGCGCTTGGGTGGCGCAGTGCTGTACGCCAACGATGACTTCTTCGCGCCTAAAGAGAACCTGTTGAAGGCCGCCACGCCGATCTTTATCGAGGGCAAGTACACAGATTTGGGCAAGTGGATGGATGGTTGGGAGTCGCGCCGCCGCCGCACTCCGGGCCTTGATTGGTGCATCATTCGACTTGGGTTATCAGGCGTGATCCGCGGCGTCGTCGTCGACACGAGTCACTTCAAAGGCAATTATCCCGAGCACTGTTCCATCGAAGCGTGCGCCGTGGATGGTTTGCCGACCACCGAAAAGCTGATCGACGAGGCGCAAACATGGACTGAGATTCTGCCGAAATCAAACCTGAACGGCGACTCGCTGAATCCATTCGCGATCTCCAGCGATGAGCGCTGGACCCACCTGCGATTCAAGATTTATCCCGATGGCGGCGTGGCGCGCCTGCGTGTGTTTGGCGAGGTGGTGCCGCAATGGAATCGTCTGAAACAGATTGGCGGAGACCTTGATCTGGCCGCAGTCGAAAACGGCGGCATGGTGCTTTCCTGCAGCGACATGTTTTTTGGGCACCGGCATAATCTGATCATGCCCGGACGCGCCGTGAACATGAGCGACGGCTGGGAAACAAAACGCCGCCGCGGGCCTGGTCACGATTGGACCATTATCAAGCTGGGCACCCCGGGACAAATTCGGCGCCTGGAGATCGACACTTCATACTTCAAGGGTAACTTTCCGGAAAGCTGTTCACTCGAGAGTTGCCATGCTCCGGATGTGCCGCTCGCAACTTTGCAGGATCGCGAGTTCACCTGGAAGCCTGTGTTAGCCCGGACCAAGTTGCAGGCGCATACGCGTCACTATTTTGACGAAGTGATGGAAGCGGGTCTTGCGTCTCATGTGCGCTTCAACATTTTTCCGGACGGCGGCGTGAGCCGGCTGCGAGTCTACGGAAGAGTTGAGTGATTGATTCATTTATTCATTGTCGCCCGATCTGTTGAAGCAATGATTCAATGAATCAATGAGTAAATGAATCAATCGATTGAAATTCTCAACGAGATGCCGGCGATTGACGCGACCGCTGAATTTCTCAAGTGCTGTGGCTCGACCGGTTGGGCCGGCTCAATGGCCGGCGCGCGACCGTTCGCGAGCGCGCAGGCGATGTTTGATAAGGCTGACGAATTCTTTGCCGGGCTAAGCGATGAGGATTGGCTGGAAGCATTTCGCGCTCATCCGAAAATCGGCGAGAAGAAAGCAGCCACTGCACAGTCCACCGCCGCCCAGAAGTGGTCGGCCCAGGAACAATCGCAGACGGCGAACGCCGCTTTGGGTGTAATGGATGCGTTGGCGGACGGCAACCGTGAATACGAAAAGCGATTCGGCTTCATCTTCATTGTGTGCGCGAGCGGCAAGACTGCCGAAGAGATGCTGGCGCTGCTGAATCAGCGTTTACCAAACACGGCCGAAGTGGAATTGCATATCGCGGCCCAAGAGCAAACGAAGATCACGCACCTGCGTTTACAAAAGCTTTTACAGTCCCTGGCTGAATCATGAGCACCATCTCGACTCACATTTTGGATACCTCGGGCGGGCGCCCGGCGGCGGGCGTACGCATCAGTCTCGAGACGTTGAATGCCGGCGAAGGGTGGTCGCCGTTGTCTGAAGGTATTACTGATGACGACGGACGAATAAAGGCTTTCGTTTTAAGCGAACCACAGCTGCGTGCCGGCAGGTACCGGTTGGTCTTTTCGGTCGGCCAGTATTTCGAGTCGCAGAACCAGCCCAGCTTTTATCCTGAAGTGACCGTGAGTTTTTTGATCGAAGGCGGCCCGGAGCATTACCATGTGCCGCTTTTGATCAGTCCGTTCGGTTATTCGACGTATCGCGGAAGCTAGAATCTTTTTATCGAGTGCGCTGACTTGTCAGCGCTTTCCAAAGCGGCAACTAGTCGCCGCACTCCAAAATATGAACATCAATCCAATCATCAGCGAATGGCTCAACTTCATTGCGCGCTGGGTGCATGTGTTTGCCGGCATCATGTGGGTGGGGACCACCTACTACTTCACCTGGCTCGATGCGCGTATGACTGAGGAAGAAAAGGCCCTCGCGAACACCGGCCATGCGCAGATCTGGATGGTCCACAGCGGTGGTTTTTATCTGGTGGAAAAGCGAAAAGCGCCGGACGAACTCTCGCGCAAGCTGCACTGGTTCAAGTGGGAAGCCGGCACCACCTGGCTGAGCGGTTTTGCTCTGCTGGTCATCGTGTACTACCTCGGCGGCGGCGCCTTGATAGATCGCGACGTTGCCGATATTGGCCTGGGCACGGCTGTGGGTATCGGCATCGGCGTGCTGGTTGTGGGCTGGCTGATTTACGATCTGCTCATGATTTCGCCGCTCGGGCGAAATGAAATGCTGTTTGCGGTAATTGCTTATGGGCTGATCGTTGGGACTGGCTATGGCTTGACGCGCGTGTTCACCGGCCGGGGCGCTTACATTCACATGGGCGCGCTGTTTGGCACAATTATGGCGGCCAACGTATGGATGAGAATTCTACCGGCGCAGAAGAAGATGATCGAAGCGATCAAAGCCGGCAACAAGCCTGACGGGAAACTTGCCGCGCAGGCCAAATTCCGCTCCAAACAGAACACATTTATGGCCGTGCCTGTGGTGTTCCTCATGATTAGCAATCACTTTGGCGGCAACACGACCGGCGGCTATGACTGGATTCACCTGGCAATATTGATTCCGGTAGGATGGCTGGCCGCGAAATTTATTCGGCGCGCGTAGTTGCACGGGCATCCCGCCCGTGATTCACGCGCTAAGCAACGGCTTCGATCCGTGGCGCCGGTTGCTCGATCGGAAAGACTGGGCGTGAGCGCTTGCGGCGCTTGTCTTCGTACATGATGCGGTCGGCGCGGGCGGTCACTTCTTCGATTGAGTCGTCATCGTTATCGAAATGCACCACGCCGACGCTGATCGAAAGGTCGTAAGGAAGACTCATGCGTGAGTTGTGGGCCATGAATTTGTCCTGCAAGCGCGCCGTCAGCGAGTCGGAGCTCTCGTCTTTTCCAATCCCTGCCAACACTACAAATTCATCACCGCCCAGACGGGCAATGATATCGGACGTGCGGAAAGTATCTTTGAGAATCTCCGCCGTCTTGACCAACGCGCGATCGCCCTCGGGGTGTCCCAGCGTGTCGTTGATCCGCTTCAGGCCATCGAGGTCGGCGTAAAGAATGACGGGCACCTTTTGATGGCGACGAATCGAGGCGAGGTGCTGTTCAGTCACGGCGAGGAACCCGCGGCGGTTGTACAGGCCGGTGAGTTCGTCAACCAGCGAGAGACTTTGCAGCGCGGCTTCGGCCCGTTTGCGCTCAGTAATGTCCTGAATCTGGAAAATGAAATGCACCGGAAGGTCGTCGGCATCGCGCACCAGCGAGACGTTATTGAGCGCCCACACGATTTGTCCTGACTTGTGCACGTATCGCTTCTCAACCTGACCGGTGAGCGTCGAGCCCTGCATCAGGCGGTATAGATTGGCGAGATCGTTATCCAGGTCATCCGCGTGCGTGACCGATTGAAAATTCGACGCCAGTAACTCCTCCTCAGTGTAACCGACGAGCTCGCAGAGAGAACGATTAACCCGCAACCACGCGCCTTGTGACGATACCAGCGCCATGCCGATGGCCGCGTAATCAAACGCATTACGAAAATGTTCTTCAGTTTCGCGCAGCGCCTTACTGATGCGTTCCTGTTCCGCGATGTGGCGATTCAGTTCCTCGACGTGCTGGCGTGCCTGTTCGGCCTGCGCCGCCGCACCGTCGACGTTCTTCATATATGTCCAGTAAGTGAAATAGACGATGGCAATGATCGGAATCGTCGACATGAAGGCAAAGAAGCCGACGTTGCCGATAAAGCGGGCGATGATCGCCGCGGCCGACGCTCCGGCGAAGTAAGTGATCGACGTCCAGAGGAAATTCTTGCGCCAGGTAAACCAGATCGAGGTCTGCGACTTGAGCGCGGCACTGACGGCGACCAGCGTCGAGTTGCTTAGATACTGCACGATGGCCATCGCGGAAATCGCGGCGAGGTGATTGGTTGAATAAGCGTCGTGCCAGGTAACGGTCTCGCCAAAAAAGATGCGCAGGGCCCAGACCGTCAGAAAGGTCGAGCATGCCGTCGCGGCTGCGTTGAAAAGATGTGTGCGAATCTGATGGCTGATACGCACCGAAGCGATAATCGCTTCGGCGGTGGCCAGGATGATGGCCGCTTCGCCGCCAAAGAGCAGCAGCGCCAGGAAGATGAAGGTGTCGGAAACCGAGATGTGGGCTTTGACACGGGGAATCTGAATGCTCAAGCGAGGGCCGACCATGACCGTGGCCAGCGCCAGCACCAGAAACCGAATATCGATTTGCCTGACGGGGAATTGACTCAGCGTAAACAACAATACGGCTGAGCCCGCCGAAACGACGAGCCAAAGGTAGAGTTGATTCAGGCGAATGCGTGACATCGGGGTTAAGGCGAGGAGCAACGGGGCTGTTGCCAGTCATGCGCGTGGCAATGACCATACCACACGGTTGATTGCTGCTTTTCTTAGGAAAATCGAAGCATTTTGAGGATTAGCAGGACGTCAGCCCGCCCGATGAGGTCACATTGGCGAGTCATTTACTGCCATTTTGAACGATCTTCCTGACCGAAGATTCCGGGGGTGGGCGCCCCTCAATCGGCGCGGGCAAGATTATAGCAGAACACTTTGAGTGTGCGCTGAACTAAGTTAAAATCGCCGGGCTGGTTCGCCGTCGATCATCAGAAAGTCCTCGCGAATTCTTCAGCCTTAACAAAAATGCTTTCAATTCTTGCGATGAACGCTCAGCCCATCACCGGAGATTTGTGTAAAGACATCCCCGGATACTGCGATTGGTATGACAAGACCGCCCGGAACGTAAGCGCGCTCTATCAACTCGATGCTTTCGATTGGACCGTGCTGATTGTTTATTTTGGAATCCTGACAGTCCTGGCGATTTATGGCGTCTATCGCGTAAAGCAGGTCAGCGAGTTCTGGCGCTATTCAAAGTTTCCACCCAAGCCAAAGGCCGAATTTCCTGAAGACGAGCTACCCCACGTGACCGTCCAGCTTCCGCTCTTCAACGAGATGTACGTGATCGAACGTCTGGTGAAGGCGGTGACGGAAATTGATTACCCGCGCGAGCGGCTCGAGATTCAGGTGCTGGACGACTCGACGGACGAGACGGTGAGAATTGCCGGCGCCACCGTCGCGAAGTACGCGGCCCAGGGCTTCGACATTCACTACATTCATCGTGATGATCGCACCGGTTTCAAAGCCGGCGCGCTCGAAAACGGAATGAAAACCGCGAAGGGAAGTTTGATCGCGATCTTTGACGCTGACTTTGTGCCCAAGCCTGACTTTCTCCGCAAGCTGGTCCATCACTTCACTGATCCGATCGTCGGTTGCGCACAGATGCGCTGGGCGCACATCAACGGTTCATACAACCTGCTCACGCGTCTGCAAACGATCATGCTCGATGGGCATTTCGTGTTGGAGCAGACAACCCGAAATCGCAGCGGCAACTTTTTCAATTTCAACGGTACGGCTGGGATTCTCCGGCGTGAAGCGATCGAGATGAGCGGCGGCTGGCAGCATGACACGCTTACCGAAGACACGGACCTGAGTTTCCGCGCGCAGTTGATGGGCTGGAGGTTTGTTTACCTGCTCGATGAAGAAGCGCCGGCGGAAATTCCGGTCGAGATAAACGCCTTCAAGGCGCAACAACGACGCTGGGCCAAAGGCGTGTTGCAAGTTTGGTTCAAGCTTTACCGAAGAATCTGGCACGCGCCCTTGCCTCTGCGAGTGAAGCTCGAGATGTTTTTCCGTCTCACGGGCAACATCAGCTACCCATTGATGATTGTCGCGAGCTTCATGCAGTTTCCCCTGCTGCTCGTGCGTTACAACCAGGGTCTGTACCAGTTAATGGTCCTGGACGTTCCTTTGCTGTTCTTCTCAACTGTTTCAGTGGTGTTGTTTTACGGCAGCGCGGTTTGGTATCTGGACAAGAGCCGTTCGCGGTTGCTGCATTTGCCGTTGGTGATGGCGCTGGGAATTGGATTGGCGTTCTCGAACGCGCGCGCGGTGCTGGAAGCGCTGATGGGCGTGAAATCCGATTTTGTGCGGACACCCAAGTACCGGGTTGAGGAGGGCAGCGATGAATCCTGGAAGCGGAAGAAATACAAACGCAAGCACGGCTGGCTGCCGCTGTTGGAACTGAGCTTCGCGCTTTATTTTGTGCTCGCGATTGCGTACGCGATCAGGATGCACATGTGGGGCCCGATTCTTTTCCTGCTGCTGTTCTTCTTTGGTTACGGCTATATGGGCGTGATGAGTTTGCTGCAGACGATGGGTGGCAATCGGCGCGCTGCCGGCGTACCCGCATCGGTTCCATCACGAAATTAGTTTTGGATAGCCCGCGCGATTTTGGAGTGCGGCGACCTGTCGCCGCTTTTCCTTGCAAACGAAAGCGCTGACAGGTCAGCGGACTCCAAAATAATTCCACCGCTTTTGCGCGCAAACTAAAGCGCTGACAGGTCAGCGCACTCCAAAATAATTCCACCGCCTTTGCTCGCAAACGAAAGCGCTGACAGGTCAGCGCACTCCAAAAATAATTCGCGCATCCAAAATAATTCAGCGCACTCCAAAATAATTCCGCCCGTAGTTCTCGCAAAGCAAAGCGACCTCGTTACGCCGCTTTTCGCTCGCGTCCTGAAATCCACGCCACTACAATCGACACCGCGTAAAGCACAAACATTGGCAGCGCGAACAGCAGCATGTTCGGAATGTCATTGGTCGGTGACAGTACCGCTGCCGCGATCAGAATGCCAATGACTGCCGGTCGCCAAACCTTCAGCATCCACCCGGCGCTAACGACGCCAATCCGCGCCAGCACATACGTGATCGCCGGCATCTGCGAGACCAGGCCCATTCCCAGCATCAGCAGAATAATGAAGTCGAAGTAGTCGTCCGCCTTTAACAACAGACGGAAATCCTGGCCCAGCCCGAGCAGGTACTTCGCCGCGGGCGGGAAGATTACGTAGTAAGCCGTTGCCGCGCCGAGGATGAAGAACACGCTCGACAACGTGATGAAGGGCGTAACGTATTTGCGCTCGTGCGGGTAAAGACCGGGCGCGACGAAAGCCCAAATCTGCCACAGCAGAAAGGGAATCGAGACAGCGAGCGCCGTGTACAAAGAAACCTTCACGTAGATCGCGAAAGGCTCGAGCGCGGTCGTCACAACTAACTTGTCGTTCGGGTTCTCAACCTGGTCATAGCCCTTACTCAAATCCACCGGCAAGCGCACGTCCTTCGGGACAAACTCGTTGCCGGCAGTGAGCGGCTCGTCCGTGAACAAACCGGGATTGCCGGTGCTGTCTTTATCCACCCGCGCCATCACCGACGCGCCCGACGGAATCGACACCACCCCCAGCTGTGTCGGTTCTGGAAAAACAAATCTGATTTTGTCCCCCGGCTTCAGCGCGCCCAGTGAAGCGGTAGAGAGCTGACCGTTGAGGCCATTAATCGTGACGCGCCTTTGCTGTTGCGCTTCCGCGAGCGCTTTTTGCACCGGGCGTGCGAGGAAGTTGTAGATCCGATCGGAAACAAACCAGCTCAAGCTCGCCGCCAGAAAAACAAAAACGATGCAGCGGATCAGCCGGCTGCGCAGTTCGTCGAGGTGCTCGAGGAACGACATCTGTCCGCCCAGATCTTCGCCGGCGGAATCTTTCTTTTCTGATTTTCTAAGTAGTCGCAGGCTGGGCATGTTGGTGGCACAGACTTAGCCGGTGATTCGTGAACTACAGCCACTCATGTTTGGGTTGTTCAGTTGGAGTGTCTTCGGTTTCTGCGTGCGGCCCTCGCGGTTCTACCAGTTCCGGATCGACTGGTGTGATCAATGGCGCTGCCGCAGCCGTCTTCTCAGAATCTTCGAAGTTCACTTCGCCTGCGGCCGCTTCGCGCGCTGAGCGAATGCGATCGGACGCTTTGTCGAGAATTGAGGGTCCGGATTCTGAGTCATAACCCTTTTCAAGGTTCTCAATATTCACCTCACGCTCCCAGGTGCGTTTGAAGTCGTCTGAGGCGCGGCGAAACTCTGAAAGGCTACGACCAATTTGCCGGCTCAGTTGCGGCAACCGTCGCGGGCCAAAGAAGATTAGGGCTGCGCCGAGGATCAGCAACAGCTCTGTGTTTCCCACTGAATCAAGAATAAAGAGAAGCGTCATCGTTCTTTGCTTTAGAGCCGGCCGGGGCTCGACCGGACGAACCAGATTGTAACGCGAGGCGCGCTGTGTCAGAAGCCCGACCCTCCGTTTGACACTAGTCGCACCCTCCCGCAATCTCTCAAATATGCCTGAGAGTGAGCCGCAATCTTCGCTGGAACAGTTTGCGCGGACCGCCGAATCAGTGGCGGCAACCACAAAAAAGCTGCAAAAAGCGGCGCTGTTGGGCGATTACTTCCAGGAACTCGCTGACGAAGATCTGGCGCGCGCAGCCCGATATTTTGCCGGGCAGCAGTTTGCGCAGAGCGATGCGCGCACCACGAATGTGGGCGGCCGCATCATCAGCGATGCACTGATTGGCGCGACCGGTTTGGCCACCGATGGCCTGGGCGCCCGTTACGCGCGTTGGGGTGATGTGGGCGATGTTGCGTTCGAAATGTTTTCTGAAGCGAAGGCCGGCAATCAGCCACGCCTGAGTCTGGCCGAGACGGAAAACCTGCTCGAGCGCTTGAGTAGCACCCGCGGAAAAATAGCCAAGACCGCCTTGCTTACACGCACGTTGCACGACGCCACGGCTTTGGAAGCAAAGTATCTGGTCAAACTTCTTTCGGGAGATCTGCGGATCGGATTGCGCGAAGGCCTGGTCGAAGATGCGATCGCGCGTGCCTTCAAACAGCCGCTCACCGAGGTGTCACTTGCCAACATGTTGCGCGGAGACATCGGCGAAGCTGCGGTGCGCGCACGCTCGGGCGCATTGCAGGACGTTGAAATGAGTCTGTTTCATCCGCTCAAGTTCATGCTGGCGACGCCGGCATCTGATCTTGCCGACATCGCGCGGACGATGCCCGGCGAGTTTTTCGTCGAAGACAAGTTTGATGGAATTCGCGCGCAGGCCCATGTTCAGAATGCGCGCGTGGCTATTTATTCGCGCACGCTGGATGAGATTTCCAGTCGCTTCCCCGAACTGCATAAGCCGCTCAGCGAACTGCCCACAGACGTGATCCTCGATGGTGAGATCATCACGGCACGCGGCGCCGAAATCTTACCTTTCAGCGATTTGCAAAAGCGGCTCGGGCGCAAGAACGTGAGCCAGCAATTACTTACCAGCACGCCGGTTGTTTTCGTGGCCTGGGACCTTTTGTATGCGAGCGGCCAGGTCTTGATCAATGAACCACTGGAAACACGCCGGGCCCAGCTTGAGCAACTCGTTAGTGCCGTGGAAACTGGCGCACGCACGGTGCGGCTTTCGCGCGCCACGCGTTTCAGTCACGCTGGCGAACTCGACGATGAATTTGATGCGGCGCGCGCGCGCGGAAATGAAGGGTTGATGATCAAGGACCCGGCCTCGTTTTACAAACCGGGCCGGCGCGGTCGTGAATGGCTGAAACTGAAAAAGGCTTTGGCGACTTTGGATGTGGTGGTGACCGCGGTTGAGCTCGGCCATGGCAAACGTCGCAGCGTGCTTTCGGATTACACGTTTGCGGTGCGGCGATCGGAAGAGAGCGCAGAACTGCTCAACATTGGAAAGGCTTATTCAGGACTGACCGACGTGGAAATAGCTGAGATGACGGAATGGTTTCGCGCCCACACCATTCAGGAGTTTGCGCACGGACGCGTGCGAGTGGTCGAGCCGACTGTGGTCCTCGAGGTTGCTTTCGACCGCGTACAACCCTCAAAGCGTCACAAAAGCGGCTACGCTTTGCGTTTTCCGCGCATCGTAAGGCTGCGCCCGGACAAACTCGCCGCTGAGATCGATACCCTGGAAACAGTGCGGAAGCTCGCCGGCGAGTAGTTTCGGACCCAACTAAGAATTTGGAACGCCACGTGCTATAAACAACGCGCACCTGACGGCGCTGACCAATTGCAGTGCACGCCTTAAGGAGCCGAGACTCGGAGAAAATGTCTGGATGAAACGATATTGCGTCATTGTTAGTCTGGTTTTGATTTGCGCTTGCGCCGCTGCGGGTCAGCGCCGTCGCGGGTCCGCTCAAAAGACCAGAACAACGCCGCCCCCTACTGAAAGTGCGCCGATTAAATCTACCGGTACCGCAGCGCCGCCGTCGCAACCCCCAGCAGCCGCGCCGTCAGAAAACGCGCTGGCGATCGTAAACGACATCACGATCACACCGGCGGATATCGAGCAGGCTGTCTCGGCAAACATTCTTGGCGATCCGGATTTGTATCTGCAGGCGTTTTATCAGGACCGGGAAAAGGCCATTAAGGAAGCGCGCCAACGCGCGGTTGATGCGCGTGTTAGTTCGCTGCTAATCGCGGCTGAGGCAAAGAAGCGCGGCCTTACCGGTGATGAGCTGTTGGATCGCGAAGTCAACAGCAAGATTCCGGCGCCCACCGACGCCGAAGTACGGGCCGTCTATGATGCGAATAAGGCCCAGCTCGGCGGCGATTTGGAAGCTGCACGATCGTCCATCGTCAGCTACTTGCGCGGGCAACGAAGCGAAGACGCGCGCGCTGATCTGGTGAACCGTCTGAAAATGACAAACACCGTGATGAAAAATGCGGACGTCAACGCCCCCAACCTCGCGCCGGGCACGGTGATCGTTTCCGTGAATGGCCAGCCGCTGCGGATCGAAACAATCAACGAACGCATGAAGGCTTACATCTTCAAGATGGAGGCGCGAATCTACAGTGCGCAGAAGCAGGCGCTGGATCGGCGCGTCAACGATGCGCTGATAATCGCTGAGGCCAAAAAACGAAACATCGGCCCGGAAGAAATTGTTCGCACCGAAATCACTGAAAAGCTCAAGCCGGTCCCCGATGCCGAAGTCGCGAAGTTTTATGAGGAAAACAAAACGCGCATCAACGGCGACTTTGCCTCAACGAAGTCCCAGATCGCGTCCTACCTGCAGGCGCAGCAGGAAGAGAAGCTGGAAAAGGACCTGGCGGCGCGGTTGCGAACCGGAGCTAAAGTCCAAATTCTCCTGAAAGAACCTGTCCCTCCGCAATTCAACGTGATTGCCGGTAAAGGCGTGTCGCGCGGCAATATCAACGCCGCGGTGAAGATTATCGAGTTCACTGACTTTCAATGTTCAGCCTGCGGCGCCATGTACCCGGTGCTTGAAGAAGTCCTGAAGTCCTATGGCAATCGCGTGTACTTCGAAGTTCGGAATTTCCCGCTGACGTCATTACATGCCAACGCGATGCGCGCAGCCCAGGCGGCCGCGGCGGCGAACGCCCAGGGAAAGTTTTGGGAATACATCGACTTTCTTTTCAAGAACCAGACCGCGCTCGATGACGAGTCATTGAAGAAGTATGCGACGCAGGCCGGGCTCGATCGCAAACGCTTTGACGCGGACCTGGACAGTGGCCGATTTGACGAGACGATTCGGCGCGACATTGAAGAAGGCGAACTATACGGCATCGAAGGCACGCCGACTATTTACATTAACGGCACGATGCTCATGACTCTGGGCGCGGATGGTTTGCGCGAGGCGATCGAAAAAGGGTTGGCCGGCGCCGGTAAGACTAACTAGTTCAAGGGGTGGTGACATGATTCATCGGAATATTTTGATTGTGCTGGCTCTCCTTTTCCTCGGCGCCACGGCCAGTGCCCAAACACGCGTGGTGCGGGCCGATCGCTACCCGGGCGATGTTGGCGCCAGGGTTAATGCCGCCGACAAGGCTCTGGGGACCGCGGCCGGCGAAATCCTGTTGAGTGGAGGCGGGCGCATTGAGACGCAGATTGTGATCTCGGCCAATCACACGCTGCGTGTTGAGCGCGGTACCTATTCGGCGACCACCGCCCTGGCTCCGATTCTGCTTAAGCCCGGTTCGAAACTAATTGGCACGGCAAACTGGGACGCGATCATTATGGAGTCAACGGCGCCAAATCAATTTGTAGTGGTCAGCGCCTACAACAACGCGCAGCGGAACGGCTCAGCCGACGCCGACATCACCATCAAGGACATCCAGATTAAGGGAGCGAATCCCGGATTCAATTCCGCGCCGCAGGCCATCAGTCTCGGCAACTGCTCGCGTTGTTTGGTAGATCACGTTTGGATCAACGGCACGCGGTCGATCGGTATTCAACTGGGTGGCGCTTCATTCGATGGGCACTGGGCTGAGGACTCGAAAGTCATCAACTGCCAATTCAACCGCGTCGCCTCACAGAATCTGGCGCTGGTTAATGGCCGCAACATCACTTTTGAAAACAATAAGTTTTACGCTTCCGGCCAGGTGGGTGGTCCCGGTTCTTCCAATATCGATGTCGAGCCAAACAGCGCCACGGATCGGATCGAAAACGTTCGCATCATAAATAATCTGATTGATGTGCGTGAGTCCGAGGTGCCGACGTCAGGTAATGGAATTCTGGTGCAGTCAGGCGCCGGTACTTCGATGGTCGGACCCGTTCTGATCGAGAACAACACAATTTTCGGTGGAAAAAATGTGGGCGTCGCTACCAATGTCCTCAGCAACGGCATCTACTGCTTTGGCCCGACGATGAAAGACGTGACCATCCGAAATAATCGCGTGACCCGCACCGGTCAGGCCGGTCTGCGTATTGAGGGCACCCGGTTCATCGTCACGGGAAACCATTTTGTCGACGTCGGTGGCGGCGGCACTGCCGGTTTCTACGTGGCGGTTACCAATAGCCAGATTACCGGGAACAGTTTTACGTTCACGGGGAATGGTCCCGCTGATGGCAGCGTAAATATGCCGCACGGCACTCGCACCAACACCATTCGCGACAATCCGGGCATTGGCTTCCCATAGACGGCTGCCGTTTTTGAGATACAATCCGCAATCATTTTGAAGGAGAACCCTATGAAAGTTTCCCTACGACTGTTTGTTTGCAGCCTGTTTTGCCTGCTCGTGGTTCCCATTGGAATAGCGCGACCGCGTGCCACTCCGGCGGTCAGCGTGGCCGGCATTTATGAAGCCTTTACCGTGGGAAAAAGCTCGGGCGATCTCGAAGGCATGCGCGTGGTGATCATCCCGGCGGGCGGCGGTTACTATGCGATGGTGCAGATAGCCCAGGGAGGCGCCGAAGATCCCAAACCTGAATTCGTTCCGGCTACGGTGAACGGAATGAAGGTGGAATTCACGGTGGGCGATGAAAAGTTTACCGGCACGGTGAACGCAACCAGTATGCGTGTTAAGGGCCCAACCGGCACGGCGGAAGTGCTCAAGCGCAAGCCCTGCTCTTCTTTATTTAGATAAGCGTCCGAGACGGAGAAAAATATGTTGCGACTAAGAGCGATTAGTTTTAGTGCTTTGGCGGGCGCTGCGGTCCTTCTTTGCTTTGCCCTCGAGACGGAAGCCCAGAGCAACAGGTTCTCGAGCGTCTATACCAATCTGAAAACTGAATGCCGGCCTGCGTTCAAGCCGAAGAAAGGCGATCCATCCGGCGAAGACATCCCGCTCAAGTGTAAAGGTTATGGCGGGTACGAAGTGCGTATCGACTACAGCGCGGCGAGCGCAAATCTCCGGCTGCAACCGGCGCGGGGCAATAGCGATGAGTCGATAAATCTCGGGATGCAACCACTCGATTACGATCAGAGTCACAAGATCGAGTGGCGCCTCGCCAACGGCAAGCCGTTCGCGGTGATCTACCGTGTCGACAAAAGCAAAAGCGACCAACCTGAAGAGATGTGGTCGCCTGCAAATAAGAGTGGTGAAGCCCTGGTCATTAAGGGGGTAAAAGGCTTCGAGCAAATCGATTTTGAAGTCGAGGCGTCCCAGCCAAACGCGAATCTGAAAGCACGTGAGCTGGCCGATCAGGCTTTTGCGCGAAAGAACTAGCTTACGGCTGCCCGACCTTCTTTAGAAGTTCTTCGACGGTTTTGTCGAGCGCGATCTTCCAGTCGCCATCTTCTTTGACGAAGTACATCGTTTCCCACTTCTGCGTGGTTGCATCCTGAACTTCCAGGGTCGCGTCGTTGCCCGTTACCTTTTCGTTGCGCGTCTCAGGGGTCTTGTCGAGATTGACTCCCGGGGCGTTGAATCCTTCGGTAATAGCTTGGTCGACCGTCTTGTTCTGCTGTTTCGCGCCTTTTTCCAGCATTGCCAGCGACGATTTCGAAAGGGTCTTTTTCATCCCGGCCACGTCTTTTTTCTTTTGTGCTTCCCAAAAAGTCTTGAAGGTCGCAGTAGGTGAGGACCCAAACTTACAAGATGACAACACCAATGCGAGCAAGATCAGGACTACGGCCGGTTTAAGTTTCTTCATCTTCATCTCCAGTTTCAGTTCAAAGATTCAAAATCATTGTGACGCTTTCTTGTGCGTCAGAATATTGCAAGCGTCTGCGGCGCTGGTCGGATCGATGGCTTCGTTGCCTTCCTTGATGTGCTGGATGATTCCATCCTTGTCGATCACAAACGTGGCGCGCGTGCCATAGCCGCCTTCTTCATTAAAGATGCCATAGTCCTTGACGACGCTGCGCTTGGCAAAGTCGCTGAGAATCGGGAAGGTTATTCCGTTCTGTTTGGCAAACTCGCGATTGGCAAAGATGCTGTCCGCACTGACGCCGAAAACCTGAGTATCGTTCGCTTCGAATTTGGCGATATCAGCCTGATACGCCTTCATTTCCTGCGTTCAACCACCGGTGAACGCAAATACGTAAAAGGCCAGCACCACATTCTTCTTTCCCTTGAAGTCGCTCAGTTTGTATCGCACCGTCTTTTTGTCCGGCCCGACGATCGTGCTCGGCAAAGTAAAGTCTGGCGCCGGTTGACCGACTTTTAGAAACGTGTGCGGCGCGGCCGGCGCTGCCTGGGCCACTGACGGTTTCGGCGTCGTGGCTGGGGTGCCTGCCGAAGGCGCTGGCGGTGGCGGATTTCCCTGCGCGGCGGCGACGGACGCAGCAGCCAGCACAAAGATCAGACTGATGACTCTCTTGATCATGGCGGAACTCCTTTGGGGTTTCGGTCTCGGAAGCAGGAGAGTGTACATCAGCCGCCTGGTGGGGAAAAGGCGCGAAATTCCCATTGCAATCAAACCTCAAGAATTCCTCAAGGGGCATCTCCGATAATCCCGCTCGCATTGCGATCAGGCCCTCTTGGGTGCGGCAAGGCGGGGAAAAACACAACTCTCATGAACAAAGACGAAGAACTCATCCACGAAAAGATTACGGTTCCTGACGAAAAACCACGAACTTCGCGGCCCAGGCTGCTCAATCTGCTGTCCGAAGACCTCACGGCTTACAACGCGACAGTGATCAATGGCCGCGCCGGGACCGGTAAAACCATGCTGGCCGCAGACTTTGCGCGGTGCGCGACACGTCCGGTGTGTTGGTACAAGGTGGATGCGGCCGATGGCGAGCTGGAAGTTTTCTGCCGCTATTTGGCGGCCACGCTCAGTTTACAACGTCCTTCGATCGATTCGGCTCGGTTGCTGGATCTGACTGAAAGCGTCGAAAGCGACCGCGCGGAATTACTGGCCGAAGCCTTCGTTTTCGAGTTGGGCGAATCGGCAAGCGAACCGCTGCTTTTGGTGATCGAGGACCTGCACCTGGTGTATGACGCGGATTGGGTGGTGCCCTTTTTTCACCGGTTGTTGCCGCTGCTGCCGGATGACGTGCACGTGGTAATCACCTGTCGCAGCCTGCCGCCGGCGCCTTTGTGGCGGCTGCGTTCAAAGCAAATGCTGCGCGTGATGGGGGAAACGGAACTTTCATTCACGCTCGAAGAAGTAGAGCGTCTATTCGAAACCTACGGTCTCAGCAAAGAACACGCTCGTGTAGCGTTGCGCGAAACCAACGGGCGCGCCTCGGCGATTGCGAATTTCGCAGCCACGCCGGGCGTCGCCGGCCGCGCGATCGCGGACAACTTTTTATCGGCCAAACCACTGCGAATGCTTTCTCTTCTTCAAGAGGCAAACTGATATTCGTTCCTAACAATTCCGGCAATGCCTGAATCGAGTTTCACCCCGGCTATTCAGTATGACGTGCTCAGCAGCGCAGCAGGCTCGCCGGCTGTACTAATCGATAGAACTCCCGCTTTTGGCTGTGCTACTCTCCGCATCAGTCCGCAAACACCCGATCTGGTAGCACTTATGCCCAAGGGCGATTCACAGCCCCGCAACGCTCAGGCTCCGTCGACCGGCGCGCCGGAATTCAGGTCGCCCGGGACATTCTTTCTGCGCACAAAACTGTTGGCGCCGCGGCCGGCGCCGGAACTTTTATTTCGCGAGCGGTTGGTTGAGCGCCTGCGCGCGAATCTTTCGCTGCCGGTAACTCTGGTTACGGCGAACGCCGGCTCAGGAAAGACAACGCTGGTGGCCGAGTTCCTGCGCAAACAGGAGCGTCCGTACGTTTGGTACCAGCTTGATCATACTGACAGCGACCCGGCAGTTTTCCTCGGCTATCTGGCGCACGGAATTCAACAACGTGTTAAGAATTTTGGCGAAGCGATCTTCGCGTATTTGCAGGCTAACGAACTGCTGCAACAGCCGGAACGCGCCGCTGACGTGATCCTCAACGAGATCCTCGAGCGCGTCGAACAGCAGTTAATAATTGTCCTCGACGATTACCATCACCTCGGCGCCGACACTCCGGTCCATGCGGTGGTGGATCGGCTGATTACCTATCTGCCTGATGTGATTCACGTCATCATCGTCTCGCGCGATGTGCCGCCGCTGAACCTGGCGCGTTTGCGATCGCAAGACTCGCTTTCAATCATCGACCGGACCGATTTGTTGTTTACCGCTGAAGAGACGCAGGAACTTTTCCGCAAAGTATTTGGCCTCGCCCTGACACCGGAACAACTGCTCGAGTACGGCGAAAGAACGCACGGCTGGATTACCGCGCTGCAGCTGGTGCGCCAGGTGGCGCAGCGGCAAACACCCGGAACTGAAAGCGCCAAAGACCCTTTGCTGGTCTTGCATCAATCTGAGCGCGACATTTTCGAGTACTTCGCTGAGGAGGTTTTCAGTGCCGAGCCTCCGGACACTCAGCATTACCTCTGCCGCATAGCACTGCTTGATCGAATTGAAGTCGAAACCTGCTCCCGGCTTTATCCCGAGGTCATTTCGGCGGCGGTGCTGTCACAGCTTGTGCGGGGGAATGTCTTCATGACGGTCGCCAGCGATGCTCGCGGAGAGGAATACCGGCTCCATCCTTTGTTTCAGAGCTTTCTGCGTCGCCGTTTGCGGACTGAGATCGGCCGGGCGGGCGTCGCCGCAGAACACGTGCGTTGCGCCAATCACTTTCTGGCAAACGGTAATTGGGACCAGGCGGTACGGCATCTGTTGGAGGCCGAAGATTTTGATCGCGCGGGCGAAATCATCGCTGAGCACGGCGCGAAATGGATCGCCTCGGGCAAACTAGCCTCGTTGGCGTCGCTGGCGGACTCGCTGCCGGCGAATGTTTTGGAATCTCACCCACGCGCGCTCGCGCAGCGGGCGGAGGTCGCCCGCCTGCGCGGCGAATTCGACACGGCGCAGACCCTTTTCCGCCGCGCGTCAGCGGCCCTGCGAGCCAAAGGTGACGATGAGGGCGAGGCGGAAGCGCTGCATTCGCTGGCCACGATCGCGCGCCGGCGCGGAGACTGTGAAGCGGCATTCAATTACCTCGATCGGGCGGTTGAACTGACTCGCACAGACTCAGCTGTGCGCACCAAGTGTGGCAACACGCGGGGGCTTTGCCTCGTGGCGCAGGGTGAATGGACGGCGGCCGAGCGCGAATTTCGTGGGGCGCTTCAGTCGGCCGAGGAACGCAACGATGATCATCACATTCGCCTGATCACTCACAATCTTGGGTTGCCCGCCCTGGTGCGTGGCGACTTTGGCGAGGCCATGCATTGGCTGAGGCGCATGCTCCGCACGGACAACTCTGAGCCACCGATTCCGCAAGAGGCCTGGGCGCACCTGAACATCGCGCGGTGCCATCTGTATCGCGGCGAAATGGAAGAGTGCGAAAAAGAACTCGACAGCGCGCTGGAGCGTTGTCAGCTCTTCAATCTGGTTGGCCAGTTGGGTGAAGCATTCGAAGGCTACGGCAATCTTTATCGCGAGCGCGGTGAGCTGCCACGCGCGGCTGAGTTTTACGAGCGCGCCGCGCGTTCCTATGAAGAAGCGGGGATCGATCTGGCCCGCGTTGAACTTCTCGAAGAGCAGGCACTGCTCCGGCTGAAGGCGGGCGATGCCGTACGCGCCCGCGCGCAGATCGACCGGCTGGTCGAAATGCGGCCCGTCCAATCTGACGAAGTCGGCTTCTTTACGGCGACCCTGGCACGCGCCTACATCCGGATTGCGCAGAACGAATCTGACGAAGCGGGTTCGGAACTGACGGCAGCGCTCGACTATTTTCGAGCTCGTGGACTTTATTACTACGAAGCACAGGCCTGCATAGCGCTGGCGATTTGCGGCTTGAACGCTGGACGCGAGCCGGAAATGTTCGAACACGTCCGGCGCGCCTTGGATCTGGCGGCCCGTTATGACTACGACTATTGGTTGCGCCAGCAAATCGCGCATCATCCGGCGCTATTCGCTTCGGATGTGGTGCAGGAAATGTTGCCACCCGACCTGCGTGGCCAACTTCCGGCCCTAACGCAAAACGTTCCGGAGCTGATTGCCACTACCGATCTGACACCGGGACCGTTGGTTGATCTGACGATAAGGATGCTGGGGCCCGTGGAAATCTTTCGGGATCCGGCCCGGCCCTTTGCGGCTGATGCGTGGACTACTCGCCGCGCGCGCGACATTCTGTGCTTTATCGCTTCGCGCCGTCATCATCGCGCCGCCAAGGACACGATCATCGACACCTTCTGGACTGAGGACAATATCGAGACAGTCGAAAAGAACTTTCATCCGACCGTCTCGCACATTCGCAAAGCCCTGAACAGCAAGCAGGCGCTCAAACAAAACTTCATCATTTACCGCGACGGGGATTATCAGCTTAACCCCGAGTTTTCGTATCGCATTGACACTGAAGTCTTCGAGCGGCTGATTAACGATGGCGAAACGGCGCGGCGCGAACGTGACTATGCGCGTTGCATCGAGTCCTATGAGCAAGCGGTCGAGCTTTATCGCGGAGAATTCATGCAGGGGAGTTACGAAGATTGGGTGGATGAGCAGCGCTCGTATTACCGCGAACAATACCTGCGAATGCTGGAATCGTTAGCCGGCGTTGCTGAAAAGCAGCAGGAGTGGCCCCGCTCGATGGACTTGGCACAGCGAATCCTGCGGGAGGACCCTTTCCGCGAGGACATCCATTGTCTGCTCATGCGCGGTCACGCCGCGCTTGGCAATCGGGTAGCGGTCAAAGAACAGTACGAGACGCTTCAAGCGCTGCTTCAGAAGGAATTGGGAGTAGAGCCGGCGATGCAAACGCAAAGGGCCTATCGCGAACTAATTAGTCAGGCGGGTTAGCCTTTCTGATTTGAGAACCGAGAATCGAAATGCAAGGTGAACGCAACAAACTGAGTTCTGACTGCAGTTTACAATCCGCCGTCGTCTCAGTTCTTCATCGTTACGCCTCGCCTTTTTGTTAAGACCAAGCCGCCGTCTCTACCCGACCGTGGCCAAGGCTTGTGTTTGAATGAAACACAACTTCTTCAATAAAACTCAAAGGGTGTTGGCGCTGACTCTGGTCTTATTGGTGAGCTCTGTGCCGGCCCTGGGCGGGCTTACGGTCATCGGCTCGAACGGTATTACCGCGTCCGGAGCTGACAGCATCAGTTTTTGGAATACGTCGGGAATCACGGCCAGCGGCGCGGACAGTGTCCTGGCTTTTCGGCCGAACGGAATCATGGCTTCGGGCGCTGACGGCATTATGGCCTCAGGCGCCGACGGCATCATGGCCTCGGGAGCGGACGGCATCACGGCTAGCGGCGCCGATTCAACCACCATTAGCCGCGCCGACTCACTAACAGCTGCCGGACCCAATGGCATCACGATCAGCGGCGCCGACGGCAATAGCTATCAGGCCGATTCCATCGTCGTGCGAAACCCCGCAGGCATTATGGCCTCAGGAGCCGACGGCATCATGGCATCGGGCGCGGACGGCATCACCGCCAGCGGCGCTGACACACGCAACATCACTCATTCTGACGGAATCACGATCAGCGGCGCTGACGGAATCACGATTAGCGGTGCGGACGGAATTATCGCCACTGCTCCGAATGGTGTTGTTTTCGCAATCGCGCCTACCGGCATCACGATCAGCGGCGCAGATGGCATCATGGCGAGCGGCGCTGACGGCATCACGATCAGCGGGGCAGACAGCTTTGTGAGAACGGGCGTCGGCACTTTGATGTCAGCTCTTTACGACTCGCAGATAGGTACGGGAATCTCGGGCATTGATCCGGAGCTCGCGGTGTTGCTGAACTACGCCACGGATGACAGCAATATTGACGCGGTGATCGTCTACCGCAATCTTCCAACTGACGCCGACATCGCTGATCTCCAGCATATTGGTGTTTTGGGCGGCACGCGCTATCGCATGCTGCCGATGATTTCGATCACGACCACTAAGGGCAGGCTTTTCGCGATCTCGCATCTACCATCTGTCCGCTCGATTTACGGAAATCGCACACTGCAGTGGAACCTAGAGCCCGCCGCGCGGGCCGTCACCGGAGTCGAACGGGTTCGGCGCACTACCGACCTTACCGACGCTAATCACGGAACCCCGATTACGGGTCGCGGTGTGACCGTGGCGGTGCTGGATACCGGAGTTGATGGAACACACCCAGATCTCGCTGGCCGAGTAATCCAGAACCTCAAGCTGGCAGACACCCAGGGTCAGGGTGCGGGGTTCAATTATCCAGTCGTCTCGCCGAATCTGCCCGATACTGATCAGGTTTATGGCCACGGGACTTTCGTCGCGGGTGTGATTGCGGGCAATGGTCAGCAATCAGCCGGAAAGTATGCGGGTGTGGCTTCGGGCGCCAACATCCTCGGCTTGAGCGCCGGAGATGCGAGTTTGGTGTTTGTGCTTTCCGGATTCGACTATCTTCTCGCCAACGGCGCGAGCTTCAATGTTCGAGTAGTCAATTGCAGCTTCTCAGCAAACACTGTTTTTGACGTGAACGATCCGGTAAACATTGCCACGAAGATGCTGACAGACGCTGGTGTGAGCGTGGTGTTCTCCGCAGGCAACACCGGTCCGGGTGCTGATTCGCTGAATCCGTATTCGGTCGCTCCCTGGGTAGTCAGCGTTGGCGCGACCGACAACCTGGGCAAGCTCGCTAAATTCTCTTCACGTGGCGACTTCGGCAGTCCTTTGTTCCGTCCGACCCTGGTAGCTCCCGGCGTTAGTACGGTCAGCCTGCGACCTTCGACAATCGCATCGGTGACTTCGGTCGCCGGTGTGGGAGAAAATGACAAAGAACTAGGCGCAAGCGAGCTGCCTTATTACACGACCGGCAGCGGCACAAGCTTCTCTGCTCCGCAGGTTGCGGGTGTAATCGCATTAATGCTCGAAGCAAATCCCAGTCTGACTCCGGCGCAGATTCGCGACATCCTGCAGCGCACGGCGACGCCGCTGCCGCCCTACTACCTGTACGAAGTGGGCGCCGGCTTGCTGAACGCGCAGGCGGCAGTGCTGGAATCCGCATTTCCACAAAGACATTTCGGAAATTGGCGCGGCATAGCTTTCCAGAATCAGGTTGAGTATTCGCAAAGCGCGCCTCAGGTTTTTACCGGATCGGTCGCACCGGGCTCGACCAGTAACACCGCTTTCTCAGTTCCGGCTGATGCCTTGCGGGGCTCGATCCAAGTGGCCTGGGGCGGATTGCCGAGTCCGACGAACCTGAATCTGTCTTTGATGGATTCGCAGGGCGCGCTGCAACCAACGGCGGCCGCGCCCAGCGCACCGGGCCTGACTGGACGTCGCCAACGCTCAAGTCTGACCCTTCCGAACTCCGGTATTTGGATCGCGCGTGTTTCCAATGTGATTGGTGCGGCGGGTGCGCCGTTGACCAACGGCTCCGCTATCTCGCCTGTTTCTCAGAATTATGTGGGAACGGTTCAAGTTACGACCGCAAGATACGCGGCGATGTCCGACCTAAGCGGGCTGGACAGCTCAACCACGAACGATATCTGGCAGAACTTCCGTTCGTTGGTAATGGGCCCAATCGGTTCGCGTTTCCGGGGAAGCTTTGCCGTCACACGTGCTGATTTGGCCCGAGCAATGGTCGTAGGTGGACGGGTGCCGCAGTATCTCCCGGCACAATCCAGCTATGGCGACGTGCGCGATCGCGCCACTATGCTGTTTGTCGAGAGTGCGCAGGCTTCACCAGGCGGCGCGTTGTTTCCGACGGTAACGGGAGTAAGTTTCCAACCTGATGCAACGGTTGATCGTTTGAGTGCGGCGATTGCCCTGGTTCGCGCGGCGGGTTTGAGGCAGCAAGCTGAATCCGGGTCCTATACGCTCACCGTCACTGATGCGCTCTCGATCCCGGCTGCCTGGCGAGGTTATGTGGCAGTTGCGATTCAGAATGGGCTGATCAAGCCCAACGGAACGGCCTTCAATCCTCAGGGCGCATTCACTCGTCTGGATCTGTCTCGCGGCATGGCAAAGCTGGCCAATCTTGCCACTCAATAGCTCTCTTCAAATAAACTGTCCGTAATAAAGTTCGGTGTCGTAATCAAACGCGACCTTGCCCTCTTTTTCATTCGCCTGGAAGATTCTCTTCAACTCTTCAAGCATCGGCTCATAATTTGGTTGACCCGGTTCAGGCGCGTACGAGGCTGACAGCACGCGACCTTTAAACCCCTCAAAATCGAAGTACTGCTTGAACTCAAATTTTGCGGTCTTGCATATCCCGGGGCTAAAGAAGGTTTCGACTTTAGTATCAGCAATTTCACACCCCACGCCGCGATAATCTGTGCCGTAACGCAGCAGGACTTGCTGGTAGCCGGAAACAATTGGCGTCTTGTCGACCTGGAAGCCATTCCAGATAATCATCACCCAACCACCTGGCTTGAGAATTCGCTCAAATTCGGTTCGGGCCGCTCCACGGTCAAACCAGTGAAAAGCCTGGCCGACGGTAATGAAATCAACAGACGAGTCTGCCAGGCCAGTTGATTCGGCTGAGCCATCGACGCTCTTGAAGTTTTGGTAATGCGCGAGAGTTTGCTCGCCGGCGGCACGCATTTCCTCGTTCGGTTCGACTCCAAAGACTTGGTTTCCTTGTTTGAGGAAGAGTTCGCTCAGGAATCCGGTACCTGAACCGATGTCGGCGATGACTGAGTCGGAGCTCAAGCCGCAATCAGATTTCAATAGCGGAATGATCGCCTCTGGATAACGGGGGCGATACTTGAGGTAATGCTGCACCCGGTTGGTGAATCGTTTCGTGGGATCGAGCATTCGCTGGTCAGTCTTTGCTGAACAAAGGTGTATGAGCCTGAGGCGAATAATATTTCGCAAAAAGACGAAAGCCAAGCAAAACAGCAACGATGAATGCAAAGGTAGCCGGCCGGCGCCAGTCAGATTTCACCAGCATGAAGTAATGGGTAACGCCGAGGATCGCCGACACATAAACAAGTTTGTGAAGACGTGACCAGGTCTTTCCACCCAGCCGTTTGATCATCTTGTTAGTCGAAGTGATCGCCAGCGGCAACATTAAGAAGAAGGCGGCCATGCCCACCGCTATGAACCGGCGCTGTATCACGTCCCCGGGAATGGTAGTCAAGCGGAAGAATCGGTCAAACGCCACATAAGTCAGCAGATGGAGGGACCCGTAGAAGAATGCGAACAGGCCAAGCACGCGACGGAATCTGACCAGCCAACTGAGGCCGGTAATCCTTCGCAAGGGACTGACGGCGAGCGTGAGCAAAAGAAAGACAAGCGTCAGCATTCCCGTGGTGCGGGTGACATACTCAAGCGGATTGGCCCCCACTTGCTTACGCCAGACGTCCCAAAGCAACAGCGCCAGCGGCACCAGGCCGTTCACCAGCAGAAGTAGCTTTGGAAAACGCGTGTCTTTCATTTTAGTAACAGACTTTAAAGCCTGTGTTATTCACGTCTCTGACACAGACCGAAGTCTGTGCTACTTAATAATTCGCTCTCAAATCCATGCCTTGATACAGGCTGCCAACCTGATCCGCATATCCGTTAAATAACAATGTCGGACGTGAGCCAAATTCGCCGATGCGATGCTCATATTTTTGGCTATAGCGCGGATGACTGACGCCGGGATTCACATTTGAATAAAAGCCGTACGCCTGCGGCCATTCACGCTTCCAGGTGGGCACAGGCTCGTCTTCGACCAGGCTGATCTTCACAATCGACTTGATGCTTTTGAATCCGTACTTCCACGGAACGACCAAACGCACGGGCGCGCCATCTTGTGGCGGCAGTGTCTCGCCGTAAAGCCCCGTTGCCAGAATTGTTAACGGATGCATGGCTTCATCAAGCCGCAGGCCCTCGACGTAAGGCCACTGGAGTACACCTGTGTTTTGATTGGGCATGCGAGTCGGATCCAACAGCGTCTCAAACGCGACATACCGCGCGGAAGAAAGCGGCTCGACCTGTTTCAAGAGGGCGCTAAGCGGAAATCCCACCCAGGGAATCACCATTGACCAGCCCTCGACGCAGCGCAAACGATAAATTCGTTCCTCCCACGGCGCCACTTTGAGCAAATCATCCAGATCGAATACGCGTTTCTTGTTGACCAGACCTTCGACCGAAACCGACCAGGGCCGTGTGACAAAGTTACGCGCGGCTGACGCCACGGCCTCTTTGGTCGTATCAAACTCGTAAAAATTGTTGTAGTTGGTGATGTCCTGCAGGGAATTAAGCGGCTCGGTGGTTTTGAAACCGTTGCGAATCGCATCTTCAGAAGCCGGCGTGACCACCGAAGAAATTTTCGGCCGGGCTTCAACTATTGCTGAAGGGACGTTTAGTTTCCGGTAAAGAAGGCCTGTGGCCGCCGCAGAGCCGGCGAGCAGGGCTCCCTGCATGAACAGACGGCGATTCAGATAGACCTTTTGGTCAGTAATTTCGCTGGATTTGATATCGTCAGGCTTCTTAATCAGCACGGTTACCTATTTGTCGCGTTCAGCGGATAAATCCTTACTCAAACTGCGGAAAAAGTTTTCTCGCGGCGACTTGCTTCCCGTCGCACTCACCAGATCTACGGAATCAACCTGCGGCCCGGATTGGCGAAGACCGGTTCAACTGAACAATTTGCTTGAACCCCTTCACCGCAAATATTAGTATCGCCGCACTTTTGGACACGTCAAATCAATCGAGGGCCACTGCATTGACTCAGTCAGTTGAACAATCTGATGGACACCGCGCGGCGTTGGTTGCAGGGTTCCTGGGCTGGACGTTTGTCGCCTTTGATTTTTTTCTGGTTGTTGTCAGTCTGACAACGATTGCCCGCGAGTTTAACCGCCCCGACAAGGACATTGCCCTCTCGATTGCTTTCACGCTGGGCTTTCGCCCGGTCGGAGCGCTCATCTTTGGCCTGGTTTCCGACCGTTATGGTCGCCGGCCGCCGCTGATCATTGTGCTGGTGTTCTATTCGGTGATGGAGATCCTCTCGGGCCTGGCGCCAAATTATCTGACTTTCATGATTGTGCGGTCACTATTCGGCATCGGGATGGGCGCCCAGTGGGGAGCGGGAGCCTCTTTGGCCATGGAAAAGGTCCCGGCGCACAGACGTGGTGTGCTTTCGGGGCTGCTTCAGGAGGGATATGCCTGCGGTTATTTGCTGGCGGCCATCTGTTCCCTATTCGTATTACCGCGTTGGGGATGGCGGCCACTGTTCTTTATCGGCGGGCTTCCGGCTTTGTTGGCGATCTTTGTGCGGCTGCGCGTGAAAGAGTCCGAGGTCTGGAAACAGAATCGGCACGAAAGCTGGGGTGCGCTGGCGCGGTCAATCGCCTCGAATTGGAAGTTGTTTGCCTTCCTTTTGACGATGCTGACGTTGATGAATTTTGTGTCCCACGGCACGCAGGACATGTATCCGACCTTTCTCGAGCGATACTGGGGCTTTGGTGCGCGTCAGCGTTTGACGATCACTGCCATTTCGATGGTGGGGGCGATTGTCGGCGGAATTCTGTTTGGCCTCTTGTCAGATCGAATCGGCCGGCGACGTTCAATGATTCTCGCGCTCGGCTGCGCGATCCTGGTGGTTCCCCTCTGGGCATTTGCGCCATCCCTGGCGCTACTGGTGATCGGGGCGTTTGTCATGCAGTTTATGGTCCAGGGAGCGTGGGGCATCATCCCCGCCCACCTGGCCGAGCTTTCACCTGATTCTGTGCGCGGGTTCCTGCCCGGGTTTGCTTATCAATGCGGCGTGCTGATTGCCGGTTCAGTCGCTTACATCGAAGCGCTCTTTGCTGAACGAATGAGTTATGCGATGGCCATGGCGGCCACGGCGACCACAGTGTTTGCGGGAGCAGGGATAATCATCGCTTTCCAGCACAGTGGGATCCGAAGCTTGGAATTCACGTGACTTGAAGTCGCGGC
>JADMIO011417998.1_pt1 | contig 34800 bp, 35 predicted proteins | sample 8958161 | NCBI WGS metagenome assembly JADMIO01 (sample SAMN16585339, study PRJNA669376) | soil metagenome | isolation source: Crop rotation soil | place: USA: Cullars Rotation, Alabama | collected 2011
ACACGGCCTCGATGATCTTGCCGCCCTTGCCGAACTCGGCCTCGACGTTGCCGAGATTCCGCGCGACCTTGGCGGGTTGCTGTGCCTTCTGGATCATCTCCGCCTTGAACGACTCGGTCGTGTAGTTCGCATGCGGCCCGTCGTTCCACTCCACCTTCAGCTGTTTCCGCCCCTGCATCGTCGCCCACGTGCTGTTGCCGATGACGGCGACGCCGCCGAGCGACTGGAAGAGCAGCGGTGGCTTCGGCGCGTCGATGGTGACAGTCTGCGAGACGCCCTTCACCGCGAGCGCCGCTTTGTCGTCGAGGCTCTTCACCGTGCCGCCGACCACCGGCGGATGCTCGACGGAGGCGTACACCATGCCGTCGCGGTGGACGTCGAGGCCGAATTCCGCTTTTCCGGTCGCGATGTCGTTCAAGTCGTAGATCTGGCGTTCCTTGCCGACGAATTTCCACTGATCTTTCGACTTGAACTTCAACGCGTCTTTCGTCGGCACGGGCAGCTTCGCCGCGGCCGCGACGAGCGTACCGAAGCCGGCCTTCTTGCCGCTCTTGGCGTGGACGACTTCGTGATTGGCGACGGTGATCTCGGCCGCAGGTATGTTCCATTGCGACGCCGCAGCCGTGACCAGCATCGACCTGGCTGAAGCGCCTGCTACGCGGAACGCGTCGTAGAAATCGCGGATCGATCGCGATCCGTCGGTGTTCTGATCGCCGTACCGAGTGTCGCCCACGCCCTGCTCGATGCGGCACTTGCTCCAGTCCGCGTCGAGTTCGTCCGCGGCCACGAGCGGCAGCGACGTCCGGATGCCGGTGCCCATTTCGGATCGGTGCGTGACGATGAAGACAGTGCCGTCCGGCTCGATGCCGAGATACACGCTCGGGTGGAGCGCCGCGATGTCCGCCTTGGTGTTGAAGATCGCCGCTGACGACTGAGCGTGCAGTTCTTCGGGAACGAGACGCGATGCGACAACGAACGCGCCGGTCGACAGAATGCCGTTCAGGAATTGTCGGCGGCTCAGGGAAATGTTTTCGATGAACATCACGCACGCTCCTTCGCCGCGGTGTGAATCGCAGCACGGATGCGCTGATACGTCCCGCACCGGCAGATGTTGCCCGCCATCGCGCGATCGATGTCCGCATCGGTGGGATTCGGCGTCGACTTGATCAGCGCCGCAGCCGACATCATCTGGCCCGACTGGCAGTAGCCGCACTGCGGCACGTTGTGCGCGATCCAGGCACGCTGCACCGGATGCAGTTGCCCGTTCGCACCGCTGAGCGCGTCGATTGTCAGCACCATCTTGCTTTCGAGCGTGCTCATCTTCGTCTGGCACGACCGAACGGCCTGGCCGTTCACGTGCACCGTGCAGGCGCCGCACAACCCGGCCCCACATCCGAAACGCGTGCCGGTGAGGCGCAGGTCGTCGCGGAGATACCAAAGCAGCGGCATTTCCGGATCGCCGTCGAATTGCCGGGCTTTTCCGTTGACCGTCAGTTTGACCATGTGTAAGTCCTCAAGAGGTGCAGCAATGACGCGCATTATCACATGTAAAATGCGCGACATGAGAAAACACCTGCCGGTTGTCGCGGTGGTCGCGTGGAGTGTCGCCGTCCTCATATGGATTGGCGCGTCTCAGCCGCAGGTCGCTGGCCAGGCGCCGCCTGGATTCGTGGCCGGCACCGAAAGCGGCTTCGCGACGTTCCAAACCCAGTGCGCGCAGTGCCACGGCAACCCCAACGTCGATCGGGCGCCGACGCCGCAGGCGCTGCGCGAGATGACACCGGAGAAGATCTACGCCGCGCTGACGACAGGATCGATGCAGCAACAGGCCTCATCGCTCAACGACCAGCAGAAGAAAGCGGTCGCGGAGTTCATGGCCGGCCGGCCGATGGGCAGCGCCAAGTCCGGCGGTATCGAGAACATGGGTTTCCAGTGCAGGACGAATCCGCCGCTGCCCGATCCGAAGAGCCGCCCTGCGTGGAACGGCTGGAGTCCCGACCTCGCGAACACGCGCTTCCAGCCGGCGAACATCGCGCGGCTGACCCCGGCACAGGTACCCAAGCTGAAGCTGAAGTGGGTGTTTGGATTCCCGTCGGGCGTGTCGGCCAACGCGCAGCCGACCGTGGTCTCCGGCCGCGTTTTTGTCGGCAGCGACAACGGCTACGTCTATTCGATCGACGCGAAAAGCGGCTGTGTGTACTGGTCCTTTGAAACCGGCTCGATCATCCGCAACGCCATCACCGTCGGCGACGTCAAGGGGAACGGCGACGCGAAGTACGCCGCATTTGTCGGCGACGGCCACGCGAACGTGTACGCGCTCAACGCGCAGGACGGCAAGCTGCTCTGGAAGACGAAAGTCGACACGCACTTCGTCGCGCGCATCACGGCGGGCACGCGCTACTACGACGGCAAGCTTATCGTTCCCGTCTCTTCATCCGAGGAATTCAGCAGTGGCAACCCGGGGTATTCATGCTGCACGTCTCGTGGATCGGTCGTCGCGCTCGACGCGAACACGGGCAAGCAATTGTGGAAGGCCTGGGTGATTCCAGACGAGCCAAAGCCGTACAAGACGATGTCGAACGGAGTGACGCTCTACGCCCCGGCGGGCGGCGCCGTGTGGAATTCGCCGACTATCGATCCCGTCAAGCGCGCGGTCTATTTCGGTACGGGTGACGCGACGACTGCGCCCTCGCCGAAGACGACGGACGCGATCATGGCCGTGGATCTCGACACGGGAAAGTTCCTCTGGGCCTTTCAGGCAACGGAAAACGACGTCTTCATGGGCGGTTGCAACGGACAGAACAAGAGCGAGGCGTGTCCGAATCCGATGGGACCCGACATGGACATCGGCAACTCGCCGATTTTGAAAACGCTGCCGAACGGCAAGCGCGTGCTGATTGCCGGCACGAAGTCGGCCGACATTTTCGCGCTCGATCCGGATGACAACGGCAAGCTGCTCTATCGCGTTCATCCGCTCGGTTTGCCGCTCAACGGCAACGGGCGCGGGCGTTCGTCGATCGTGTGGGGCGGCGCGGCTGACGATCGACTGATTTACTACGGCATCGGCGGCGCCGGGCTCGCCGCCGTGAAGCCGGACACTGGCGAGCGCGCGTGGCTGTTCGCGCCTCCTGCTCCCGCGGAAGGGCGCGGACGCGGTGCATCGCTCGGCGCCGCGGCCACTGCGATTCCAGGCGTGGTGTTCGAAGGCGCATCCGACGGGATGCTGTACGCCCTGTCGGCCGCCGACGGCTCGAAGTTGTGGGAGTATGCGACGGCCAAGGAATTCGAAACGATCAACCGCGTTCAGCCCGCGCACGGCGGAGCAATCGCCACGGCCGGCGCGGTTGTGGTCGACGGAATGGTGTACGTCGGATCAGGTTACGCCGTGGGCTCGGGCGCGCAGGGCGGCAACGTGTTGCTGGCCTTCGGAGCGGAATAGCGACGGCCTTGGCGAAGAAGGTATTGATCGTCGACGATACGCCGGGCGGCCTCGATCCGCTGCGCGAAATTCTGACGCATCCGCAGCTGACGATCTTTGAAGCCAGTTCCGGCCGGCAGGCGCTGGAGATGCATCGTCAGCAGCGCTTTGATCTCATCATCATGGACGTGCAGCTGCGTGGCCTGGATGGGGAGCAAGTCACTCGAACGATTCGTTCAGAGGCGGCCTTGCGCGACGTCTCCATCCTTCTTTTCTCCGACACTCCGCGTACCGGGTTGCGTCAACGCTGCATGGGCTTCGGAGCCAACGAGTACGTCACCAAGCCGTTCCAGACCGCGGAGCTCATGGCGCACGTGTGGCCGCTCATCAACGTCGCCGTCCGGAAACATACGGCGCTCCTCGCGCACGTCGATCTCGAAAAAGACGATCGCGTCGTCGAGTCGTTTGTCGCGCGTATCGTGAATCTGTCCACGTCGGGGCTATTGCTTGAGGCGGACGTGTTGCTCGCCGTCGGACAGGCAGTTCGTGTGAAGTTCTTTGTTCCCGGCTCGCAAGTGCAGATCAGCTCCAGGGCCGCTGTCACTCGGCGGACCGACGGTTCCGGCATCAACAAACGCTGGGGCGTGCGCTTTCTGACGTTGGAGCCGGCCATGCGCCAGGTCTTGCGGGACTATGTCGGAGGCTAGCACGACGACACTGCAGGCGTCGCTTATTTCTTGGTCCCGGCCGCGTCGAAACGCTTGATGGCTTCTGCCGTCAGGTCGAGACCGGGTTCTGCGTAGATCAGGCCCGCATCCTGTCCGCTGAGCAGCATGCTCAGGTGCTTCTCCTGCGCCATCTGCTGAAGGATCGGCACGAGCTTCCGCTGAAATTCGCCTTGAAGCTCAGCCTGCAGCTTCTGCACTTCCTGCTGGGCTTCCTGCTGGAAGCGTTGCGCGTCCTGAGGTGTCTTCTGGTTGGCGGCCGCCTCGCCTTGCTTTTTTTTCACGAGCGCTTCGATCTTGGCGTTCGCAGCCTTGCCTTCGGCACTGTTGGCGGCAATCGCTTGAACGTTCACGTACGCGATTTTCGCGCCCACGGGAAACGGCGCTGGCGCCGGGGCGGGCGGTGGCGTGGCGCTGCGGCCTGACGGAGGCGCAACCTGGGCAAACGACGACGTGGCGGTCAGCGCGAGCACGAGCAGTAGAGACCTTTTCATAGTCTCCACAGAATAGCCCGAACTAGGTGTTCGGCTTCTTCCCGTGTGAGCCGGGAACGAAAACCGCGGTCTCACGCTTCACCGCCTCCTCGGGGCCGATGGGGCCGCCATCTTGCTCCGGAGCGATCGATGACTCGCCGGCACCGACACGGCCGGCGCCTCGGGATGCTTCGGGCATGTCGCGTGCCCCTTCGATGGCCGCGGCGAGTTGCTCTTCTGTGGGTCCTTGTCTCGTTGTCATGCCGACGGGAGTGCAACGATCGAGCCGCCCTACTTTTTGCCGGTATCGCCGACGTGTATCTGCTGAACGCCGTTGACGTCACGGAATTCGCGGTTGTCTTCGCAGATGTACTCGAGCAGCGTGTAGTTCGGCATCCGTTTGTAAGCGATGGTCACCGTCCACGGTTTCTCTAGTACCTCGGGATCTTCCATCGTGATCTCGTTCCAGAGAATCTCCGGCGAGACCAGGTGGATGCGCTCCTTGATTCGCAGGTTCTTCGTGTGGGGCACGTTCTGGTAACGAATCTCTTCCTTGATGCCGACGGTTTCTGCCACAAGGGTGTCTCCGTCCCAATGGCCCACCGAATACCCGAAGAAGCCGGGTTCGACGTCGTCGATGGCCTTCATCGGTCGATCGAGCAAGATGCGACGCACTTGCGTGAACGCCTCCTCGATGACCGTCATCTGGTTTTTCGTGACCAGGAACTCGATCGGAAACATCGCGTTCATCATCGACGGCATGCCGTCGCCGAGACAGCTCACGTAGCCGGTCGCGAGCGGCGTGCCCTTTCTGTCGGCCTCGCGAATGGCGGCGAGACGGTCCTGGTATTCCTTCAGCGGTCCGGGCTTGAGGGGCGCAGGAGGATTGCGCGGCGGAATCGTCTTGTCGGCGAGCTGCGCGGGCGTCGGCTGCCCAAAGATGTTGCCGTACCGTTCGTACGAGCCGCTGAAATCCGGATGCGTCGCCGGCGCCTTCTGCTGCGCTGCGAGTGCAACCGCGCACGACAGCACTGCCAGGCCGAGAGCCGCAATTCGCATGCGCATGGCTACTGCTCCTCCGGCGGCGTCCTCTTGAACGTCTGAACAGCGGGCACTCCAGGCTCGAGTTTGCGTCCGTCGGGGAGCGTGACGTCTAGCAACAATCCCGCCGGTTCCCCGTTCAAGAGCGGTGACACCGTTGCCGTCACGACATCGCCGGCTTTGATCATGTTCGAACGCCAGCCGAGTCTCGTCATCATGTTGATGCTCGTCATCTCGAGGCTGTAATGCTTCATCGAGCCGTCTTTCTGCTTCACGTCGATTTCGAGATAACCGTGCGGATTCGTCCACTGAAACTTGGTGACTTCACCCTTGAGCGTCACAGTCCGCGTGTGGTCGTACATCGCGAATGAGTGGTGGGCGAACGCCGGAACCGCTGAGGCCGCTCCACATAGCAGCGCCAGAACGAGCAGCTTCTTCATCAGATCTCCCTCTTCGGCCGGAAGAATAACGCGTCTTACAGAGGTTGTATAGTGACCGCCATGCGACTCATCCTCACGCGTCTTGCGTGGACGGCGATTGGTTTTGCGGTGGCGGTCATCATCGCGTCCGCACAGAGCGTTCAAGTGCCGATCTTCGAATACGACCCGACGTTTCCCAAGCCGCTCCCGGAAAATTGGGCTATCGGAGCGATCGGGGGAATGGCGGTCGACCGGCAGGACCATATCTACGTCGCACAACGTCCAAGCTCGCTTCGCAACAACGAGCGATTCACCGGCGCGGGGGACACGCCGCCGAAAGCCGAATGCTGTATTCCGGCGCCTCCGATTCTCGAATTCGATCAGGCAGGAAACCTCGTGCACTCATGGGGCGGATCGGGCGCAGGTTACGACTGGCCACAGATCGAGCATGGGCTGTTTGTCGATCACAAAGACGATGTCTGGGTCGCCGGCAACGGCGAGAATGACGCGCATCTCCTGAAGTTCACACGCGACGGAAAGTTTCTTCAGCAGTTCGGAAAGCCGGGCGCACGCGGCGGCAGCGCGGATACGAAGAACCTCGGCCAGCCGGCGAACCTCACCGTCGATCCACAGTCGAATGAGGTCTACATCGCGGACGGCTATCGTAACCGTCGCGTGATCGTGCTCGACGCCGACACGTTCGCATTCAAACGCATGTGGGGGGCGTACGGCAATCGGCCCGACGACGCGCCGCTAGGCCCGTTCAATCCGGACGCACCCCCCGCGCAGCAGTTCCGGCTGCCTCACAACATCGCGATTTCACGTGACGGCTTCGTCTACGTCGCCGATCGTTCGAACAATCGCATCCAGGTGTTTCGCAAAGACGGGACATACGTGAACGAGGTGTTCGTCGCGCGGCGAACGCTGCTGCTTGGCGCGGCGTCAGGCTTCGCGTTGTCCACCGATCCGCAGCAGCGTTTTCTCTACATGATCGACGGCGCGAATCATCACGTGTGGATCATCGAGCGGTCGACGTTGAAGGTCCTCGCGCGATTTGGACAGCAAGGTTTGTGGGGAGGGTTCCTGAATGTGCCGCACGCGATTGCCGTCGACGGCCGCGGCAACATCTATGTGGGCGAGAACTTCGACGCGCGGCGCTTCCAGCGCTTCCTCTACAAAGGCCTCGGCGCTCCGAAGGCCGGGACGATTCCCCAGACGACGATTGTGCGTTGATCAGCGGCGACGAGCGGCCCGCGTCGGCGGTTTGAGTACCGCGGCAAACGCGAGATCGCTCAGTTTGAGCGCGGCTTCGTCGACCGTGAGCGGGCCGTCCTCGCGGAACCACCGCGGCAGCCACTGGATCATCCCTATCAGGCTGAGCGCGGCGATGCTTGGATCGACATCGCGCAGGCGACCCGCCGTTTCGAGTTCCTTCAGCGTGTCCCGCACGAGATGGAAATAGCGCCGCTCCTGTTCGTTGACGACTCGTCGCATCGCGGACGGCAGCGCACGCTGCTCGTGAAACAGTTGCGCGACGGCGCCTTCCGCGCGCGTGATGATACGGGCATGCTGGGTAATCAGCTGGCGGAGGCGCTCCTCGGGATCACGAACGTTCCGCGCCGGGCGCATCACTTCGTCCTCCATGCGCTCCATGCCGAACGTCATGATTTCGAAGAGCATCGCTTCCTTGCTCGGGAAGTAATGGTAGAGGCCAGCTTTCGTCATTCGCAGCGCCCGCGCGATGTCGCTGACGGCGGTGGCGTCATAGCCGCGATCGCGGAAAATCCGCGCTGCGGCACGACAGATTTCGGCCCGGCGGGGGGAGTCAGACGGCGATTTGAGCGCTGAAGCGGACGGCACAGCTATATATTAATGTGATTGGACCAACCTACCGACCGGTAGGTTGGTCGGTTCTGGAGGCTGGACTGCGTACGACGATGAGGGTTGCCGCGACCATGATGTCTGCCTTGGCACTGATGCCGACGCCGGCCACCTCGCAGACGCCGCCCGCGGCGGGTGGCGAGCGGATCTTCGCCGCGCGCTGCGCGACGTGCCACAACGGCCAGGCCGAATCGCGCGCGCCGGCGCTCGACGCGCTCAAAGCGCGCACGCCCCAGGCCGTGCTCGAGGCGCTCGTCAACGGCGCGATGCGCGTGCAGGGCGCGCAAATGAACGGCGTCGACCGGCGCGCGGTCGCAGAGTACGTGACAGGAAAAACGATTGCCGAAGACGTGACCGGCGCCGGCGCCGGACGCTGCGCCACGCATACCCCATTGGCCGACGTCGCGCGCGCACCGCAATGGTCCGGCTGGAGTCCGTCGATCTCGAACTCACGCGTGCAATCGCGCGATCAGGCTGGCCTCACCGCCGTTGACTTGCCCCGCGTCTCGCTGAAATGGGCGTTTGGTTTCCCCGATGCCGCGTCCGCGTGGGCTCAGCCGACCGTCGCCGGCGGGCGCGTGTTCGTCGGCAGCCAGAACGGCACCGTCTACGCCCTCGACGCGGCGTCCGGGTGCATTCGTTGGGTGTTCAGCGCGAACGGCGGCGTGCGGACGGCGATTGCCATCGGCCGCGCCGGCGCGCGGACCGCCGCGTTCTTCGGCGACACCGCCGCCAACGCGTACGCGATCGACGCTGACACAGGTGCGCAAATCTGGACGCGAAAGGTCGACGAGCACCCGCTGGCTCGCATCACAGGCTCGCCGGCGCTGTTCGAAGGCCGTCTGTATGTGCCGGTCTCGTCGTACGAAGAGTCGCAAGGCGCCGACCCTCAGTACGCCTGCTGCTCCTTCCGCGGCAACGTCGTCGCGCTCGATGCGTCCGCCGGAACAATTGCCTGGAAAACGTACGTCGTCGCCGACACGCCCGCACCGCGCGGCAAGAGTTCTGCGGGAGTTCAATTGTGGGGACCATCGGGGTCGTCGATCTGGTCGCCGCCGACGATCGACGCGAAGCGGCGTTTACTCTACGTCGCGACCGGCAACACGTACAGCGGCCCTCCACAACCATCGAGCGATGCGGTCGTTGCGATCGAGCTGGCCACGGGCAGGATTCGCTGGATGCGGCAAGTGACTTCTGCGGACATCTACGTTACCGGCTGCCGGGCAGGTAATCCGAATTGCCCCGAAGCAAACGGCCCCGACCTCGACTTCGGCAGCCCGCCTATTCTCGCGACGCGCGCCGACGGTCGCGACCTGATCGTCATCGGACAAAAATCAGGCGTCGGCTTCGCCCTTGATCCTGAAAAGAACGGCGACGTCGTGTGGCAGTACCGCGCGGGCGAAGGCGGAGTGCTGGGCGGCATCGAATGGGGATCGGCCGTCGACGCGACGCGCGCATATTTCGCCGTCTCCGATATCACCCGGCCGAAGCCGGGCGGGCTGCACGCCGTGTCGCTCACGACGGGCGAAGTGGTCTGGACAGCGACGCCGGCCGCGCCGAAATGTGGTACGGGACGCGGCTGCAACGCGGCGCAGTCCGCAGCGCTTACGATCATCCCAGGCGCAGTGCTGTCCGGGTCGAACGACGGCGCGCTGCGCGCCTACTCGACCGAGAACGGCGCGGTGCTGTGGGAGTTCGACTCGAACCGCGAGTTCACGACTGTGAACGGGGTCCGTGCGCACGGCGCGTCGATGATTGGCCCCGGTCCGGCCGTCGCCGGCGGAATGATCTTCGTCAACTCCGGATATGGCGCGTTCGGCGGGCGGGCAGGAAACGTGTTGCTGGCGTTTGGAGTGCAGTAGAGAAAGCAGATCAAGGAGAACGACATGCGTGTGATCGCGTTAACTTCGGCCACGGTGATTTTGCTCGCGACCGCCGTCTCGGCACAGGAGCGCGTGCCGCCGATGCAGAACGCGCCGACGTTCAGCAAGGACGTCGCGCCGATTTTCTACAGCAAATGCGTGGCGTGCCATCGGCCTGGCGAAGTCGCGCCGATGTCGCTCATCACGTACAAGGACGCGCGGCCGTGGGCTCGCGCGATCCGCGACAAGGTGGTGTCGCGCGAGATGCCGCCGTGGCATGCCGACGCGGCTCACGGGACGTTCCGCAACGATCGCAGCCTGACGCCGGCGCAGATCGACACAATCGTGAAGTGGGTGGACGGCGGCGCTCGTCAGGGCGATCCGTCGCAAATGCCGGCGTTGCCGACGCTGACGAGCGGCTGGCAGATCGGCACACCCGACCTCGTGTTCGAGATGCCGACCGAGTTCAAGATTCCCGCCGACGGGACGGTCGAGTACCAGTATTTCGAAGTGCCCACGAATTTCACAGAAGACCGGTGGATTTCCGCCGGCGAAGTTCGCGCGGGCAATCCCGAGCACGTGCACCACATCATCGTGTCCGTGATCGAGCCGCCGGGCAACACGCGTCCGAACGTCATCAGCCTGAAAGCGATTCCCGACGGATCGGTCGCGGCGCCCCGCACGCTCACCGACGCACAACGCGCGCAGCTAGCGACCGCAGCACGCCGCGCCAACGCGATCTCGCTCGTCAACTGGGCCGTCGGCGAAGATGCGCCGGTCTATCCCACCGGCCTCGCGAAACGAATCCCGGCCGGCTCGACGCTGCAGTTCCAGGTGCATTACACGACCAACGGCGCGACTGCCACGGACCGCTCCAAGATTGGATTGATCTTCGCGAAACAGCCGCCCAAAAACGAGATTCGCACTGCGCTGATCGCGAACGCGCAGTTCACGATTCCTCCGGGCGACGCCAACCATCAAATCGAGGCCGAAGCGACGTTCAACGACAACGTCAAGGTCTGGACGATGCATCCGCACATGCACCTTCGGGGGAAAGACATGACGTACACGGCGATCTACCCGGACGGCCGGCAGGAAGTCGTGCTCCGTGTGCCCAAGTACGATTTCGGCTGGCAGACGGACTACTGGTTGGCGCAGCCGTTGAGTCTGCCGAAGGGATCGAAGCTCCACGTGACGGCGCACTTCGACAACTCGCCCGCGAACCGCGCGAATCCGGATCCGAAGGCGGCCGTTCGCTGGGGCGATCAGACATGGGAAGAGATGATGATCGGCTACTTCACTTACACGGTCGACAGCACCAGCGCGTCAACGATCGCGCAAAGGTAACGTCATGCGAACCGTTCTTCTCGCAGCAGCAGTCGGCGCGATCGGAGCGCTGACGTTGTCGGCGGCCGACTACAAGGCACCCAAGACGGCGTGGGGCGAGCCCGACTTGCAGGGCGTATGGTCGAGCGCCGCTGAACTGAGCGTTCCGTTCGAGCGCAACGCCACGTACGGCGATCGACAGTGGCTGACCGACGCCGAGTTCGAGCAGCGGCTGAAGCAGACGTCGGCGCAAATCGACTCCGACAACGCCGAGTTCAACATCGAGAGCGCCGACACGACGAACGCCGGCGCCGTCGGCTCGGCGACGTCTCCGCCGCCGCACTGGCTCGAGCGGAGCGAGACGTCACGCCGCACCTCGCTAGTCATCGATCCACCCGACGGCCGCGTGCCGCCGATGACGCCGGAAGGACGTCAGCGTCTGCTCTCCACGCCGCCGCCGCTCGGCAACGGCCCGTTCGATGGTCCGGAGCAGATGTCGATGTGGGTGCGCTGCGTCGGCCGCGGCGTGCCCACGGCGATGTTCCCCACCGTCTACAACGCGAATACCCGGATCATGCAGGGTCCGGGCTACGTTGGGCTCTCGTACGAAATGATCCACGACACGCGGATGATTCCCACCGATGGACGTCCGCACGTTCGATCAGCGATCCGCCAGCTGAACGGCGATTCGACGGCGAAGTGGGACGGCGACACGCTGGTCATCGACGTCGCCAACTTCAGCGCGCGCATGAGCTACCGCGGTTCGAGCGACGCGCTTCATCTCACCGAGCGCTTCCGGCGAATTGAAAAGGACGTCGTCCGCTACGAAGTGACGGTCGACGATCCGCACACGTGGACGCGCCCCTGGACTGCGGCGCTGGACCTTCGGCGTCAGCCGGCGGGCATGTTCGAGTACGCCTGCCATGAGGGCAACTACTCGATGCTCAACATCCTGAAGGGATCGAGGGCGGCAGATAAGCGCTAGTCTCCGCCGCTCGTGTCCGCCTGTAGGCGGAGGTGAATCCAGCTAGAGACTCAACGTCTCGCGAAGCTTGCGCGACTGGCGCCGCGAGACGGCGACGCTGTGGCCTCCGCGAAGCCTCACCACGTACGAATCTCCGACGTCGTCGTCGATCGCTTCGACGTGCCGAAGGTTGACGAGATGACGCCGGCTCGCGCGGAAGAACACTGCCGGGTCGACGCGCGACTCGAGCGCCTGGAGCGACGTGCGAATCAGCGGTCGCTCCTGCCCGAAGAAGACGCGCGTGTAGTTGCCCTCTGCCTCGAGAACTGCGATGTCAGCGACGGCGACAATCCAGCAACGCTCGCCGTCACGCAGGAACACTGGGTCCGGCGGCCGACGTTTCGGCGTTGAGCGCGTCTCGCGTATCTTCGCCAACGCCGCCGACAGCCGTTCCGGCCGAATCGGCTTCAACAGATAGTCGAGCGCGTTCACTTCGAACGCGCGCACCGCGTACTCGTCGTGCGCTGTCGTGAAGACCACCGCCGGCAACGCATCGAGTCGTTCGAGCAGATCGAATCCATTGGCTCCCGGCATCGAGATGTCGAGCAGCAGCACGTCGATGTCGCCCTTGCGCAGCCGAGCTTCCGCCTCGCCGGCGTTGGCAGCCTCACCGGCGATGACGACATCAGGATGCGCGCCCAACAGACGGCGCAGCTCGCTACGCGCAAGTCGCTCGTCGTCCACGATCAGGACGTTCATGTCTTCACCGCCAGTCCTACCGGCAGCGTGAGCGAAGCGATCGTGCGGTCGCCGTCAGCCGCGATCATCAGCGATGCGCGCCCGCCGTACAAAAGCCGCAGACGCTCGGTCGCATTCTGCAATCCGAATCCCTCGCCGTCCACAGGCGGCTTGAACCGCCCGCTGTTGCTGACCACGATGTCGAGCGTGCTGTCTCGTACGGCGGCATCGATGCGAACGAGCCCTCCGTCCGGGGACGCGGCAATTCCGTGCTTGACCGCGTTTTCGACAAGCGTCTGCAAGATCATGGGCGGCACCGACAGCAACAACGCCTGCGGATCGATCGTTTGCTCAACGCGAAGTCGCGCTTCGAATCGCACTCGTTCCACATTTAGGTATTCGTCGATGACACGGAGCTCGTCGGCCAGCGGCACGCTGTCTTGGCGGCCTGAAGCGAGCGAATACCGCAGGATCTCGGACAAGCCGGTCACCATCGACGCCGCGCGCGCTGGATTCTCTGCGATGAGGCTGCGCACTGAATTCAGGCTGTTGAACAGAAAATGTGGATTCAGCTGCGCGCGTAACGCACGCAACTGCGCATCGCGGGCGATGAGCTCGAGCTCGTTGCGCCGACGACGTTGATGCGCCAATTCATAGAACCAGATCCACAACCCAAACGCCCACCAGTATGCGAGCAGCATCCAAAACATTCCGTCTGTCGGAATCCAGACGCGTCCGTGCGCCAGTCCATTCGCGACTCCAACGGCCACCGTGACGATGACGGCAAGCACGATCGCCGCGGGAAACTGCCGCGCCTTGCGGCGCCACTCGCCGAGCTCCTCCCAACGATGCAGGTACATCCAGCGGCGGAGCCCATGCGTCATCAGGATCGGCACGACCGTGCAGAAGACGACGATGCTGACGATGTCTCCGACTTGATGATCCTTGGCAAAAACGATGTATCCGACGAGCACGTACGCCAGGTAGCCGCTCCAGCCGACGGCTTGGCAGGTCCAGTACAGACCCGCAGCCTTCGGAACCCTTCCCCTCGCGATTTGCGCTTGGTTAGTTGCCGCTGATGCCACGCGTCCTCACAACTGCGTCCGGATCCGTGAGAAATGAATCGAGCTCACCACAAAACCAGGTTGGATCGTCGAACATGATGAAGTGACGTGAGGTTTCTGCCAATGCAAAATGCAACCGCGGCAGCTGGTCGTGGACAACTTGCCAAGTGCGGAGCGCGAGGACCGGCGTTGTGATGCGCGAAACGTCGTCGCGCAGATCGAGCCCGTACGCATCGGCGAGCGCGTCGGTGACCGTCCGTCGATCCGAGGACGTGCTCCTCTGTATGAGAGTGGCGAGATCCGCCGGAGCGGTCACCATGTACTTCACCGACGCTCCTGACTTCCCGTAAGCCGCCCACTGCTCGTCGCACGATTGTGCTTCCAAGGCAGTGCCGCCAAGAAACGGCAACATGTCGACGATCACCAGCGGTCCGACGAGTTCGGGTGATCGATCGCCACGCCCATCGCGAGCGTTCCTGCCAGGCTGTGCCAGACGATGAAGGGGCGATCGAGCTGCTTGTCGCGAATGTACTTCGCGAGCCTCCGCAACCAACGGCTCGGCGATCGGCGTCGGGCGACCGGACAGCCCGCGAATCAGAATCATCGGCCGGCCGTGACCAACGACGTCGACGTGAAATGAGTGGAACTGCGTGTCGTCGGACCACGCAAACGAGGAAAACAGGGCGACGAACAACAGGGTGAGTACGACGGCTCGCGACATGCGCAGCAGGAACATGGGCCCTCCTGCGCGACAGTTTTCAGGCATCCCGACGGCCGCTCGGTGAAAACGTGATGAACGGCGCCAGGGCGGCGTCGAGCGGCAGCTACCCCGCGCGTTTCAGTGCCGCCAGCACACGTGCGGGCGTGAACGGAAACTGTTCCATTCGAACGCCGGTCGCGTCGAAAAACGCGTTGGCGATGGCCGCGGCGGTCGCCGCCATGACTTCTTCGCCGGCGCCGAGGCTTCTCTCGTTGATCCGCTGAACGACGATTGGCGTCACCTCCGGGCATTCCTCGAAACGAAGAATCGGATATGACCGCCAGTCCACACTCGTGACGCCGGTCGTGTCGAAGGTCACCTCTTCGTGCAGCATGCGGCTCGCCGTCTGTACGAGCTGTCCGCGGATCTGACTCTCGACGATCGCCGGGTTCACGACGAGGCCGGCGTCGAGGGCCCCATACAGATGTTTGATGACGACCTGACCCGTGTCGAGATTGACCTCGACGTCCGCGACTGCGCCGCCCCACGACTGCAGATGCGTCCCGAGCCCGATGCCACGGCCGCTGACCGTCCTTCCGGAAGCGCGCGTGGCGCCCACGCCCACGACTTTCGGCGTCCAGTTCGCGCTCTTCGCGGCCGCATCGAGGACGCCGAGCCAGCGTTCGTCCGCGATGTTGCGCCGGCGGAATTCGTACGGATCGATCTTGAGCAGGAACGCCAGCTGATCGATCGCCTGCTCGGAGGCAAACGCGAACGACAGATCGAGCGGCGAACGCAGCCAGCCGGCCTTGAGATAGTCGGTGACCTGCAGCTTGTGGTTGACCAGCCGCGCGTTGGCGATCTGGTACTGACCACCGCACGTCAGCCGGTTGACGCCCTGCACCCCCTGCGTGGGGCCGGCCGCGAACTCGACGAGCGGCTCGCCGGCCAGTTGCGCCGACGCCTCCGTGCCGCTCCAGTTGTGCTGCCACCCGTGATACTCGTACGCGACGATCTTCCCGCTCGCGTCCGCGGCGGCTTTCGCCTCGCCGACGTGTGCAGGACCGAAGTTGTCCCAACCATGCTCGTCCCACCGCATGAACTGCACGCGCACCGGACGTCCGGTGTCCTGCGACATGAACGCCGCCGCCTGCGCCACGTCGTCGTAACAGCTGTGTCCGTACGTGCCGGAGCCTTCGTAGTACTGGACGCGAACGGTCTCCTGCGGAATCTTGAGCAGCGTCGCGAGCGTTCTCCGCGTCGCATACACGTCCTGCGTCGAGCACATGACGACGGCCGAACCCGGCTTCACGTCGGCGACGGCGCAGTTCGGACCAAACGGCGCGTGCGCCTGATACGGGGCCCGCACGACGTGTGAGGCGACGTGCGCTGACGACGACCACGCGTTGTCCACGTCGCCACGCTGAGTGACAAATTCCTGCGTCGTGTTCGCTGCCCGCATTCGCTCGTACACGTGATCGCTGCCCGGGAGGGCTGAGGTGGACTCCCATTTCACGACCAGCTGCCTCGCCGCACGGACAGCGTCCCATTCGGATTCAGCCACGACGCCGAGAAAGTCTTTGCGCCGCACGACACGGACGCGAGGAATGCTGCGAATCGACGACTCGTCGACGGCCAGCACGCGGGCGCCGACGCCGTACGCGCGCTGCCCACGCGGGCGGACGACGCGGCCGTGTAGCATGCCGTCGAGGCGCACGTGCTGCATGTACACGTGCGTCCCTTTGATCTTGTCCGCGAGATCTTTGCGCGCGACCCGCTCGCCGACGAGTTTGTAATCCGACGGCTTCTTGACGGGCGCCGAGCCGGTGAACGGCAGATCGAACCGCCGATCCCCAACCAGCTCTCCGTAGGTGACGCGCTTGCCTGCGGCTGACACGACGCCCTTCGACACCGTCAAGGTTTCGGCAGGTGCATCGAGGCGTTGCGATGCCATCCGGAGAAGTGCGAGCCTCGCTTCGGCAGCGGCCGTGCGGACTTGCGGGCCGCCTCGCGCGATCGACGCACTGGAGTACGTGCCGCCCTGATTGGGCGTCACGTTGGTGTCGAGGCGCACGGATTTGATCTGCGCCATCTCGAGATCGAGTTCGTCCGCGGCTATCTGCAGCAGCGCCGTCGACGCGCCCTGTCCCAATTCGGCAAAGCCGACGTACACCGTCGCCGTGTTGTCGGCGTGAATCGCCAGCCAGGTGTCGATCTGCCGCGCGTCGGGTGGACCGGCGACGGCCCCTCGCGTCTGCGCGTCGAGAACGTCGCGCAGCGCAAATCCAATCACCATCGCGCCGCCGGCTTTCAGGAAGTCGCGTCGAATCACGGAACTCATCGCCGCGCCTCCGTTGACGAGGCCATGAGCTCCGAGGCTCGCCGCACCGCACGGAGAATACTTGGATACGTCCCGCATCGACACAGGTGGCCGTTCATCGCGGACCGAATCTGTGCCTCGTCGGGTCTAGGATTCCTGGACAGCAGTTCGGCCGCCTTCACCATCATGCCGTTGTAGCAATAGCCGCATTGCGGCGCCTGCTCTTCGAGCATTGCCTGCTGCACCGGATGCAACTCCGGCGTCGTCGACAGCCGACGAATAGCCGCGTACCAAATCGGCAAGCCTTCGAGCGTCGTGATCGATTTTCCTGCAACCGTCGACACTGGAGTTACGCACGACCGTTTCTCGACGCCATCGACCAGCACGGAGCATGACCCGCACTGCGAGAGGCCGCATCCGAAACGGGGACCGTGCAGCTGCAGCTCGCCGGACAACACGTACAACAGCGGCGTGTCCGGCGCGGACGCAACCGTCAGCACTTTCTGGTTGACGTTGATTTGCATCCGCTACTTCCTTCGCGTGTCCTTTTCGTTCTCGAGGCAGATGAACTCCATCAGATCGCCGTCGGGAATCAACGTCGCCGTCAGGGTATTGCCCCACGACTTCGTGTACGCCTTGGGATCGTCGATGGTCGCCGAGATTTCCATGTGCCCGTAATCCTTGCGCGTAAATCGCGTGGTCACATGCAGCGCTTCGGTCGACGGCTTCCCTAGCTGATCGAGCCACACGCGGCCGTTGAACCCGCGGCTGTCCACCACGAGCGTGTCGCCGTCCCATTTCGCCGTCGAGTAGCCGTGCCACGTCGGCGCGTTGTCGGGGTTGTTGTTGTACTGCCGCCCGTCCATGAACGCCTGCCACCAGAGGTTGAAGGCTTCGTGAACAAAGAACACGATCGTCGGCGTCTGAACGATGCGCCAGGGTGCGGGCGCCCATAGCACCTTCGGGACGCCCTGCGGCAGGCAGTTGGCGTCGGGTTCTTCCTTCCACTTGGCACCGGACGCGCGGATGTCGTACTCCGCTTTCGCCCACGGCTGGAACGGGACGGGATCTTTGGAATCCTTCGCGAGGTCACGTACGTACCCGAGCGGAGGATTCCAGACGCCCGACAAATCTGGTTTGCCGTCAGGCAGCCGCGGCGCGGGCGCAGACAGATTGGGCTTACCGTCGGCCGTCCGCGGGATCGAAGATCGCGGGACATTCGTCCACTGAGCCGCCGCGGACACGCCACCCAGAACCACGATCGCGATCGATTGCAGCAGTCTCTTCATTTTCGTTTCTCCACTTCGACGGTGCCCGCGTCGCCATCAACGATCACCCAGTCGCCCGTTTCGATCACGTCGAGCGGATTGCGATCGAGATCGGTCACGCTCGGAATCCGCATGACGACGGCACCAAGCGCAATTTTTGTCGTCATCTCGTTGAAGACGAGCGCCTTTGGCGCCGTGCCTGCAAGACGGGCCGTGTGATACATCGCCGACCATCCCGACGATCCTTTGGCGCCGCGGCAGACGAGAATCTTGCCGGCAAAACTCACGCCGCGCAGCTCGTGACGCACCTCGGTGATCACGCCCTGCACCGGATTCACGCCGCCCCATCCGGGCACCGTGTCGTGCGTGACGAGCGCCTCGCCTTCGGCGCGTCCACCAACGACCTTCCGTCCGCGAATTACAAGCTTTCTGGATTCCATTTCCCGCTCACGGCCGCGTTGATGCAGTCTTTCGTCGAACCGAACCATGCCTGGATGTTCATGATTGACGGCAGGTAGTGCGCCTGCTTTGCCGAGTCGAGCGCCGCGACTTTCGTTCCCGGTGGAATCGCCTGCGCGAACGCCGAACAGGTATCGGTCATGACCACGCCTCCGGCTTTTGCGATGGCGTCAATCAGGCCGCGGCTTTGCGCCTGTTCCTTCACGGCGCGCGAGGTGAAGATCCACAATGCGCTATTGCTGCTGACCCGCCGTCCGTCGAGGAGGCGTGCGGCTTCTTCGATCTGCTCCAACGCGGCGTGTGGACAGCCGAGCATGACGTAGTCGACGTTGCGGTCCCTGGCGCTGGAGTTGATCGCCTCGTAAGTCTGCCGCCGCTCGGCCTCGCCGTATTTGAACGTGGCAATCGCGCGGTTCGAACCGAACGCGGCTTCAACCGTCGGGGCTTCCGGCGTGACGCCGACGATGTGATAGAGCTCGACGCCGCCAGAGGACGCGGCGGCGGCGCCGAAGTGCTTGTGCCTGACGAGATCCGGCTGGCCGTACTTGCCCACGATCACCGGGATGTGTTCCTGTACGACCTCGCCGACGAAATAGCCGAGCATCCCCCAGTCCATCACCGACGCGATTGGAATCTCCACGTCGATGAGGTACGCCCCGAGCCGAAACTCGTCGCGATGAAACCCCCAGTCGGGGATCTTGCCGGTCAGCATCGCCGCGCTCGTGCTTTCGCGTCCTTCCGTGTTCGTACGCGCGCCGAGGACCGAATTGCAGTACACGACCGCCGAACTTTCCATCCACGCACAGTGCTCGCCGAATGCCGGCGTGTTGCCCACGACATACGGCGTGCAGGTCTTGAGAATCTTCACGCCTCGATCCACGGCGAACTGCTCGCGATCCTTGTAGATGTTGAACACCTGAGGCTTCGTGCCGAGCGTTTCCCAATGGTCCGGATCGGCGCCGCCTTGCAGGCAGCACGTCGACACGAGCGCCGGTGGCGCGTCGACGAGCTCGTCGGCGTCGAGATCGAAGAACGAGAAAATCGCGTCGTACTCGCTCGTGCCTTTGTCCTTGTAGTAGTTCTGCAGGAACGGATTCGCCGATCCAGGCACGCCGCAAACATTGTTCGTGTCGACGAACCGCTCCGCGCCAAGCGCCTCCGCGTAGCGCACGAGGAGCTCCATCGCCTTCTGCTGCGCCTTGCCACGCGCGCCGTCGAGAAACGCCTTTTCCGAATCCGTCAGCTTCAACTCGGTAGCCGTTCCGTGCGTTCGAGATCGGCGCGCAACGAGCGCGCCCCGATGAAGTAGTGGGCCGCGGCCCAGATGTTGACGAGACCCACGATTACCAGAGAGTAGCGCAGCGAGCCGGATCCCATCGACGGCCGCAGCTTGTCGCTGATGAATCCCGCCAGCCAGGGACCGATGCCTTGACCGATCAGCGTCTGCACGAGCAACAACAGAGACGTCGCGACCGACCGCATGCGCAGCGGCGAGATGGCCTGCGTCATCGCGAACGACGGACCGAAGAACACGGCGGCCATGAACGTCATCGCACCGAACGTCGGCAGCACGGCCGGCATGTTCGGCGAGAGGTACGCGAAGAATTGAAACGGCACGCACAGGAACGTCGCGATGCCGGGTACCCACAGATACCAGCGTCGATCGTTCCTCGACGTGCTCAACCTGTCCGCCAGGTATCCGCCCGCGAACGTGCCGATGCCACCGACGGCGCTGAAAAACGAGATCCAATAGCCGGCTTGCGCCGCCGTCAACGCGTGCGATCGCTGAAAGAACGCGTTGTTGAACGCGCCCGACGCGTACCAGACGACGGAATGCAGCGCGGCCGCGAGGCTGAGGTGAAAGAAGGACGAGCGGCTGAACATGAACGACAGCACGTCGCGCACCGGGGGCGTCTTCGCTTTGGCCGGCGCGTGTCCGCCGAAATCGGCGTACCCTCGCGGCGGCTCGATGACGGTCGCCCGCACGAGCAACGCGAGCGCGAGACCTGGAAACCCGACGAGATAGAAGGTTTGCCGCCAGCCGAGATGCTGCGCGCCCCACCCACCGACCGCGGCGCCAATGGCCGTGCCGACGGGCACTGCGAGCGCGTAGATCGAGAACGCGGTTCCGCGCTTCAGCTTCGGAAAGTAATCGGAGATCAGAGAATGCGACGGCGGACTCCCGCCAGCTTCTCCAATCGCGGTGAACACGCGCGCCCCGAAGAGCATCGCGAAATTCACCGCCGTACCGCAGATGCCAGTCGCAGCGCTCCATAGCGCGCACGACCACGCGAGGACGTTGCGCCGGCTCGAGCGATCGGCCCACGCAGCTAAGGGAATACCCAGGAACGAATAGAAAATCGCGAAAGGAAGACCCGACAGAATGCCGAGCTGCGCGTCGGTGGCGTTGAACTCGCGCTTGATCGCCTGAAGCGATGCGGCCAGCACCTGCGACCGATCGACGACGTTGGCGACGTAACAGATCGTCAACAGCGCGAGGACGTAGTACCAGTACCACGTTTGCGAAAGTAAGACCGACGGTTTCGACTCGGCGTGCGTGACGTCCGCCATCCAGTGCGATAGATTAGCCGTTAATGAAGAAAACCCTGCGAAGTAATTTCGAGCCGGGCTCGCCGCGCGAGGCTGTGCGTCGCGCGCAATGGAAGGCGCTTGGCCTCTCCGACGAGGATCTCCTCAAACCGAAAATCGCCGTCGTCAACAGCTCGTCCGAGCTCGCGATTTGCTTCAGCCATCTCGACGGCATCGCCAAGGTCGTCAAGGAAGCCGTGCGAGACGCCGGCGGACTGCCGTTCGAAATCCGCACCGCAGCGCCAAGCGATTTCATCATCAGCGCTGGCGCCGCCGGGGGCTATATGCTCGCGAGCCGCGATCTCATCGTCAACGACATGGAGATCGCGATTGAAGGCGCGCAGTTGGACGGGATGATCTGCCTGTCGTCGTGCGACAAAACGCCGCCCGCGCACCTGATGGCGGCAGGACGCTTCAACGTCCCGGCCATACTCGTCATGTGCGGCTATCAGCCGAGCGGACATTACGAAGGCAAACACGTCGACATCGAAGATGTGTTTCTCGGATCCGTGCAGGCGATGTTCGGCAAGCTGCCGAAGGAGACGCTGCGCGGCATGTGCGATCACGCGATCGGCGGCCCGGGTGTGTGCGCCGGCATGGGCACGGCGAACTCGATGCACATCGTGTGCGAAGCGTTGGGCATGGCCTTGCCGGGCAGCGCGCCAGTGCTCGCGAATTCGCCGAAGATGTTCGACTTCTGCCGACGGGCTGGCCGACGAATCGTCGAGATGGTGTTCGACGATCTCAAACCACGCGACATCCTCTCGCCGGGCTCGTTTCAGAACGCGGCCGCCGCCGTGCTGGCGGTCAGCGGATCGATCAACTGCATCAAACACTTACAGGCGACCGCCATCGAAGCGGGAGTCGACGTGGACGTATTCCAGTTGTTCAACGATCTCGGCGAGAAAGTGCCGGTGCTCAGCGCTGTCGCGCCGAACGGGACCGACACCATCGAGGCGTTCGAAGCTGCCGGCGGCGCGAAGGCGTTGTTGAAACAGCTCGAGTCTCTCCTCGCTCTGGACGCAATGACGGTGACCGGCCGCACGCTCGGCGACAACCTCGCGGACGCCGAGGTGTTCGACGAGGAAGTCATCCGTCCCGTCGATCGACCGTTCTCAGACAAACCGCCGATCGTCGTTCTTCACGGGACGCTCGCGCCGGAAAGCGCGATCGTCAAGCTTGGTGTCCGCGGCCCGACCCGAAAGACGCAGTTCACCGGCAAGGCGATCGTTTATGAGAACGGACCCGACGCCATCGACGCGATCAAACGCGGCGACGTCAAGTCCGGGCACGTGCTCGTCGTCCGTGGCATGGGCCCGAAAGGCGGGCCGGGCATGGCGGGCCCCGCGTCGCGCGTGGTGTTCGCCATTGACTCCGCCGGCCTGAGCGACGAAATTGCATTCGTCAGCGATGGCCAGCTGTCGGGCTTGTGCCTGAAGGGGATCATGGTGGCCGAGGTGTCGCCGGAATCCGCCGTCGGCGGACCGCTCGCCTACGTCGAGAACGGCGACACGATTCGCATCGACGTCGACGCGCGCGTGCTCGACCTCGACGTGCCCGATGCCGAGCTGATCGTCCGGCGCTCGCGCCGCGGTGAGCCGGTGCTGCCAAAGTCGAAAGGTTATCTCTCGGTCTATCAGCGGACTGTTCAGCCGATGTCGACCGGCGCGGTGCTCATCGAGCAGAAGTAATCGTACGGGAAATCCGAGCCGAGGCGTGCGAGCTCGCCGACGAAATACTCGTCGATCCGCCGCTGCTGCGCGGGCGTGAGCATCTCGGACGATCCGCCCTGCGAGCCTTTGCGGATCATCACGCCCGGCTCGCGCCACGCGATCATCTTTCCCATCGCGAACTTCGTGTCGATGGCCTTCATGTACTCGAATGACGACAGCCGGCACACTTCGTCGATCACGTCATCGCCGACCCTGACGCCGAGAAACCGGGCGACGCTCATCACTGTTCCGCGAAGATCGCGCTTCATCTCTTTAAAGGACGCGATGAGGACGTTTGGACGTCGGCGTTCGGCCCAGTAGCCCGCCGTATTGACGGCCCACGAGCCGCCGAGCGGAAAGCCGTCCGAGAGAAACAGCTCGAGCCACGTCTCCACTCGTGGCATCGCCGGACCGTAGACGCCTCCCTGAATGAAGTGGTAATTCGACACGAAGACGTCCTTCGGATCGCGAATCACCGCGATGTACTTCGCCTGGTCCGAGTACGGCAGCATGTCCCAGTTGAAGTGCGTCTTGATCACTCGAAGCGGTTCCGGCGCGCTCTTCCAGTGCGTCGCCTCGTCGATCGGAACCGCATATTTCTTCAGGAACGGCATCGCGAAGGTATCCGGCCACGGCACGAGATCGTGAAGGTGGTCGTAATGGCTCTTGCCGTGGTGAATGAGCTGATGCGCGATTTGCATCATCCAGTTCGTGCCGCTCTTCGCGTATGTCATCACGAAGACATCTTGCGGGCCCGGCACATATCCACGGAACGGGTTCTTCTTGCGCATCCGCGCGTGGTTCCCGTGCGCCATTCGCGACAGCACGCGAACGGCGTGGTCCGTGCCACGGCGTTCCTGAAGCTTGATCATGGGCCGCATGACGCAGTCCATCATCAACCCCATGACAATTTGGACAGGCAGCGGGGGCGACGACCGCTTGTATGGCATCCGCGCAGTAGGCGCATGCTAGCATCCTTCGGATGCGATCGCTGGCTCTGGCGGCCGTAGCGCTGATGATCGGACAGACGACGGCGACCGTCTCGCCGGGAGTCCACCTTCGGTATACCGACAGCGGCGGCACCGGCGTGCCGCTCGTGTTGATGCACGCGGCAACCGGCAGCGTCGCCTCGTGGGAGCATCAGACGCCCGCGTTCGTGAAGGCCGGTTATCGCGTGATCGCGTTCGATCGTCGGGGTTGGGGCGGAACGACCACCGATCCAAACACGCCGCCGGGAACCGCGGCGGACGACCTGATGGCGTTGATGGATTCGCTCCACATCGATCGCTTTCATCTGGTCGGTACGGCCGCCGGAGGGTTTGTCACGCTCGATGCCGCGCTCGCGTTTCCGGGCCGTCTTCGAAGCATCGTCGTCGCCAACACCATCGGCGGCGTCCAGGATCCGGAGTTCGTCGCATTGGGACAGCGTCTTCGCCCCCCCTCGTTCGCGGCGATGCCGCCCGAGTTGCGCGAGGTGTCGCCGTCGTATCGTGCGTCGAACCCAAGCGGCACCGCGCAATGGGTATCGCTGGAGAAGCTGAGTCGCCCGTCCGGAGCCGTCGCGGCTCAGCCGCTGAAGAGCACGATCACGTTCGCCGCGCTCAAATCGATTCGCATCCCGACACTGCTGCTCACCGGCGACGCCGACATGTTTGCGCCGCCGCCCGTGTTGAAGATGTTCGCGATGCACATGAAGCACGCCGAGACGCTGATCGTGCCCGAGGCCGGACACTCGACGTATTGGGAGCAGCCCGAGGTTTTCAACCGCGCCGTGCTGAACTTCGTCCGAAAACATTGAGGTCGCTATGAAATCGCTCGCCCGCGCGTTCGTCGTTCTTTTCGTCCTGGCAATGTCTGGATCCGCCGGCGCCGCCGAAATCACAGTGCTGTGCACGAACGGCGTGAAAGCGGTCATTGAGGAGCTGGTTCCTCAATTCGAGCGGACGAATACGAACGGCGACAAGGTCAGGCTGCAGTACGAACCGTCGACGCAGCTGCGCAAGCGCATCGACGCTGGTGAGCCGTTCGATCTCGTGATCATGACGACGGCGCTCGTCGACGAAGAGATCAAGGCGGGAAAGCTCGTCGCCGACTCGCGAACCTTCGTCGCCCGATCGGGCCTTGGCGTCTCGATTCGTTCGGGCGCGAAAAAACCGAACATCGCGAGCGTCGACGCCTTCAAGCGCGCGCTGCTCGACGCCGGTTCGATTACGTTCGCCCAGCAGGGCGCCAGCGCGCAGCCATTCGAAGTGCTCGTCGCGAAGCTCGGCCTCACCGCGCAGCTGCGTCCGAAATACAACCTTCGCAATACCGCGTCGGAAGTCGGCGACGCAGTCGCGACCGGCATCGTCGACCTCGGTATCGCGCCTGTGAGCGAGATTCTGCCGGTCCGCGGAGTGGAGCTGGTCGGACCGTTTCCGAAAGAGCTGCAGAGTTACGTCGAGATGACCGGCGCCGTCAGCGCGAACGCAAAGCTCAAGGACGAAGCGAGAAGGTTCCTCACGTTCCTCGTCGGTCCGGCGAATATGCCCGTTTTCAAAGCGAAAGGGATGGAACGCTAACTTCGCACTTTCACGATCTTCCTTCCCTGAATCACCGCCTCGGTCATCAGCAACGGAATCGCCCAGCAGGCCCATGCCATGATGCCGATGGCCGTCTGCAACTCGATGCCGCGGCCCGTCATCGCAACCTGACCGGCGCGGAACGTAACGAACGCAAACGTCACGACGTAGCTGCGAATCGTCCATTCCTTGTGCTGATCGACCAGGTTCTTCTTGATCGCCATGAAGGCCAGGCTGGTCGTCGTAATCCAGGCCATCGCGAGGAAGAACAGACCGGACCCGAAGATCAGGCCGCCGTCGGTCTGAAACGCAAGCCCGATCGCCCCAATCGATCCGACGACGATCGCGGCGATGTAGACGAACCCAAGATTGCGGTGGACGTTCATCTTCACGTTGTGCAGGCCCAGCCACAGTTGCACCGGCCCGGTGAGCAGCGCGATGAGCCCGCCGGCGATGTGGATGAGGAGCCAGCCGCGTCGAGGCCAGTACGTGAACTGGAAATCCTGAAGCGATTGACGCGCGGCTTCCTGCGTACCTAGCATCGCTCGATAGGGCAGCGCCGCGACCACCACGAAGAAGATCGCCGCAACCGCCGCCAGCGTGATCAACGCTTTCGAGCCGATGCCGGGTGCGCCGGAGCCGGCACTGTTATCGACCGAAATCATACAAAACTCCTTTACGTGTCAGGACGACACTCGGATGTTGTCGAGTCCCATCGGGTTTGACAGCAGGGATTCGTCATGCGAATGATCAGCGCGTCGATGACGGTCGCCGCGTTCGGATTCTGGACGGTGACGAAATTTCCCAACGTGTTGCGTCGAGTCCACTGCACGTCTAACACGACTGAAGAGTTGCGAATACCGGTGAGGAAATACGGAATCTGATTCGTGCTCGAATGGATGTCTACCGACTGCAGCCGAGACGAAGTCCCGCCCGCCGAGATCATCACTTCTCCCGTCGCACTGCCGGTTGGCGAACCGATGACGCCTATGGCGGCCGGGCTCACCCTCCCGACAGACTCATTCGTCGATCGCGACGGCGTCTGCAACGTTACCGTCGACGTCGTGTGTCGGAACGGACCGCAACGGCGGTGAACTGCGACGACGATCCGATCGTCGGCAGTACGCCCGCCGCGCGTCACTTGATAATCGCCTGCATCACGGCGTTCTCGAACTCCGGGCGCATTTCCCTCACTGGCGTCTGGATCATGATGATCGCGATCAGATCCTCTTTCGGATCGACCCAGAAGTGCGTGCCGTAGGCGCCGCTCCATCCGAAGCTGCCGTCGGACACGCGCGAGCCGCTCGCGACGGCGTCGCGCACGACGCGGACGCTCAACCCGAAGCCCTCACCCGGGACGCGACCCTCGAGTTTGTCCGAAGCGTGGACCGACGCCATGTAGGCAACCGTTCGCGGACTCAGGAGCCGCTTGCCGTTCAATTCGCCGCCGTTGACGAGCATCTGCGCGAACTTCGCGTACTCCTCGGCCGTCGTGATCAACCCGCCCGATCCCATGAAGTACACCTTGCTTTGCATCGATCCAGGATTGCTGTTCTTCGACATCTTGCCCTTCGGATCCAACTGATACGGCGTCACCAGCCGCGGTTCCAGCGCGTCGGTCGGATAAAACGACACGTCTTTCATTCCGAGCGGGTCGAACAGCCGCTGCCGCAGGAACTGATCGAACGGCATCCCCGAAGTGATCTCGACGATTCGGCCCAGCGTGTCGAAGCCGGCCTGTGGGCTGTACGACCAGCGCGATCCCGGCTGGAATTCGAGCGCGCTCTTGCCGAGCCGCGGGATGTAGTCGGCTAGCGTGTCCGTCGGCTTGCGTTGGATCTCCGGCACCCGAATGCTGTCGTTGCTCATGGTGCCGCTGGCGAGGCCGGAGACGTGCGTCAACAGATCGCGAATGGTGACCTCGCGCTCGGCCGGCACACGGTAGTACTTCACGGGCGTCGGCTCGTCTTCGGCTGCATTCGCGCCCGCCCGTTTCGGTTCCGCGACGGCGACCCTCAACTCCTTGAACGAAGGGATGTACTTCGAAACGGGATCCGTGATTTTCAGCTTACCCTCTTCCATCATCATCATGATGGCGACGCCGGTGACGGGCTTGGTCATCGACGCGATGCGGAACACGGCGTCCTTTGTCATCGGCTTCTTCGTGTCGATGTCGGTTACGCCGGTCGCTTCCAAGTGCGCGATGCGGCCGTGCCGCGCCACGAGCGTGACGCCGCCGGAGATTTCGCCGGCCGCGGCGTGGCGCTTCATCATCTCGGTGATGCGCGAGAGCCGTTCGCTCGACAACCCTACGTCCTCGGGCTTCGCCATCGTCGTCTCGGCTGCGGGACGCAGGGCGAGCAGCGACACCACGAACAGAGCCGCGACACACATGAGGCGCAGTTTGGCGGTCATCGGATCCTCCAATGAAGAAACACGGCGACCCTAAAAGGGTTGCCTACGGAGTGCCTGCGGGACCTTGAATGTGCTTCGAGTCCTGCTCGTTTTCCTGACAGATGTACTCCATCAGCTCTTCACCCGGACGCAGACGCGCCGTGAACTTGATGGTGAAGGGCTTGCTGTAGTACGTCGGGTCGTCGATGGTCGTCTCGACGACGAGCGAACCGAGGTTCGTGCGGGTATAGCGCTCGATCGTGTGCAGCTTGTCGCTGTGAGGATGGCCGCGGAAGTCGAACCAGAACTTGTCGTTGAACCCGACGGTGTCGACGACGAGCGTCTGTCCTTCGTAGTGGCCGATCGAGTGGCCGTACCACGTCGGATCGGGATCGTCGGGGTGCTTGCGGCCGTCGACGAAGATCTGACGGTAGCTGTGGATGTTGCCCTCGAACAGGATGAACACGTGCGTCGCGCCCATCTGCACGATGCGCCATGGATACGGCGCCTGACGCGGGACGCCCGTCGGCAGGCAGTTCGCTTCGGGATCGTCCTTCGACTGGCGCGACGCCATCAGCTTCTTGCCGGCATCGTTCAGCGGAATTTCCTCGCCCTTCGGCATGCCTTGAGCGAGGTCGCCGACGGGACCGCCGCCCTGCCATACGCCGGAGAGATCAGGCCGGCCGTCGGCGAACTTCGGCGCCGGCCCTTGCGGCGCCGCCGGTCCGCGGCCACGGCCGGTATTCAATCCGCCGGCGCCCGCCGGCGATGTCGACGCACTGGGAGGGTTCGCGCTGGTCGGATCTTGTCCGCGCTGTTGCGCGATGACGGCCGGCGCGATCGCCGCTGCCGCGATTGCCGTGGCGAGAATGAGTCTCTTCATGATGACCTTCAAGTTCGCCTCGAGGCGAACACTACTTGGCCGCTTCCGGCGCCGCACCGGGATCGCCAGCCGGCGATCCCGCGAACACGCGTTTGCCGGTGGCGAGCGTGACGTTGCGCGCGTTGGCCATCTTCGAGCCGTCCTTCGCCGCCGATCCACTGACGGTAATCTCGTCGCCAATCTTCAGCGAGTTGCGCGTCCAGCCCTGGCGGACGAGGACGTTCGGGCTCGCGAGCTCGAGATTCCACTGCGCGACGGATCCATCCGGTTCCTTTACGTCGATATAAAAACGGGCGTGAGGATTCGTCCACTCGACGCGGACGACCGAGCCATGCAGCGTCACGGGCTTGTTGGCGTCGTATTCGGCGGCGAACGAGTGATGCGCCGCGACCGGCACGGCGGCTGCGATCAACAGGACAGCGGGCGCGAATGCAATCGGTGCTCTCATAGGGCAAAAACCTCGGGCGCATAGTAGCGCAATCGGATAGCAAACGCGCATAGAATACCCGCCGATGAAATCGCGATTTCTCTCATTGTTTACCGCCATTTCCACGATCTCCGCCGCCGGCTGCTCATCCACACCGACCGGCACGAGCGTGGTCAACGACGCGATCGCCGCGATGGGCGGCGACAAGGTCAAGACCGTCCAGACCGTGTCGATGAAAGGCGGCAGCGGCACGCGGACGCGGCTGCAGGAGCAGCGCCGTGTCACCGACCCGGAAGAACCCGGTACGCTGACGAACGTCATCGAGATCGTCGACCTCGCCGGCAACCGCGCGTCGCTCGACTATCAGGTCAAAGAGGGCGGCTTCGCACAGCACCGCCACGAAGTGTTAACGACGCGTGGAGGCAAACCGGTGGGCATCGAGTACGTGGACATGCGGCCGGTGATCGCGACGTCGCCGGGCGGCCTGTTCTCGTGGGGCACGCAGAACACTCCCGAGGTGACGCTGCGCCGCAACATCGTCGGCCTCATGATCGACGCTGCACGTGCGGCGAGCGACGCCCCGGCCGACGATCGCGACTTCAACGGCAAAAAGACAAGGCACACGACCGTGAAGTCGCGCAACGGCGACGAGATTTCGCTCTTTTTCGACGCCGAACGCAAGCTGCCTGTCGGTTTCGAAACCGTCGACACCGAGGCGCTGGACGGCGACGTGCCGGCGCAATATCTCTTCGACGACTACAAGACCGTCGACGGCGTGCAGCTCCCGCACAAGATCACGATCAGGAAAAACGGCAAAGACTATTCGTCCGTGCAGTACACGTCCGCGGCCATCAACGATCCCGCCGCGCAGAAGGACTTTGAGATTCCCGACGCGGCGTCGCAGGAGGCAGACATCGCGGTGGCTGCAGGCGCCAACGAGTACTCGCCGGTCGCAATCTCGAAGATCGGGGACGGCGTGTACTTCGTCAAGGCCTATTCGCATAACAGCCTGCTCGTCGAATTTCCGCAGTGGCTTGTTCTGGTCGAAGCGCCGTACACGGACGCGCAGAGCAAGACGCTCGTGCGGATGCTGAAGGAGCAGTTTCCCGACAAGCCGATTCAGTACGCGGCCGTCACGCATCACCATTCGGATCACATCGGCGGCGTGCGCGGCATCGCCGCCGCCGGCGCGACGATTCTCGTCGAGAAAGGACACGCGCCGGCGCTGCAGTCGTTGCTCGAGGCCCACCACACGCATCCGCCCGACTCACTCGAAGCCGCGCGAAGCGCCGGAGTAAAAACAGGCGCCGTCGAGATATACGAGACCAAAAAGGTGATCACAGACGGCAAACAGAGCCTCGAGCTGTATGCGTTCACCGGGTCGCCGCACGCAGAGCCGATGGTGATGATGTACGTGCCCGGCTCGAAGATCCTGTTTCAAAGCGATCTGTGGTTCCCCGCGACCGGCGGCGCCGGCAACGCCGCCGCGAAGCAACTGTACGACTCGGTCAAAGCGCTGAAGCTCGACGTCAAGACCAATGTCGGCGGTCATGGCGGTGTAGGGCCGTTCGCGGAGCTCGAGAACGCGGTCAAGACGCCGTAGTTTCTGAAAGAGACGGAGGATGAACATGCGTCGAATGATCCTGGCCGTTCCAATCGCTGCTGGCCTGCTGCTTTCGCATGCGGCCGAATCACGCGCCGCCGACGCCGTGGCCTGCGCGTTGATCACGCAAGCGCAAGTTAGTGAGGCGCTCGGCATGTCGGTTGATGCCGGCAAGCCCATCGCCAGACCGGGGACGTGTCAGTGGTTCGGCAAGGGCCGATTCGCGACGCTCACGATCACACTGCCGCGAGGCGGCAAAAGTCCCGTCGAGCAGTTCAATGAAGGCAAGAAGGGAGGGCTCGCTGGCGCGGTCACCGCGGAACCCGTGAGCGGCGTCGGCGACGACGCGTACTACGTCTATTTGAGCGGGACAACGCGCGCGGGCCTCGGCCTCGTTGTGAAAAAGGGCAGCTCCACGTTCGAGGTGCGCGTCTACGGATTCGACGTCGACAAGGCCAAACCCGTCGCGAAAACACTGGCCCAGGAAGCCGCCGCGAAGATCTGAGCTGAATCCTCGTCCGTTCTCGCATCTCTGAGTGAGATGCCAGCGCTCGAGCAGCGCCCGTGGACGCGCGCGTGGGCCTGGCTCGCGTTTCTGGCGAAATTTTTCCTGTTGACGTACGGGGGCGCGAGCGCGCTTGCCGTACATCGACACGCCATCCGCTCCATCGTGTTTGCACGGGAACGGCACATCCCATTCGTGCCGTGGACCATCGTTCCTTACTGGTCGCTCGACATCTTCTACGTTCTCTCTGTGTTCATCTGCGTGACTCGCGCCGAACTCGACGCGCACGGACGGCGGCTGCTCACCGCGCAGCTGCTTGCGGTCGCCTGTTTCGTCGCATTTCCATTGAAGTTCTCGTTCGCGCGGCCCGTCAGCCGGGGCGTAGCGGGGTTCATGTTTCGCACGCTGATGCGCTTCGATCGGCCGTTCAACCAGGCACCGTCACTCCACATCGCACTTCTCGTGATCCTGTGGGACCTGTATGCGAAGCACGCTGGTCGAGCGACGCGATGGCTCCTCCACGCCTGGTTCGGCCTCATCGGCGTGTCTGTGCTCACGACTTACCAGCATCACGTGTTCGATGTTCCGACCGGCGCTTTGCTCGGTGGTCTATGCGTCCGGCTCTGGGCGGAACGACGGACGTCAGGCCGCTCGTCGAAGGTAGTTCGCGACGGCGACTTCCACCTTGAAGTGCAATCCTTCACGCCCGACCAGACACGCGAGCGGCGAGCATTCGATCACGAGCCGCACTTGAGGGTTCAATCCGACAAGCCACACTGACACGCCGAGCTCCCGCTGCCGTCGCGCCGCAGACGAACTCCGTCCGCCGCACCTGCAGAATCGCGCGAAACGCGGCCGGTCGAATCAACTCGATCGAGTAGGTGATGACGATCGCTGCGAGCACCGACGTGCCCAACAGCGCGTACGCCGCCATCGGGATGCACGCGGTATACAAGCCGACTTGCACGGGCAGTTGAGCAATCGTCGCGTACGCCATCGCCTTCGGAATGACGACGGCGGCCGCCGTCAGGCCCGCCGCCACGTCGAGACGAACCGTCGGCGCCCCGTCGTTCATTGGGGGCTGCGGTGTTCGCTCGCGGCCAGCAGGCTCATTTCGAGCGCGTTGAGGTGCTGGGCGTACACGTCGAGCAACGCCGTCTGATATTTGAGCTCGTCCTGGCCCCGCTTCACTGTGTCGAGCGCCTGCTTGATCCACATCGTCTGGCGTTTCGCGTCTCGAGGAGAGAGCTGCGCCAGAGTGTGTCCCAGCTGTTTCTGCTTCGCTTGCGCCCGAATTTTCCAGACGTCTGTCTGTAGCTGAAGCAAATCGGTAGAAGTCGTGGCTGGCATCTTTTCGCCTCCTTCCCAAATGCGCCGGACTCCAGCGAAAGTCCTGCGCGACGCCCAACTACGCGGCGGAACGCATCTTCGCGGCGATAGCGGCCTTTCCGAGCAGCCGCGTTCTTCGGCGGAGCCGAAGCGCCGCGAGGCCGAGCAGTTTCGCGCGCTTGCGATTGCGGAGCGCCGCAAGACTCAGTAGCTTGGCACGCCTGCGATTGCGAAGGGCAGCCAACGCCAAAAGGCGGGCACGTTTGCGATTGCGGAGAGCCATGAATGCGATCGACGAGTTGAGATCGGCTGTCGGTGTTGCGCGTGTTTTTTGTGTCCTCGGCTGCCCGCGCCGGGGAGAGCAATCGACATTCCGGCCTAGCGGAGGACCGAATGTATCTGGTGGATTTGCTGAAGGACGCGATTGCCTTCGTCGTAAGGAAGACGGCGAGTCGAGTAGGCGCAGAGCGTTTCGACCCGATGTTCTCGTGCGATCTGGTCCCACAACTGTTCGACTCGAATCGCCGCTTCCGCCTTTCCTTCCATCCAGAGGGTCGGCGCGCCTTCGCCCCACGCCGCGACGCGCGCCCGCTCGGCGGTCGAACTGGCGGCCGCTTCCGCGACGATGGCGCTCATGAGGGCCAGGTACCGCGCGCCGTCAGGTCTGTCGCCGACCATCACGCTCGATAGCGCGTCCGTGACGTCGAACCAGCGGTGTCGTCCCTGCGCGATCGCTTGTTCGACGTCGACGCCGCGCAGGCGTAACGCGTGCTCGAGCTTCTTCCGACGACATGCAGTGCTGAGCACGACGAGCGAAGTTCCCGCAGCCAGCACCCCCGACGCAAACGTCGCGTAGTCGTCCAGAAGCCCCGCTTCGTCGCGGTAGAACCCTGCGGCGTGGTGAAAGGACGGGAAATGCGAGCGCGCGAGGCTGGCGCTGACGAACCGGCGGCCATCGACGACAGCGGCCATTGCCGGCAGCAGGTCTCTGCCCGCGTTCAACTTCACGATGTATCCAGAAGCGCCAGTGGCGAGAGCGGCTTCCACGAGCTCCGGCGACTGGTGTTCGCTGACGAACAGAATCTTTACGGCCGGATTCTCAACGAGGATGCGGCGCGCCGCCTGAATTCCGTTTTCGCCGGGGAGTCCAACGTCCAGCAGGATCAGATCGGGCCGAAACAGCCGAGCGCACTCGACCGCCTGCTGCGCAGTGGACGCTTCGCCGACGCACTGCCATCGACTGCTTCTGTGCAACGCCGCGTGCACGTACTGACGCCACAGGTCGTAGTCGTCGACGATCAATACCCGTGAGTAGGACATTGACAACCTCTCCCACCGACAGACGGTGCGAACAGACTACAGATCGTCGGCTGTGCACGCGACCTGTCAGTACTGACAGGTGAATTGGTGGCGAGGTTTCGAATATCTATACAGTTCGACATTCGGAAATGGGGCGCGTGAATGCGACAGACAATCTGCGCGTCAGTCTTGTTCGTAGCCACGCTTCCGATGTCGGTGTGGGCTCAGGCCATAACCGGCTCGGTCACAGACCCCAGCGGTGCGGCTCTTCCCGGCGTCACGATCGAAGCGAGCAGTCCAACACTGATTGAAGGCACGCGGAGCACGCGGAGTGACGATGACGGCCGGTACCGCATCGACAACTTGCGTCCTGGGACCTACGTGGTACGGTTTGCTCTCGACGGCTGGAGCCCGACGGAACGCAGCAACATCGAGGTGACGGGGGCGCTCACGGTCAGCGTCGACGCGACGTTCGTCCTCGCGGTCGATCAGTCAATCAGCGTCACAAGCACGCCGACGCTCGTCGACAGGTACAGCGCGCGTCACGGACTCACGTTCGGCAACGATCTTCTCCGATCGATTCCCACAGCTCGCAGCTACAACGCCCTCCTTCCGCTCGTGCCGGGCATCATCACGAGCTCAAATGACACGGTCACGGGCACCGCGACGATCTCGTTTCCGATCTACGGAGGTCGAGCGTCGGAGAGCCGGCTGCTGCTCGATGGCCTGACGATCGGCAGCGCGCCAAGCGGTAACTCGGCGACGAGTTACGTCGTCGACGTCGGCACGGCGCAGGAGGTGACGTTCTCATCCGGCGGCGCGTCGGGCGAAGTCGAGACC
>JADMIO011124155.1_pt1 | contig 34797 bp, 21 predicted proteins | sample 8958161 | NCBI WGS metagenome assembly JADMIO01 (sample SAMN16585339, study PRJNA669376) | soil metagenome | isolation source: Crop rotation soil | place: USA: Cullars Rotation, Alabama | collected 2011
GGGTTGCAAATCGAACCGCCGGCGCAGGCGCTCCAGAATTTCGCTGCCCCGGACCACCATCTCCTTCTGCCAGGCGCGAGCGGAATCGAGCGGCATGAATTCAATGAAACGGAAGCTCAGGTCCCGCTCGCGGGCAAACCCGGCCAGCGTCTCAAGTTCATGGTCGTTGATGCCCCGAATGATCACGGCGTTCACCTTCACCGGGCGGAACCCGAGCTCCTGCGCGAGCCGGATTGCCTCCAGAACTTCGTGCAAGCCGTCGCGGCCGGTGATCTTTTTGAAATTGCCGCGGTCGAGCGAATCCATGCTGAAGCTGACGCGCCGCAGGCCGGCGGCACGGAGGGCGCGGGCTTTTTGCGGGAAGAGAAAACCGTTGGTGGTCATCGCGAGGTCTTCGATCCCGGGAATGCCCGCGAGGCGCGCGACGAGATTCTCAAGATGGTGCCGCAGCAATGGTTCGCCGCCGGTGAGGCGGAGTTTCCGGATGCCGAGGCCCGCGGCGACGCGGACGGCGCGCTCGATTTCTTCGAAGCTGAGGATCGCCGATTTCGGGACCCATTGCTGCAGGAGGGGCGCGGAGTCCGGCAGATGGGCCCAGTGGCCGCGGTAAAAATTTTGCGCGGCTTCGGTTTCCGGCAGGCAGTACAGGCAGCGGAAATTGCAGCGGTCCGTCACGCTCACGCGCAGGTCGCGCAGGGTGCGGCCGTGCGAATCGACGAGCAGGTTGGAGCCGCTGGAATTCATTCCGGTCCACGATACTAACTCAAAGACGCGAACCGGCAAGGGCCGGTTAATTGTAGCGTCGGCCCGGCGGGCCGATTCGGCGCGCAGCGCCGACGCTGCAGAAAGACCCCCGCTACTGATTCACCGAATTGGTGGCGGCCCCGTTCGTGGACGGCGGGATGACCCGGACGGTGCCATCGGCGCTGACCTCGACGTTCAGATCGTAGGTGGGCTGCTGCGTTTTGCTGGCGGGCGCCGAGGCGCTGGCGAACGCCGGAGTGTTGGGCTGTATCAACTGCTGCGCGCCCTTCTGTTCGGCCTTCGCGAACAGCCCCTGGCGGATCCATTCGAGCCGACGGGAAATGTTCAGCTCTTCCTTAAGTTTGGCGACCTGGGCGCGGAGGACGGCGAGGTCGTTGAACTGCCGTTCGAGCTCGGCCTTTTCAGCCATCAGCCGCTGCAGCTCCTTTTCGAGAAAAGCCTTGTCGCCCTCGGACGCGGCGAGTCTTTTCTGGGTGTCCTCGATCTGCGACGTGAGATTGGTGATGGCGAAGCTGAGATCCACCGCGCGCTGGTCAAGCGCCTGGTTCTGCGATTCAAGGTCGGCAATCTTGGCGTCGCGCCGGCTGACTTCCTCCTTCAGCGTGGTCTCGGTCTTGTCGAGCTTGCCGGCGAGGTCGGTGTAGGCGTTGGTCAGATTGCCGAAGCTCTCGCGCTGCGCCTTCAAATCGTTTTCGAAATCGGTGTTGACCTTGCGCTGCTCTTCCAGCTTGGCGCTGGTTTCCTCCCATTTGTTGGAAAGAGTAACGATGGTTTCCACCGCCGCCTGTTGTTGTTTGGTGGACTGCGACGACGTGACGATGAGCGCCACGACGAGGCCGACGCAGGCGAGAATTAAAATGACGAGACCCAATCGGTATTTCATAACGGGTTCAAAGATGACGCGGGCGATGGGATTTGGCAAGTGTTGGTCTTGGTTAAATTCGGCGCCTAAGTGCGCAGTCCAGACTCCGCTTGAATTACCGGCGCGCGCTCTTAGATTACAACCATGAAGCTGCCGCGTGAGGTGCCCGTCATGATACTGCCGAATGCCACTTTGTTCCCCCAGGCCTTGCAGCCGCTTCACATTTTCGAACCTCGCTACCGGCAAATGCTCGCGGACGCGCTCGGCTCCCACCGCATGTTCGCGGTCGCGATGCAAAAGCCCGGACGAACACGCGAAACCCCTTCGCCCGTCGCCGGACTGGGCCTCGTCCGGGTCGCGGTGGAACACGCCGACGGCACCTCGCATTTGATTTTGCAGGGACTCGCGCGGGTGGAGCTGGAAGGAGCCGTCCGCTACCGGCCGTACCGGATCCAGCGGGTGCGCCCGATGCGAACGCCGCCGTGCGACAGCGTCGCCGCCGACGCGTTGCTGGCGAAGGTGCGGGAGTTGTTGCAGGAGCGGATCGCGCTCGGCCTGCCGTTCCCGCCGTTTCCCACGGCCTCGGCGTCGGTTTCCGGGAAGGAAGTTTTGAAGTGCCTGGATTCGGTCGAAACCCCGGAGCAGGCGGCCGACCTGGTGTCGTGGCAGGTGTTGCTCGAAGCCTCGGAGCGGCAGGAGATCCTGGAAACGGCCGACGTGGAGACGCGTCTGCGCCGGTTGATTCAATTTTTGCTGGCGGAAATCCGCCAGCGCCAAAAGGGAAACAAACATGAATGAACCACAGGCAATGGAATCGGAGCTGGGCGGCATCAACCGCGAGGAAATGATGTCCGCGCTGTTCGCGCACATGGTAATGCAGCAGGCAAACCTGGCGATGATGTTATTGGGCAAGGTGCCGCATCCGCAGACCGGCCAGACGGTGCGCGATCTGGAGGCGGCGAAGTTGTTCATCGATCAGCTGGAAATGCTCGAGGCCAAGACCAGGGGCAATCTCACGAAGGAGGAAGAGCAGTTGCTGAAGCAAAATCTCATGGCGCTGCGGATGGCGTTTGTGGAGGCAATCAACGCGCCGGAGGCGGCTGGCGGCCCGGAGAAGCCCGCCGCGGCGGCTCCGGAAAAAATTTCGCCGCCGGATGAACCCACTACGGACGCGGAGTCGAAGAAAAAGTTTTCGAAGAAGTATTGAAGCAAATATGGAGTGCGATGTCGCCGCTGCGCTCTGCCACCGCACTCCATAAAAAAAGCCCGGCTCGCGCCGGGCTTGATTGTTTTTAGAATTCGATTACTTGCCGCCGGCCGGTTTGTCGGCAGGCTTGGGTGTGACCGGCGCCGGCATCGGCATCTGCATCCCCGCAGGTTCCGGCTCGGGTTTCAGGCGGTCGTCGAGAATTTCCACCTTCGCGTCGGCCTGAAGCTTCTTCAAATATTCCGGCGCGAGCTCCTGCATCTGGTCGGATTCCAGTTTGTCATGGATCAGCGTCGAAAGCTTGGTCGCGCCCTGGACGGCTTCGGGCGGGCCCTTCCAGTATTTCTTGATGACCATGTACCGGCCCGGGAAGGCGACTTCGTCATCGAGCGCCGCCGTCTTGGCCGGGATTTTGTCGTAGAGCTTGATGATGTGATAGCCGAAGCTCGTGGTGATGACGTCGCTGATCTGGTTGGTGTTCAGCGCGAACGCCGCGTTCTCGAACTCCGGCACCATCTGGCCGCGGGGGAAGGTGTATTCGCCGCCCGTCTCCTTCGAGCCCGGGTCCTCGGAGAATTCCTTCGCGAGCTTGGCAAAGTCTTCGCCGCCGCGCGCGCGTTTCAGGATGTCTTCCAGCTGTTTGCGCTTCGCCTGCTTTTTGTCGTCCGGCAGGTCCTTTTGCGTCGCCGGATTCGGGTTCGCCTCATCGGCTTCTTTGGTCGAAAGCAGAATGTGCGCGGCACGGACGAGTTCCGGCTGTTCGAACTTCGCGGGATGCTCGTCGTAATACTTCTTCACGTCCTCGTCCTTGACGCCGGCCTTGACCTCGCGTTTTAAAACCGCTTCGGCCACGGCTTCGTCGGTCATCTTGGAAATCAGCTCCGCCCGCGTGAGACCCACGGATTTCAGCTGGCGGTCGAGGTTTTCATCGGAGCCGGCCTTGGCCTTGATTTCAACCATCCGCTTGTCGACCTGCTCCTTGCCCTCGGCTTTGTCCGCGTCGGTGGCGCGGGAACTGAGAAGCTGCACCTGGATGAGCCGCTGGAGAATCTGCTGCTCGAGCATGACGAGCTGCTGCGGCGGAATGGCCTGGCCGGCGGCGGCGGCGCGGGACTTGAGCCCGATGAGCGCTTCGTCCAGCTGGGCGCGCGTGACGGAGACACCCTGGCCTTTGGCGACGATGGTATTGCCGAACAGCGCGTCGAGCTTGTCCTTCGGCACGGCGGCGCCCTCGGCGGGCTTCGCCGGAGCGGCGCTGTTGGTCGCCGGTTTGTCCGCGCTGAAAAGCGCCAGCGGCGTCAATGCCAAGAGCAGGACGACGGATTTCGATAGTCGTTTCATAGTATTCGTTCAGTCTAACACAGTTCTCCTGAATTTGTAGGGCGGCCCCGCGGGCCAACCATTGGCGCGCGGCGCCAATTCTACAGGCTAAAGCTTGACCACGGCGACGTTCGTGATGTCGGGATCGTTTCGAATCTCGTCCAGAACTTCATTTGGCGGGACGCTATCCAAATTCAAGACCGTCATGGCAAACCCGCCGGCAGTATCGCGGCTGAGACTCATGCTGGCAATGTTAACTTTGGCGCGCGCGAGCAGGGTGCCGAGGTAGCCGACGATGCCGGGCCGGTCCTTGTTTTTCAGCAGCAGCACCACGCCGAATGGCACGATCTCGGTCGGCTGGCTGTAAAGGCGGACGATGCGGGGATTGTCGGGCGAGCCAAAAAAAGTGCCGCCGGCCGAAATGAGTTTCATGCCGCCGCTGGAGGCCTGCACGTGGAGCCATTCGTTGAAAGTGACCGGTTCGCTCGAGCGCTTTTCCTCCACCGTGAGCCCGAGGGTGGAGGCGATGCTGCGGACGTTGACGTTGTTCAGGTCCTTCACCGAGGCGCGCGTGAGGAATCCCTGCAGGATGGCGCGCGTGATCGGATCGATGTTCGGCAGCTCCCTGGCCTTGCCGCCGTAAGTGATATGGAGGCGGTCCACCTGCGGCGGCGCGAGCTGGGCGAGGAGTTTGCCGAGCTTTTCGCCGAGGGTAAGATAGGGTTTGACCTGCTCGTACGTCTTGGCGTCGAGGTAGGGGAGGTTGACGGCGTTGCGGACTTCGCCGGTGAGCAGGTAGCCGGTGACGACCTCGGCGACTTCAATGCCGCATTTTTCCTGTGCCTCCTCGGTGCTCGCGCCGAGGTGCGGCGTGAGGGTGAGGCGCGGGTGCTTGCGGAACGGGTGATTTTCCGGCAGCGGCTCGGTGGCGTACACGTCGAGCCCGGCGGCGGCGATCTTGCCGGAATCGAGCGCGGCGAGGAGGTCCTGCTCGACGATGATTTCGCCGCGGGCGCAATTCACGAGGCAGACCTTCGGTTTCATTTTGGCGAACGCGTCGGCGTTGAGCATGCCGCGGGTCTGGTCGGTGACCGGCAGGTGCACCGTGATGAAATCCGCGTCGCGATAGACCGCGTCGAGTTCGCCGACAAGTTCGACGCCGAGCGATTTCGCGCGGGCTTCGGTGAGGAACGGGTCGTACGCGAGCACGCGCATGCCGAAGGCGAGGGCGCGCTTGGCGACTTCGCTGCCGATGCGGCCCATGCCGAGCACGCCGAGGGTTTTTTCGGCGAGTTCAATCCCCTGATATTGCTTCCGGTCCCACTTGCCGGCGGCCATCGAGCCGTGCGCCTGCGGGATTTTGCGGGCGAGGCTCAGGATCATCGCGAAGGTCAGCTCGGCGGTGGTGATCGTATTGCCGCCGGGAGTGTTCATCACGACCACCCCGCGCTGCGTGGCGGCTTCAACGTCGATGTTATCGACGCCGACGCCGGCGCGGCCGACGACGCGCAGTTTGGCGGCGGCTTCGAAGACTTTCTTCGTCATTTTGGTTTCGGACCGCACCACCATGGCGACGGCGTCGCCGACGAGCGGCAGGAGGTCGGCTTCGGCCAGGCGTTTGGGCAGGACGGTGACCTGGAATTCAGGCCGCTGCTGCAACAGCATGATTCCTTTGGGGGAAATGGGGTCGCAAACCAACACTTTCATAAAATGGAGCCGGAGCATAGGAAAAGGGGTATGACAGGTCAAACAGGGAAACGAGCGGACGGGAACTTCATTAAAAAGGGAACCATTCGTTTTAACGCGGAGCGACGCGCCCTACTACCGGCTCATTTTGTTTTTCTGTCCCCCGCCTCTTCTGCTTAAGAAAACAGCGTGAATCAAATTAAGGCTCTCCCACGAGCGGATGACTGCGGAGACCACAGAAGTATAGATATAATCTGTGAAATCTGCGTCATCTGCGGACCGATTTGCTTCGCGCTGAAGTGAAGTTAGCAACAGAAGGCGGCTCGGGTCCGCCAGCCGCGGAGACATTCGTGGCGCCGAACCTGTTTGCATCCGGTTCGCCCCGGGTTTACCCGGGTCGCGCCCGGGCGGCGCCGGTTCGCCCCGGTTTTTCCACATCCGGACCTGCTTTTCGGTCCATCGACCCCGCGTGCAAAAGAAAATTTTTAATCCGCCCCAGGCGGTTTGTTTCTTTGGCGGGGTTCAATATTATTGCGCAGGGATTGCCCGTAATGCATTATGTCAACGAATGTCTTAAACATGGCTCCGCCTAAACAACGCGAAACCAAAGTCGCGAAAACCCGAATCCTTTTGGTGGACGACCACGCGGTCGTCCGGTTCGGAATTGCCCAGCTCATCAACCGCCAGCCTGACCTGATGGTTTGCGGGGAGGAGGCGGACGGTTCGCGCGCCATGAGCGCGATCTTGACGCTGAAGCCCGACCTGGTCATCGCCGACTTGTCATTGAAGGAGAGCAGCGGCCTCGAATTGATGCGCAATATCAAGGCGCAGTATCCCGGGATGCCGATCCTGGTGGTGAGCGCGCACGATGAAGCGATTTATGCCGAAGTCGCCTTTCGCGCCGGGGCGCTCGGCTACCTGATGAAGGAAGTGGCGCTCGACAAGATCGTCGCGGCCATCCGCCGGGTCCTGACCGGCACGGTGTACGTGAGCGATGCCCTGGCCGCCAAGCTCTTGCAGCAGCAGATCCGCGGACAAACCGATTTGCAGGAATCGCCGATAAAAAGCCTCAGCGACCGGGAACTGGAAGTGTTCCAGCTGATCGGCCAGTGGAAAACCACGCGCGAGATCGCCGAGGAGCTGCACCTGAGCATCAAGACGATCGAATATTACCGCGAACAGATTAAGCGGAAGTTGAATTTGAAGAACGCCGCCGAACTCACGCAGCGCGCGACCTCCTGGGCCAAGCGCGAGATCGCCAGCTGAGCCGCGGTTCAGGCCGTCCGTTATTCGGCCACCTTTCATCAGGGAATCTCCCACCGGGGATTCCCTTGTTTTTTTCCGGCGCTCCCCTGAGGCTTCGTCCGTGAGCCGCCCCGATTGTATCCGTTAAGGTCCCGATTTAATCTGCGTTCAATCCTGCGGGCTGAACCGATGGGATTTTTTATGAACCTGAATGCAGATCAACGGACGAATCGGAACGCGGCGCGTTCCCGGCCCGGCTGCGCGGCCTTCACCCTCCCGGAAGTGTCCATGGCGGTTTTGGTCGTGGGAGCGGTGACCATCGCCTTGTTCGCCGCGCTCTCCTCGGGTTTTGCTCTTTGCGCGCAAACGCGGGAGAATCTTCACGCGGCGCAAATTCTGACGCAGAAGATCGAGGAGATCCGCCTGTGCCACTGGAACGAACTCACCAATCAAATCAATTTCAGCGAAAGGTACAGCCCGTCGGGAACCGGCGCGGGACTCGTCTACTCCGGAACGATCTCCACCAATGCCGCCGACGTCATACCGGATCTCGCCGCTTACAAGTCGAACATGCGGCTCGTGACGGTCTCGGTTTCATGGACGACTTACGACCAGGGCCGTCCCCTCGTTCACCGGCGGCAAATGCAAACCCTGGTTTCGCGTTACGGGCTGCAAAATTACATCTTCGGCAAATAACATGAAAACCTCCCCGATGCCCCGCTCGAACCGCCGGCCGGCCGCGGGGTTCACGCTGCTGGAAACGCTGATCGCTTCAAGCATCGCCGTGCTGTTGCTCGCGGTGCTCGGCGGGTTGAGCCTCTACGGCTCCCGCAGTTTCGCGGCCCTGGCCAATTATGTCGATCTAGACAACCAGAATCGCAATGCCGTGGATGTTCTCAGCCGCGGACTCCGCCAGGCCACCGCCGTCGTGGGAATCGTGACGAACCTGCCGGTCAAATCCATCAGCCTCACCAATGCCGCCGATCACACCAGCATGGTCGTGAGCTGGAATTCAGCCGCGCGCACGCTCAATTTCACAACGGCCGGCCAGTCCGCGCGCACCGAGTTGACCGGGTGCGACGCCTGGGATTTCACGCTGTATCAACGGACGCCCCAGATCACGCCGACCAATATTCTGGTCTATCCGGCAACCAACATCGCCGGGACCTTGTCGCTGTCCGAGGTCAAGGTGATCGCGATGTCCTGGAGGTGTTCCCGGACGATCATGAGCCAGAAGCTCAATACGGACACCCTGCAAACTGCGCAGATTGTTTTGCGCAACAAACAATAAATAATCGGGGCATGAAAACTCACTCCGGGAACTCAACTAATCGCGGCAGCATTCTGCTGATGACCTTGTGCGTCGTGGTGGGCCTCTCCCTGGCTCTCGGCGGTTACCTGGCGCTGGTCCGGGCGCATTACAGCGCCATGGCGCGGTCCGAGGCGTGGAATGCCGCGCTGGTCCTGGCCGAGTCCGGCGCCGAGGAAGCGCTGGCCCAGGTCAACCCGGGCGTCGCAGTGCCGTCGGTCAATCTCTGGGCCAATGGCTGGGGCCTGCCGGTGGACGGCATGTATGGTCCCAAGGCGCGGGCGCTGACGAATGGATCCTACAGCGTTTCGTTCACGGACAGTCCGTACCCCGTCATCTATTCGACCGGGATGGTGATGGTGGCCGGCTCGGGAGTGCAGTTGACGCGGGTGGTGCGGGTGGCGACCACGAATGTGCCTTTGTACAGCGTTCCGTTCGGCGCCACGCATCGCATCAATTTGAACGGCGGCGGGATTTCAACCGATAGCTTTGATTCAGGGCGGCCGGGAGTGATGAGCGATGCCTCCGGGCATTATGATTCGGCCCGCACCAGCACCAACGGCGACGTGTTTTCGATCAACGGCCCGGTGGATCTGGGGAACCACACCATTCACGGCGACCTCTATCTCGGGCCTTCAGTCTCGCTGAACAGCGGCACCGATCAGATCAGCGGGCAGGTTTACAATGATTTGAACCTGAGCTTTCCCCCGGTCGTGCCGCCGGACAACTTTTCGAACTGGCCTACGGCTTCCGGCCTGCCGATGGTAATCGGCGGCGTGACTTACAACTACGCCTTCCTCGCCAGCGGAAACTTCACCGTTCCGTCGTCCGGCAGCATTTACGTCGCACCCAACGTGAAAGTGCAGCTGAGAGTCACTGCCGATAACTTCAAGCCAAGCGGCATCGTCGTGGCCGGGACCGGCGCGGCCTCCGGCAACCTCATGCTTTACATGGCCGGCTCGAGCTGCACGCTGCCCGGCAGCGGCACGCTCCAGAACGATCGCGCGGCGAACCTGACCTACTTCGGCCTTCCGCAAAACACCAGCATCACCTTCGGCGGCAAATCCACCTTCGTCGGCACCATTTACGCCCCGAATGCCGATCTGACGCTGAACGGCGGCGGCAGCAGCAGCGGTTTGATCGGCGGGTTCATCGTGAAGAGCGTGACCATGAACGGCCATTACGATTTCCATTTCGACGAAGCTCTGCTCCAGGCGCCGCTGACGCTGGGCTACGCTCCGGTGTTTTGGCGGGAACTGTAACCGCTGTCTTAAAATTTTCCGAATACCAGCACCGGCGAATCGGAGAGCATCCGGATTTCCTTTTCCAGCCGTTTCTAACGCAGAGGACGCAGAAACCCGCAGAGTAGGGTGCCTACGGGCCACGCAGAGTATCTTAAAATGACCACGGACAGGTAGGGCGCGTCGCTCCGCGCGCGCCACTGGCAGGCGGAAGACGGCGCGCGCGGAACGACGCGCCCTACCTGTCCCTCTTCAATTCATCTGCGTGATCTGCATGATCTGCGTGGTCTGCGGGTACAGTCTCTGCGTTCCTCTGCGAATCTCTGCGGGCCCCTGCGTTCAAAGGACCGGCTCGGATTCAACAATTCACAACGTCATCCGTACTTTCCGGCCTGCCGCCGGGTTTCCCTTGGAATTTTCCCGGGTCTCCCGGGTAAAACAAAGGTAAGTGTCCCTGATTGTCTGTTTGTCCGGTTTGTTTAGGATAGCGCTCGAACCGAACGGAAATGTATCCAATGAATTGGAAAGACAATTCAAAACACAGTACCTGCATTGTCCTCTGGGCCCTGCTGGGAATTTTGACCGGCCCCGTCGCGGGCCAGGGCTCGACCCTCGTGCTGCAAGGCCAGTCGAAGACGAACTCCGCATGGATCTCCGGCAATCTTCAGGCGTGGAAGGAACTCGATTTTATTCCCTGCCGAATCGCGATCAGCGGAGCCACGACGAACAGCCAGACGGTCAAACTGTATTTCCCGCACCTCACCGGCACGACGCCGGGCTTTCAGGATTTGTCCGCCTTCAGCACCAATGGAAACGTCGCGATCCTGTCCGGGCCGACGCTGACGGCGCCCGCGTCGGGCGATTGGTATTATACGTTCGCGATCAAATACACGGGCGGCGGCACGGCCTACGTGAATTTCAAGGCCCGGCTCGCCGCGGGCGCGCACCTGAACACGGGCAGTTCCCTGATGCTGAGCGGCGACCCGAGTTCGATGGGCAATTTGCAAATCCACAAGCCCGGCCCCGGTCCCGGCGCTCCGGACCTGGCGATCGTCAAATCCGGCCCGGCTTCCGCCCCGGCAAACTCGACCATCACTTACACGCTGAGTTACACCAATAAAAGCGCCGCCGTCACGGCCGTCGGCGCGCAGGTTTGCGACATCGTTCCCGCCGATCTCACGGTCCAGACGGCTTCCCTGCCGGCAAACGCCCAGCTTGTCGGGAACACGATTTTCTGGGACCTCACCAACCTGGCCGCGCGCGCGAAAGGCCAGCTCACGTTCCAGGCATTGATCAAGCCGGGCACGCCCGGCGGCCGGGTCATTACGAACTTTTCGCAGATCCTCAGTTCGGAAAACGATACGAACATGTCGGACAACTGCTCCTCCTGGCTGACGACCGTGGTGTCCTGCCAGCCGCCCTGCATTACGAACAGCCCTTCGGGCGGCGCCCGTTGTCCGGGTGATGCCATCAGCTTCTCCGTCGTCGCCGGGGGCACTGCGCCGCTGAGTTATCAATGGCGCAAAGGTGGAACCAATATCGCCGGCGCCACGGGCAGCACGTTTACCATTGCCGCGGTGACCGCGGCGAACGCCGGTTCTTACGACGTCGTCGTCAGCAACAGCTGCGGCACTGCGGCCAGCGCGGCTGCCCTCCTCGCCGTGAACACGCCGGTCAGCGCGACGCCGCTGACCAACCTGCTGCGTTTCGCCGGCTCGACGGCCATCTTCAGCACCACGGCTTCCGGCACCGGGCCGTTCACTTATACATGGCAGAAGAACGGGACCAATATTTCCGGCCAGACCGGCAGCAGCCTGGCGCTCGCCAACCTGACGCCGAACGACACCGCGACGTACGGCGTGATCGTCCGCGGGGCGTGCGGCGCGGTGACGAACAGCGCGATATTGACGGTTGATTCGTGCTTCCCTGCGGTCGACGTCATGCTCGTGATCGATCGTTCGGGCTCCATGAAGGGGCAGCCTTACGAGGAAGCTCGTATAGCCTGCAGCAATTTCGTCCACAACCTCCGGCTCGGCACCAACACCGACCAGGCGGGGCTGGCTTCGTACAATTCGTCCGCGACGCTGGACCAGACATTGACCAACCGCGTGTCGGCGCTGGAACAGGCCATTCACAATATTCCGTCCGCCACCGGCTACACTTCGATCACCCTTGGACTCCAAACCGCCCAGGCCGAACTCGCTTCCGCCCGGCACCACGCGCAAGCGCTTCCCGTGCTCGTGCTCCTGTCCGACGGGTTGCCGACCGATGACGACACTCCCGCACAAGCCCTGGCCGCCGCCACCGCGGCGAAAAACGCCGGCACGCGCATCTTCACGGTCGGGCTGGGAAGCGTGGACCCGGCATTGATGGCGGGCATCGCGTCATCCACGAACGACTTCTATTTCACGACGAACTGCGCGGATCTCACCGGGTTGTTCAACGCGATCTCAACCGTCATCTGCCGGCCGCCGACGAACATCGTGGTCACCGGCCCGTTGAACACCACCGTCTGCTCCGGCTCGCCCGCGGCGTTTGGCGTCACGGCGTCGGGCTGCGACGCGTTCACGTATCAATGGCGCCGGGGCGGCGTCCTGCTCCCGGGCGAAACCAACGCCACGCTGCTGATTCCGAACGCGACGACCAATCTTGCCGGAATTTACAGCGTGGAAATCCACAGCACCTGCCGCAGCGTGACCAACAGCGCCACCTTGACCGTGAACCTTCCGGTGGCCATCGCCGGCCAGTCGGGCAATCTCGCGCGTTGTCCGGGCGACAGCGCAAGCTTCAGCGTGAGCGTGAACGGCACGGGGCTGACGTATCAATGGCTCAAAAACGGCACCAACATCGCCGGCGCGACCAACAGCACTTACACCATCCCGTCCGTCACCACGGGCGACGCGGCAAACTATCGCGCCATGGTCTCCGGCGCATGCGGCAGTGTGACTTCGGCGCCCGTCGCGTTGACCGTCAATAGCCCGGTCTCCTTCAACGGCTCGTTTGTCAGCCGGACAAATTGTTCCGGCGACAGTGTGACCTTCAGCGTGAGCGCGACCGGCACGGGGTTGACGTACCAATGGCTCAAGAACGGCACCAACATCGCCAGCGCGACCAACAGCACTTACACCATCCCGTCCGTCACCCCGGCGGACGCGGGGACTTACAGCGTGCGGCTGTCCGGCTCGTGCAACCAGCTGACGGCGGCCGTGGGCTCTTTGTCCGTGAACCAGCCCGTATCCGTCCAGCCGCTCGCTGGCGCCGTGCGGAACATCCACGACAGCGTGACGTTCACCGCCGTGGCTTCGGGCACCGGACCGTTCACGTATGTTTGGAAGCGCGACAACGCCGTGCTCGCCGAGACCGGCAGCACGCTCGCGCTGACGAACCTGCAAGTTGAAGACAGCGGCATCTATAGCGTGCAGGTCACCGGCGCCTGCGGCAACGCGGCCACTGCCGCGGCCACGCTCGTGGTCAACCGCCCGCCGCTGGTGAGCATCGTCTATCCGACGAACAATTCCGTTTTTGCCGCGCCCGCCACCTTCTCCGTCCTGGCGGAGGCGCACGATCCGGACGACGACACCGCCGCTCCCCTGCGCCTGGCGGTCGGCGCCGGGACTTCGGTCACGAACGTCGAGTTCTTCGCCTCGACCAACAACGGCGCGAGCTTCTACAAGCTGGGTGAAACGAATGTCGCTCCCTATTTCATCGTCCTGAACGACCTGCCGGCCAATCATTACCTCCTGTTGGCCCGCGCCACGGACAGCCTGGGCGCGACGGGCGACTCGGCGCTGGTGAACGTCTTTGTGGTCCCGGCCCAGCCGCCGACGGTCACCGTGGTCGGGCACTTGACGTTGAATTTGCAGGACGGCTATCAATGGCTGACCAACGTCGTTTACAACCCCTTGCTTTCGCATCCGAACGCGGCACGAGTTTACATTTTCGGCATCACCAACCCGGTTATCAAAGTGGTGAACCCCACCGGGGTGACGAACGGCATCCCGTACGTGCAATCGCCGGGCGCGCTCCAGCCCGGCACCTATTGGACCAACGTGATCAAGTTTTACGATCCCATCCAGGCGGTGTTTCATCCGGTGCTGCAGGTGGAACTGGTCCCGGTGGCCACCGGCGGGGGCGCGGCGGTGTCGGGAACGCCGCAGGCGATCTTCCGCAACCCGCAGATGCTGCGCAACGGGACATTCCTGATCGAGTTCGCGACGCTGCCGAACCGGACTTACTACATCCAATACCGCGATAACGTGGCCGATGAGTGGGAAACCGTGCCGACGCCCTTTGCCGGCAATGGCATGCATTTGCTGTGGATTGACGCAGGGCCGCCGGACACAAAAAGTCTTCCATCCGCAGTGAACAGCAGATACTATCGCGTGCTACTGGCGCCGTGATCAGAACGAGGATCCATGAACCAAGCGCCAAAATTGACACTCGTTCTACTTGCGGCCATCGGGATTCCGATGGGGCCGGGGCAGGCGGCGCCTGGGGAATTGGCACCATTTGATACGATTACGCCAGTGACCCTGGAGCCGAAGACTGCCGGTTCGAAGAACCGGTTTAAGTTCAGTTTTCAGAGCAGCCTGAACATGACAACGCGGTTCAAGAACATCGGAGCCTTTCCGCCCGGCGTTAACCCGGGCTCGACGAACGGATTGTCGGACCACTTCTACGATGACGGCTACAATCGCGTCGACAGCGCCTCCAACCAGCACTTCGCCGGCTTCGACGGCGACGGCAATCCGGTTTTCACGCAGGGAACCTGGTTCTGGGGGTTCAACAGCTTCAGCCAGGTGCAGAACAATGGCGGCCCCGACGGCTCGCTGAACCTGCACAGCGATTCCAGCCTCGGCGGCAATTCCCGCAACGGCGGCGACTCCGTCAATTTCGGCTTCGAAATGAGCTACAGCCGCGAACTGTTCCGAAAAGACCGCTGGAGCGGCGGCGTCTCGCTGGCGCTCAATTACAACCACGTCAGCCGCCACGACTCCAGCTCGGTGAACGGCACGGTTGTCCGGATGACCGACAGCTATTCCCTGTTCGGCAACACGCTCCCCACGCAGGATAACTACGGCCAGGACGCCCAGGGCAATCCGAACCACACCATCATCAGCGACACTCCCACGCGGAGTTTCGAGACCTCGACGACCCAGGTGGACGGCTCGCGCGACTTCGAAGCGCACGTGATCGGGCTCAAGCTCGGGCCGTACGTGGAATATGCGCTGACCCCGAAGGTCACCCTCAGCCTGGAAGCGGGCCTGGCGTTCGTTTACGCCTACAGCGATTTGCGCTTCGACGAAACGCTCACCGTACCCGACCGCGGCGTGGTGAATCTCATCGGCCACGGGGGCCACGACGGCGTGCTCGCCGGCGGCTACGTCGGCGCCAATGTGTCGTACCTGCTCAACGACCAGTGGAAGGCTTACGCGGGAGCGCAATGGCAGGATGCCGGGACCTATACGCACCGCGGCCATGGGACCCGCGAGGCCGCCGTGCTGGATTTGTCGAACACTATTTTTATCAATGTTGGAGTTGGTTATACCTTTTAACGTACCTATGCTTATGAAAACCGTGCCACAAGCCTCAAGTCACAGTCCGGTTCCTCCGATCCCGCCCGCGTTTACTCCGCCGGGCGGCGGACTGGCGGCGCATATTCAATCCTCGCTTGCCGGCGCGCAGGCCCGTGAAGCCAAAGCTCCCGCCATGAAAAACCGCATCAAGGTCCTTCTCGTCGACGATCATCCGGTAGTCCGCAAAGGCATCAGCGCCTGCCTTGCGCGCCACGATCATCTCCAGGTGATCGGCGAAGCCGCCGACGGCCATGAAGCCGTGAAGAAGGCCCGCGAACTCGCGCCCGACATCATGCTCATGGACATCGATATGCCGCACATGAACGGCCTCGCGGTCACGGAGCTCGTTCGCAAGGAATTCCCGCGCATCAAAGTCCTGATCCTTTCCATGCACAGCAACACGGAGTACGTGCTGCGCATCATCCAGTCGGGCGCGCATGGTTACGTGTTGAAGGAAGCCGCCACCGAGGAGCTCGTGCGCGCGATCAATACCGTGCACGGCGGCGAAGCGTTCTTCAGTCCCGAAGTCGCCCGCGTCGCGCTGAACCAGTTCGTGCGCGGCAGCGGCAGCGCCGGCCCCACGCCGGGCGCCACCCTGACCACCCGCGAACGCGAAGTGCTCGTGCAGATTGCCGAAGGCCTCAGCAACAAGGAAATCGCCAACCATCTTGGCGTCGGCGTCCGCACCGTGGAAACCCACCGCGAACGCATCATGCGCAAGCTGGACATCCACAGCGTGGCCGGCCTCACGAAATACGCGATCTCCAAGGGTCTCGTGACCCTCGGATAGCTTTTAGACCGCTCCCGTGACCCAGGAAGGCCGGCGCAAGCCGGCCTTTTTTATGGAGTGCGGGTGGCAGAGCGAAGCGCCGACGCCGCTTTCATTCCCGCGGAGCGGCCGGGATAATGGCAGGATGACGTGGTTCGCCGCTCCGCAGGAGGTCAAAGCGGCGTCGGCGCTTCGCCCTGCCGCCCGCACTCCAGAATCGCGGTTCGGTTCCATCTTGTGAAGATCGTGTCACTAAGATTCAATAACTACAGTTTGAACCGACTCGAAAAATTTTGTGTGGTACTCGCATGATCGATTCCGTCTCCGATGAAGGCGCCAGCGCCACCGATTTAAAACGCACCAAGCGCGTCCGCCGTTCGCCCGCTTCCGCGTCCGCGGGCGTCGACCGCCTGCCGCCGCATTCGCCCGAGGCGGAAATGGGCGTGCTGGGCTGCGTGCTCCTTTCGCCCAACGAATGCATGGGCGAATGCATCGAGAAATTCAAAGACGGCGGCGAAGTTTTCTACGACCTCCGGCACCAGACGATCTTCACCACGCTGGCCGAGATGTACGATGCGCGCGAAGCCATCGACGTCATCACCGTCCAGCAGAAGCTCAAAGACAAGCAGCTGCTCGAACAGATCGGCGGCCTCGCCTATCTGGCGTCGCTGCCCGACGCCGTGCCGTCCGCGGCGAACCTCTCCTATTATGTCGAGATCGTGAAGGAGAAATTTCTCCTGCGCAAAATGATCCAGACCTGCACCGACGTCGTGGGGCGGGTCTATGACTTCGAAGGCGAAGTGGATATGCTCCTGGACGAAGTCGAGCGCGACATCCTGCGCATCAGCGAGTCGCGGGTGCAGGCGCACACCTCCACGATCAAGGACCTCGTCAAGAAGGCCATCAGCACGATCGAGGATTTCCACCAGCGCCAGGGCATGCTGACCGGCGTGGGCACCGGCTTCACCGATCTCGACAAGATGACCAGCGGACTGCACCCGGGCGAAATGATCGTGATCGCGGCGCGGCCGTCGATGGGCAAGACCTCCCTGGCGATGAACATTGCCGAGCACGTAGCCATCGACCAAAAGCTCCCGGTGGGGGTGTTCAGCCTGGAAATGACCTCCGAGTCGCTCGTGCTGCGCATGCTCTGCTCCCGGTCGCGGGTGAACCTGCGGAACATCCGCGACGGCTTCCTGGCGGAGCGCGACTTCCCGAAGCTCACCGGATCGGCCGGCAAGCTGGCGACGGCGCCGCTCTTCATCGACGACTCCTCCGGCCTTTCAATCCTGCAGCTGCGCGCCAAGGCGCGGCGCATGTCGCAACAATACGGCATCAAGCTTTTCGTGATTGACTACCTCCAGCTACTTCATTCTACTGCCCGCCGCGCTGAAAATCGGCAGCAGGAAATCGCCGATATTTCCAACGGCATCAAAGCCTTGGCCAAGGAGCTGAACGTTCCGGTCATCGTGCTGAGCCAGTTGAACCGCGAATTGGAAAAAGACAAAAACCGCAAGCCGCGGATGTCCGACCTGCGCGAGTCCGGGGCGATTGAACAGGATGCCGATCTCGTGGGTCTGCTGTATAAGCCGAGCAGCGGGGACGACGACGAGGGGGCCAGCGGCGGGGCGGAAGAGCAGGAAGCCGTGCCGGTGAATTTGCTGATCGCGAAGCAGCGCAACGGCCCGACGGGCGATGTGAACCTGACCTTCCTGAAATCGTATACGCGGTTTGAAAACGCCGCCAAAGTTAGCGACGACGACGTGCCAACGAATTGATTGATGAAATTATTGCTGCGCCTATGCGGACTGCTTTTGTTCTTCGCCTTCCTGCCCGCCGGTTTCGGGCAGGCTTCGTCGCTTAAAGTTTCCCGGATCGAAATCAAGCACGTCGGCCCGCCCGCGGCCAGCGACGACCTCATCCGCGCCAACCTCCGCACCAAGGTCGGCGAGCCGTATCTCCGCGCGGCGGTCGATGACGACATCCACAACCTCTACGCGACCCGCCAGTTCTCCAACATCCGGGTCTCGAGCGAAATCACCCCCGACGGCGTGGTGCTTACATACATCGTCCAGGGCCACCCGCTGCTGACCGCGATCAAGTTCACCGGCAACAAAAAGTACAAGGACTCCAAGCTGCTGAAAAAAATCAGCTCGAAGACCGGCGAGCCGCTGGACGAGCGGAAGCTTTTCACCGACAGCCAGGAGATCGTGAAGCTGTACCAGAAGGCCGGCTATCCCGGCACGACGGTCAAGGCGGTCCCGAGCGTGATCGAGGAAAACGGCCGGGCGACGGCCACATTCGAAATCACGGAAAGTCCGAAGACGAAAATTGCGCGCGTGGACTTCGTCGGCGCGGACGCGTTCAGCCAAAAGGAGCTTCGCAAGGCGATCAAAACCCGCCGGCGCTGGTGGCTTTCGTGGCTGACCGGCAGCGGCGTGTTCAAGGACGACCAGTTCGAGGAGGACCGCGAACGGCTCGCGGCGTTCTACCGCGAACGCGGCTACATCGACTTCGATCTCAAGGACGTCCAGTTCGAATATCCTTCCCCGCGGCGGATGAACATCCGGTTCAACGTCTACGAAGGCCGGCAATACAAGGTCGGCTCCGTCACCTTTTCCGGCACGACCTTCCTGCCGACCAACGCCGTGAGCCCCGCCTTCACGCCCGCGCCCGAGCCGAAGCCGAAGAACGGCCCGGCCCATGACGAATGGACGCAGACGCGGCTGCTCAACAAAAATTTCAAGATGAAGGCCGGCGACGTCTTCAAGCCGCAGGGCCTCTCGGACGACGAGCAGGCGGTGGCGGATTATTACGGCGCCAAAGGCTACATCGACGTGGGGCCGTATTCGCGCAACCTGCTGATCGGGAAAATTCCGAACACCGAGAACGGCACGATGGACCTCGAGTTCAAGATCGATGAGGGCCAGAAGAATTACATCGAGAAGATCGAAATCCGCGGCAACACCAAGACCAAGGACCGCGTCATCCGCCGCGAACTTGCCGTGACGCCGGGCGAAACCTTCGACATGGTCCGCGTCAAAGTCAGCAAGCAGCGCCTCGAAGGCCTGCAATATTTCGAAAAGATCGACACCCGTCCCGAGCCTACCGAAGTTCCGAACCGGAAGAACCTCGTGATCGGCGTCGAGGAAAAGAACACCGGCAACCTGACGATGGGCGCGGGATTCAGCTCGGTGGACTCGGTGATCGGGTTCGTCGAAGTGAGCCAGGGCAATTTCGACCTGTTCAACCCGCCGAACTTCACCGGCGGCGGCCAGAAGTTCCGGCTGCGCGTGCAGCTCGGCTTGCAGCGGCAGGATTATCTCATCTCCTTCGTCGAGCCGTGGTTCACCGGCCGCAAGCTCGCGCTCGGCGTCGACCTGTACCGGCACGACTACAATTTCCAAAGCCTCGAGAGCCTCTACGACGAAACCCGCACCGGCGGCAGCGTGAGCCTGACCCGGGCACTGGGCAGCGATTTTCTCATCGGCAGCGTCGGCTACACCATCGAGGAAGTCGGCATCCGCTTCAATGGCCTGATCGTCCACGACCAAATCCCGAACCCGCGCCCGAACAACATCCCGGACGATCTGCTGAAAGAGGACGGCAGTTCGCTCATCTCGAAGGTCAACGCCTCGCTCGCCTACGACACGCTCAACAGCGTGACGCTGCCGAACAAAGGCCAGCGCACCGAGCTAATCCTGACGGTGGCCGGGCCGTTCGGCGGCGAGAAGGATTATTGGAAGACTGAAATCCACACGTCATGGTACTTCCCGGGTTTCCTCAAAGGCCACGTGCTCGAAGTCCTCGGCGGCAGCGGCGTGGCGGACGGTTACGGCGATACTGACGATGTTCCGTTCTACGACCGCTTTTACCTCGGCGGCGTCGGCAGCCTGCGCGGCTACCGCTATCGCAGCGTCAGCCCGCGCCAGCCGGATTCGCCGGGATTCCATTCCAACGAACCCATCGGCGGCGACACCTACTACTTCGGCTCGGTGGATTACAGCGTCCCGATCATCAAGAGCGAAACCGAGCGCGGCGTCGGGATGCGGTTCGCGGTCTTTTACGACATCGGCAACGTGATGAGCGATCCTTTCACCTACGATTTCAAGAACTATAATGACAATTGGGGCCTCGGCCTCCGGCTGAACCTGCCGATCGGCCCGCTGCGGCTCGATTACGGCATCCCGATCCACCATGACAAGTTCAACGGCAGCGGGGGCAAGTTTCAGTTCAGCGTGGGTTACAAGCGTGAGTTTTGATATGAAACGGTCTGTGAAACGATTCGTGCCGTTCGCCGCCATCCCGGCGCTGGCGGTTCTTCTGCTCGGTTTGGCCTCCGTTCCGGCAACGGCTGCCGTTCCTGCGGCCCGCATGGAACTTTCGGCGCTTGCCGCCGGGCCGCTGTATTTTGAAGCCGATGACGCCGCCCGGTTCGTGGCGCGCGGACAGGATTGCAGCGTGTTGCTGGCGCCGGACAGCGCGACCCTCGTATTGAGCAAGCCCGCCGGCGACGGCGGCGCCCGGCTGGCAGAGGGATTCCCCGGCGAACGCAGCGCGCCCACCCGGTTTGTCCGGCTGCAATTGCAACACGCCAATCCCGCGGCGGTCATGAGCGGACTCGAACCGCTGCGGACCCGCGCCAATTATTTTCTCGGCAACGATCCCGCCCGCTGGCGCACCGGCGTGCCGTTGTTCACGCAGGTCCAGGTCGACGAGGTCTATCCCGGCACGCGCCTGATTTACCACGCGGACCACTCGGCCCGGCTCGAGTATGATTTCATCCTGCAACCCGGCGCCCGGCCCGAGCGGATCGCTTTCGGGATCGAAGGCGCGGACCAAATCACCGTGGCCGCGCCGGGCGACCTCGTGCTCGACATTGCCGGCGACGAAGTCCGGCAGCGCCGGCCGGTGATTTACCAGGAGGCGGGTGGGGTCCGCAAAACCATCGCCGGCGGTTACCGCCGGATCGACGCGTCCACGGTCGGGTTTTGGGTCGGCGACTACAACCGCGCGCTGCCGCTGGTGATCGATCCCACGTTTGAGTCCGGCGGGTTCCTGACGTATTTGGGCGGCGCGAAAAACGAGTACGGCTGGGCCATCGCCCGCGATTCCAGCGGGAACATTTTCGTGGCCGGCGAAACCTTGTCCAAGGACTTCGTCCCGCTGACCAACCGCTTCGGCATCGTGAACTCGGTCGGGCACACGAATGCCTATGCCGGCGGCACGCACGCGTTCGGCGACGCCTTCATCGCAAAGTACGACGCCAATGGGTCGAACCTGTTTCTGAGCTACTTCGGCGGCAAGAGCGACGACGGCGCGCTGGCGCTGGACGTGGATTCCGCCGGCAATGCGTACGTCACCGGCTTCACCGACTCCACAAACTTCCCGCTCCTGCCGAACTTCCCGCCGATGATCAAGACGAACGTCAGCGACTTCGGCGCGCGGAACAACAATCCGTTCCGGCTTTATCCAGTAGACGCGTTCGTCGCGAAGTTCGATCCGAATGGCGTGCTGCAATATTCCGCCCTGGTCGGCGGGCGGAACCGCGACGCCGGCCTGGCGATCAAGGTGGACGGCCTGGCGCGGGCGTACATTGCGGGCCTCACGGAATCGTCCAACTTTTTCGGCACGAACCTGCTGGCCGCGACCGTGTATCAGCCGACCAATGGCGGGCGTTCGGACGGCTTCATCGCCGTGCTCGATCCCACGGGCACCAGCCTGCTCTACTCCACGTACCTGGGCGGCTCCAGCGACGACCATGCGCAGGGCATCGCGCTCGACAACAGCACTGATCCGTCCACGGTTTGGATCACCGGTTTCACCTCCTCCACTAATTTCCCCGGCACGAACAACAGCCTGCCGCCGCTGGTTTCGATGGTCGCCACGAACCCGGTCACGAACGCCTTCAATCATTTGAACAACCAACCGACCATTTCGACCCATACCGATGCGTTTATCGCCCGGCTGGCGCCCCTCGGCACGGACCTGGATTTCTCGATGTTTCTCGGCGGCACCAACGACGAGTCCGGGCTGGCCATCGCGCTGGACGACGCGAACAACGCTTACGTGACCGGCTATACCTTCTCCCGGGATTTTCCGACCAACGTCATCACCACAACTTTCATCGATACCAATGCCATCACCGGTGACACGAACGACATCATCACGGCCGTGCATTTCAGCCAGACGAATTTTACCGCGCACGTGTTCGTGACCACCATCCTGAGCGGGGACACGCTGGGTTATTCGACTCAGTTCGGCGGCAGTCGCATAGACAAGGGCAACGCCATCGCTGTGGATGGCTCTCATCAGGCGTACGTGGCGGGTTCCACCACTTCGACCAATTTCGCGCAGGTGATCGTGGACTTTCATACGAATGACCTCGTCAACACGAACAAGATCAAGACCCGGTATTTCGTGACGAACAATCCCGCGTTTACCGACCTGCGGACGAACGCGGTGAAACACATGCACACCACCAACGACGCGTTTGTCGTCGTGTTGAGCGCCGACGGGGCGAACTTTGTTTCGACCAACTCGGTTTTGTTTGGCAGCAACACCGGCAACGACCAGGCCAATGGCATCGTCGTGGACCCTCTGGGCGCCTTTGCCTACATCATCGGCGACACCACCTCCTTGAACCTGGCCACGACCAATGCCTGGCAGAATGTCCTCGGCAACGGCAAAAAGCCCGGACGGTTGAGCGATGCGTTTGTGGGAAGGCTCCAGTTTTCGCCGTGAACGCGCCGCCGCTTCGCTCCGGCGGCGCATTTCAATTATCCCTCCTAAACAAAAGCTGAACGTTTTCGCGCGGCCCGTGTCTTTATCTGGGCCGCGCTGCTCCGTGGAATTTGGAGTTGCTTCGCGGGGAAATTCTGGTTTGTTGAACTGATGAAACGATTCCTGAAAATGTTGATCCCGGCGGTGCTGCTGCTGGGATGCATGACGGCGCCGGCTTTTGCCCAGGGCCGCATTGCTACCGTTGATTTGCGCAAGCTGTTCGACAACTACTGGAAGACCAAGCAGGCCGACGCCGCCCTGAAAGACCGCGCCTCCGAACTCGACAAGTCGCACAAGGAACTGCTCGACAGCTATAAAAAGGCGAAGGAGGACTATCAGAAACTGCTTGCCAGCGCCGGCGACGTGGCGGTTTCCGCCGATGAAAGAGACAAGCGCAAGAAGACCGCCGAGGACAAGCTAAAGGACCTCAAGGAGCAGGAGGATAACATCCGGCAATTTGAAACCCAGGCCCAGACGACATTGCAGGAGCAGCGCCGCCGCATGCGCGACAATATCCTGAGCGAAATCCGCAACGCGCTCAATGGAAAGGCGAAGTCCGGCAACTTCACGTTCGTGGTCGACACCGCCGCCCAGACGATCAACGAAACTCCGGTCATCCTCTTTTCCGCCGGCGACAACGACCTGACCGACGTCCTGCTCGCCCAGCTCAACGCCGGCGCCCCGGTCGAGGTGAAGACCGACGAAAAGGCCGATGATAAGAAGCCGGCTCCCGCTCCCGCTCCGGCGGTTCCAAAGAAGTAACGACTGTCCTTTTACTTTTTGAACGTTGAACGTTGAACGTTCAACCCATTAACGTCCAAGCTCAGCGACCGCCGCCGGAAACGCCCTGTCGGCTGCGACAGTCGCGAGCAAATTCTCCCGAACACCCAGCTGCCTGGCGGGGCGGTTCGCTGCAGTGCTCTGGTTGGGTATCATTGTGAAAGCACAGACTTCCCAGCCCAGTAAAGATGCTCCAATAACACAAAGGCCGGATACGCACAGATACAATAGCCAACAATCCGCTGCCATGTCACACCAGCCCGAATCACCTGGACGCCGAATAAGAGACAAATGCCAGTCACAACGAACGTGGTGATGAGAAATGACCGCGTCAGAACAAAGTCGGTGGCATGCTGCCTGTGCTGCATCTGATTGAACAAGAAAAACTCTAGGAGGACGCAACTCGCAATGAATCCCCAGAAAGCGATCGGTGGAATCCTGGCGGCGCGCATGACACCTAACTTTGGCTCAGCCGCTTCACCGGTTTTTCGAAGAAGGCCTGGTGCGCTTCCGCCAGAATTGCCGGGATGCGTTCGACGAACGGATTCCGCCGCAACGCGCCGTTCAGGTTGAGCTCCGCAATTTTCGCCGCGTTCGCGCCCGGAAACCAATGGTCGCCCTGGCCCAGCAGGTTGTAGCGCATCTTCGCCCAGGGCAGCAGGTCCAGCGGCTTCGCGTACGTCCAGAGCCGGAGAATCTCCAGCACGTTGATCTCGCCCGGCACCTCGACATATTGCGGCAGGCCCTCGGCCCAGCGCCGGCACCAGTCGGCGCCCAGCACGCGCTCCATCTCGGCGCGCAGCCGCCGCTCGATCGGGGCGATGGTTTCCGCGATGCGGTCGTAGTATTGCAACGCGGCCACGTGCTCGTCGAAATCGCCCGGCTTGCTCGCGCCGCAGCTCAGCGTGTGGACCTGCGGCCGCGCCAGGCAGTAAAGGTCGTTGAACTGCATCGGCGTCAGCGGCGCGCACAGCTCCCGCATTTTCGGCGGCGGCTCGTAGAGCTTTCCGCCCTTGTCGTTCGGGCTGATGATGAACACGCCCATGTCCCGCGCGCGCGCGGCCTCGATCGCGGGCCAGTTCAGGTCGTTGACGAAATACCAGTGCAGGTTCACGTAATCGAACTCCCCGCTGTTCACCGCCTCCAGGATGATGTCGGTGGTCGCGTGCGTGGAGAACCCGAGGAACCGCGCGCGTCCTTCGCGCTGAAGCTTGCGGGCCGCGGCGACGCACCCGTTCTTCTTCAGCGACCAGTCGAGCAGTTCGCGGTTGTTGATGCCGTGGAGCGCGAGCAGGTCGACGTGGTCGAGCCGCAGGTAACGCATCGAGGTGTCGAACGTTTTGAGGAATTCCTCGGCGGTCGCCTTCGGGCTGACTTTGGTCTGGACGATGATTTTATCGCGGGGAAGTTTGGGGAGCACAGCGCCGAGCTGCATTTCGGACGTGCCGTAGCCGCGGGCGGTCTCGATGTGATGGATGCCGAGTTCGAGCGAGCGATGGATGGTGGCTTCGAGGTTGGCCTGGTTGGCCGGCGGGATTTCATGCGGCGCGACGTCGTCCCATTTGAACTGGTAACGCATCCCTCCGCAGGAAAAGACCGGCATCTGGAGTTCGGTGCGTCCGAAGCGGCGGTATTTCATTGGGGAGGAAGATAGGGGAAAACGGGTGCGATGCAAAGAGCGCGGTGCGAAAGCGGCGCTGAAGCGCACGCAGTCCAAACGCTTCGCACCGTCTGGAAGGGCCGGGCAAACGCGATAGCGTTTAGACTGCGTGCGCTTCAGCGCCGCTTTTCGATGAAGCCAAAGTGCTGGCAAAATTGAAAACAGGAACAGCGGACACCAAAGATTCACCATCAGTGTCCAATACGTGCTGCCGTCGGACCATTCGAAGTGGCGATAGTACATGCCCATGAAATCACCCCACGCAGTTTCGCGCGGCCACTTCGCGCCGACTGTCTTGATGATGCTTCCATAATATGGATATTCCGCATTATCGCAAAAAATCACCCGACCCAAAGAATCATCTCCGCAGCGCGAGAGGCTGACGTGAAATTTCGGCGAGAGGGAAATGCGGCAGTTCTGTGGCCTCACGAAGAATGTCATGGGCGACAAAGCCAGCGTGCAACCGGCCAAAATGCGGAGGCCAGCGATGCGTCGTTGAAGAGTCGGCGTTTCATGACCTGTTTCCACTTCAACCCCGCGCCGATGAGTAAGTTCTTCAATGGCCTGTTATTTCCACCTACATTTTAGTTTCCCCACTGCCCAAACTGTGGTTAACTCTCCCCCCGGAACCCACCACTCTTCCGGGAATAATTTTGACCCGAACACGCAACTTTTCCTAATCTGACGTGTTCATAACGACTAACGATTTTGATATCGTGACCGAATGGCTTTTGTATCGCTGAAAGATTTTTTTGCCCGCCTGGGCCTGGTGTCTCCGGATCAGTTCAATGAGCACACCAAAGCATGGCGTGTCGCGGTCGAGAACGGCTCCCAGGAGTCGCTGCTCGCGTTTATCTGCCGTGAACGCGGCGTCGCCGAGGACGTCTTCCTCCAGAAGCTCGGCCAAGCCTTGAACTGGCCCTTCCTCGACCTGCCGCGGGTGGAGATTCCCAACCAGGCGCGCGGCAAGATTTCCACCAAGGTCGCCTTCCAGCATTCCGTCATGCCCACCGACGTCATCGACGGCGCGGTGCAGGTGGTCGTGAGCAATCCGTTCGACACCGCCATGCTCAATGCGGTGCGCTTCGACGCCGGCGGGCCGGTGCAGTTCGCGCTCGCACCGAAGGCCGAGATCGAGAAGGCGCTGAAAAAATATTACGGCGTCGGCGCCGAAACCCTCGACCAGATGGGCGAGCAGGAGGACGAATCGCTCGAGCTCCTCATCGGCGACAAGGAGATCACCGAAGGCGACCAGGAGGCGAGCGTCATCAAGTTCGTCAACCAGGTCGTCTGGGAAGCGTACAAAGACCGCGCCACGGACATCCACCTCGAACCGCAGGAGGACGAGCTGCGCATCCGCTATCGCATCGACGGCATCCTGCACCAGACGCCCATGCCGCCGCAGTTGAAGCGGTTCCAGGCCGCGATCATTTCGCGCATCAAGGTCATGAGCGGAATGAACATCGCCGAAAAACGCCTGCCGCAGGACGGGCGCATCAACGTCCGGATCAAGGGCGAGGAAATCGACATCCGCGTCTCCACCGTGCCGACTGTTTACGGCGAAAGCGTTTCCCTGCGGCTGCTCTCGCGCGGGAAAATTTTTCTCAGCCTCGACAAGCTGGGCTTTTCGCCCGACGACGAAAAAGCGATCCGCGAGCTCATCGTCAAGCCGCACGGCATCCTGCTCGTCACCGGCCCGACCGGTTCGGGCAAATCGACGTCGCTCTACGCGATGCTCAGCACGATCAACTCCGTGCAGAAACGCATCATCACCGTCGAGGAACCGGTCGAATACGAGCTCAAAGGCATCAACCAGATCGCCGTGCGCCCGGAGATCGGGCTGACGTTCGCCATGGGCCTGCGCCATATTTTGCGCCAGGATCCGAACGTGATCATGGTCGGTGAAATCCGCGACCTGGAGACGGCGGAGATCGCCATTCGCGCCGCGCTGACGGGCCACCTGGTTTTCAGCACGCTCCACACGAACGACGCGCCGAGCGCGTTCACGCGGTTGATCGACATGGGCATCGAGCCGTTCCTCGTGGCGTCGTCCGTCGAAGCCATCATGGCCCAGCGCCTCGTCCGCACGATCTGCCCGCATTGCAAGACGGAGCAGAAGGTCGAGCGCAGCTATCTGAAGAAGATCGGTTTTCCGGAGGAGGAAATCGCTTCGACGAAATTCATGCACGGAGCCGGCTGCGAGGATTGTCGGCAGCTGGGTTACCAGGGACGGCTGGCGATTTACGAATTGCTGCTGCTCAACGAACAGCTGCGTCCGCTGATTCTGAATCGTTCCTCCTCCACGACCATCGCGCAGAAAGCCATGGAACAGGGGATGCGCACGCTCCGCACCGACGGCTGGAACAAGGTGAAGGCCGGCATCACCACGATCGAGGAAGTGCTGCGCGTGACGCAGATCGAGGAGCACCTGGACTTCCTGGCGGAGGGGGAGAAGACCACGATGTGGGTGAAGCAATGAAAATTGCGAAGTGCGAAGTGCGAAGTGCGAATCGAGGGGCGGGCACCCCCCCGGCCGCTTCCAGGTTTTATTCGAAATTCGAAATTCGAAATTCGAAATTTTTCTAATCATGTCCCGCTGGCATTCCTGCAACGTGCTGCACGTCGGCGCCGAGACCCGCCAGGTCTGGCAATTCGACGCGCGCAACGGAAATTTCGCCTTGAATCGCGAGCAGACTGCCCGCGCCGGCGAATCGCTGCCCGCGGGGATCGTCGCCAAAAGCTGGGCCTCGCTCTTCCAGCGCAAACTCAACGTCGCCTGGCTTCCGCCCGAACACGTCTTCTTCCGCGTCGCGCAATTCCCGCAGAGCACGCCCGAAGAAACCCGCGCCATGGTCGAGCTGCAATTGGAAAAACTGTCGCCCATCCCGGTCGCGCAGGCGCTCTGGACCATGCAAGTTCTGCCCTCCACCGCTTCGCCCCAGCCCGCCGCGGCCGGGGCAGGATCGGCTCCGGCGGTGGCCATGCAGACCGTCATTGTCACGATCGTCGCCCGCAGCGTCGTCGAGGAATTTCTCGGCGAGCTCGAAAGCCAGGGCTATATGGCCGACCGGCTGGAACTGCCGCTGCTCGACGAATTGCTCGCGTTGAACGTGCCGACGGAAGGCGCGTGGATTTTGCCGGAAACCGGCGGCGCCAGCCGGCAGGCCCTCGTCGCCTGGTGGTACGGCGGCACGCTGCAAAACCTCGGCCTGGTCACCCTGCCGCAGGGGCCGGACCGCATCGCGGCCCTCCGCGACCAGCTTCTGCAAATGGCGTGGGCCGGGGAGCTCGAAGGCTGGCTGACGTCCCCGCCCGCCTGGCATCTCGTCGACGAAGGCGAATCGGCTTCCGTCTGGCAGCCGGCTCTCCGCGAAGCCCTGGGCCAGCCGGTGGAAAGCGTCGCGCCGTTGCGCGGACGCGACCTGGCCGCGCTCACCGCCCGGCGCGCGGCGCAGGCCGATCCGGCCGCCACGCTGATGCCGCCCGAATTTGCGACGCGCTATCAACAGCGGTTCTACGACCGGCTCTGGATGCGCGGGCTGTTCGCGGCCATGGTGGTTTACGTGGTCGCGCTGATAGTGTATTTCGTCGCCCTGGGAGTTCTGAACTACAAGGCCACGCGGGTGGAACGGCAAGCCGCGGAGCTCGGGCTGACTTACACCAACGTCATTCAGCTGAAAACGCGGGTGCAGATTTTGAGCGACCGCCAGGAACTGAAATTCGCCGCGCTGGATTGCTGGCAGGCGGTGGCGGAACTGATGCCCTCGTCGCTGGCGCTCGAGTCGATGCGCTTCGGCAACGGCAAAACCCTCTCGCTCGGCGGCACGGCGACCGAGGCGGGCGACGTTTATGATTTTGCCGACAAACTGCGCCGGGCGTACGACCATACGGGAACCAACGCGCTCTTCGACAGCAGCGCCGCGGATGTGCCGCGGACGCAGCAGCAGGGGGCCGGCGCGCCGGTGCGGTGGTCCTACGACCTGAACCTCAAACGAACGGAGGCGCCATGAAAGAGTTTTGGGCGCGCCTCGACCCCCCGCAGCGCCGCATCGTCGTGATCGGGCTGTCGCTGCTGTTCCTGCTGATCAATTACGTGTTCGTCTGGCCGCATTTCTCTGACTGGAGCAGGCTGCAAAATGACCTGCTGTCCAACAGCCGCACCCTGGTGACCCGCCAGGCGCTGATCGCCCAGAGTCCGGCCTTGAAGGGCCAGGAGGAAAAATTGAAGAACGAAGGCGCCGACGTGCCGCAGGACGACCAGGCGTTTCAGTTCGTGCGCGCGATCCAGACGCAGGCCGGCCAGAGCGGCGTCCGCATCGTCAACCAGGGCAGCACCCGCCAGGTCGGCACGAACCAGTTTTTCCTCGAGCAGAGCCAGACGATCACCGTGCAGTCCGATGAAAAACAGCTCGTGGATTTTCTTTATGGCCTCGGCGCCGGGAAGTCGCTGGTCCGCGTCCGCGCGCTGTCGGTACAGCCCGATCCTTCCCATCAGTCCCTGAACAGCCAGGTCACCCTGGTAGCCAGCTTTCAAAAGACCCCGGCGAAAGCGGCGGCTCCGGTTGCGAGGCCGGCTCCCGCCGCTGCCGCGCCGGCTGCAATTCCGAACCCGGCACCGGCGCCCGCGCCCGTGCCCAGACCGGCCCTGCCGGTTCCGGGCACCCCGCGGCCGCCCCCGACGCAAAAACCATGAAAACGAAACTGCCCGTCCTCTTGTTGCTTTGCCTGGCTTCGTGTTCGCACACGCCTCCGGCCGCTTATGAATCCGCCCCCGTCGTCGCCCAGGCCGAACCGGCCAAGCCGCCGGTGGAACCGCCGCCGGCCGCGCCGGTCGTCGTGGCGCCGGAAACCAACTTGCCGCCTGCCCGGGTGCCCGAGTTGAACCTGCCGCCCGAGGCGCCGGCTCCGCCCGCAGTCGCCGCTGCGTCGACGAACGCTCCCTCGCCGTTCGTCCGTCCGCAGCCGCCGTCCGTTCCGGCCCTCCCCGGCGGGCCGCCCAGCGCTCCCGGCCATCCCGCGTCGGCTTCCGCCGTGTCGCGGGAGGAGATGATTTCCGCGGGCCTCGTGGATTTCCGCGGCGCCGACCTCAACTCCGTTTTGCAGCTCTATTGCCAGATGATCAACCGCACCCTGCTGCGGCCGCAGGCGCTGCCGGACGTCAAAATTTTTCTGAAGAACCAGACCGAGCTGACGAAGGCCGAAATGCTGCAGGCGTTCGACGCCGTGCTGGCGCTGAATGGGATTTCGATGGTCCGGATCGGAGACAAGTTCGTGAAAGCAGTCCCTTCCGCGCAGGTCCAGCAGGAAGGCGCGCCGATCAATGCGTTGAACGATCCGGACGCTCTCCCCGACGTGGGCCAGTACATCACTCACGTGGTGCAGTTGAAATACATCAAGACCACCGAGGCCGTGCCGGCGCTGACGCCCTTCGCGAAGCTGCCCAATTCCATCGTGCCGATTGAAAGCAGCCAGATCCTGGTGCTGCGCGATTACACGGAAAACGTGAAGCGCATGCTCGAGATGATCAATAAGATCGACGTGGTGGTCGCGCCGGATTTCACGTCCGAGGTCATCCCGATCAAGTACGCGCTCGCGTCGGACATTTCGTCCGCGCTGAACAGTTTGAGCACCGGCGGCAGCGGAGCCACGGTGGGCTCTTCCGGCGCGGCCCGTTCGGGAGGCATCGGCGGCGGGGGGATTGGCGGCAACCGGACCGGCGCCGGCGCGGCCGGCGGCTACGGCCAGCCCGGGGGCACCACTTACCCGGGAGGCGTCAACCGCGGCGGAATTAATCCTACGGCCGGCGGCATCAACCCCGGGGCGGCCGCCACGCCCGGCGGCTCGACGTTCACCGACCGTTTGCGCGGCATCATTCAGCGGGCTTCGGGAAGCGGCCAGGGCGAAATCCAGGTCCTCGGCCAGACGAAGATCATCGCGGACGAGCGGACGAACTCGCTGCTCGTGTACGCGTCGCGCGCCGACATGGAAACCATCAAGGACATCGTGTCCAAGCTGGACGTCGTGCTCGCGCAGGTCCTCATCGAAGCGATCATCATGGAAGTGTCGATCGACAATAAGGAAAATCTCGGCGTTTCCATGGCCCAGTCCCGCAATGGGACTTCCGCGCTGGGCGGCTATAACAACGGGCAGCCGTTTTTTCCTTTTGGCAGCCTGGGCGCCAGCAATTCGTTCCCGGGAAATTTTTCAAGCACTCTGCCCGCCAACCAATTCACTTATTGGGGCCGGTTCGGGCTCAACGGCAATAATTTCGACGTGGCGCTTCAAGCGCTGTCGAGCGACGGCCGGGTCAATGTTTTGTCCCGCCCGCGCGTCCAGACTTCCCACGGCGTCGAGGCGGACCTGTTCGTGGGCCAGACGGTGCCCTACATCACGGGCACAACCTACGGCGATTTTGCCGGTGTCAGCTCGCGGTCGCAATACGAGGAAAAGCAGATCGGCATTACGCTCCAGGTCAAGCCGCTGATCAATCCCGACGGGCTCGTCGTGATGGAAATTTATTCGGAAATCGGCCAGCCGGGCGCGACGCCGGTGGTGATTGACGGCAATCCGGTTCCGATCATCAACCAGCGCCAGGCCAAGGCCACGGTGGCGGTGAAAGACCGGGATACCATCATTCTTGGCGGCATGATCGGCACAACCAAAAACAAAACCCGGTCGGGGGTGCCTTATCTGAAGGATATGCCCCTGCTTGGCCCGTTGTTCCGGAGCAACTCGGATTCGGAGCAGCGGACCGAACTGATCGTGTTGCTTCGGCCGACGGTATTGCCCACGCCGGAAGCGGCGGCCCTGGTGGCGGACACGGAACGGAAACGCCTGCCGGGCGTGCGCCGCGCCGAGGCCGAAATGCGGGAGGAGGAAACCCAGCGGCTGAAGCAGGCGGCGAAAGATCTCGATCATCCGGCGGCCCCCAAGCGAACCCTGGAATGAAGGCGCGGCGGACCTTTTGGCAAGAAGTTATGAACATTTTCACTCGAGCCCCGGCCCGTCGCCGGATCATGGGCTCTTTTCCGCTTTTCGCCGCCGGGGTGCTGTTGTTGTTTTCAGGCGCGCTGCGGCTGGCGGCGCAGGACCTGGGCGATTGCACGGAGGACGATTTTAGATTTGCGGCCGAAGGCCCGTCCATTGTCTTCCCCGACGATTGTTCGATCACGCTGAGCAACGGCCCGGTGACCGTCGCGTCGGATCTGACCATCGACGGAGGTGGTTTCGACGTCACGCTCAACGGATCCTCGAACCGCCTGTTCACGGTTCTCTCCGGAGCCACGCTGACGCTGCAGGGCCTGACGCTGCAAAACGGGATGAATTCCAACGGCGGCGCCATTTACATTGAAGAGGGCGCGGCGGTGGAAATTACCGACTGCACTTTCATTGAGAACAGCGCCATCGGCACGAACGGTGATGCGGGCGTGCCGGGAGCCAGTGGTTCCTTGTACGGCACTTCCGGCTCTCGCGGCGGGCCGGGCGTGGGCGCCCGGGGCGGCGCGATTTACAATCTGGGGGATTTGACCATCCGCGAGAGCCGCTTTTTCACGAACAACGCCACCGGCGGCAACGGCGGCGACGGCGGCGACGGCGGCAGCGGCAGTTTTCAACGGGGGAGCGGCGGTTCCGGCGGCAACGGCGGCAGTGCGATCGGCGGCGCCATTTTCAATCTCGGGACGATGTTGGTGGAAGACTCAACGTTTGAGGGGAATCTCGCCACCGGCGGCAACGGCGGGAAGGGCGGCCTCCTGGGCGGGGGGCAGATTTCGGGTTCGCCGGGAAAAGGCGGCATGGGCGCGATGGCGCTGGGCGCGGGAATATACACTGAGCACAACGAACCGTTCGTTGAGGGGGAGGAGGTGGACATCCGCGCCACGATCATGAACTGCACCTTTTCCGGGAATGCCGCCGCGGGCGGCAGCAGCGGGTCCGGCTCCAAAGGTTTTGGCGGCAGCGCGCCGCACGGAGCGGACGCCTTCGGCGGCGGCGTGGCCAATGCCGGGGGACTGGCAGTGACCAACAGCACGTTTTTCCAAAACAACGCCACCGGCGGCAATGGCGGCGACGGCGGGCGCGGCGGTGCGGGCGGACGCGGCATTGGCGGCGGCTTGTACAACACCGGCCAGGTGTTCACGGTGCATTGCACGTTTGCCAACGGCGCCGCGATCGGCGGCACCAATGGCGCCCCCGACGGCGGCGCGTTTGGCAATAGCGGCGCGTTTGGCAAGGGACTTGGCGGAAACATCGCCAATCTGGCGAACAAAAAGCTAGGTCTGTTCTTCCTGCAATATACGATCATCGGCACCAACTTCGGCGGCAAAGGCGGCTACGGCACGACCATCGACGGCGGCTTCAACCTGAGCATGGACAGCAGCGTCAAGTTGAAGAAGGGAAGCTTGAAAAAGAGAAATCCACTCCTCGGCCCGCTGGCCGACAACGGCGGCCCGACGAAAACCATGGCCATCGGCACGAACAGCCCGGCGTGGGACCAGATTCCTTTCGACCTCGATGAAACGGACGTCGATCAGCGCGGCGCCGAGCGGGACGATTTGAGGGACATTGGAGCGTATGAATTCCAGGCCGCGTTGGCGCCGGTTATTTCATCGTTGGTGACGGTGCCGGCCGGCACCAACCACCTCGTGACCCAGACGAATGGCGGGACCGTGAGGTTCACGGCCTTCGTGCTGGCGGCTCCGCCGCTGACCTATCAATGGTACGCGATCACCAACGGCAGCAGCGTCAGCAACCGGGTCCGGCTCACGAGTTCCTCAAGCTCTTCCGACACTTTTGTCCTGACCGTGGCTTCCAACACGGTCGGCTCCTATTTTGTCGTGGTCGGCAACACCGCCGGCACGGCGCAGAGCGATGTCATCGTCGTCACCAACGCGTCGGGCCCTGTGATTCTAAACCAGCCGACGAACCAGGTGGTGACCAACGGCGCCACGGCGACGTTCGCTGTGACCGCCGCGGGCGACCCGCCGCTGACGTTCTTCTGGAAATTCAACGCGACGAATGTGGCCAGCGGAACTAACCTGAGTTCCTTCACGATCACCAACGCCCAGCAAGCCAATATCGGGAGCTATTCCGTCGTGGTCAGCAACCAGCTTGGCGCGGTGACCAGCGATGCCGCCACGCTCAATATGCTGCCGTTCATCTCGGCCCAGCCCGCCGACCAGACAGTTCCGGAGAATGGCACGGCCACGTTTACGGTGACGGCTGGAGGCAGTCAGCCGTTTACCTATACGTGGTTCCGGAATGGCGTTCAAATTCCCGGCGCAAGCACGCCGTCTTATTCGAAGAGCAGCGTGACCACCAACGACAGCGGGAACTTCCACGTGAGCGTCGCCAATAGCTTCGGCACGGTGGACAGCCGCACGGCCACGCTCACGGTCACGCCGGCGGCTCCCGTCGCTCCGGGCCCGCCGGCGTTTGAAATCGGCGCGTTCGGCCTGGGCAGCGGCGGATTAATGCTCGCGTTCCCCACGCGGACCGGTTCGACTTACGAGGTCCAATACAAGGATTCGCTCGACGCCGTCGCGGGCTGGGTCCCGATGTTGACCAACTCCGGCACCGGCGGCTGGGTGACGAACG
>JADMIO010930470.1_pt1 | contig 34787 bp, 14 predicted proteins | sample 8958161 | NCBI WGS metagenome assembly JADMIO01 (sample SAMN16585339, study PRJNA669376) | soil metagenome | isolation source: Crop rotation soil | place: USA: Cullars Rotation, Alabama | collected 2011
GCCGCGACTTCAAGTCACGTGAATTCCAAGCTTCGGATCCCACTGTGCTGGAAAGTGGTTGTTGAACCTGCACCTCCTCCCAAAACGATACCGCCTGCAAAATCTGAGCTTGTTCCATTTGCTGCAACACCATAGATCATATTGTTCGCAATTAAAGTAATGCCCGAAGTTGCAGCACTCACTCCAATACCCGTTGCGGAAAATGTACCCGAGTTAACAACGCTGCCAATAATATTTTTAGTGATGGTTGCATTTGTTACCTCATTTCCTGCTGAAGTGGTACCGGTCATGCTGGTACCGAACCCGCAGGTAATACCAAAGACATCAGGTGAACCTGCCTGGGCAATATTGGATACGGTGTTACCTGAAATAATAACACCATTATCAAACCCTACCCAGATACCACCTCTTGTGTTCGCACTTGTATTTATTAAATTTTGATTGATGACAGTCCCTGAATTTTTATTAGCCGCACTGGCACCCTGCGAATAAATACCATATTGAACACCGCTGATATTGTTATTCACAAAGCTGTTGTTATTATTAGCCGTACCTAAACTGGAAGTACTGATTGTTGAGGAACCGGAACCTGCACCAAATAAAGTTTGTGTAACGCCACTACCAACAAGATTACAGTTGATGATATTGTTATTCGTTGCAGCATCAGCTCCCGTAGTGGTCTGTAACCATACAACCGCACTGCTGGCTCCTGCATTTGTATTGGTGATTGTTAAGTTACGTGATGCCGCAGAAGCAGGACATACTGTATTCGCAGTAGCCGAAGTAGAACCATTCAAAGTAACATAATCAGCGCCATTCAAAATAAAGATCGCCGAACTACTTCCGCCGGTGACTGCAATATTTGTACTTGCCTGTGTTGGCTTGATAGTAAGTGTATTTGTTGCGCTTGCCTGCGGATTGGCATTAATGGTCATTGCAGCAGCTTCTGTATACGACGCATCTGTTAATGAGAAAGTAACTGCGCCTGTAAGACAAGCTGTATTATAATCTGCGATAGCCGCCGTTATGTTTGCATAATTACCGCCTGCACCCACAGTATAGGTTCCGCTTAATGTATTTACAACTGTATAAGTTAATGGAGTCGTGGGTGGAGTTGTTACAGTATTTACATTTGTGATTACGAGACCTGCAAGCGGGTTACCTGTTGCATTACCAAGCTGATCCTGCGCCACAATGAAATAATCAATAGTGTTGGTTGGTGCTGCTCCCCCTGCCAATGAATAATCGATAAGGAATGTCCATGTACCTGCGTTCACCGTACCTGATGTTAATGAACCTGCAGTAGAGAAGTATGAACCTCCATTTTTACGATAATATATCCTGGGTTGTGAACCCGCATTATCAACACCTGTTGCATCAGTTATAGTAGCAGTTACGTTACGACTTGTAACACTGCATGCATTGCCAACAAGTGTAATGGCAGAAATTGCAGGTGGCGTTTGATCTGAAACGATTCCGGTAAATTCATCTGCACCAATATCAGGAAGAGAAACATTGCGTGTATCTCCTTCGAAGTCATCAGTAATACCAGTAATAGGAGTACCAGCGCTTTCAAGCTGCGTAGCTACTGATGTGCTTATCTTAAGGAAATTCGGATCACCGCATGTTACACTCAGGAACGTTGGTGATGAAGTAAGATTTTCAGAAACAGAAACATTGTCTCTTGTTGAAACCCTTGATTTGTATGCGGACAGTGTTGCATCTGTATTGGTTCCGTCTGTATAGATCGTTGAACCAAAGAAAAGGTTATTGTTGGAAGCCGCTGCATAACTTGTAAGCGTAGCATTTGAACGGCGATATGCAGCAGCAAGTCCTGCACCTGTTACTGATGAACCATTGTAGAATATATTATTATTCAGTGTAACGGTTGGTGTAGTGGATACACTGATTGCTGATGAACCAAATAATGCGCCTGAACTTGATGCATTCAGGTAAACCGTATTATAATATGCTTTCACTGTAGTTCCGCCGGTAATATTAATACCATTCACCGGGTTAGCAGCATTGCCTGCCGGTGTACGAAGATCAGCGATCCTGTTATTATAAACAGTACCGGTTGAACTTGCAGACAATAATATTCCATTTACAGTAGAACCTGCATTGCTTCCTGCCAAATTGCAAATGGTATTTTTGAAAATATTGTTTACGGTTGCACCCCCCACTGAAATACCCGTAACAGCAGCTGCCGCTGTCGTAGATAAACCGCTTATCGTATTACCATTGATATTGATAAGCGGAGAAGTGTTCACAGAAGCAATACCGGCAACAGCTCCACCAGTTCCACTTGAAGTAAGGCCTGTGATTGTATTGGAAGCAATATTCAGCGGATTACCCGTATTATTAACTGAGCCAATATTGATACCGGTGATCGTGCTTTGGCCAGACAGAGTGGTAATGTTATTGGAAGAAATACTGGAAACACCATTAATATAAGTAACATTGATGGCTGTTATAGTACTGGTAGTACCGCTCCAGTTATTAAATGTATTACCGGTGATCGTTTTAATAGTTCCTACGCCTCCGTCTGTATTACTAAAACCTAGTAACGCCGAAGAACCAGTTACAGTAATATTAGAAAAATTGTTGCCTGTCATGTTCAAAATAGAACCGCTTGCAGAAGTAGAATTACTTAATGAGATGGTAACAGACCCGGCAGCTGCCCTGTTAAATCCTGTTACAATTGAATTATTATTAAAATTCAATGTGCTTGTAGCAGACTCTGCATAATTATGACTGAAAAAGAGAACAGCTCCTGTTGTATTAACATTGAGATTAGTGAAAGTATTACCACTTACAGTTGAAACATTACCGGCGGCAGTTCCTCCTGTAAAATTTATATAAGTATGAGAAGTAACACCTGCAGCACTATGAACAATACCCTGGATATCGTTCGTTTGAATTGAATGACCAGTTGCTACCGTATTGGCAACGCTAATACCGGTTAACGAGCCGGATGTCGTAGCAACAGCATACCTCATCCATCCAAGACCCGAAGTACCGAGAGCATTATTATTTACTGTAACAGCAGCTGTTCCTGTCATTGTGCCGGAAGATGTAATTCCTGTAACTGACGTAACTGTACCTGAAGTAGCCCATCCGCGTAATGTATTATTGGATGCAGTATAACCATTACCTGTTGCAGTACTCCTGATTCCAACGATAGCAGATGTAGCCCCTGTGCTTAACGTCAGCGTTCCTGCATTTGAAAGGTTACCGCCAGAAAGCGTATAACCGGTCCTGATATTATCCGGTGTTGAATTACCGATGGTATTATTGCTTTGAATTATATTGCCACCAGCCCCGGCTGCGTCAATACCTGTAAAACCACCTGTAACGGAAGCACTCGTACCCACGGCATCTATTGCACCAATCGTATTGTTCTGAACTGTTATAGTATTGGTCGTGGTTGTAAAAATCCCTACTGCCGTACCTCCAGTTGTAGAACAAATCGTATAAACAGATCCCTGGCCTGACGTTGCACCGATCGTATTACCAAGTCCGGCAGTGGCACCTCCTATTGTTGCATTACCGGCAGTTACGTTAATGCCACACCAGATACCATTTGTAGTTGCTGCACCACTTGAAGAGTATAAAGCAAATCCGCCAATAGTATTATTTTGGATTAATGAGTTCGTTCCACCGGCTGTGAAAGCACAGTTAATAGCTATGTAACGGGTGGTATTTGCATTGGTAGTAGTAACTGTATAAGCACTCGGGAACGTACCGGTAACAGCTGTGGTATTACCCAGCAGGTTCGTCGTTCCTGTTCCTGCTGCATTGGCAAAACCAATAGTATTTCCGGTGATGGTGTAACCAGATCCGGATTGCACACTGATACCATTGTGCGTATTTCCTGTTGAGAATATCCTGGTTGCCGTTTGGAATAGTCTGTTATTAGTAATTGTCCAACCACTGTTACCTGTGTTAGTAAGTAAAATACCGCTGCTTACTGATCCTGCAGAGAAATAATTTGATATAAGGTTATTGGAGATTGTATTATTGCTGTTATCAACTGCAGCAGAGGTACCTGCAGAATAAATTCCATTTACAGGGTTTCCTGTACCATCATCTTTAATGCTGCAATTGTCAATAGTGTTGTTATCATTTCCACTGATACTACCTCCGGTAAATGTTATCGTACCACTTGTAGTTGATGTATTCCTGCTTGTAAGCGTACAATATTTTACAGTATTGTTGCTGGCATCTCCCGTGAAATTAACCGCATAGCTGGCACCTGCATTTGTATTGGCTATGGTTAACTGGGAAGTAACTCCCGTTCCGCCCGGACGTCCATCTATTGTAATATAATTCCCTCCATTAAAATTGATTGTTCCTGTTGCATTGGTAGTTGTGATTGACAGGTTTGTCGCGCCGGTTTCGGGCCTGATAGTTAGTGTATTGACTGAACCTATACAAGGATTTACAGGGAAACTTATAGGGAACGTTTCTCCTGCGCTTGTATAAGTTGATTGTAATTCCAATATTACCGGACCCGTGATACCTGCACCTATAGCTGTTAATGCTGCAGTAAGTGTAGGATAAGTTGCACCTGATGGGCCAACCGAATAGGTTCCTCCGGCCACACCTGTACAGGTATTTGTAGAAAGTGACGCTGAAAGAACATTAGCTGTATTATATATTGGTCCGCCACAAGTTGCCCCGGTATTATATGAATATATATATACATCATAGGTTGTACCTCCTGTTAAACCCGATGCAGTTGCTGAAGTGGCAGCACCCTGTTGTATCACTTTTCCCAAACCCAATGCCTGGTTTGCTGAATAAGTTACCCCACTAACAGGTGTTGTTACCGCAGATCCTGTTGGATAGCCAACAACAAGGTAACCAGTTGGAGCGCTCACTGCAGCTGTCCAGCTTGCCTGTATAGATGAAGTAGTTGTGGTTCCTTGTACAAGGCTGGTTGGTCCATCAGCCGGGGTCGTACAAATAGCTTTTTTACCAACAGCAAGGATATGAAGAAAAACCGTAGCACCGCCTGTATTTGTAAATGTAATTGAGTTAATTGTTTTAAGGTAATTGGCAGGACTGATTGCAATTGGTATTTCATACATATATTGACAAGTCGCACCTGTGCAGGTGGCAGCAGTCCGCGTAATCCTATAAAATATACTGGGTGTTGTGGCATTGGGTAGTTTATTGGTTGCTGCGCCACCGCACCAATCTGGCGCCGATGACGAAATCGTTTCCGAAGTTGCGTCAGAGAAATTCACCCTGGCGGTAAAACTGGTTGCGCCGTTACCTCCAAGACATACTACATAAAGAGACGAAGCAGTTGTAGGAGTTACCAGTGTCAGATCAGCAGGAGCTGCATTGGTAACACGAAGACTATTGTTTACAGTAGCTGCCTGGAAATTATATGTAATACCTGTGTTAGTGGTAGTATTGGAACTTGTTATGGATGCGGGCCACCCATTGGTTGAAGAGCATGCTCCTGAAGCTCCGCTGGGCTGAAATGTAGAAGTAACAAAAACAAAGTTTGCACCTCCTGCAGGTCCATCCACATTATCCGTAGTGGAAGAAGATGCATCAATATTGGTAGTCCCGTCTGCAACAACATCTGCATTAAAACCTGTTACAGGCACACTGGAAAACTGCGCGTGAACATTGCGTGGTATAAAAGTACCCATCAGTATAAGTACCATTATAAACAATAGGCCCATTATACGAGAGGCTTTTTGTTTTTTAACGTTGGTTGACTGAACAGGAACAGCAATGATTTTTTCACTGTTCGCGGAGTTTGTAAAAGTTTGCATCTGATGCTGATTTTTGGTATGTAAGGTGTAGAAGAACGATTTATTGAAAGGCATGGATGTACTATAAGATTTCGAAACGAAAGGAAAAGCAGCTTCGAAATTTTTATTTAATCCTACGCTACGTAATACATTATAGAGCAAGGCTAAACTGACCTTATGGATATTTCTCAAAGTATTAGTTTATACAGTAAAGAGTCCAAAATGATGTTGAATCATTTTGATCAAAAACTTTTTATTACCTGGGGATTAATTTGTGAAAGCAGTTTAGAAAGGATTCGGCTTGGTCATTTTCAGAAGTGAATATATAATTATTTCTGGTATTCAACCCGAAAAAGATATTCATTTTAATGCATTCTATAAGGGCAGATATTTGAAAGAATTTCAATTCAGGTAACTTTCTCATCGCTTCGATTGAAAATATTAAGTGACGGATTAAAGAATCTGCAATAATTATTCTGGTTAGTTTAACTATTTCTAAATAGCTAAAAATAAATATGACTTTGGTATGACTGAATGCTAAATATGGATGCAATTAGATAACGAATACCCAGTATAGCTCGAACAAAAGTCCCATCGTTTCCGATGGGACTTTATTATTGAAACTTATGGTTAACTATCCAAAGCATTTTGGATATGCTACTCTTAAATTAGAACTTAATAACTCTTGTTGTCTTCACATTCTTTCCCTGTCTGACTTCAATCATGTAAGCACCTGCCTTAAGTTCTGCTCCGAGATTAATGGTTTGATAGGGCATTACTGTTAATTGTTTAAATAATCGTCCCTGCGCATCCAGCACCCTCACATTAATTTCTTCATGACCTGCAGTAATTACCTGGAGTTTGAAGTCATTCACTGATGGATTCGGGAAAATATTTACTTCCATACTTTCTGATGGAGGTAATGTTATTACAGTGTTGCCTTTTACAAACGGCCCTGGAGGCGGAGGTGTACACGCAGGAAGCTTAACGGAAACGGAACGAACAGTACTTGCGCCACAGTTGCTTAATGCCTGTATAGTTACTGCACCATCAACTGCTGTAGCAGGATATGATACTGTAATGCTGGTGGTGTTCTGTCCTGATACCAAAGTACCTGCCGCAGGGATAGTCCAAACCAATTGCGTTGTATTAAGCGGATAGCTTGCAATGGTATAAGTGTATTGCCTATTGGGACAAGGCTGTGTGTTAATAACATCTATCACGCTCGGCGTTGCGGGATTAAGTTTGGTTACACTTAAATTTCTTGCCGAGCTTGTGCCGCAACCGGTGGATGCAATAACAGAAACAGTACCACTGGTGAATCCGTTGGGGTAAGTGAATGAAATCGTATTTGTACCCTGGCCTGTCAAGCCGGTAGATCCTGCAGGTGGCGTCCATGTGTATGTTACGCCTGCTGTATTTGTAACCGAATACGTTGCTGCTACACCACCCGGGGCAATATTAGCGCATACATTGGTAGGTCCGCTGATCGGACTCGGAGTAGATGGTGCATTGCGTGTGATGGTAAGACTTCTTGCAGGGCTCAGGCCACAATCATTAACCGATTGTACAGTTAATGCACTGGTGGTAAAGCCCGGCGGGAACGCAACATTTACTACATATCCATTTATTCCTCCACCATTGGGGAACGTAATGTTAACTCCTGGTTGAGCAGTCCATGTATAGCTGCTCACTCCTACTACCGGCGCAACCGAATATTGTGCGGAACTTCCAAGTAAAGGACAGGCATCTGTAGGACCAGAAATAGGACCTGGCGTACTTGCTATCTGCGCCAATGTGTAGAATATAGTTTGTGAACTTGTTCCGCAGCTAGACGTAGCCGTTACTTTGATTTGCTTATTGGCCTGTTGGGCGTAACCGGGAGGTGTTGCATTGGTGAACACTACAGTAAGGTCTGCTGTTCCCTGGCCACCTATAATGGTAACGTTGGTGGGTGGCACCGTCCAGGTAAAGCTGGTTGCTCCCGCTGATGCTGCATGATAAGTTAGCTGCGTACCAGTAGCTATATAAGGACAAACATTTACTGCACCTGTAACTGTAGGTGGTGTTGGAGTTACCGGTTGAGCATTAACAGTAACAGATGCTGTATTCGATGCGAAACATCCAAAGCTATTCTGTACAAATATTAAATAATTACCCGGTGAAACTCCAGGGAATGTGGGACTGCTCTGGAACGGTCCGAATGGTCCGCTAATGCTGTAAGTGAGTCCTGCCCCGAGCGGAGATGTTACATTGATTGTTCCTGTTCCAACTGCACAGGTAGGTTGAGGATTTACATTGGCTGCAGGATCTCCTGGTATTGGATTAACTGTAACTGTTGCACTACCTGTGAGATCAGCGCCGATTGATGTACAATTTGCATCGCTGAGTGACGTGATCGTATATGTAGTAGTGCTGGAAGGTGATACCGTTACAGTTGCAGGATTGTTGCTCGTTGTTCCTGAACCACCGCTGTTTGACAAGACATAAGTCCATGGTCCTGTACCTGTGAAATTAAGTGTAAGATCTGTACTGGTATTCTGATTAGCACAATAAGTACCTCCTCCACTGATGGTTGCCGTTGGTCTTGGATTTGTTCCGATGCTGACCAGAACTGATGTTGCTGTACAACCATTATTATCTGTTACATTGGCTGTGTAATCTCCAGCCGCTAATCCGGTGTAAATGCCGTCAGATGTTATTTGTCCATTGAGATTAAAAGTGTACGGCGGTATTCCTCCTCCGGCATCAAGATCAACTGTTCCTGTATTGCCGCCTGCGCAGGTATTGGTTTGAGAAGCAATACTGATAACAGGATGCGACACTGTAACAGTTACCTGTCCTGTTGATGAACAGGTTGTAATCGGGTTAGTAATGGTTACAGTATAGGTTGTAGTAGCGGTGGGGCTTACCGAAACGGTACTGCCTGCAAGCGATCCGGGATTCCATGCGTAAGTGAAGTCCGGGTTTTGTAAATGGCGCCCTACAATTGTAATTGCATAATCATGTGTAGATCCGCTTCCGAATCCTGTGCAGGCATCCGTTGCTGTATTTGCATTACCGGCATTCCTGCTGCGTACACGCATTCCTGTTAATCCAGGAGACGCATTGGCCGGAATAAGTACACTGATCGTACCGGAAGTAGCGGCTGTATAAGGTTGTATCCATTCTGAAGCATCAAATACGCCATTCCTGTCATAATCTATCCATACAGAAACAATAGCTGTCGCTCCTGTACTAATGGTTAAATTATAAGATGTTCCTGTAAATACAGAAGTTGTATTGGAATATATATTGTAAAATGGACTTACCTGTGTGACAGTATTACTAAGTGTATTGAATGTTACAGAAGTTACCGGGCTTGCACCTGTTTGTGTAGGTACACAATAAGTAGCAGGCAAACTGGCTGGCCCGTTTGTTATACGGGTTGAATACGCACTCAGGCTACTTGAAGCACCAAGGCAAATAACTGATGGATTTGCCCTCACACTGTCTACCGGTGGATTCGGATTTATCACTACTGTTACCAGAGCAGAATTTGAACAACCAGACGGCAATCCATCATCGGCAACAACTGTATATGTATATGTCCCGGCGGCCGTAGGAGTTGCAGTAACAGATGCGCCGGTGGCTGCACTTAAACCACTATTTGCAGGAGGATTTGCACTCCACGCAAAATTCACATAGCTGGGATCACTGCCACTCGCGGCATTTAGTCCAACGCTTCCATTGAGGCAGAATGTAGTTGCTCCCGAAGGGGTAATTACGAGTGTTGGTGGATTGGTAACATTTACAGTTACGGGTGTACGCAAACTCTCGCAACTACCATTGCTTTCAGAAACCCAGAAAGTGGTTGTTGAACTTATCGCCGTATTGTAGGTACTTCCACCAGCCTGCAACAATGTTCCACCGGTTTGTGAATCGTACCAGTTATAAGTACCATTTGCTCCTCCTGTTGAAACAGATGCAGTGGGAACATGCAATCCACACTGAGTCGAGTTATTCGCAATTGGGGCATTTGGTAACACCAAAGCTGTAACGGTAACACTTGATGAAGCAGAGCAGCCAAGACTATTTAATGCCGTAACTGTATAAGTTGTTGTTTGATTCAATGTAACTCCTGTAGGATTTTGCTGGCTGGAAGTAAATCCTGCCGGATCAGAAACCCAGCTATAAGATAAGGTTACAGGTGTTGTTTCTGTAATAGATATATCATCTACAAGCAATACATTTTCGTCTGCATCTGAATAGCAGTTCCATGCAAAATAATAATTCCCTGAAGTGGATGGAGTGAACGAAACTGTTGCCTGCAGATATGTTTCATTCGTAAGATTTGGCGCGCCGCCATTATTCCATAAAACAGTTGTCTGCGCAGCAATGGAATTATTATTACCTACGGTTACTTTTAATTTTTCCGGGAACTGTGCACCCAATGATTGAGTGTTATACCACCAGCTGATCGTATAAGACCTTCCTGCCTGTAATGGCTGTGACGGACTAAATGCCCATGCATTGGCATTTGCAAAAGATGTATATGCGTATACCATGGCCGTATTGCCCGAATGCGCGGGAGGAGGTGTTGCAAATACCCCTGTAGCAAGCCATGGATTCGTTGTACTGTTATTGGCAGTGCTTGGCGGTACTACAGATGCAGGAATAAATGACCAGGAAGCCGGCAATGTTGCACTTTGTGCTTCAAAACCTTCTGCAAAGTTCAATGGTGGCGGTGCTCCGGTATTTGCACTTGATGTTAGATTAATTGTTGTTCCTGTACATGCCGAACCGGTATAGCCTGCCGCAACAGAAGTTGGTACAGGATTTACATTCACCGTTACACTTGATGAAGCAGAACATCCAAGATCTGCGTCAAATCCGGTTACTGTATAAGTATACGTACCGGCAACTGTTGGCGTAATGGTTTGGTTACTACCAGAAAGTGGCGGAGTTGGGATACCACTTCCTGTTGTGGTATTAGCAGCCCAGCTGAAGGTATACACATTATTTACAGAAGTATACGTTACAGATAGATCTACTGAACTTCCTTCACATACAGTCAAGACAGTTGCATGTGCAGTTATAGGATCAGGTTGAGTTACAGATGCAGTTATTGTTATGCGTTCACTTTCACAACCTGTGGCTGAAAGTTCAGAAACATAGAAAGTAGTCGTACTCGTTACAACAGTTTGATATGTAGTGGATGTTCCTGTTTGAACAGGCGAACCTCCTGTTGGAACCAGATACCACTTGAATGTCGGTGATGGAACCCCTGAATTAGATGATACGGACGCTCCCGCCAGCCCGCTGCCACATTGTTCAGAATTAGTACCTGATGGCGTTGGCGGTAATGGATTAACTGTAACCGTTACCGTTTGGTTATTGGAACATGTGGTTGCAGGATCCGTTGCAGTAACAGTATAGGTTGTGGTAATCGCAGGATTAACTGTTACAGTTGATCCAGACAATGATCCCGGATTCCATACCCAGTTGTATGTATTGGAGAGATCCGATGTTTTAGTACCGCCGATTGTTAGTACAGGGCGCAGACTTCCTGGTGAAGTGCCAGCAGTTGCGGTACAACCGGTAGTGGTTGCAATTGTTGTATTAACCGGAGTAATGAAAGTTGCCAGGACAGTACCTGTTCCAAAACCTCCGGCAGTAAGATCGGCACAAATATTAATGACAACATTCGAACTTCCATCCCATACAAATGGTGTCTGGAATACGTGATTATTCAATCCCAATACAGGTGAATAACTGGCAATAGTATACACCTGTGATAAAGTAGCTGTAGAGAATGTTGTTGTTGAGAGTGATGTAGCAGCCGTAGCTCCCATACTAATGGTAAAGTTACTCATGAAACCAGTTGGACTGTTCAATACAGTGAACCCAAGGCTGGTAATATTCCCTGCTACAAAACCTGCAGCAGAAAGTTCCGTGCCGAGTACAAGGTATTGTGTCCTGTGTGTAGTATTGACAGTAGTGCCTGTTCGATATGGTGTACCAACAGTTTGAATGAATGTACCCGAATTATTCGTTCCAATATCACCACTACCAGGCGCTGGCCCTAAATGAGTAGCAGTTAATATTACATCCGCTCCTGCACACGAAGTTGAAGGAGTCGCCGTTGCACTGGTAATAACAGGTAATGCTTTTATGGTAACTGTTACTGCTGATGTTGTTGTGCAGCTTCCGTCAACTGCTGTAACAGTGTAAGTGTAGATACCCGAAGCAGTAGGAGTTACTGATACAGAAGCTCCGGTAAGCGGTGGTGTGGGTATGCCACTTCCAACGGTTGTATTTGCTGCCCAGCTATACGTATAATTATTTACCGGGGTAACAGCAATATTGCTTGCACTCAAATCAACGTTTCCACCCAGGCACACAGAAGTACTGAGTGCTGATGCCTGCACAGCATCCGGTTGATTCACCGTTGCAGTAACCGGGGTGCGAAGACTTTCACATACACCATCAAAAATAGATACATAAAATGTAGTAGTAGTTGAAATAGTATAGGTTCCGGTACCACCGTTTACAATAGTAAAACCACTGGCAGTTTCACCTGGAATTGCTGTGCCACCAGTAGGAACTGTATACCAGCGGAAGTTTCCGTTGCTGGTTCCGGTAGCAAAAACACCCGGAACGCCTGTTCCGCATTGTGTAGATGGTCCGGTATTTGGCCCTGCAGGTAATGCTGTTGCAGTTACAGTAAGAGCATTTGATGTAGCTGTGCAAGCCGCAGCCGTTATAGAAGCCGTATATGTAGTTGTGCTCGTTGGATTAACAGTAAGCGGGTTCGTTGTACCCACTACCGTTGGCGTTTGATCGCTCCATGAAACCGCTGTAATAAGGGGCGCTTCAACAAAAGAAATATTAGGCCTGAGTGTACTGGAAGGTACCGTCACTGAAGCAATACCACAGGCAGGCGTAGCCCCATCTGCGCCATATAATACAGAGGAGTTAAATGGAGTTGCTGTAACGGTGTTGGTTGGAGAAGATGAGCCTGTTACAAGATTGGAGAAACAATAATCTACAATGATGTTGGAAGTTCCATCCCACACAAATGGCGTAGTGAAAGTATGTGTGTTAACTCCTGCAACCGGCGTATAGTTAGTTGGACCATATACTGTCGTAAATGCAGGTGCCGCAAATGAACCGGAAATAGATGTCGCTGCCGTACTTCCAATTTTAATAGTGAAACCTGTAGCGAGGGCAGGAGTACCACCTGTTACAGTTACTTTTAGTGCTGTAAGGCTACCGGCAAAAATACCGGAAGCATTTAATTCAGATGCTTTAATCAGAATTTGCGTGCGTGAATTACCCCACCACGTACCATAGAATGCACCAATATTTGTATTGGTGAGACTATTGACTGTACCAGACCCTATCTGCCCACCTGCCAGCCCAGGCACACTTACACTTAAATTGGTAGCACTACCGGCACAGACCGGGTTAACGGAGGCAATAGCAGTTGCAGAAAGTCCGGAAAGAGGATCATCTTTATAACTGGTACCACTAGCCGTAGAGGAAGCAGCACCACTGCTTACCGCTGTTATATTCCATGTAACCAATGCGCCTGGAGCAGCTGCCGGAATCGTTCCGGTATAAGTATTACCAGAGCTAAGCGTCATTGTTACCGGGGATTGGGCTACACCATTAAAGCTGTAATTCAATGTGACAGTACTAATAGTACCTGTTGAAACAGTTACATCAGCATTAATAACATGAGAACTGGCTGTACAACCTGCAGATGGCACTGATACATTTGTTATTTGCGGGTAAATATTAGTGCCTGCAAATTCATCAGCACCTATGTCAGGAGTAGATGAATTCCTTGTATCGCCGTCATAATCATCTGTGATAAGCGGGAAATTAACAGGCGTACCTCCGCTTTCTACTTTTGATGATATACCTGCAACAAGATGGAGGAATGTAGGATCAGAACCGGTCAGACTTATAAAGAATGACCCCGGAGTTGCATATGCAAATCCCTCATCTGTAAATGAGTTGGCTTCTCTTGGTGAAACAGTCGTTTGAAAAGTAGCGAAGGAACTGATAGCAGTACCGTTATCATTCAGTATTGCATTTACTGCACCAGGCGTACCCGCAAACAGAAAATTCCTATTCGATTGCGGAGCATAGTTACCATATGTGGATGCTGCATTCCTTCTCAGGGCAGATGTAATACCTGTTCCAGCAGGTGTGGAAAGATTTACAATAATGTTATTGCGTAATTCCAGTTTTGCCGTGGTGGCAGTAGCGCTGGCTGCATGCCATACACCTGTAGTACCAAGATTTGCGCCTGTAGTACTTGCATTTATATATACAGTATTGTCATGCACATTGATGGTACTGTTTGCTACAGTAGAAGTAATACCAATACCCCTGATGGCGTCAAGTGAATTAACTCCTGTAAAAGACGGAGTTAATCCGATATAGTTATTATATATATTATGGGTAGATGTTCCGGCGCTTGCCCTGATACCCGTTATGAGGGTGGCTGTTCCCGTATTGGCACTGGTAATGCCATAAATTTTATTCTTAAATACATTGTTAGTAGTACCACCAGCAAGACCGATACCGGTAATGGTAGCGCTTCCTGATCCGGCACCTGTTGTGACAGACTGCACCTTATTACCAAAAATGTTATTGGTAACCCCGCCGGAAACACTGATGGCAATGATAGATGGTGCACTTGCAGCAGCTGCAGGAGCACTAAATGAGAAAGTATTATTTGAAATGGTATAACTAAACCCTGCAGCGAGCGCAGGCGCTATAATACCATTCATCGTTGGTGTTACCCCATTTGCAGTCAGTGTAAAAGTATTGTTATCGAATGTAAGGCCTCCCATGCTTGCAGCAATACTTGTCATTTGCATGGCTCCCGCGGAGGTAATTGTTATGTTATTATTATTGAAAGTTGCTGTTGCCCAGTTTGACACCAAAGCGAATATAGTTCCCGTGTGTACCGGCAAATTGATATTTACAGTATTGCCATTGATTGTTTTGGTAATCGTACTGGCTGCTCCATCAGATTCAGAGAAAGGAACAATCTGGCCAGCCGTTGAAGTACCGGTGATCGTTACACTGTTACCGGTTTCTATAACTGCACCCGAAGAGCCGCTTTGTGTTGAATAAAATCCATTTACTGCACCTGCCCCGGACTTGTCAATATTAATGATATTATTATTAAGCGTTACACTTGTTACATAAGTGAAATCATGATAAACACCCCAGGTTGTGCCTGATGTGCGAATGGTGGAACCAGTTGTTAAGAATTGATTGGAACTGATATTACCCGTTGTAATAGGCAACGCATTACTGGCGATCTCAGCAAAAACATAAGCAATATTACCAGTATAAGTTCCACCGGTAGTTCCCTGCTTTACTGTCATTATATTATTGGTGATTGTTTGAACCGATCCTGTTGTAAAAGCAAGTGGAAGATTGGTAATGGCTGTTACCTGCCCTGAATTTGCACCAGCTGAAGTCGTTTGGTTAACAGTGATATTATTTGAAGAAATATTGGAATTAAGGAATATCGTAGATGCAAGTATACCGTTAACCTGCACTGTAGCAGCTGCGGTAACAAACTGGTTTAATACAATGGTATTTGAACTGATATTATGTGTTGCAGTTGCATTACCATAACCCTGGTTAATACCATTAACGGGGTTTAATCCTGTTTCTGTAACTGTAATATTATTATTACTGATGGTGTTTGTGTATGATACAGAAGCAATAGGTGTTACCGAAGTTGATATCAATACACCATTTGCAGCAACGGTTAATGAACCTGAAGTAACGGTATTATATTGTACATTAATGCCAAGAACATTTCTTATATAGATACCTGCAGATGCAGCAGCAAAACCACCCCATGCAGCATCGGGCGCAGTATTATTTCCATAACTCACACTATTACCGGTAGGCGCAGAAGAACCACCCAGATCATCACCAGTATGAAGAACAGATGCATTACTTGCAGGCGCAACATCAACTATTCCCAATGCGACATTGGAAATAATATTGCCATATACTTTTAAGCCAATATTCAGACCTGATGTTGCCGTTGCAAAAGCAGCAGTTGCCGGTAATGTGAGCGTATGACCTGTGGATGAATAAATACCCACGGCATTTTGATAAGAAGCACTTAATCCTATCGTATTGTTCTTTATACTATTATTTTGCGCCCCATCCGTAGCTGTAACATACAACAATGCTATACCCCACTCCGTCATGGTATTGGAACCGACCGGGGTTGTCACTGTATTTGCAGCATTTTCCTGCAGGGTGAAATTTTGAATGGTAACCCAGTCAGCACCTACCAATGCAAAAATAGCATCAGCAACTGTGCCTGCACTCTGTGCGCCTGCAGTAACAGTATTGCCATTTCCCTGTATAATAATTTGATTAGTTGTACTCGATGAAGTAAGCACCGCCGATCCGGTATTACCAATGATATAACCACCTGTTGGGGCAGATTGAGGATTGCCCGCAACAACATTAATTGTTACGCCGCCACTGCCAACTCCCTGGGTGTTGAGATCTGCGATCGCTGCAGCAAGATCTGTATAATCACCAGGAACATTCTTTGTGCCGGTTAGCTGGGCATTCACATTCATCGAAGAAATTACTGCGATCAATGTGATCACTAGAGACATCGTCCAACGACTAAAAAGAAAATTACTTTTTTTGCCTGTTGCTGTTAGTGTGTAAGTAAACGTTTGCATAGACTTGTTTTTGAATGATTATATCTGTATCGGGGTTATGGTTGAAAATTGAAATAAGAGACAATTAAATGCGGCGAAGTAAGTAGGGTTAAGGACATTTATAGCAGGGAGCTTATACCTGTTGAGTTCTGGCAGAATAGAAAACACGATCGCACTAAACATATACGTTAGCTAGTTTAAGTAAACAATCTTGTAAAAATTATTTTCTAATCAGGTACACGATAATTATGATCCGGAGGGATAGTATGACGGTTTTGGATGGAAAAGAAGGATTTTAAAAAAATAGCATGGTGAATATATAAATGTTTGTTCAAATCTTAACATTTTTTTTAAAAAACATGGAAGCTTGTTTTACCCAATCCGGAACATTGAGTCAAAGCTTTTTAATAAATTGAAAAAATAAAAAGTATAATCCCAGGCAATTACTATATCATTTAAAAAAGTATTCAATCACCAATTGCTTTTTGAGCGAGCCTTTCAAACAAAAAAATTGCCGGGGAAAAGAAACTTTTCCGCTATTTTTTTTCATATTATTTATTATCATATTAGTTATGTAAGATGATGATAAGCAAACCCGTCATTTCCATGATCCCGGATATTTAATACGTCTACCTTTGTAACTATTTTATAAGATATGACAGGTTTTCAAAAAACGAAAGGATATGCTGTTGTTAAAGAATGGCTCAATTCCAAAAAAAGAAAGCCTTTTTCATTTCAGGAACAGGCCTGGGAAAAGATTGCAGCGGGTGAATCTGGAATTGTAAATGCACCGACGGGTTATGGAAAAACTTTTTCTGTTTTTCTCGGAAGTATTATTTGTTTCATCAATGAGCATCCTTCCGATTATCGCAACAGGAAAAAAAACGGGCTTCAGGTATTATGGATTACACCGCTCCGTGCCCTGGGAAAAGACATCGCACTGGCAATGGAAGAAGTCATTAGAGAACTGGGTATGGAATGGAAGATCGGTATACGGAATGGAGATACGGCAATAAGTGAGCGACAAAAACAAAAACGCCAAATGCCTGAAGCCCTCGTGATCACACCCGAAAGCCTGCATTTACTACTGGCGCAAAAAGGATATCCATTACTTTTTGAATCGCTTAAAATACTTGTTGTGGACGAATGGCATGAGTTGCTGGGAAGTAAAAGAGCAGTTTTGGTTGAACTGGCTATTTCAAGGCTGGTAGGTTTATCTACAATAAAAAATCAAAAATCAAAAGCTGAAAACACACATTCTAACTTCAACATTCAACATCCCAGCTTATCCGTATGGGGCATCTCTGCAACTATTGGAAATCTAGAAGAAGCAAGGGATGTGTTGCTTTCTCCATTAAAACAAAAGGGAGATATTATAAAAGCAATATTTGATAAAAAAATAAAAATAAAAACAATCCTCCCGGATGAAATAGAGAAATTTCCATGGGCAGGGCATCTCGGCATTAAACTGTCTCAGAAAGTATTGCCTGTTATATATAATAATACTACCACGCTGATCTTCATAAATACCCGCGGAATGAGTGAACGGTGGTACCAGGAATTGCTAAATATTGCCCCGGGTTTGGCGGGTGCTATTGCATTGCATCATGGCAGTATTGAGCAGGATTTGAGGATTTGGGTAGAAGAAGCATTACACAATGGGACATTGAGTGCAGTAGTATGTACTTCTAGTCTTGACCTTGGCGTTGATTTTCGCCCGGTAGAAGCAGTCATCCAGGTAGGCTCCCCTAAGGGCGTAGCCCGTTTTTTACAAAGAGCCGGCAGAAGCGGCCATCAACCAGGAGCCACAAGCATTATTTGGTTCCTTCCTACCCACTCGCTGGAACTTTTAGAAGCAGCGGCGCTTAAAGAAGCCATTGCAGTTTCAGCAATCGAAAGCAGGCAACCTTTTGTGTTATGTTTTGATGTATTGATGCAATATTTATGTACGCTTGCTATTTCAGAAGGATTTGATGCAGATGAATTGCTCGAAGAAGTAAAATCAACTCATTGTTTCAAAGACATCGAAAATACTGAATGGCAACAATTGTTACAATTTATTACTGTGGGTGGTGCAGCATTACAGCAATACGATGATTTTAAAAAAGTAGAGATCATCGAAGGAAGGTACCGCATTACAGGCAGGCGCATTGCAATGAGACACCGGTTACATATTGGTACGATCGTGAGTGAGGCCATGTTAAAAGTTAAATTTTTAAGCGGTGGATATATTGGTGTTATTGAAGAATGGTTCATCTCGCGGCTTAATCCCGGAGAAGTTTTTACACTCGCGGGCAGGAATCTCGAATTCGTGATGATTAAAGACATGACGGCCATTGTAAAAAAGAGTAATTCAAAAAAATCCATTGTCCCCAGCTGGATGGGGGGCAGGATGCCACTGAGTGCCAGCCTCGGCTTTATGCTTCGCAAAAAACTCGATGATGTGACCAGGACGACAAGGACAAAAGATGATATTGAGCTGAATGCCCTGCAACCATTATTTGATCTCCAGCAGGAATTATCGCATGTTCCGCGTGCAAATGAACTGCTTATCGAACAAATTGAAACAAAAGATGGTTTTCATCTTTTTGTGTATCCATTTGAAGGAAGATTGGTGCATGAAGCTATGGCTGCATTGCTCGCTTACCGTATCAGCAGGATCACACCGATTACTTTTTCTTTTGCAATGAATGATTATGGATTTGAGCTGCTAAGTGATCAACCAATACCGGTAGATGACAGCAATGTATATGAATTATTCTCCGAAGAAAATCTCCTGGCAGATATTCAGAAAAGTGTGAACGCTTCAGAAATGGCTAAAAGAAAGTTCAGGGATATAGCAGTAATTGGCGGACTTATTTTCCAGGGAATGCCAGGCGAACACCTAAAGCAAAAACATCTTCAATCTTCTGCCTCATTGCTGTTTCAGGTTTTTTCAGAATACGAACCACACAATCTCTTGTTAAGGCAGGCTTATAACGAAGTAATGGAACAGCAGATGGATGAACCAAGGTTGCGCAATATGCTCCAACGTATCCGGCAAAGCAATATAGTAATACGTTTTCCGCGTGATCTAACCCCATTCTGCTTTCCCATTAAAGTAGATAGCATGAGGGAAAACCTTAGTTCAGAAAAACTGGAAGATCGTGTAAGAAAAATGCAACACCAGCTCGGAAAAAAAACAGAAACCAGTTAATTCACCAGGTTCTTTTTCTGCGTGCTGTATAATGCTACAAACACAACAGGTATGATCAATCCCAACAGGATATTGGAAACGCCTACAAATTGAGAGTTCCCTATTATAAAATAATTACCGGCAATAGGTAGTAATTCTCCGGCAATATAAATCCAGTAGCCATCTTTTTTAAGTTTTCGCATCATGATGGCACCAACAAGACAAAGACTGATTGTAATAAGTCCCATTATAATCAATGGTGTCATATGCGACTGAACGAGTTCTATGGCAGCCCGGCCTTTTTCTATTTCTGCAGCATCTTTAGGTGACAGTTCAGTACCGGAACTGGCTGCCTTGTCCATCATCTTTAAAGAAAATTTCATTAATCCCGGCATTGCCAGGGTAAAAACATATCCCAATCCGCAACCGATGAAGGTAAGAATAGTTAAAACATTCAATGTTTGAGGCAAGGTTTTCTTGTCGCCTGTAAAATCATTTAAAATGGGTTCTGCCATGGTTGTAATTTTTTACAATTTAATGCTTTGCACGGATAAACCACCGCTGAAAACAAAAATTCCTTTCCAACAATTTATATTTGCACGATGGTTACTTATTTACCACAACAATTGCTGAATAATCAATTCCTGGTTACATCCCGCCGCGGTCTTTATTGGGAAAATGAAAGTATTCTTGTGCTGTCTGATCTTCATTTAGGTAAGGGCGGTCATTTTCGTAAAAGCGGCATTGGAATACCACAGGCTGTTATGGTAGAAGATATGCAAAGACTGCTTGCCGAGATACAGTTTTACAAACCATCCCGGCTGATCATTGTAGGAGACCTGTTTCACAGTACTGCCAACAAGGAACATGAATTGTTTTTAAAATGGAGAACCGATATTAGCCATTTACACATTACACTTGTAAAAGGCAACCACGATATATTGCCACCCGAATGGTACAGGCAGGCTGATATTGAAGTCATTCATGGATCATTGTCAATAGGGAATTTTATTTTTGTGCACGACCTTAAAGACGACCTTGCCGGATCAAACCAATATTGTTTCAGCGGGCATATTCATCCAGGCATTACCATTAAAGGCAGGGGCAAACAGGCATTGCGGTTACCCTGTTTTTATTTTGGGAAGAACCACGCGATACTACCTGCATTTGGAAAATTTACAGGAACATATTCCATCGAGCCGGGTAAAGGAGATATTGTATTTGCGCTCGCTGAAGATTCAGTTATAAAAGTAAATGGATGATTCTACTGCTTTGTTAATCTTCTTCTTTTTAATTCTTTTTTTATCAACCCTAATTCACGGCCTGTTTGACCGGCTACAGAACTGTTTTCCTGTGCCCTTCTCATGAGGTAAGGTATAACATCTTTTATTGGACCAAACGGAAGGTATTTGCTTACGCTGCATCCACTCTTTGCAAGATTAAAAGTAATATTATCGCTCATCCCGTATAACTGTGAGAAATGGACATGCGGATGATCATGCGGCAATCCTTTTAGGTCGAGCAATTGTGTAGTATAGAGATTGCTGAATTCATTATGCGAAGCAACGATCATTGCAATATTATCAAGATGTTTAATGCAAAAATCAACAGCTGCATTATAATCGTTATCACTACTTTCTTTATTTGGCTGGATAGGCGACGGATAACCCATGGCTGCCGCACGATTTCTTTCTTTGTCCATATAAGCACCACGTACCAATTTGGCCCCAAGGATAAATCTCCTTTCTGTTGCAGCTTCATAACATGCCTTCAAAAATTCCAGCCTGTCGTGGCGATATAACTGGAGGGTATTATAAACAACCGCCTTTTCTTTATTATAGGTATCCATCATAAGAATGGTAAGCGCATCCACTGGATCCTGGATCCATGATTCTTCTGCATCTATCAATACCCCCACTTTTTTATTATTGCCTGCATCACATATGCGCAATAACCGGTTGACGGACCGGTGCCATTCTTCTTTTTCTTCTGATGATAATTCTTCTACTACTTTATAGTAGCGTTTCATGAGTGTTCCCTCACTGTTATGCATGGCCGCATCCATTTTTTCCAACAGGCCAAATCTTGTTATTCCTGTCACCTTGATGCTCATGAAAGGAATATTCTTTTGCGTGGCAGCATAATTGATGACATGTATGAATTCTTCTGTCGCATGATCAAACGCAGTTTCACCCACCCCACCCTCTACTCCATAGTCGAGTATAACCCTCACATTGTATTTTTCAAGCTTATCTGCAACAAGCGCCGTTTGTTCGAGATTTTCGCCGCCGGCGAATTGCTTAAAAATTGTTTTGCGTATGATGAACCTCGTGAATGGAATCCGCATTTTTATGGCCGGGGGCGTTAATTTTAATCCAAGGCCAACCAGCAATGGGTTTCCCATAATTGAAAAAAGAAAATGGGCCCTTTTCAATTCCTTGTCGGATTTGTAAGCAAAGGCATATTCTGTATTGTCGAAAGAAATTACTGATTTGGAATCGTTGTTCATATACTCGTGAAACGTAAGTCGTGAATGGGTGAATAAATCAATGCGTGAATATGCTTCAATATATGGAGCTGTTATCCGGTATTTTCATTTGCCAAATGTTTTAATAGGATGTTATTTAATAAACAGTGCTCTTAACTCCTCTGCTTCATCAGGTTTCATTTTACCACCAAGGATGAGCCTCAATTGTCTTCTTCGCAATGCTCCTTCAAATAGCTTTATCTCTTCTTCTGTTTCGGGTATCAATTTATTTACAGGTCTTGGTTTTCCTGTTGGATCCAATGCCACAAAAGTGTAATAGGCTTCATTGCTTTTGTATTTATATTGCTGAATAGCATCTTCTCCCCACACATTCAAATGTACTTCCATGCTGCTGTTGAATGCCCGTGTTATCTTAGCTTCAATATGTACAACGTTGCCAATGCGGATAGGCGTTTCAAATGATATATTGTCAACAGAGGCCGTCACTACCGGTGCAGCACAATGCTTCATTGCTGCCAGGGCTGCAGCGATATCCATCCAGTACATCAGGCGGCCACCCATTAAATTCCCAAAATTATTTGTGTCATTGGGCAATACAATTTCTGTCATCACCACCAACGAATCGCCTGCTTTTTTCTCCATATATTTTTTTGCAAAGATAGCAGTTGGTTCTTTTAAACAATTTTAAACCATGTACCACAAGTTCAACAATGGTAAAATACTGGGTGCATTACACTGATAAATAAAAGTTCTAATTCATGTATTCACTTTCATAAATCTTTTACTTTGCTCGATTGCATCCATTACCTGGAAGAGAATATTTTCAGTACTGTCGTTGTAATCAATCTGCAATGGATCTTTAAATGTTACAGACAGAAGCGAGCCTTTCTTTTTAAACTTTAATCCTTTTTTATTGAATGCCCTCCAGAATCCACTGATTACGACCGGTACCACTACCGGCCTGTTATGCTTTATAATAAAGGCAGTCCCTTTTCTTCCGGGAGCAAAAGGTTTTGTAGTACCCTGCGCAAAAGTGATAACCCAGTTTTTTTCCAGGGCTCTTGTTATTTTCCTGGTATCTCCCGGATCAAGGCCTTTTCTTTCTTCACCTGCTTCCGGTTTCCATGTTCGCCTCACTGTTATTGCTCCTGCCAGCGTGAATAATTTGGTAAGCCAGCTGCTTTTCATTGTTTCCTCAGCAGCAACATACTTTATCCTCGTAAACGGCCATAACAGGTAAAAAGGAAGCCCCAGGCCTTTTTTTCGACCCCAGCTGGATGCGCAAAAAATATGAATAAAAGTGATCACATCTGCAAAATACGTCTGGTGATTGCTTACGAAAAGAACATTGTTTTGGGGAAGTGATTTTAGTTTATCCATCCCCGTGATCCGAAGCCTGTTCACGATATTTATTCCGGGATAGGAAAATATTCCTACAATCGCATAAACGAGGCCTTTAACGAGTTTTGATTGTTTCAGAAAATTAAGCAAGCTCGGCATCTGTTTTAAAATTCTGGGTCAAAGAGAATGATTACAAAAAAAATCATCATTTAGAATTGGGTTAAAACCATTATATTAACTACAAAAAAATATTGAAAAATACGGGCAAAAAACCTGGCCTTAACCTCTAAATAAAAGTTTGTAAAATATTCATATTAATGTAATTTACGCCGGAATTGCGCAGACCCGTTTTCCCGGGAACCCGCATTCCTTTTTTCTCACACTAAATTTTTATTATGCAATCCAAAACTACACTAAAAAGAATCAGTCGGTTTTTTCTGCAGGCCCTCATGATTCTTGGTTTATTTTTTTCTTTTAGTAGTACACTGAATGCCCAACAATACATTAACGGGAACCTGAGTACAGGCGTTAATTCAAGTAATGGCGTGGCTGCTCCTGCCGGTTCTACCTGGAGTGAAGTCCAGGTCGGTAATATTAATGCAGGGTTTGGTGCTAACATTGCAGCGCAACTTACACTGGCTGATAACTTCCAGGTATTGGGCACGTGGACTGTTACGAAGTTCACTTTCTTCGCTTATTCAACCGGATATGCAGGACCTACATCACCTTTTGAAGATTTGCGTTTCCAGATTTTTAATACAGATCCATCTGTTGGTGCACCTGTTCCTGTTTTTGGAGATCTTACTACCAACAGGCTCACTGCTACTTCCAGTGCGAATATGTACAGGATTTTTAATGCAACTCCTGGCACTACGAGACAGATTTGGAAAATAGAAGCAACTATTCCTGCTACTGTTCTTACTAGCGGTAATTACTGGGTAGAATGGGAATTAGGTGTTACTGCCGGCCTCACCAGCAATTTCACTCCTCCCAGCACTGTTGTTGGTTCAGCAACGCAACCCGGTAACAATTCTAAACAACATGACCTTGCAGCCAATACATGGGCTCCTGTAGTAGATGGAACCAATGCACAGGATCAATATTTTCTTATAGATTATACTACCCCCGATTGTACCGGTACTCCTGATCCGGGCGCTGCACTTGCATCGCCTTCTGCTGTATGTCCGGGTGTACCTTTTACTGTATCCACATCTACACCAGTTGGTGGTGGCGGAATTACCTATCAATGGCAATCCTCTACAGATGGTGTAAGCTTTACAGATATCCCCGGTGCAACAAATGCAACTTATAATTCGAGCTTAACAACAAACAGCTTATGGTTTCAGCTGGTAGTGAACTGTACTATTACCGGCAATAGCGGAACCTCTACTCCTGTACAGGTTGCTTTGACTCCACCATCAGGTTGTTATTGCACTACTTCTGTTGCAGGAAGTGTGGCTGATGAAGATATTTTCCATGTTACTATTGGAACACTCGATAATGCTTCTGATTGCAATACACTCGCTCCTGGTTTTGGTTCTATTCAAAACCGTTATTCCAATTATGCTGTTACCGGCGGACCAACAGGTGTAATCGTGAAAGGAAGCAATCCTATTTCTGTAAGAGTAGGTACATGCGGTGGTAATTTTACCAACAGTGTAGCCGTATTTATTGATGCAAATCAAAATGGTGTTTTTGAACCGGAAGAAAAAGTATACGTTTCCGGTGCGGGAACCCTTGGACCACATACAGAAACAGGAAATGCTATTTTACCTTCTACTGCATTACTCGGACAAACACTGATGCGTGTAGTGAATGTAGAAACAGGAGCCCCCGCTACCATTACTGCATGCGGTGCTTATAACTGGGGGGAAACTGAGGATTATTTTGTTACCATCAGGGAATGTGTGCCGGTTAGTGTTGTAGATGATCCTGTAGATGCAACTGCTGACTGTGGTGGTGATGCTTCTTTCAATGTTACTTTAACCGGAGACAACCCGGCTTTCCAATGGGAACGCAGGTTGAGTCCAACAGATCCATGGACATTGGTTACAAATGGCGGACAGTTTTCCGGTGCTGGAACTTCCACGCTTAACATCACTGGTATTTCTGATAACCTGAGCGGAAACCAGTTCAGGGTGATCTTTACGGGATCATGCACGGGGCCTGATTTTACTGCTGCGGCTACTCTAACCGTTAGTCCAATGCAGGCTGGTATTACACCTAATCCTGTTGAAGTTTGTAGCAATGCTACCAGCCAGGCCATTAGCATTACCAACCTGTCATCTTCATCTGTTACTAATTCGGTTTCTTCAGCAGCCGGTGCGCCATACCCCATTACTATTCCGGATGCCACCCCTGCAGGAATCGTTACACCTGCAATTACTTTGCCTGCACTTCCTGCAGGTGCGGTAGTCACCAATATGAGCGTAACTTTCAATATTACTCATACATGGGTGGGTGACCTCGATATTAATCTCATTGCGCCCAACGGACAAAATATGAACCTGGTTGGTTCTTTGAACAATGGTACAGGTGGTAATGGTACAGATAACTTCACTAATACTGTTATCAGTTCTACTTCGACTAACCTTATCAGTGGTGCGGCTGCGCCACGTACCGGTACATTCGCTGCTGAAAGAAGAGATGGATACGGTCCAACAGGGAATACTCAAACTGCTGCTACCACTAACTGGTCTGACCTGCTTACACAGGTGGATGGTGACTGGAAATTAGCCATCGCTGATTTCGCAGGTGGTGATGAAGGCCCTATCACTTCATGGTCTATCAGCATTACATATACCATCCCTGTTGGTGCGAGCGGAACATGGGCACCTACAACCGGGCTATTCCTCGATGCTGGTTTAACTCAGCCTTATACAGGATCAGCAGTAAATACTGTATATGTTGCTCCACCCGCTACAGGCACTGCACCTGAATACACTGTAACTGTTCAAACACCACTTTGTACTTCTCCTCCATTGACATTCCCTGTAATACGTGCTGAACCTTTAGGTAATATCAGCGATCCTGCGGATGCTACCGGATGTACAACAGGTACGGTTAGCTTCACTGCAGATGCAGATGCAGGCGGACCATTGAGCTACCAGTGGCAGGAAAGCAGTGATGGCGGCGCTACTTACCTGGATGTAACCGATGGCGGTGTCTACAGCGGTACAAATACCAATACTTTAACCCTCACCAATCCCGCACTTTCAATGGATGGATATTTATATCGGGTGATCATTTCGGTAAATGCTTGTGCAACCAGCGCTACTTCCAATGCTGCAGAACTCACCGTTAAAGAAAACTCATCCATCTCTATAGCAGCAGCTCCATTTACAAGTCTTTATCCAGGTTTGCAAACGAATCTCACAGCTACCATTACACCTTCGGGTGGCGGCACTTATACATGGTATCTCAATGGAACTCCTGTACAGGGAGCAACAGATGCAACTCATATCGTTGATATTGATGGATTGGGTGTGTACACTGCTGATGTGATTGATGCCAATGGCTGTCTTGCTTCCAGCAATTCAGTTACCATCATTGACTCTGCAAATACCAACCTGTTCATCTATCCTAATCCGAATACAGGCATCTTCCAGGTTAGGTTCTATGACAAGGCAAATGGAACTACCACTGCACGCACGGTTAATATTTATGACAGTAAAGGTTCAAGGGTATTCAGCAAACCATTTGATAATATCCTTGGATTCCAGAGAATGGATATTAATCTCAGTGGAAATCCAGGAGGTACTTATTTTGTTGAAGTTGTTGACAAAGCCAATGTAAGATTACAATCCGGAAAAGTAGTTATACTTAAATAAACTACACTTTCAATACTTTTTAAAGCCCTCCAGTTATGGGGGGCTTTTTATTAATACCCTTTGATAATATTGTAATCAATAAAATTTGCTGGGAAGACTCAAAAAAATTAACTTACAATGCTCCAATATCCAATAAAGTATTTTTCAGTTTTTCTTACCCCTGTTTTACTCATTATTTAAATTATTACAATGAAATTAAAATCTACAAAACGAAATGCCGAAATGATATGTAGCAGGATTCTGGTGATCATGTTTCTTTCGATTGCCATACCTCAAATATCTTTTTCACAGGTAAATCTGATCAACCAGGGATTTAATACAGCTATCCCTCTTCCTGCCGGATGGGTCGCTGACAATAACAGTGAACCCATTGGAACTACCGGATGGTTCCAGGGAGATCCAACGGTATTTACTTCTAATAGTGGAGCGGCCAATTCTTATATTGCCGCTAACTTTCAGAATGGTGCAGACGTTGCTGTTATCAGTGACTGGCTGTTAACGCCTGAAATTGCTTTAACAAACGGCGACGTATTTAAATTTTATACAAGAGGAACGGGAAGTAATTTTCCGGATAATCTCCAGGTAAGATTAAGCACAAATGGTCCAAGTACCAATGTAGGAACTACGAGTACGGATATTGGAGATTTTACTACTCTCCTTTTAGAAATTAATGCTGGTCTTACAGTAGGTACATATCCTGATGTATGGACCCAATATACAATTACCATCAGTGGAATGTCTCCCGGCGCAAGCGGTCGCATTGGTTTCCGGTATTATGCTACAGATGCAGGGCCACTTGGCAATAATTCTGATTATATTGGCATTGACGACGTAGTATATACTACTTTCCCACCCGATTGTACAGGTACACCTGATCCGGGAAATACTATTGCATCCGTTACTGATATTTGTCCGGGCCTTCCATTCAATCTGTCTGTTCAAAATAATACTCCCGGATCCGCAGTTACCTATCAATGGCAATCTTCAACAGACGGTATAACCTTTACGGATATAACCGGAGCTACTGATAATACATTAACTACTTCCCAGGGGTCAGCCACGTATTATAGTCTACTGGTTACCTGTACGGCCAGCACCGCCAGTACCAATTCAACCCCTGTTCTTGTTCCCATGTCAGCTCCTACGAGTTGTTATTGCACGACATCTGTTGCAGGAAGTGCCGCAGATGAAGATATTTTCCATGTTACTATTGGAACACTTGATAATGCTTCTGATTGCAATACACTCGCTCCTGGTTTTGGGTCTATTCAAAACCGTTATTCCAACTATGCTGTTAGTGGCGGACCTACAGGAGATATTATTAATGGTGCCAATCCCATTTCCGTACAGGTAGGTACCTGCGGAGGTAATTTTGGTAATGCTGTGGCTGTGTTTATTGATGCAAACCATAGTGGAAGTTTTGAACCCAATGAAAGGGTTTATGTATCACCGCAATCTACAAATGGACCACACGTTGAAAATGGGGTGGCCAATCTTCCGCCAAACACTTTACTTGGCCCAACCCTGATGCGTGTGGTAAACGTGGAAACAGGAGCTCCGAACAGCATTACAGCATGTGGTGCATATAACTGGGGAGAAACCGAAGATTACACAGTGAATGTTGTTCCCTGCACAGGTGTTACTGTTACCGATCAACCTGTAGATGTAACGGTAACCTGTAGTGGAGATGCTATGTTCACAGCCAGTTTCGAAGGCGATTTTCCCGGAGTAAGTGGTTTTATATGGGAACGCCGGTTAACTCCGAACGATTCGTGGACAGTGGTTAGTAACGATAACCAGTTCTCTGATGCAACAAACGATACGCTTACAATTACTAATATCTCAGATGCACTAAACGGCAATGAGTTCAGGCTGGTATACACAGGAGCATGTACGGGACCAAGCTTTACAGATGCGGCCACACTGACCGTTAACCCCATTACTGCTGCTATTACACCCAACCCGGTAGAAGTTTGTTCAAATGCTACCAGCCAGGCTATTAGCATTACCAACCCAACCCCATCTCCGGTAACAAGCAATACAGTCTCCTCTGCCCCGCTGACAACTGTTATTCCAGATGCAGATCCTACTGGTATCATTACAGCTCCTTTGACAGTGGCAGCGCTTCCTCCTGGAGCAGCAATAACGGACATAAGCGTTACATTTAATATCAACCATACATGGGTAGGAGACCTGGATATTAACCTTGTTGCACCCAATGGGGAGATCCTTAATCTCGTAGGTTCTCTCAATGCCGGTACAGGGGGCAATGGTACAGATAACTTCACTAATACCACCATCAGTTCTTCATCGGTTAATCCTATCAGTGGTGCTGCAGCCCCACGTACAGGTGTATTTGCTGCAGAGAAGAGAACCGGTTATGGTCCTACTGCCTACACACAACTTGCAGGTACCGACTGGTCTGATCTTACAAGCACCCTCGCCGGTGACTGGAAATTAGCCATCGCTGATTTCGCAGGTGGTGATGAAGGAACCCTTACTTCATGGTCAATAACAGTTTCTTATACCATCCCTGTTGGTGCAAACGGAACATGGGCACCTACAACCGGGCTATTCCTCGATGCTGGTTTAACTCAGCCTTATACAGGATCAGCAGTAAATACTGTATATGTTGCTCCACCCGCTACAGGCACTGCACCTGAATACACTGTAACTGTTCAAACACCACTTTGTACTTCTCCTCCATTGACATTCCCTGTAATACGTGCTGAACCTTTAGGTAATATCAGCGATCCTGCGGATGCTACCGGATGTACAACAGGTACGGTTAGCTTCACTGCAGATGCAGATGCAGGCGGACCATTGAGCTACCAGTGGCAGGAAAGCAGTGATGGCGGCGCTACTTACCTGGATGTAACCGATGGCGGTGTCTACAGCGGTACAAATACCAATACTTTAACCCTCACCAATCCCGCACTTTCAATGGATGGATATTTATATCGGGTGATCATTTCGGTAAATGCTTGTGCAACCAGCGCTACTTCCAATGCTGCAGAACTCACCGTTAAAGAAAACTCATCCATCTCTATAGCAGCAGCTCCATTTACAAGTCTTTATCCAGGTTTGCAAACGAATCTCACAGCTACCATTACACCTTCGGGTGGCGGCACTTATACATGGTATCTCAATGGAACTCCTGTACAGGGAGCAACAGATGCAACTCATATCGTTGATATTGATGGATTGGGTGTGTACACTGCTGATGTGATTGATGCCAATGGCTGTCTTGCTTCCAGCAATTCAGTTACCATCATTGACTCTGCAAATACCAACCTGTTCATCTATCCTAATCCGAATACAGGCATCTTCCAGGTTAGGTTCTATGACAAGGCAAATGGAACTACCACTGCACGCACGGTTAATATTTATGACAGTAAAGGTTCAAGGGTATTCAGCAAACCATTTGATAATATCCTTGGATTCCAGAGAATGGATATTAATCTCAGTGGAAACCCGGGAGGTACTTATTTTGTTGAAGTTGTTGACAAAGCCAATGTAAGACTCCAGTCAGGAAAAGTGGTGATACTTAAATAAACTACATTTCCAAATATTTTAAAAAAGCCCTCCATCCGGAGGGCTTTTTGTTTACAACGGCTTTCATTTCAATAATTTAATTGGGAAATGGCTAATTAAATGGTATACGGGTGAGGGTTCCCCCGGGATTGAATTCAAGGCTAATTCAGATACGATTTTCCTGCAAAAAGCCTACCTTTGCTCCCCCGTTAAAAACCACGGGTAAATTTTATGTCATTCAATATTATTAACAAACAATTAAACGCAGAAGAACAGGAGCCAATGGCTGCCAATACAGCTGATGCTACTGCGACAACAAATGAACCTGTTGAGACTTTAAAAAGTCCCGAACAAAAGATCGAAACTGCACATGATGATTTCGATTGGAGCCGTGACAAGCGCAACGTTGTTAACTATTCAGCAGAAGAAAAAGCCAGGTACGACAACGTGTACGACAACACTTTCAAACAGATCAATGATGGGGAAATGATACAGGCAACTGTAGAATCGCTCACTAAAACAGATGCTGTTGTAAACATTGGTTTTAAAAGTGATGGCCTCATCTCATTAAACGAATTCAGGGATATGCCCGGAGGCGTTAAAGTAGGTGATGTGATTGAAGTAATGGTTGTAGAAAAAGAAGACAGGGAAGGCAATCTCAACCTTAGTCGTAAGTCTGCAAGAATTACAAGGGCATGGGAAAGGATTGTAGAAGTAAATAAAACAGGTGAGATTGTAACAGGACAGGTTACCAGCAAAACAAAAGGTGGATTGATCGTAGATGTATTCGGAATGGAAACATTCCTTCCAGGTTCACAAATTGATGTGAAGCCAGTAACAGATTATGACCAGTTCGTTGGAAAAACAATGGAATTCAAAGTGGTTAAGATTAATGAAGCTATTAAGAATGCCGTTGTTTCCCATAAAGCACTTATCGAAAGCGATATCGAAGCACAAAGGGCTGAGATCATCGGAAAACTCGAGAAAGGCCAGGTACTGGAAGGAACAATCAAAAACATCACAGATTTCGGTGCGTTCCTCGACCTCGGCGGCTTAGACGGATTATTATATATCACCGATATTTCATGGGGCCGTATCAATCATCCTTCAGAAGTATTGAAGATGGACCAGAAGCTGAATGTGGTGGTATTGGATTTTGATGATGACAAAAAACGTATCAGCCTTGGCCTGAAACAACTGACACCGCATCCATGGGATACATTGGCAGAAAATCTGAAAGAAGGTGAAATCGTAAAAGGTAAAGTAGTGAATATTGAGGACTATGGTGCATTCCTCGAGATCATGCCGGGTGTAGAAGGTCTTGTTCACGTAAGTGAAATCACATGGGCGAATACCCCGATCAATGCAAAAGAATTTTTCAAACTTGGTGATGAATACGAAGCGAAAGTGGTAACACTCGATAAAGAAACCCGCAAAATGAGTCTTTCTATTAAACAGATGACAGAAGATCCATGGAGCACGATCGAAACCAGGTTTCCCGAAGGTAGCAGGCACCAGGGGGTTGTAAAAAATATTACTCCTTATGGTGTTTTTGTTGAACTCGCTACAGGCATCGGTGGTATGATCCATATCAGTGACCTCAGCTGGTTGAAGCGTTTTAATAACCCGAATGAATATACCAAAGTTGGTAACAAGATTGACGTGGTTATCCTGAGTATTGATAAAGATGGCCGCAAACTTCAGCTTGGACACAAACAAATTGAAGAAGATCCTTGGAACTCTCTGGAAACGGTATTTTCTGAAGGTTCTATTCACGAAGGAACAGTAATTAAGAAAGATGATAAAGGCGCTGTTGTACAATTACCATACGGATTAGAAGGATATGCTCCGGCACGTCATCTATTAAAGCAGGATGAAAAGACAATCGTTGCAGATGAAACGGCCCAGTTCATGGTAATTGAATTCGATCGCAACGACAAACGCATCGTTTTAAGTCATACCCGTATCTGGGAACGCGAAAAAGAAGAAGAAAAGCAGATTGAGATGAAAGAAAAAAGAGCAGAAGCTGAGTCTACAAAGAAAGCTGTAAAGAATATCCAGAACAAAGTAGAAAAAGCCACTTTAGGCGACCTGGGTGTTTTAGCAGGATTGAAGGCTAAGCTTGACAGTGATGCTGCTACCGAAGGTGACACAAAAACAACAGAAGAACCAAAATCTGAATAAGCACAATTATCTTCAAAATATAAATCCCCCGGGTTCCGGGGGATTTTTTTATTCATTAATTTAAAACATGAGGCTCTTAATCAAAAGAATCTTCGTTTAAATGCACCTTTGTCATTTCATAAAAATGATTTTGAAGAATATGAACATCAATCGGGTTATAAATATGCCGGTGCTCATCGCGGTACCATAATTCCATCTTTGAAAAATCTCCTTCCCCCGGAACAACCATTCGAAATGCTCCCTTCGAATATTTTACCTGTCCGTTTCCATTGGGTTCTTTATGAAATTTAAATCTTGATAACGCTTCATCATTTACAGGTATACCACTAAGCTGGTAAGTTTCATACCAGAATTCCTGTCCTGTATCAACACATACTTGTTTTTCATCTCCGTTCAGGTTGGTTACTTCTCCAGACTTTTTATCTCCATCATTGTCGGCTATAAGATAATCGCCGATCCTGATCTCGCTGAATTTTAGCATATGGCATTTGTTTTAATAATCCAATTTAAGAAACAAAAAGTGAAAAGTCAACAGTGAAAAATGAGAATCTTTACACTCTTTTTTGTTTTTTACTTTTAACTTTTGATATTTTTTATTCCGCCCAACTCATCACGTATCCCAGGTTTTCTATATCCACTGCATCCTGTGTGAGCTGCAGGGGCCGGAATGTATCCACCATCACTGCCAGCTCTTTGGTTTCTTTTGCGCCGATGCTTTTTTCAACTGCCCCGGGGTGTGGCCCATGTGGAATTCCCGCAGGATGAAGCGTGATCATACCTCTTGTAACATGTTTGCGGCTCATAAAATCTCCATCTACATAATATAACAATTCATCGCTGTCAATATTACTATGATTATATGGCGCCGGAATTGATTGGGGATGATAATCATACATGCGTGGTACAAATGAACAAACGACGAATGCATCTGTTTCAAATGTCTGGTGAACCGGTGGTGGCTGATGCACCCTGCCGGTAATTGGTTCAAAATCGTGAATGCTAAAGATAAAAGGATAGCAACATCCATCCCATCCTATTACATCAAAGGGATGTGTGCCATAATGAATGCCATATAAAAAGCCTTTCTTCTTCGTATGAATAATAAAATCCCCTTTTTGATCAATTGTCTCCAGCTTTTCCGGAACCCTGATATCCCTTTCGCAGTAAGGAGAATGCTCCATCAATTGTCCATACCGGCTCAGATATCTTTTTGGATAACGGACAGGATGGAACGATTCTACGATGAACAACCTGTTTTTTTCATCTTTAAATTCTATTTGATATATCGTTCCACGAGGTAAAACGATATAATCGCCATAACCAAAGGATAATTCACCATAGCATGTTTTTACTATTCCACTCCCTTCATGCACAAAAATGATTTCATCAGCATCCGCATTTTTATAAAAATAATCTTTCGTTCCCTGCTGGGGAGCTGCCAATACAATATGGCAATCACTGTTTACCAGCACCGCTTTGCGGCTCTTAAGAAAATCCGGCTCAGGCTTAATATTAAATCCCTCAAAACTGCGGTGCTTTAACATCTTTTCTTCTGCAATCTTTGGGGTTACATCTATTGGAGGATCGCATTTTACTATTTGCGTAGGAGGATAAGTATGATATAAAATAGAATAATCATTAGAAAATCCTTCTGTAGAAAAAAGCTGTTCTGAATATAAGGTTCCGTCAGGTTTGCGGAACTGCGTGTGACGTTTGTGGGGAATGGTTCCCGCTTTATGATAATGAGGCATG
>JADMIO010803669.1_pt1 | contig 34784 bp, 35 predicted proteins | sample 8958161 | NCBI WGS metagenome assembly JADMIO01 (sample SAMN16585339, study PRJNA669376) | soil metagenome | isolation source: Crop rotation soil | place: USA: Cullars Rotation, Alabama | collected 2011
GCCGCGACTTCAAGTCACGTGAATTCCAAGCTTCGGATCCCACTGTGCTGGAAAGACGCTGAGCGGCGCGTCGGAGGCCTGATACCGGATGCCCAGCCCGCCGCCGAGATCGAGACGCGTGAGCGACGTAATGCCCGCTTCTCGCACTCCAGCAACAATCTCCAGGACCTTGATCACCGCTTCGACGAATGGCTCCGACTTCTTGATGCCCGAGCCGATGTGCATCGCGATGCCGGTGAGCAGGAGCCCGCGCGTCTTCGCCGCCCTGACGGCGAGGTCGAGCGACTCGTCGTACGGCACGCCGAACTTCATGCCCTTGGCACCCGTCGCGGTGTACGGATGGGTCTCGACCTTCACGTCGGGATTCACGCGGATGGCGACGGGCGCGGTGCGGCCGCTCGACTTCGCCACGTCGGCGAGCAGGTTCAGCTCCTCCTCCGACTCCACGTTGATCATCCCCACGCCGGCGTCGAGCGCCGCCTGCATCTCCTCCGCCGTCTTGCCGACGCCGCTGAACACCACGTCGGCGCCGGTGAAGCCCGCGGCCAGCGACCGGGCCAGCTCGCCCGACGACACGATGTCCACCCCCGCGCCCAGGCCCTTCAGCAGCGCAAGAATCGCGAGCGTGCCGTTCGCCTTCACCGAGTAGCACAGCCGGTGCGGCACCGGCGCCAGCGCGCGATCGAGCGCCTCGTACTGCGAGCGGATGCTGCCCGCGCTGTACACGTACGCCGGCGTGCCCACCGCCTCGGCGATGTCGGCGAGCCGCACGCCGTCGGTGGTCAGTACGCTTTCGCCCACACCGCTTCCGTCTTCGAGGGGGCGCCGCACCACATGCACGTCGTCGGGGCCGGGTGCGTCTGGAACTCCTCGTCAGGCAGCACGCGGATCGTCGCCTTGGTCTGCTCCTTGATCTCGGCCTCGTCCTTGCCGCTGCCGCAGAAGCCGCCGTAGGCGAAGCCGCCCTCGCCGTTCATCTGGGCGAGGAAGTCCTCCTTCGTCACGTTGCGCCGGCTCACCTGCTCGCGGCGCTGCTTCGCCTTCTCGAACAGCTCGCGCTGGATCTGGTCGAGGATCTGCTGCACCTCACCGACCAGTCCGGTGAGCGGGATCGGCATCTTGCCGCCGGTGCGCTTCGCCGCCGTGACGACGCCCTGCCCCACGTCGCGCGGCCCGACCTCGAGCCGCAGCGGCACGCCGCGCGCCTCGTGCTCGTAGTACTTGGCGCCGGGCTTCATGTTCTCGCGCATGTCGATCTCGACGCGGATGTTCGCGATCCCGCGCATCGCCGCCGCCGACTTCTCGCACACCTCCAGCACCGCGGCCTTCTCGGTGTCGGTCTTGTAGATCGGCACCATCACGACCTGCACCGGCGCGAGCTTCGGCGGACAGATGATGCCGACGTCGTCGCCATGCGTCATGATCAGCCCGCCCACGAGCCGCGTCGACACGCCCCACGAGGTGTTCCAGACGTACTCCAGCCCGCCCGCGGCCGTCTGGTACTTCACGTCGAAGCCCTTCGCGAAGTTCTGGCCGAGGTTGTGCGAGGTGCCCGCCTGCAGCGCCTTGTTGTCCTGCATCATCGCCTCGATGGCGTACGTGCGCAGCGCGCCGGCGAACTTCTCGCTGTCGGTCTTGCGCCCGGTCAGCACCGGCATCGCCATCCACTCCTCCGCGAACCGGCGGTACACCCCGAGGATCAGCAGCGTCTCCCGCTCGGCGTCCGCCTCGTCGGCGTGCGCGGTGTGGCCCTCCTGCCAGAGGAACTCCGTCGTGCGCAGGAACAGCCGCGTGCGCAGCTCCCAGCGCACGACGTTCGCCCACTGGTTGATGAGCAGCGGCAGGTCGCGGTACGACTGGATCCACTTCGCGTACATCGCGTAGATGATCGTCTCGCTGGTCGGCCGCACGACGAGGGGTTCCTCGAGCTCCTTGCCGCCGGCGTGCGTGACCACCGCCACCTCGGGCGCGAATCCCTCGACGTGCTCCGCCTCCTTGCTCAGGAACGACTGCGGGATGAAGAGCGGGAAGTAGGCGTTGCGATGCCCCGTCGCCTTGAACATGTCGTCCAGCGCGCGCTGCATCAGCTCCCAGATGGCGTAGCCGTTAGGCCGGATGACCATGCAGCCGCGCACCGGCGAGTAGTCCGCCAGCTCGGCCTTCATGATCACCTCGTTGTACCAGGCGCTGAAGTCCTTCGCCCGGGGCGTAATCCCTGATCCGCTGCTCACGTGCTCTCCTGTTGGTGCGGCGTGCGTGGGACGTCGTGCGGCGTGCGGCGTGCGGCGGCAAACCGGTAGCCGCCAAGTCCGGACATGCTCACGCGCTCTTCCTGCTTCGATTGCAGCTCGCGCACGACCACCTCGTGCTTCGCGCGCTCTTCGGGGCCGATCACCACCGCGTGCGTCGCGCCCCGCGTGGACGCCAGCTCGAGCTGCTTGCCCACCGTCATCTTCCGGAGCGCGTACTCGACGCGCACGCCGGCATCCCGCAGCCCATGCGCCAGCTTCAGCGCGACCGGCACGTCGTCCTCGCTCACCGTCACGACGAACACGTCGCACGACGACTCGGCGGCCGGGGCACCGTCGCGATCATTGATCATCTCGCCGATCACGACGTCGCCCATCCCGAAGCCCACCATCGGCAGGTCCGTGCCGCCGATCTGCTTGAGCAGGTTGTCGTACCGCCCGCCGCCGCAGATCGCGCGCAGCGTCCGTCCTGCGTCGAACAGCTCGAAGACGATTCCCGTGTAGTACGCGAGCCCGCGCACGATCCGGAAATCCACGTCGACGAACTCAGCGAGCCCCATCGCCTCCAGGTGCGCGAGGCACTCCTTGAGGTGCGACGCCGCCGGCAGGTCGAGCAGGCCCTTCGACTCGCCCAGCCCCGCTGCGAACTCCTTCACCCGCTGCGCCCGCGACTCGTCCGGGATTACCGCGGCGATCGCCGCTTCGGCGGCCTCCTTCGACTTCTCGTAGCGGTCGAACGCGCCGAGCACGCCGGCCGCCTCGCTCTCCAGCACGCCAAGCCCGGCCAGCGCCTCCGCCAGCACGCGACGGTCGCTGAGGCGCACGCGGATGTCCGACGCCTTGAAGCCCAGCGCGCGCACGATGTCGATCGCCACCGCGATCACTTCGGCGTCCGCGAGGCTCGACGACTCGCCGATGACGTCGACGTTCAGCTGCCAGTGTTCGCGCAGCCGGCCCCGCTGCTGCCGCTCGTAGCGGAACAGCTGCGGGATCGTGAACCACCGGATCGGCTTGCGCAGCGCGCCCGCCCGCTGCGCGACCATGCGCGCGAGCGTCGGCGTCATCTCAGGCCGGAGCGCAACCTGCCGCCCGCCCTTGTCGGTGAACGTGTAGAGCTGCGCGACGATCTCGTCGCCGCTCTTCTGCGTGTACAGGTCCAGCTTCTCGAGCGGCGGCCCGTCGTACTCCTCGAACCCGTACCGGCCGCACACCTCGCGCCACGCCGCGAAAATCCGGCGCCGGCGGGCGAAGATTTCTGGAAAGGCGTCGCGGAAACCTGGAAGCGATGCGAGATCCGACATGAGCCGCGAAATGTATCCCGCTACGCCACTTGCGAGTAGCCCGGAAGCAGCGCCATCGCGTCGCCGACGGTGTGGAACGAGCCCGTCACCAGCACCGTTCCGCCCGCCGCGCGCGCGGCCGCGAGCGCGGCGCCCAGCTCGGGCATGACGGTGCCCCACTCCGCCGCGTCGTCCGGATTCCACGCGCGATCACCCGCGCTCGGCGCCGTGGTCAGGATGATCCGGTCCACCGCCGGGGACAGCGCCGCGAGCATCTCGGGCCACGCCTTGTCGCGCAGGATCGCCACCACCGCGACGACCGGACGCTGCACCGGCTCGGCCTCGAGCGCCGCCACCAGTGCGCGCACGCCATCGGGATTGTGCGCGACGTCGAAGAGGTACGGACCCTGCCGGTCAAACCGCCCCGCGATCCGCGCCTCGGCCAGCCCGCGCATGATGGCGTCGCGCGTGGGCCGCCATGCCGCCGGCAGCGCCTGCACCAGCGCGATTGCCAGCGACGCATTCGCCGTCTGGTGCGGGCCGCACAGGCCGAGCGGGGCGCCCGCCGCGAGATCGTGCGGCACCTGCGTCAGCTTCGCGCCCCGCTCTTCCACGCTCTCGGCCATCGCGGTGAGCAGCGCCGGGTCCCGCTCGGTGGTGAGGAACGGCACGCCCGGCTTGGCGATTCCCGCCTTCTCGCGCGCGATGCCGGCGAGGTCGCTACCGAGGTAGTCGGTGTGCTCGAGCGCGATCCGCGTGACGCCGGCCGCGAGCGGATCGACGACGTTGGTGGCATCGAGCCGCCCGCCGAGGCCGACCTCGATCACCGCGATCTCCGCCCCCCGGGCGGCGAAGTCGGCGAAGGCGATCGCCGTCGTGATCTCGAAAAAGGACGCGTTCAGCTCGAGCGCGAGCGGCTCCAGCCGCGCCGCCCAGGCCGTCAGCGCCGCCTCGCTCGCCTGCTGCCCGTCGACGGTGAAGCGCTCGAGCAGCGAGACCAGGTGTGGCGAGGTGTAGAGACCCGTCCGGTGCCCCGCGGCGCGCAGGATCGCCGCCGTGAACGCCGAGGTGCTGCCCTTTCCGTTGGTGCCGCCGATGTGCACCGACGCGAAGTGACGCTCCGGATGCCCCAGAGACGCGAGCAGGGCCCGGGTCGTCTCGAGGCCCCACTTGATACCACCGGTTGTCCTGGGAAACAGAAAACGACGTGCATCGTCGAAACTGCGGATCGTCAGGCGGCCGGCACTCCCTCGAGGGCGGGCTCGTTCATCAGCATGCGCAGCAGGCGGCTCGTGGTGTGGCCGAGGCGTCCCCGCGGCACGACGGCGTCCACCATCCCGTGCTCCAGGAGGAACTCGGCGGTCTGGAAGCCTTCGGGCAGGTCCTGGCCGATCGTCTGCTTGATCACGCGCGGTCCCGCGAACCCGATCACGGCGCCCGGCTCCGCCAGGATCACGTCGCCCTGCATCGCGTAGGACGCGGAGACGCCGCCGGTGGTCGGGTTGGTCAGGATCGAGATGAACGGCAGGCCCTGCTCACGCAGCTGCGCGATCACCACCGACGTCTTCGCCAGCTGCATCAGCGACAGCACGCCTTCCTGCATGCGCGCGCCCCCGGAGGCGGAGACGATGATCAGCGGCGTCCGGTCCACCAGGGCGCGCTGGCCGGCGCGGGCGATCTTCTCCCCGACCACCGAGCCCATCGAGCCGCCCATGAACCGGAAATCCATGACCGCGAGATGGATCTGCAGGCCGTCGAGCGTCGCGCTGCCGCAGAGCACCGCGTCCTCGGTACCGGCCTTCTTGTAGTAAGCCGTCAGGCGGTCGCGGTAGGACTCGAACTGGAGGGCATCGACCGAGCGCAGGTTGCCGTCGAACGGCTCGAAGGTGCCTTCATCGGAGAGGACGGTGATGTAGTCGGTGGCCTCCACCCGGCGGTGGTAGCCGCACTGCATGCACACCTCGAGGTTGCGGGCGAAGTTCTCCCGCACGTCCACGTGGCCGCATTGTTCGCACTTGTCCCAGACATCCGGAGGGATTTCGAGCTTCTTGCGATCGCTCGTCCTGACTTTTCGTTCTTTCCGGAACCACGCCATGCTGGCCACGCCCGCGAAAAAGGCAGTCTGCCGCCGCCGCAGCGGCCCCGGACACCAAGTTCGTAATCTGGACCTGAAGACCCCGGCAACGCTAGGGTCTATCTGTAAGTCATTGCTACGTCTCGCGATACCCAAGCTCTCGCCCCTCGCGCGCCAGCCGGAGGCAGAGCCCGATTCCGATGAGGCAGGTCAGCAGGAAGGAGCCGCCATACGAGAAGAATGGAAGTGGAATTCCTGTGATTGGCATCACGTTGGCCGTCATGCCGACGTTCTCGAAGATGTGGCTGAAGAAGATGCCGGCGATGCCGAACGCCAGGAGGCTGCCGAACGGGTCGGGACAGCGGCGCGCGATGCGGATGATCGTTAGAAGAAGTAATAGGAAGAGCACCAGCGCCACCGTGATGCCCACGAAGCCCAGCTCCTCCCCCACCACCGAGAAGATGAAGTCGGTGTGCTGCGCCGGGAGGAAGGCCAGGCGCTTCTGCGATCCCTCGGTGAACCCCTTCCCGAGCAGGCCGCCCGACCCGATCGCGATCTTCGACTGGATGATGTGCCAGCCGGTCGCCCGCGGGTCTACCTCGGGGTTCAGGAATGAAACTAGGCGGTTCTGCTGATAGGTCTTGAGATGGTCCCACATCGGCTTGGCGACGATGCCGGTGACCAGGTTCGCCCCCACGACCGCCAGGCCCTCCCAGACGAACGGCCGCCAGATCACCAGCAGCGTGCCGATCAGGACGATCCAGATGCCCCACGAGAGGATCGAGAAGGCCAGGATCAGCGAAAGGATGGGCGATGCCAGCATAACGAGCAGCCGGATCGGGACCCCGCCCCAGTAGAGCATGAAGAAGAGGATGCCCGCGAACACGATGGCGCTGCCGAGGTCGGGCTGCAGCATGACCAGGCCGGCGGGCACGGCCGCGATCGCCACCGGGACGATCAGGTCGCGCATGGTGCGTGGCGCGGCCCGAAGCGCCCCGAGGTAGCGGGCCAGCATCAGCACCGTGGTGAGCTTGGCGAGCTCCGCCGGCTGCCCCAGGGTCACGCCGCCTATCGAGAGCCAGGACTTGGTGGATGCGGCGGTGCCCTTGCCCGACCCGACGGCCAGCAGCAGCACCAGGATGCCCAGCCCGATGACGTAGCAGATGGGCGCGATCCACTCCAGGAAGCGGGGTGACAGCCGCATCACCAGCGCGGCCGCGATGCAGCCGATCACCAGCCAGGCGACCTGGCGCTCCCACACGTGGGTGGCCGGCGTCGGGATGTCGGTCTGGCCCGCCGAATAGAGGATGAGGAGTCCGTAGAACATCAGCGCGCTCGTCACGAGGACGAGCGGACGGTCGAGCTTGGGGAGGGTCATCGCTGCGCCCCGGCCCGCGCGATGGGACGCTGCGGCGGCCTCGTGCCCGAATCGAGCGGCAGCGACCGCGGGGCAGAGTCCTCGGGGATGATGATGGCGGGGATGTCCTTGTCGGCGGTGGAGTCCCCCGCCAGCAGGTAGTGCGCGATGGCGCGCGCCACGTACGGCGCCACGGTGGTCCCGTGCAGGCCGAATTCCATGATGCCGCCCACGACGATCCGCGGCTTTTCGGCCGGCGCGAAGCCGATGAACCACCCGTGGTCGGGGCCGTGCGGATTCTGCGCGGTGCCGGTCTTGCCGGCCATCTGGAGGTTCGCGATGCGCGAGCCGCGCGCGGTGCCCTGCTCGACCACCGCGACCAGCGCCCGGCGCACCCCGAGGAAAGTGGACTCCGGCAGCACCATCGGCGCGGGCGGAGCCTGCAGCGGACGCACGATGTACGGCGTCGGCACGCGGCCGCCGTTGCTGAGCCCCGCGTAGAAGCGCACCATGTTGATCAGGGTCTGCGAATTCTCGCCCTGCCCGATCGAGAGGTTCAGCGACACCGCGTTGGTCCAGCCGCCGCGTCCGTACACGCGGTCATAGTAGGCCGTGTCGCGCGGGAAGGCGGGCAGGATCTCGTTCGGGAGGTCGATGCCGCTGCGCGACCGGAAGCCGAGCGCGTTGCCCGACTCGAGGAAGTTCGCAATGCCGATCCGCACGCCGAGCTGGTAGAAGTAGACGTCGCACGAGCTGGCGACGGCGCCGATGAGGTCGAGCGAACCGTGTCCCGCGGGGCGCCAGCACTTCCAGAACCGGTTGCCCCACTGCATCCCGCCGCGGCAGGGCACCTGCATGTGGGAGTCGAAGCGCACGAGGCCGCGCTGCAGCGCCACCAGCGCGGTGGCGAGCTTGAAGGTCGAGGCCGGCGGATAGCGCGTGCCGATGGCGCGGTTGAGCAGCGGAATCGTCGGGTCGGTGTTCAGCGCGCCCCACACCTCGCGTGACACCCCGCCGACGAAATCGTTAGGGTTGTACGCCGGATATGAATACAGGGCGAGGATGGCGCCGTTGCGCGGGTCCATCGCCACCATCGCGCCGCGGTAGCGCCGCGGCCAGATCGAGTCAATGAAGAGCTGCAGGTCGAGATCGATGGTGGTGTGCAGGTCGCGGCCCGCCACCGTCGGCAGCGCCTGCGCTCCTTCCTCGCGCACCACCCGTCCCAGCGCATCCACTTCCACGAAGCGCACGCCGTCGGAGCCCTGCAGCGAATCCTCGTACTGCTTCTCGAGCCCCACCTTGCCCACGATGGACCCGGGCCGCCGGCCTTCGTACGCCGGGGTGGTGAGCTCCTGCTCCGTCACTTCGCCGACGTAGCCCACGAGGTGCGCGACGGCCGTGCTGTCGGGGTACGCGCGCTTCGGCTCCGTCTGGATCACCAGCCCGGGCAGCGAGCTGCGGCGCTCCTCGAGGCGCGACACCAGGGAGAACGGCGCGTCCTTCACGACGAGGGTCGGCTCGTACGGCGCGGCGCGGTGGCGCTGGAGGATGACGCGGATCTGGTCCGAGTCGAGCCCCACGAGCGGCTGGATGCGTCCCAGCATCGCGCGCAGAGAGTCGGCCTGGTACGCCAGCAGCAGCACCGAGTAACCGGGCACGTTCTCGGCGATGATCTTGCCGGAGCGGTCGAGGATCACGCCGCGCGGCGCGGGCTGCGGAATCGGGCGCAGGCGGTTGGATTCCGACTTGAGCTGGTACTTCCCGTGCTCGATCACCTGCAGGCGCAGGAACTGGATCATCAGCAGCGCGAAGATGACCATCAGCACGCGGCCGGCGAAGGTGCCGCGCTGCGCGAGCAGGAACGGCTGGAACGACTGGCGGCCGACGCTCACCGGCTTGCCCTCGTGTCGAGCCACGAACGGAACAGGACGCGCACCACCAGCGCGGCGGCGGCGGTGGACAGGGCCGCGAGCGGCGAGAGCACGCCGAGCTGCCAGAGCAGCGCGTTGCTCTCGAGCTGGTTGCTGGCCAGCACCTGGATGATGTCGCGCAGCCACGCCGCGACGAAGACGAACAGCGCGTTGATCAGCAGGTTGTCGGTGACGAACATCGAGCGGATCCAGCCCGCGCCGAAGCCGATGATGGTGGTCGCGAGTGCCGCGGCGCCGAACGCCGTGGGCGCGACGGCGTCGGTGAGCACGCCGACGACGAAGCCGGTGATCGCCCCGAGCCCCGGCCGCACCCTGATCGCCATGAACAGCAGGGCGATGAGGAGGAAGTCGGGCGTGAAGCGCGGATCGCCGAGGCGCGGCCGCAGCGCGAAATGCGCGACGACAAGCAGCGCCAGGACGACCCAGAACCGATAGCGGCGACCCATACTACCGGATACCGGATACCGAATACCGGATACCGAAGAGACCCGACACCGATCGGTATCCGGTATCCGGTATCCGGTATCCGTTTCTCATTGCCGACACGGCGCATGCGGATCACCATGCGGCCCGTTCACCAGGGGCCGGTGATCCATGTTCGCGATCGCGCGCGCGGCGCCCTCCACCAGCGTCACCACGCGGGCCATGTTCGTGTAGTCGATGTACTGCGCCTCGTCGGTGACCTGGTGATAGTCCTGGTGCTCGCCGCGCGAGAACGCGACCGACGGAATGCCGTAGCGCGCATAACTGTAGTGGTCGGCGCGGCAGTAGTACTGGAGCGGGTGGCCCGGCTGGTCGAAGGTCGTGTTGAACACGAACGGCGTCGGGAGTCGCCGGTTCACCGCCTCGAGCGTATCGCCGAACTCGGTCGACAGGCGCCGCAGGCCGACTTCCTCGAGATACTGCGGGCCGCCGCCCTCGACGTCCGCGGCGCCGCCGCGGCCGATCATGTCCTCGTCGATCTCCGCGACGATCGAGTCGATCGGGACCGTCGGATGATCGGTGAACCACTGCGAGCCCAGGAGGCCGCGCTCTTCCGCGGCGTGATTCACGAAGAGGATCGAGCGCTTCGGCCGCGGGCCGGCGGACAGCACCCGCGCCAGCTCCATCAGCGCGACGGTGCCGGTGCCGTCGTCGTCGGCGCCGTTGAAGATCGAGTCCTGCCGCGCGGGGTGCGCGGCGCGGAGGCTGTCGCGCAGCGCCGCGACCCGCGTCGCTTCCGCCGCCGTCGGCTCGCGCATCCGCGAATCCGCGCCCATCGGCCGCACGACGGTGTTGAACGCGCGCGTGGAATCGTGGTCGACGGCGCCGCGCGTGAAACCGACGTGATCGTTATGCGCGCTCAGCGACACGTAGGTGCCCGCGAGCGCGGGATCGCTGCCGCGCAGGATGCCGACGACGTTGCGCGCGGGGAATTCGAGCGGCCCGCGCGTGAAGGACGCCATGCCCCGCAGCGCGCCGCCGGAGAGCAGCGCCTCGGCGGCCGAGCGCGTGACGAGCATGGTCCGGATCACGCGCGCCGGCGGCATGGTGTCGGCCGTGACCTGCGGCTGGAGGATCTGGTCCACGAGATCGGACGGCACGACGTCGAGCGCCGCCGTCGCCAGGCCAGCCATGCCCGCGAGCCGCGGGCTGAAGGCGAGCGGTCCGATGAATCGGTTCGCCGTGCGCAGGTCCATGCCCGCGGGGATGCTGACCACCACGAGTTTGCCCGCCACGCTCCCGGCTGCCGGCCAGGTCGAGCTGTCGTTGAGCACGCCGCCCGAGACCGCGGTAACGCCGTCCAGCGACCAGTTGCCCGCCTTGCGGCTGCCCTGCGGGATGAAGTCGCGGCCGAGCGTCAGCGTCCGTCCGCCGGCCTGGATCGTGGAGGACCGGTCGAAGCCGTACCGGACGAACGGGATGACCTGGAAGAACGTGCCGTTCTCGCCCGCGGGCTCGAGACCGTAACGGGCGAACGTCGCGGCGACCCAGTCCGCGGCCTTCATGTTGCCGGGGCTGCCGGTGTCGCGCCCGCCCATCGAGTCATGCGCGAGCGCGAAGAGCTTCACGCGCAGGCTGTCGGCATTCACGGCGGCGCGCGCATTGGGCCGGCGCTGCGCGTGCAGCGGCGGCACAAGGAGCGCGAGGACGGCGGCGGCGGCGATCGGGTTACGGCTGAATCGGCGCATCGGGTCTCCGGATGGGGCGGCGTGCCCTGGGTGGTGGCTGCTGCGTCGTCGTATCGGCGGCGAGAGAATCGGATTCCGGGCGCGGGAACGCGGCGGTCAGCGTATCGGCGACGTGAATGCTCTGGAGCACCATGACGTGCGACGCCTGCGCGGGATGCACGGCCGGACGCAGGACGTACGTCCGCTCCCACCCCGCGGATTCGCTCAGCACGCCGGCCACGGTGCCGATCGGGATGCCGCGCGGGAAGACGCCGCCGAGCCCGCTGGTGACGACCCGCGTGCCGGGCTGCAGCACGTCGCGGTAGGACACGCCGCGCAGCTCCATCAGCTCGCCCTCGCGCGCGCCGCGGCGCGCCGCGACGATGCCGAAGACGCGCTCGTTGTCCACCATCGCGCTCACCCGGAAATCGGGGTGCGTCCACGCGAGCGCCACGCTGGTATGGCGGTCCACCGTGCGCACCAGGCCCACGAGTCCCTCGGGCGCGACGACCGGCGCGAGCGCCTGCACGCCTTCGCCGGAGCCGACCGACAGGATGAGCGTGAGGCCGTCGGTCACCCCGGACTGGTGCAGCACCTCGCCGTGCACGAACCCGACGCCCAGCCGCGCGCTGAGACCCAGGAGCCCCCGCAGCCGCGCATTCTCGGCCATCAGCTGCGGGAGCGAGGCGGTCGCCAGCGCGAGGCTGTCGCGCTCGGCGCGCAGGAGGTCCAAGCGCGCGCGGTTCTCGCCGGAGCGCACCGAGGAGCGCTCGACGCCTAACGCGGGAGCGAGGACCGTCTGGCGGAGGAAGCCGGCGAGGGGGATGCGAAGCCCGGCGGGCAGCGCGAGCGCCACGAGCGAGAGCACGAGACAGGCGGCGAAGGCGAGCGTATCCGCCCGCGTGCCGTAGCGATCGCCGCGCAGGGCCACGTGGCCGTCAGGTCGTCAGGACGGAGCGGTACTTCTCGGGATCGTCGAGGATTCTGCCGGTGCCGCGGACGACGCACGTGAGCGGATCCTCGTCCACGTGAATCGGGAGGTTGGTCTCGTGCGACAGCAGGACGTCGAGCCCGCGGATCAGCGCGCCGCCGCCCGTCATCACGATGCCGCGGTCCACGATGTCGCTGGCCAGCTCGGGCGGCGTGATCTCGAGGGCGCGGCGCACCGCGTCCACGATCTGCTGCACCGGCTCCTGGATCGCCTCGCGGATCTCGCTCGAGTGCACGCGCACCGTCTTCGGGATGCCGCTCACGAGGTCGCGGCCCTTCACTTCCATCTCGCGCTCCTCGCCCACCGGGGCGGCCGAGCCGATCTGGATCTTGATGCGCTCCGCCGTCGGCTCGCCGATCAGCAGGTTGTAGTTCTTGCGCATGAACTGCACGATCGCGGTATCCATCTCGTCGCCGCCGGTGCGGATCGACGTGTCGCACACGATGCCCGAGAGCGCGATGACCGCGATCTCCGTCGTACCGCCGCCGATGTCGATCACCATGTTGCCCGTCGGCGTCTCGATAGGCAGGCCCACGCCGATCGCCGCCGCCATCGGCTCGGCGACCATGTAGACCTCCTTCGCGCCGGCCGACTGCGCGCTGTCGCGCACCGCGCGCTTCTCCACCTCGGTGATCCCGCTCGGCACGCACACGATGACCTTCGGCTTCACCGGGAAGACGTGCTTGCTGATGATGGTGCCGAGGAAGTAGCGCAGCATTTTTTCGCAGACGTCGAAGTCGGCGATGACGCCGTCCTTCATCGGGCGCACGGCGAGCACGCCGTCGGGCGTCCTGCCTAACATCCGCTTGGCCTCGAGCCCGATGCCCATGATCTTGCCCGTGCCCTTCTGCACGGCGACCACCGACGGCTCGTTGAGCACGATGCCTTCGCCACGCACGTACACGAGCGTGTTCGCGGTGCCAAGATCGACGGCAATTTCGTTCGCGGGAAGAAACGCGCCGAGTTTAAAGGAGGGCCACTTCATTCAGCCGTGCATGCCCCGGGGGTGGCAGGTTGAAACCGTCGTCTTCGGGAGCCGAGAACACCCCCTAAGTCATTGAAACTACTCCAACATAGCCCACCTCATAATCACGGGCAATGGCCTTACTTCTGCCGTTTTGACCCGCGCGCACGCAGGGTCGTCCTGCAGGGGTGTACCGGGTCTCGTGCTGCTTGGTTCCCGTTGAGTGTGGCATCGGTGCCCGGTACCTTTCCGCGATGCACGTCACCAGGCCTCACGATATCGCGGTCGTCGACAACGACCTGTGCGACGAATGCGGTCTCTGCATGCCGCTCTGTCCCCCCGAAGCCATCCACATGACCCGCAAGGGCCTGATCGTGGACCCGATCACCTGCACCGGCTGCGTGAAATGCATCGCGCCGTGCCCGGTCGGGGCCCTGTCCATGGTGCCCGCTCCCCACACGAGCGGTCTCGCGCTTGCGTAAGGTCGACGTGCTGGTGGTCGGCGCGGGTCCCGCGGGCTGCGTCGCCGCCTGGGAAGCCGCCGCTGCCAGCAAGCAGCTCCAGGTTCTCTGCGTGGAGCGCGACCGCGCCATCGGCGCGCCGGTGCGCTGCGCCGAGGGCGTGGGGTCCGCCGGACTGAAGGAGTTTCTGAATCCGGATGGGGCCACCTGGGTCGGCCGCAAGATCACCCGCGTCATCTTCTGGGCTCCCGACGACACCGAGGTCCAGGTCGGCGGCGGCGACGTCGGCTACGTGCTCGACCGCACCCGCTTCGAGCCGGCGCTGGCCGACGAAGCTCGGCGGGCCGGCGCCCAGTTCGAGATCCGCACCGAGGTCATGGCCATGACCCGGGCCAACGACGCCTGGCAGGTCCGGCTCGAAGGCCCGCGCGGCGTGGAGGACGTGGAGGCGAAGGTCGTCATCGGCGCCGATGGCGTCGAAGGCATCATCGGGCGATGGGCCGGTCTCGACACCCGGGTCGCGTCGCGCGACATGGAGTCGTGCGCGCAGTACATCGTGTCGAACATCCAGTTCGATCCCGACGCGATCTATCTCCACTTCGCCGATCGCTGGGCGCCGGGCGGCTACGCCTGGATCTTCCCGCGCACCGTGACCGCGGCGAACGTCGGCCTCGGCATGGTCGCGCTGAAGAGCAACGGCAGCAACGCGCGGCAGTATCTGGACGGCTACGTCCAGCGCTACTTCCCCGGCGGGACCGTCACCGGACTCACTGTGGGCGGCGTCATCGTGGCCACGACGGTGAAACGCACCGTGGCGGACGGGGTAGTCCTCGCAGGCGACTCGGCGCACATGATCAACCCGCTCTCCGGCGGCGGCATCGTCAATGCGATGAAAGCGGGCCGGCTGGCGGGGCGACATGCGGCGGCGGCGGTCTGTGCCGGCGACACCTCCGCGGCACGGCTCCAGCGGTATCACGACGAGTGGATGGCCCTGCTGGGCGACGACCATCTCAAGTACTACCGCATCAAGGAGGCGCTGAACAAGCTGGATGACGAGTTCTTCAACAAGCTGGCCCGCACGGTGAATGGCATCCCGATCGAGAAGCGCACGCTCGGCAGGATCTTCGGGCACGCGCTGATCAATCACCCGTCGCTGATCCCTGTCGCAGCGAGGTTCTTCGTATGAAACAGACGTACAAGCGTACAAGCGTAGAAGCGTCGAAGCGTGTTCTGCTTGCGTCGTGCCTCGTCGTCGGCCTTTCCAGCTGCGCAACCATGCGCTCCATCACCGCCCTGCGGCAGGTGGATTTCGCGATCGATCGCGTCGCGGGCATTCGCCTCGCCGGCGTGAGTCTCGACGGCATTCGCCGCCCGAGCGACATCAGCCCCATCGAGGCGGCCCGCATCACCGCGGCGGCGCTGCGCGGCCAGCTGCCGCTCGAGTTCGACATCCACATCCTCGGCAACAACCCCGCCGAGAACAACACAACGGCGCGGCTCACGCGCTTCCAGTGGACGCTCGACCTCAATGGGCGCGAGACCGTCTCGGGCTCGCTCGATACCGCGTACGTGTTCCAGCCGGGCGGCACCACCGACGTGCGGCTCCCGATCCGGCTGGACGTGAACCAGTTCTTCCATCAGAGCGGCCAGGACATGATCGACCTCGCCCTCGGCCTCGCCGGACTCGGCACCCGCGAGACCCAAGTGCAGATCAGGGCGGTCCCGACGATCGATACGCCGCTGGGGGCGATTCGGTATCCCAATGCCATCACCATCGTAAAGAGAACGGTAGGACCCTAGAACGTCGAAGCGTTAAAGCGTTGAAGCGTCGAAGCGTTTGACAACGTTTCGGCGCTTTGACTTTTTGACGGGTTTGTCCGCCAGATCCGCAGGAATTGTTTCCGGATTCAACGGGTAGGATTGATCGCAATCATTATCCAACGAATTCAGCGGAGGCCTTCCGATATGGCTGACAAGATGAAGAAGGGCGGCGGCGACGCCAACCGCGACCCGATCACGAAGGAGCCCGGCGCGCATCCCGCGGGTGTCGGCGTAGGCGGTGCTGGTGGCGCGGCTGCCGGAGCCGCCATTGGCGGAGCCGTTGGCGGACCGCCCGGCGCGCTGGTGGGTGGCGCGATCGGCGCCGTCGCCGGTGGACTCGCCGGCAAGGGCGCGGCGGAAGCCGTGAACCCGACCGTCGAAGACGCCTACTGGCGCGACAACTACAAGAACCGTCCGTACGCCTCGGCCGACAGCTACGATCGCTGGAAGCCGGCCTACGAGTACGGCTGGAATTCGTACGGCAAGTACAAGGGCAAGAAGTTCGAGCAGGTCGAGCCGGATCTCCGGCGCGACTGGGAAAAGACCGAGTACAACAAGAACCTGACGTGGGACAAGGCCCGCCAGGCGTCGAGCGACGCATGGCACCGCGTGGAGCGGGCGATCCCCGGCGACGCGGACAAGGACGGCCGGTAAACCGTCGAAACGCTGAAACGTCAAAGCGTCGAAGCGTTCTATCACGTTTCGACGCTTCGACGTTTCGACGTTTGGACGTCATTATTGAAGCATGCCCCCGCGCTGGCTCACCTTCCTTGGCAGCTTCATCGCCGACCTCACCTTCCAGACCGACGCCCTTCCCTCCTGGGGACAGACCGTCCTCGGCAGCGGCTTTCGCATCGGCGCGGGCGGGAAAGGATCGAACCAGGCCGTCGCCGCGGCGCGGCTCGGCGCCGACGTGTGCTTCATCGGCAAGCTGGGACGCGACGCCTTCGGCGACCTGGCGCGCCGCACGTGGGAAGCGGAAGGCATCGACACCGCCTTCTGCATCGACACGCCCGATCACGGTACCGGTGCGGCCGCCGTCATCGTGCATCCGCAGCTGGGCGAAAACGCGATCGTCGTGGACCCCGGCTCGGGCATGCATCTTTCCGTCGCCGACCTCGAGCGCGCCGCGCCTCGCATCGCCGAATCCGCGATGTTCATCACGCAGCTCGAGCTGGCGGCCCCGGTGGTCGCCCGCGCGTTGCAGATCGCCCGCACGGCCGGCGTTCCCACGATCCTCAATCCGGCGCCCGCCATTCCGCTGCGCGAGGGCGTCTACGCGCTCTGCGACTATCTGACGCCCAACGAGAGCGAAGCCGGACACCTGGCGGGATTTCCCGTCGCCGACGTGGACGACGCGCGGCGGGCGGCCGAAGTGCTTCATGGCCGCGGAGCCGCGAACGTCGTGGTGACGCTGGGAGCGCGGGGCGCGTACGCGAGCGACGGCCGCTCCTCGCTCCACGTGGAGGCCTTCCATTTCGCTCCGGTGGCCGAAACCACCGGCGCCGGCGACGCCTTCAACGGCGCGCTGGCCGTCGGGCTTTCCGAGGGGATGACCCTGTTCGAGGCAACGCGTTTCGGCTGCGCGGTGGCGGGGATTTCGGTGACGCGCGCTGGAACGTCCGCGTCCATGCCACGAAGAGGAGAGGTGCCGGCGATCTCGTAGGGGCGGCCCTCGCGGCCGCCCTCAGCAAACCTCCGTCAGCGAGCGTAGTTTAAGTCTCTACCAAACTTCCTTCGGAGGCCTCCCGGAATGCGTCGTTCACGCTTCGCCATACTCTCCATCGCCGCCGCGCTCGCCGCCGCCGCGCCGCTTCGCGCGCAGTTCGGCCAGCCGTCCGGCTTCGTCGTCGAAAATCCCGTGCTGCGGCGCATGTGGTCGCTCGGCATGGACAGCTCGAATCTCGAGCGCTACGCGCAGGTCCTCTTCGACTCGATCGGTCCGCGCCTCGTCGGCACGCCGCAGATGGACGCCGCCCAGCGCTGGATGCTGAACACCTACCAGGCGCTCGGCATTACGGCGCGGCAGGAGCGCTACGGCACGTGGCGCGGATGGCGTCGCGGGCCGTCGCGCATCGAGCTGATCCAGCCGCGCGCGCGCACCCTCGAAGGCACGATGCTCGCCTACAGCCCGGGCACCAATGGACGGCCGGTACGCGCGCCGGTCATCATCCTGCCCGACGTCGCCGACAGCAATGCCCTCGTGCAGTGGCTCCCGCAGGCCCGCGGCAAGCTCGTGCTGGTCTCCTTCCCGCAGCCGACGTGCCGCCCGGACAGCGCGATCACCGCGCACGCGACGGCGGCGAACTGGACCCGCTTCCGCGCGCAGCGCGACACCGCGCAGCGCGCCTGGACCGAGCGGATCCGGAAGACGGGCTATCCCGGCGGCCTCTCGAACGGCAACATCGCGCGGCGCCTGGACCAGGCCGGTGTGGCGGGTGTACTCACCAACACCTGGTCCCAGGGCTGGGGCGTGGACCGCATCTTCTCCGCGATCACCGAGCGGGCGCCGGTGTTCGACGTGAGCTGCGAGGACTACGGCCTGCTGTATCGTCTCGCGGAGCACAACCAGGGGCCCGTCGTCGAGATCACGGCCGAGTCGCAGAGCCTCGGCGAGGTGCCCGCCTCGAACGTGATCGCCGAGATCCGCGGCAGCGAGCTGCCTGACGAGTACGTGATCCTGTCGGCCCACTTCGACTCGTGGGACGGCGCCTCGGGCGCCACCGACAATGGCACCGGCACCATCACGATGCTGGAAGCCATGCGGATCCTGAAGGCGGCGTATCCCAACCCGCGCCGCACGATCCTGGTGGGTCACTGGAATTCGGAGGAGATGGGGCTGGTCGGATCGCGGGCGTTCGCGGCCGACAATCCCCGCGTGGTCGAAGGGCTGCAGGCGCTCTTCAACCAGGACAACGGCACCGGCCGGATCCAGAACGTGAGCGCCTCGGGTCTCGTCAATGCAAGCGCGAACCTCGCGCGCTGGCTGTCGAACCTGCCGGCCGACATCACGCGCAACGTGACCTTCGGCTTCCCGGGCAGCCCGTCGGGCGGCGGCTCCGACAACGCGTCGTTCATCTGCTCGGGCGCGCCGAGCTTCGGCCTGGGCAGCGAGGGGTACGACTACGGCACCTACACATGGCACACGAACCGGGACACCTACGACAAGCTGGACTGGGCCGACCTGCGGAACAACGCCACCATGGTCGCGATGCTCGCCTACATGGCGAGCGAGGATCCGCAGCGCGTGCCCCGCGATCGCCGCACCATCATCCAGGGGTTCCAGGGGCAGCCGGGCCAGTGGCCGGCCTGCGTGGAGCCGACGCGATCGACGCCGAGACCGTTGACGCGGTAGCCGCTTGACGAGGGCCCGCCGGGCATCGTTCCGCATCGCGGGGCGCGTGCTCGGCGGGCTTGTCGTGCTCGCCATTCTCGTCGTCGCCGCCGGCGTCTTCGCCACGCGCCGCGCGCAGTCGGTGATCCAGCGCCTGCTCGACGACTTCGCCACCACCACCGTCAGGGAAAAGTCGGGCGGCGCCTATCGGCTCACCGTCGGGCGCGTGAAGCTCAACTGGGCGCTGCGCCACGTCGGCGTCGATTCCGCGATCCTGACGACCGACAGCGCGGCCAACCAGGCGCTCGCGCGGCCGCTGCCCGGGATGCGCGTGGGGCTCTACGGCTGCATGGTGGGCGGCGTCAGCCTGCATCGCCTGATCTTCAACAAGGGCCTGGACGCGCGGCGCTTCGGCTGCAGCGTGGTGACGGTCGAGGTGGACGTCCCCCGCGCGGTGCAGCTGCCGCCCGCGACCGAGGTCGTGGCCGACGCGACGACGCCGGACTCCGCGCGCGCCCAGAGCTTCCAGTCCATCCAGCAGGGCCTGAAGCTGCCCGCCTTCGCGCCGCGGCTGCGGGTGCGCCGCATCGACTTCCCGCACACGTCGTTCGTGCTGCGCCGGCCGCTCGCGCGCGGCGGCCAGGCGACGCTCGTGCTGGAGCACCTCGAGTGGAGCATCCGTGACATGATCATCGACCCCGACCAGCCGCTCACGGCGTCGCGGCCGCTGTTCGCGCGCGCGGTGAATGTCGGGGCCGACAACTTCACGCTGCACCCCGACAGCATAACGAGCCTGACCGTCGGCAAGCTGCGCGTGAGCCTGACCGACTCGTCGCTCACCATCGCCGACATCGTCTTCGGTCCCACCGTGACCGACGCCGTGTTCGCGCGCCAGCGCCCCTGGCGCCGCAGCCGCCTGCGCATGGCCGTGGGCAAGCTGCAGGCGAGCGGGCTGGATTTCGGCCGGCTGATCCGGCGCGGCGGCGTGTACATGCGGCGCCTCGACGTGGATTCCTTCGCGATGGACATCTGGAGCGACAAGCGGCTGCCGAAGAACCCGCATCCCCCCCTGCACCAGACGCCGCAGGAATGGCTGGCCGACGGACCGGGGGCCTACGGCATCGACAGCCTGACGGCGTGGGGACGCGTGCTGTACAAGGAGCTGCGCGAAGGGCATGACCGGAACGGCGTGCTGAGCTTCAACCGCATCCGCGCCCTGGCCCGCAACATTCATCACGACGTTGGCCGCTCGAGCTACGGCGACCCGATGACGCTCTCCGCCACGGCGTACCTGATGAACGCGGGCCGGCTCGAGACGCACTTCGTCGTCCCGCTCGACGCGCCGCGCTTCACGATGGATTTCTGGGGCAGTCTCGGCCCGATGCCGGCGACGGAGCTGAACGGGTTCATCGAGCAGGTGCTGGCGGCGAAGATCCGCAGCGGGCAGGTGGACGGCATCGAATTCAAGGCCGCGGTGCGCGGCGGAGTCGCGCGCGGCGCGATCACGCCGTCCTACCGCGGCCTGTCCATCGAGGTCACCGGCCGCGGCGCCGGCGGTCTCCTGGGCCGCCGCGGCGCGCTGGCCGGCATCGCGCGCAGCATCGTCAGCGGCATCGCCAACGACTTCAAGATCCGCAACAACAACCCCGACCGGCCCTCCCAGCCGCCGCGCTCAGCCCCGATCGATCATCCATTCCAGCGGAGCGAGACGCTGCCTTCCTTCCTGTGGCTCAGCCTTCGAGATGGGCTCCTCTCGGTGGTCAAGAAGTGATTGATCTGTAGGGGCGGCCCCCGTGGCCGCCCGTAAAGAAGGATCGCTTAGCGCCGCACCGGGCGTAACTCGAGATCGTGCCAGTTGAAGCTGAAGTCGGTGGTCGGAGACACGGCCGCCATTTTCACGCGATCAATGGACTGGTCGGGATTCAGCTGGAACTGCACCCACGCATCGGGCACGTTGCGGACCCGGAATCGCACCCTGAACGTGTCGTGATGCCAGTGGGTCAGGTCCCCCGTGTACGCCGGTGAATGCGAGAACCGGATGACCAGCCCCGCCCCCTCCTGCGCGATCGTCACGTCTCCGTACCAGGCATCCCGGTAGGTGCCCGCATAACGATCCAGCGGCAGTGAGGGCGAGGTGCCGCGCACGCGGGCGCTGTCGAGCCGCCGCTCGAACGCGGCCTCGTCGAACTGCGCCGAGGGCGCGCTGAATCTCGCGATCCAGTCCACCGTGTCGGGCTCCACGAGCCAGTCGCGCAGCTGGTTCGTGAGCGCGTTCATCGCCGCCGACTCGGAGTTCGTGAGGATCACGAACCCGGTGCGCTTGCCCGGGATCAGCATCACGCGCGAGATCATGCCCGCGAGGCCGCCGGTGTGCGTGATGATCTTGCTGCCCTTGAAGTAGCCGAGGTTCCAGCCGAGCGCGTACTCGTTCAGGCCGCTGCTGCGCGGGCCCGACGTGATGGTGCGCCCGAGCCAGAGATCGCCGGTGCGCTCCGCGCTCCACAGCCGGTGCGTCGCGTCCACGCGCCCCGAGTCCAGCAGCACGCGTACCCACGTGGCCATGTCGGCGGCGGTCGAGTTCACGCCGCCCGCGGGGCCGATGTTCTCGCCCGTGTCCACCGGCACGACCTGGAGCCGTCCGTCGATCATGGCGTGCGGCACGGCCACGTCGTCGCCCGGCCGGAACGCGGTGACGGTCGTGCTCGTCGACGTCATGCCGAGCGGCTGGAAGATCCGGCGCGTGATGAAGGTGTCCCACGGCATGCCGGCGACCGCGTCGAACAGCTCGCCGGCGGCGATGTACAGCACGTTGTCGTACGCATACGCGCTGCGGAAGCTCGTCGCGAGCGGCACGCGGCGGAGCCGCTCGACGATCTGGCGCCGCGTGTAGTCCGAGTGGAACCACAGCAGGTCCCCGCCGCCAAGCGGCAGGCCCGAGCGGTGCGTGAGCAGGTCCTCGACCGTCATCTCGCGCGTGACGTACGGGTCCGACATCGCGAACCACGGCAGGTGGTCCACCACGCGGTCGTTCCAGTGGAGCCGGTTCGAGTCCACCAGCATCGCAAGGCAGGCCGCGGTCATCGCCTTCGTGTTCGACGCCACCTGGAAGATGGTGCGCTCGGTGACGGGCTCGCTGCCGCCCATGCGGCGCGTACCCCACCCCTTCGCGAGCACGACGCGGCCGTCCTTCACGATCGCGATCGCGATGCCGGGCGTGTTGAACGACGTGATGGCGCGCTGGACCCAGCGGTCGAGGTCGGGCGGCACGTCGGGCCGGGGACGATTCTGGGCCGCGAGCGGCGCGGCGGCGAGCAGGAGGGCGAGAATGGGGTTTCGCATGAGAGATACTGTTGTCAAACGTGGCCGCGCGCCATAGCCTCTACATCCATGCCCGACATCGCAAGCGGACTGGTCTACTACGTCGTGTTTCTCTTCTCGACGACGCTGCACGAGGCCGGCCACGCCTGGGCCGCGCTGCGCGGCGGCGACCGCACCGCGTACCACGGCGGCCAGGTCACCCTGGACCCCATGCCGCACATCCGGCGCGAGCCGTTCGGCATGGTCATCCTGCCGCTGATTTCGGTGCTGCTCTCCGGCTGGCCGATCGGCTTCGCGAGCGCGCCGTTCGACCCGCAGTGGGCGCTGCGGCATCCGAAGCGCGCGGCCTGGATGGCGCTCGCCGGACCGGCCGGAAACCTCCTCCTCGTCCTCATCGCCGCGGCGGTGATCCGCGCCGGTCTGATGACGGGCGTGTTCGAATCGCCGTCGGCGGTGAGCTTCGGCCACCTCGTCGACGCGGCGGAGCCCGAAGGGCCGTTTCGCGCGGTCGCATTCGTCGCGAGCGTGTTCTTCTCGCTCAACCTGCTGCTCGCGATCTTCAACCTGATTCCCCTGCCTCCCCTCGACGGCAGCGGCGTCGTGCCGCTCTTTCTCGACGCCGCGAAGGCGCGCTCCTACCAGGAATTCATCTTCGCGAACCGCGGCCTCGGCATGCTCGGGATGTTCGTCGCGTGGAAGCTCTTCGATCCGCTGTTCCATCCCATCTGGCTCTTCGCCGTGAACCTCCTGCACCCCGGCGCGAGCTACGGATGATCACCAGGCGCGATCTGCTCGGCATGGCTGCCGCTTCGCCGCTTCTCGCTCGCAAGGCGGCGCAGGTATCGATCCGCCCGCTGCCGTCGCCGGCGCAGCTGCGCTGGCACCGCGACGAGTTCGCGCTGTTCCTGCACTTCGGCGTGAACACCTTTACCGACCGCGAGTGGGGCGACGGCACCGAGCATCCCGCCATCTTCAATCCCGCCGCGCTCGACGCCCGCCAGTGGGCCCGCGCCGCGAAGCACGCCGGCGCCCGCGCGCTGATCCTCACGGCGAAGCATCACGACGGCTTCTGCCTGTGGCCGTCGCGGCACACGCGCCATTCCGTCGCCGCCAGCCCGTTCCGCGGCGGACGCGGCGACGTGGTGCGCGAGTTCACCGACGCCTGCCGCCGCGAAGACCTGCGCGCGGGGCTCTACCTCTCGCCGTGGGACCGCAACGCGAGCGTCTACGGCGATTCCCCGCGCTACAACGACTTCTATTGCGACCAGCTCACCGAGCTGCTCACGCGGTACGGCCCGATCGCGGAGATGTGGTTCGACGGCGCGAATGGCGAAGGACCGAACGGCCGCCGGCAGGAGTACGACTGGCCGCGCGTATTCGCACTCGTCAGGCGCCTCCAGCCCGAGGCCGTGATGTTCTCCGATGCGGGCCCCGACGTGCGCTGGTGCGGCAACGAGGACGGCTCGGCGGGCGACCCCAACTGGGCCACCGTCGACCCGTCGAAGGTGCCGTATCCCGGCGCCACCGGCGACGCCGTGATCCCGGCGCTGCAGCACGGCGATCCCGCGGGCTCGACCTGGCGCCCCGCCGAAGCGGACACGTCCATCCGCCCCGGCTGGTTCTACCATCCCGCCGAAGACGCGCGCGTGAAGAGCACCGGGCAGCTTTCGCAGATCTGGTTCAACTCCGTCGGCAGAAACTCGAAGCTGCTGCTGAATGTGCCGCCGACTCGCGATGGGCTGCTGCACGATGTGGACGTGGGGCGCCTGGCCGACCTGCGGCGGGCCCTCGCCGGCACCTTCGCGCGCGACTTTGCGGCCGGGCGCCGCGCGCGCTGGAGCAGTGCGGGCTCGCGGACCATCGGGGAGTTGGACCTGGGCATGCCGCGGACCGTCGGCATCGCGAGGCTGGAAGAGGACATCGCGCGTGGTCAGGCCGTCGCCCGCTACCGGCTGCAGGGCTCCAGCGGCGGCGACTGGACCGACCTGTCGCAGGGGACCACGATCGGCCACCGGAAGCTGGACCGCTTCGCGCCGGCGCTCGTCAGGCGGGTCAGGCTCGTGATCGAGGAGACGATCGTGCCGCCGCGCCCCATCGGTATCGGCCTCTACGAGCCCGACTGATGATCAAACTGTCGAACGACGCCCGGAAACAGCTCGTCCTGTCGCTGCAGCGCTACGTGGAGGAAAACCTCGACCAGGAAATCGGGGACCTGAAGGCGGGAGCCCTGCTGGACTACATCCTGAAGGAAATAGGGCCGTCGGTGTACAACCAGGCCATCGCCGACGCGCAGACCTTCTTCCAGGAGCGCGCGCTGGATCTCGAGGCGGTCTTCAATCAGAAGGAGCTGGTCTACTGGCCCGAGGAGGAAGCGGCGCGCCGTAAGAAGAAATAGCGGCGGGCTGAGCGGGCAGGCAGCTCGAGGACCAGGCAGGCGAAGCAACGGGGGCAGGACGGCGGAATCGCCGGTCCTGCCCCCTTGAAGCTGCCTGATTCTGAACCCGCCTCCGACTCAGCCCGCTGCTTTCCTCCGCCTGTCGTTGAGAAGGATCCTCTCGCGAACAATCGAAGTGTCGTCAACGGATGGCGCGATCCTGCTCGAAGTCGTACAGGGTGACGCGGCGCAGGCGATAGTAGGCCTGCCAGTAGCGCCGGAGGCCGTCCACGTACTGCGTGAGGGCCTGGTCCTTCTCGTTCTGCGCGATGTACAGGTTGTCGATCGCGATCCTGCCGATGACATAACGATTGTAGGCCACGTCGAACCGCTTGCCCGCCACGCTGTCCGCCGTGGCCAGCAGCGCCACCGTCCGGCGCGCCTGGCCGAGCTGGAGCGCCGCGAAGTGCGCATCCTGCGCGACCTGGTCCATCGACATCTCGTTCTGCGCCAGTGCGCGATCCCGGTCGGCCTGGGCCGCGCGGACGTTCTCGCCGTGCTGGCCCCACTGCCAGAGCGGGACCGAGACCTGCAGCGAGAACTGACGGGCCTCGAGCAGGTCGTTGTACACCTCGCGCACGCCGCCACCGACGGCGCTCGCGTTGTAGCCGTAGCTCGCCTGCACCGTCGCGCCCATGCCGCTGCGCAGCTTCGCCTCCGTGACGCTGCGGCGCGACTGCACGTCGGCCAGCGCGGCGTCGCTCACGGCGGCACGGTTGCGCAGTGCCTCGGCGACGGCCTTCGCGGTGTCCGCGGCGATTTCGGGAATCGCGGAGGTCATCGCGACGTCCAGCGGCGCGCCCAGGGGCATGCCCAGCTGGATGCGCAGCGCCGCCGTGGCGCGATCGTATTCCAGTTGCGCGCCCTCGAGCGCCGAGCGGGCACGCAACAGCGCGAGCTCGCTCTGCAGCAGGTCGTTCTCGCCGATGCGGCCGACCTGGAAGCGCCCGGTGTTCAGGCGGTAGAGCGTGTCGTTCGTCGCCGCGTTCGCGATCGCGTTGCGCAGCGCCGTGCGCGCCGCGTAGACGTTGAAGAAGAGGTCGGTGGTCTGGATCGCGATGTCTTCCTGCGCCTCCAGATACGCGCGCTCGTCCCGCTCGCTGCGCACGTTCTGCTCGCGGCGGTCCCAGGCCAGCGTGTTGGGACGCAGGATGTCCTGGACCAATCCGACGCTGACGGGCGTGGACGACCAGCGCTCCGTCGCCCCGGTGGTGTGGAACTGCGCCAGCGACGACTGCACGAACAGGAAGCCGCCGGTGAGCGGCAGGCGCTGCGTCAGGCGCATCGACAGGTTCGCGCTGGTCTGCTGCACCGGCTCGAACGTCTGCGCACCGTTGCTCTGCACCACCGACGTGATGGACCGGTTGTAGCTGGGCACCGTGCCCTGGAGGCTCAGCTGCGGCAGCAGGCTCGACGAGAAAGCGGCGCTGCGATACCGGGCAGCGTCTCGCGTCGCGCGCGCGGCGCGGGCCGGGTTGCCGTGCTGCTGCGCCAGGGCGATCACCTGCGGAAGCGTGAGCGCGCCGGGAGACGGCGGCTCGACGGCCCGCGCCCGCGGCGGCGCGACGGTCGAATCCTGCGCCGCGAGCGGAGCGGCGCCAAGGACGAGGGCGGCGACAAGAAGGCGAAGCGATGCCATGGATCTGCTCACTCGTATCTGAGGCACACCACCGGGTCCTGCCGCGCGGCGCGGTAGGCGGGCGTGATGCCGAATGCCAGGCCGACGGTGATCGAGACGCCGAAGGCGACCGCCACCGAGATGAACGACACGATCGTCTGGATCCCCGCGAACTTCTCGATGCCGAAGCTGAGGCCGGCGCCGACGAGAATCCCCGCCACGCCGCCCGCCACGCTGATCAGCACCGCCTCGCTGAGGAACTGGAACAGCACGTCGCGCTGCGTCGCGCCCACCGCGCGCCGCACGCCGATCTCGCGCGTGCGCTCGAGCACCGACGCCAGCATGATGTTCATGATGCCGATGCCGCCGACCACGAGCGAGATCGACGCGATGGCGCCGAGCACGATGTTGAAGATCGTCTTGGTGCGCTGCTCCTGGCGCAGCAGCAGCTCCGGCACCGTGATTTCGTAGTCCACCACGGTGTTGTGACGGCGCTCCAGCATCTTGCGGATGACTTCGGCGACGCCCGGCACGAGGCGCGAATCGGCCACGCGCACGATGATGCGGTCGAGCTGGTTGCGGTTGAGCCGCTCCTGCCGCCGCTCTTCGCTCTCCTGGTCCGCGTTGTTGTTCTGGCTGAAATTCACTTCGCGGTTCGCGGCCTCGACGTCGCGCTGGGTGAGCTGCGCGCGGTTGCGGAAGCGCAGCAGCATCGTGTGCACGGGCACGTAGACGTCCATCGTCACGTCCCGGATGCCGAGACGGTGCGCCGAGGTCTCGTTGCCGATGCGGCGGTCCGCGAGGACGCCGACCACGGTGACCCAGTTGTCGCCGACCTTCAGCAGCTTGCCGACGGGATCTTCGGTGGTGAAGAAGCGCGAGCGCACCCCCGCGCCGATGATGGCCACGGGCAGCCCGCTGGCGACCTGTGCCGGCGTGAAGTACCGGCCGCTGCGCAGGTCGAGGTTCGTCAGGCGGAAGTAGCTGGTATCCACGCCGACGACCTTGCCGGTCCGGCGGCGGCCTTCGCGCGTGATCGACGTGTTCAGGACGATTTCGGCCGCCGTGACTTCGACGGACGGGATGCCGGCGGCGATCGCCTTCGCGTCCAGGTAGGTGAGCCCGGGCGAGAACTTCTTGACCTGCTTGCCGGCCGAGCCCTGCTGCTGGTCGCTGACGGGGCCTTCGGCCTGCTCCACCAGCGGGGTGACGATGATGTTGTTCGCGCCGAGGAGCTTCATCTGCTCCAGGATCTCGCGCTCGGCGCCCTTGCCGATGGCGAGCATCGCGATGACCGACGCGACGCCGAACAGGATGCCGAGCGACGTGAGCGACGCGCGCAGGCGATTGTGGCCCACCGCCACGATCGCCGTGCGAAAGCTGAAGGCCAGGTGCGCGGTGACCTGCGCGCGCAGGCTGCGGAGCCGCGCGCCGTCGAGCGGCACGGTTAGCGCCTCTTTGCCGGCGTCGTATCGCGGGTCGCGGGCACCGCCGGAACGCCGGGCGCGCGCGCCGGAGGCGTGTTGCCGGGGTGACCCGGCGCCGGTGCCGGCGCCGTGGAATCCGCAACCGGTTTCGGCCGCAGCGAATCCGGCAGCACGCGCAGGTCGAGCGTCTCCGGATTCGGGGGCGGCGACAGCAGCACCCGGTCATCCACGTTGAGGCCGTGCAGGATCACGACGGAGCCGTCGTTCATCGCGCCCGTCACGACTTCCTGCTTCACGGGCCGGCCGCCGGACGCCAGGTACACGAACGACATGCTGTCGCCGCTGTTCACCGCCTCGAGCGGCACGGAGAGCACGTCGGGGATGCGCTGCACTTCGATCGAGTTGCCGGTCGTCATGCCGGGACGCAGCGTGGTGTCGGTCTCCAGCACGGTGACCTTCACCTCGAACACCTTCGCGTCGGAATTCGGGCGCTGCTCGCCGACGTTGGCGACGCTGGCGACGCGGCCCGTGAGCTTCTTGTTCGGGTCGCTGTCGAGCGTCATCGTGACGGGCTGGCCGACCTGGATCTTCCGGATGTCGATCTCGTTCACGTACGTCACCGACTCCATCTGCGTCAGGTCGGGGAGCGTCGCGACGGCGTTGTCCCACGACGACACCTGCGAGCCCGTCGTGCGCTTCCGGCCATTCCACTCCTTCACGTAGATCACCATGCCGGGCGAGGGCGCACGGATGGTGAACGCCCCCATCACTTCCTGCACCACGCGCAGGAGGTTGTGCTGGCGGGCGACCTCGGCGCCGACTTCGCGCATCTTGGCCTGGGCCTGCTCGGTCTTGGTCTGGTAGTCGGTGCGGGCCTGCGCGAGCGCGCGCGTCGCGCGCTCGTAGTCGATCTCGGCCTGACGGCGCACCGTGGGCGCCTCGTAGACCGCCTGCTCCTTCGCGAGCCGCTTTTCCTCGAGGCCCAGCTCCATCGTGCGGATCTGCTCGCGCGCGGTGGACAGGTTCAGGGCGGAATCGAGCTGCGCCTGCTCCATCTGCGCGTCGGCCTTCTGGGTGGCGAGCGTCACTTCGGTCATGCGCGTCGCGAGCGTCGAGCGGTCGATCTCCGCCACCACGTCGCCCGCCTTGACCACGGTGCCCTCGGGCACGATGGACTGGAGGCGCATCTGGTAGGCACCGGCCTGCTGGGCGTTCGGCGGCGCGGTGATCTGGACGAACTGGCGGGCGCGAAGCTCGCCCGACGTCGTCACCGTCACCACGAATTCACCCTTGGTTGCCCTGGCTTCCACGGAGGGATCGGACGGCTTGGTGCCGCTCGCCATGAGCCACGCGCTGGACGCACCGATCGCGAGCACGACGGCCGCGATGATGACCCACCGCTTGCGGAGGTAACGCATGAATGAAATCTCCCGTTGGAGTCGGGGGTGTCCCAACGCCTCTTAGACTACGTAACTGCCGGAATGGTTGTACCTTGAAGGTACCTAACGATTGGACCGGCGCCCAGCCCCGGCGTCGGACAATTGAACAGACGTATGGCCCGTGCCGCGGGTTACGTCCCACAATGAAACATAACCAGGAGGGGAAGTCCCATGGATCGACTTCGGAGCGCGGCCTTCGCGGGCCTGGTCTTGCTGCTGACCTCCTGCAAGGACGACATCCTTTCCCTGTCCGATATCGTGGGCACCTACACGGCGACCAGCTTCACGATGCAGTCGCTGGTGAACCCCACCCCGGTCAACATCCTCACCGCCGGGGGCAGCATCCAGATCACGCTCAACGCCGACCACACCACGACCGGGTCGATCTTCGTCCCGCCCGCCATCGATGGGGGGATCAGCGCGAGCCTGGCCGGGACCTTCGTGCTTCAGGGCAACGAGGTGACCTTCACCCAGACGGCGGACACCTTCATCAGGGACGTGACGTGGACGGTCTCGGGCCACACCCTCACCGGCTCCGACATCTTCTCGGGGGTGCAGGTCAGCGTCACGCTCACGAGACCGTGATCTTTGGCCGAATTGGCAGGATCCGGCGGACCTATTTCCCCAGTTGGCAGTATGAAACCGTGGCACGGAAACGCCGGGCCGGCTGGGACAGTGGACTACCGGATGAGGGATACAAGGTATGAAACCGCTTGGGATCGTGGGTGTGTTGCTGGTCATCGTGGGTGCCGTGGTCGTGGCGCTCCAGGGCATCAGCTATGTGAAGGATCGCGATACGGCGCGCGTCGGGCCGATTCGCGTGACGACCGAGGAGAAGGGATTCATCACGCCGCTGGCCGGCGTGGCCGCGATCGCGGTGGGCGTCGTGCTCATGGCGACCGCGAAGAGCAAGAACGCCTGAGCAGGAAGTAAGGGTGTAAGGGTGCAAGGCGGTGGAGTAGTTTTTCTCCACACCCTTACACCTTTACACCCATGCTCCTGACCATCCGCATCAAGAAGAAGTCCGACGGCTCCGCGGCGCTCACGTGCCTGCGGCCCGACGGCAGCTCGACGTGGCAGCGACAGGAGGGCGCGCAGGCCGCGTTCTTTCCCTTCCACGACCTCACGCACTACGCCGTCGAAACCACACTCGGGCACCGCAAGGGATTCTACGGCCTCGTCGCGAGCGGCTGGGATCTGACCGACTTCGGGGCCCCGTGGCCGAAAGGCCGGATGCCTGACGACATGGATCCGTCCGAGCTGATCGTGGGCTTCTTCGATGCCGAGCGGGCGTCGGGCGAGCGGTGGTCGGCGGAGGACTTCAACCAGCGCGCGCGCACGTACTACGAGGACCACAGGCTCCCGAACACGCTGGCCCTGACCGACGACGACCTCGCGCGAATCCGCGCAAGGCGCTCGGAGCTGTTCGCGCAGTGGCGCGCCCTCCCCGAGGGGGAGACCCTGGAGCTGCCCTTCCTGTAGGGGCGACCCCTGTGGTCGCCCTCGAAGATCGTTGAGGGCGGCCACAGGGGCCGCCCCTACAGCCGTTCTCTGGTGTAGCAGGATTCGATGGGTATTCGCAACGCAGCGCGGCGCTGGAAAAGCCGCACGACGACCAGAGCAGAACGCCCGGCGCCAGGCGTCGCGCGCGCCCGCCGCAAGTTCCTTCACGCCTTCCCCGACGGCTACCACGACGAGACCTACCTCGAGTGGGAGCGCAACTACAAGTGGGAAACCCACGAGCGCTGGCAGCACGCGCTGGGGCGCGACGAGTTCGCGCGGCTCCTCGAGGCCGGCGAGTTCGCCGAGATCGCGGCGCGGGCCGTCCGCGTCGAGCAGCAGTCCCGGCACAGCATGCTGTTCTCGTTCGAGAAAATGGCGCTGCGCGATGCCGTCAAGACGGCCGACGGCGCACGCCGCTTCGCGCGCGGGCTCTTCGACTTCCTGCACGGCGGCGGCGACCGGGAAGCCCGCTTCGCCGCCTGGTGCGATGCGGTGGCCGGCCTGCCCCGCCGCCAGACGCGCGTCCTGACGTGGCCCGTCGTCACCGTGTTCGGCTTCATCGCGCTGCCTGACGAGCACATCTTCCTGAAGCCGCGCGTCACGCGCATCGCCGCGGAGAAATACGGCTTCCCCTTCGAGTACGCCTCGCGCCCCAACTGGTGCACCTACGCCAGCCTCCTCGCGTTCGCCGAGCAGGTCCGCAAGGATACGAAGGATCTCGGTCCGAGGGACTACATTGATCTGCAGTCGTTCATCTGGGTGCAGGGTTCCGAGGAATACTGAGAAAGGGGCACGCGTGGCGCCGAAAGAGCCGGAAGGCCGTGTGACGCGGGAGAAGCTGGTCGAGCTGCTGAACGAGGACCTCGCGCGGGAATACCAGGCGATCATCGCCTACGTCGTGTACTCCCAGGCCATCAAGGGCGCGGAATACATGAACATCGCGAAGGAGCTGGAGGTGCACGCCGGCGAGGAGCTGGCGCACGCGCTCATCATCGCGAAGCAGATCGACTACCTCGGCGGCGACATCACCGTCACGCCGAAGCCGGTGAAGACGTCCGACCAGGCGAAGGACATGCTGCGCTTCGACCTGCAGAACGAGCGCGACACCATCGCCGCGTATCGCGACCGCGTCCGCCAGTGCGAGGTGCTCGGCGAGTTCGCGATGGCCGAGCACATCCGCGAGATCCTGAAGCAGGAGCAGGAGCACCTGATCGATCTCGCGACCGCGCTCGGCGAAGACCCGCCCGACATGAGCTCGTGACCCGGAAGCCCGCCGCCGCACTGCTGCTCGGATTGAGTGCCGGATCGGTCGCGCTGGTCCAGCAGCGCGAGCCCGCGCCGCAGGGCGTCACCGTGCGCTATGCCGAGGGAACGGTTCACGGGTTCATGGAGCTGCGCAACGAGGCGGGCACCGTCATCGCGCACGGCGAGCTGCTGCAGATCCCGCGCGACCGCGGCGTCGAGAGCCGCATGGTCTTCCGCTTCCGCGATTCGTCGCTGTTCGACGAGCAGGTGACGTTCAGCCAGCGCGGCGTGTTCGAGATGCAGAGCTACCATCTCGTGCAGAGCGGCCCCGCCTTCGCGCGCGACATCGACGCGACCCTCGGCCGCAACGGCCAGTACGTCGTGAAGACGCGGTCGCACCAGGGCGAGCAGAAGCAGTACGACGGCACGCTCGACCTTCCGCCCGACACCTACAACGGGCTCGCCATCGTCGTCGCGAAGAACCTGGTGCGCGGCGAGGCGAAGACGGTGCACATCGTCGCCTTCACGCCGAAGCCGCGGCTCATCGGCCTCGAGATCGCGCCGGTCGGCGAGGGGAGGCTCGCGAACGGCCCGCACGCCATCAATACCGTGAACTACCGCCTCAAGCCGCAGCTCGGCGCGCTGCTGGGGTTCTTCGCGCGGCTCCTCGGCAAGCTTCCGCCCGACGCCCACACCTGGATCATGACCACCGACGTGCCCGCCTTCGCGCGGTTCGAGGGGCCGCTCTACGACGGGCCGGTCTGGCGGATCGACCTGGGCAATCCCACGTGGCCGCGCAACTGAGCGGCGAAGACACCGAACCGGGTGCGCGGACCGGGGTAATTCCTGTCACGCACGATTCCGTGCAAACCAGGAGGTTCTGATGGCAGCCAGGTATGGAAAGGCGGCCGGCAAGAGCGTGAAGAGCGCCATGCACCGGCGGAAGAAAGGCACCTTGAAGAGCGGCCCCGGCGGCAAGGGCGGGACCGTGAAGAGCCGCAAGCAAGCCATCGCGATCGGCCTCTCGGAGGCCCGCAAGAAGGGCGCGAAGGTCCCGTCGAAAAAGAAGTAGCGGGAGCCGCTCCCGCTATTTGTCCTCCTCGAGATGCACACGCGCGCCGCCCCCGCGCGTGAGCATCACGTGGACCCGCCACGGCTGGCAGCACACCTCGCAGTCCTGCACGTATTCCTGCTCGTTGCCGCCGCCGGTGTCGATCGCGAGCGACTGCGTCTCGCCGCAATACGGGCAGGTCACGTCGACCTCGCCCTCCACCGAATCGTCAATGTCCTCGTAATCGTCGTCGAAATGATCCATGGACAAAGGTACACCATCTTCAGACAGTGAGATGATGTCGCAGCACTCCAGCCACGTACGTAGCCCTGATGGCCCGGTCGTCGCCCAGTGTCATCAACAGAAAGAGCGCCTCCAGCTCGTCCTTCGCGTCACGCATGCGGTGGCGGAGCAATGGCGTCGCGTGCAGGTCGAGCACCACGAGGTCCGCCTCCATCCCCGGCGCGATGCTGCCGACCCGGTCCGCCAGGTCGAGCGCCGCCGCCGACCCCCGCGTGGCGAGGTAGAAGGCGTGCCCCGCGTCGAGCGGATACTCCTTCAGGTGCGCGACCTTGTAGGTCTCGCCGAGCGTCTGGAGGATGGAGAACGTCGTGCCGGCGCCGATGTCGGTGCCGACGGCGACGTGCACCCGGCGCCCCGCGGCCTTCGCCCGCCCGAGGTCGAACAGCCCGCTGCCGAGAAACAGGTTGCTGGTCGCGCAGTGCGCGATCGCGGTGCCGGTGCGGTGCAGCAGCGCCAGCTCGCCTTCGGTGAGATGAATGCCGTGGCCCAGGACCACGCGGCGCCCGAGCAGGCCGTAGTGGTCGTAGACGTCGGCATAGCCCGCGCGGCCCGGGAAGAGCTGCTTCACCCACTCGACTTCGCCGAGCTGCTCGGAAATGTGCGTCTGCACGAAGCAGCCGGGGTGCTCCTTCCGCAGGGTGCCGGCCAGCTCCAGCTGCTCCGGTGACGACGTCGCGGCGAAGCGCGGTGTGATCGCGTAGAGCGCCCTGCCCCTGCCGTGCCAGCGCTCGATCAGCGCCTTCGATTCGTCGTAGCCTCGCTGCGCGGTGTCCAGCAGCGCCGCGGGCGCGTTGCGATCCATCAGCACCTTGCCGGCGATGATCCGCAGGCCCAGCGCCTCGGCCTCCTCGAAAAGCACGTCCACCGACGCCGGGAAGACCGTCCCGTACACCACCGGCGTGGTGATGCCGTGGCGTAGGTTCTCCCCGAGGTACACGCGGGCCACGGCACGCGCGTGCGCCGGGTCGTGGAACGCCATCTCGGCCGGGAATGCATAACGATTCAGCCACTCGAGCAGGTGCTCGCCGAACGCGCCGATGATGCCCGTCTGCGCGTAGTGCACGTGCGCGTCGAGGAAGCCGGGCATGATGATGGAATCGTGGTACGCGGTGACCGGCGTGTCGCCGAGCGCCGGCAGGATGTCGCGCGCGGGCCCGTGCGCGCTGATGAGCCCGGCCTCCATGACGACGACCGCGTCGGGCTCGTAGCGCATGGCGCGCGCGAGCCCGACCTCGAAGGGATCCGCCACCCAGGTCAGCGTCGCGCCGCGAATGGCTTGCCGCCCCGCGCCGCCGCCGTTAGTCATGCGTCATGAGCCCCCGGAGTTCACTGCTGATCGTCATCGGCCTCGCGGCGGTGCTGCTCGTCAGCCTGCGCGAGATTGGCCGCCGCGCCCGCCAGCGGTTCGAGGTGGAGCGCAATCTCGCCAGCCTGGCGTCCGCGCAGGGCGAGCACCACCGGCGCTGGCACGTCTACGCCTCGAAGCTCGGCGACCGCGGCGACTCGGCCACGATCATGATGTTTCCCGACAGCGGCGTCATCGTCACGATCGATCAGGCCGACTCCTCCGGCTGGTCGGCGGTGGGAACGCACCCGCGGCTCGGGAAGGTCTGCCGGATCTACGGCGGCACCGCGCCGCACGACCCGCGCATCACGAAGCCCGGAGACCCCGCCTGCTTCTAGCGTGACGCGAGGAGCGGCCGCAGCTCGGCCAGCACCGGCAGCGACTGGTCGGCCGCGTGCCATTTCGCCGTCAGCTCGCGGAAGGCGTCGGCCGCGACGGCCCGGTCCCCGCCGCCGGCGGCGGCGCGCACGAGCCCGATGAGCGAGCGCG